>Ga0179593_1360120_pt1 | contig 17217 bp, 18 predicted proteins | sample CZODoug2_1_08_16_FD_185931 | JGI IMG/M metagenome (GOLD analysis project Ga0179593, IMG submission 185931) | Vadose zone soil fungal communities from Angelo Coast Range Reserve, California, USA - CZODoug2_1_08_16fungal (PacBio error correction) | ecosystem: Environmental > Terrestrial > Soil >... | reverse complement strand
TCCCGTAGTCAATGGGCACTCTTGCGCGTCCCAACCCTCTGTTGTTTTCCGGCGGAGCGCCGCGTATGTTTTGTATCCCCCCGAACTCTCAATCCCTTTCCTTCCTTCCCTTTCCTGCTTTCTCCCCTCCTTTCTCTAGATTAGGCCCCTCACATCTCCGCTTGCGGACCCATTGTCACGAATCCTTCTTCCCCCTTTAACCAGATTTAGTCTGTTTGTGTACATTGGTTTATTTCCCCCTTTTTCACTCGTCACGTACACCACTCCTAGAAAAGCCCCATTACTATGATCTTCTGTCTCTTAGCCCCTGTGTGAAGGAGAATCTCTGATCACTCCGTGTCCCAACATATCTCTGAACAGCTCCCTCCTTTCAACCAGTGACATACCCAAACTTAGCTGCGGCCCAAATTATTTGATCGCGAAGGACGTAACAAATCGAGACCCCACCTCCCTCCTGCACCACTCAGCAGTCATCTTCCACCATAGTTTCTTTTGTATCCCCTCTTCTAGGATACTAGGAATCCAAACTCCTTTCAGTTCGCCGGCGAATTTCCTTCCTCACACGACGAATTACACTCTCCTTCTTACCTCTTGCGTCCCTACCTCCAAGTGGGACGTTCGCGGTCCCTCGCCCATCTGGATCGTGTGAGACCGCCTCGTCCAGTAGCGATGCTGATCTTTTCCCAATTTCTCCTTTTCACCGCGTACTCCCCCTCTTGCCCCCGTCCCCATGCCCCATGGAATCTTCTGCTTATAACAGTACACCCCAAATCAGACCCTCTCCTCCTCTTTTTAGGGTTTCCCCCACATCTCGGGGAAATAACTATTTCTTGATGAAGCAGGACACCGACCCATTCCCACGCTCCTGCTTTGGCGAATCCTTCTTCTGCCGATCTATCTTCCATTTCAACCCAAAAATTTTGTCCTTGTCCCTTTCCCCGTACAATGAAGAATCCCTCGTTCTCACAACGTCCCAAATTTCCGTCCCCACTTAGTTTCCGCCTCTAAATACTCCAACATTGTTGTGTCCGCGTTCCTGTGTCCCATTAAACCCAGGTCTTTTTTTCTTGTCCTCCTCTCACTTCTACGCATTTTACGCTTCCCCAGCCGCGTCCCGCTTTGTGACCTGCTTCATGCATTCGCCAATAACTTCATGATTTTTCTTTATGACCTCTTTGATTGATCCGACTTCATGTTTTTTCTCCCCTTGTATCTTGCGGGGAGTTTCTTTTTTCAAGACACCCCAGCGTCCCCAACTTTCTTTCTCATACAAATCTCTCGTTGCTTTTTCACTAGTATTGTTCGTCCCGGAACTAACACAATTATGTGCGGTTTTGTTACTTAGCTCTTCCCCTGACGATGTCCGCCGACTAGACCTGTACAGATCTCTATCCACTATTTTTTTCTGTCTTCTAAGCCATGCATGTTCTAAGACTTTTGTGGGTCAGATTCACCCCCCTTTCACTCTTTTTTTCCGGGCGGTGAGCTTTTCCCCCCTCCCGAGATCCCTTTTTTCATAGTAGTTGCTTCCCTCGGGTCTTCCCTCTTTCACCGCCAGCTTGGTCTCCCCTCGATCTTTGAACCGGCCTCAAGCAACTCTTTCGAAGGGAGATTTGTCCCCGTGTCTCTGGACTCGTTTCGCCCTTCCCTATTCCCCTTTTTTCCTCGTTTTTTGAGCTTCTTGAACCCCGAGTTCCGACGATCGCGATATTTCACTCACGCTTCTTCTCCGTGACGACGCCCTTCCGTCTCGCGTCTGTGCTATTATCCACTTCTGTTCACCTGAATGTTTATTAGACGATCTGCTGTTTATTTCTCTTTTTTTTTTGTCGTCGTTTTTGTGGCCTGTCGAGCGACCCCGGCTCGTTTCCCGTTTTTCTCGAGTATAACCCTGCACAGATGGACATCTTTCTCTCCAATTTTCACTTTGGGGTTGTCTTGGTTCCCGTTTTTCTGAATTTTTCCCCAGCCTCTGCCGTTGCCCCCATTTCCTCCCCTCCCCCGCCCTTATGCCCCCCATGAAATTTCTTTCTTTCCCTCCACAATAGCCGACATGCGGGCATTTCCCCCGTTTCAGCCCCATCTCCCCCCTCCTGCGCCTTTTACCATCTCCAAGGACAACCCGCCCCGTGCGGCCGCTCCTTTTATCTTCCATTTTATTTTCCCATTTCCCCTCTTCTGACCGCCTTCGTCCTCCCTCCTTCCTGTATTCAGACGCCCCATAGTTTTCTGATTCTTTGTCGACCAGCTGTACCCCGTGGCCCTTATTCCTGTTCCAACTTTTCTAGTTCGCTTTTTTTCGTGTAATCTGTTTCCCTTCCCCATTTCCTACCACAAATTTGTTTATTGCCCCCCGTTTTCATTCATCCACAGGTCCCCGCCGGTTTTTTCCAAGCCCCCCGAATTTTTCACCACGTATTTACCCCTTCACCTTACGCCTCGCTAATTTAGGGTTTTAACACTCGTTTTTCATAGTGAAATCCCCGCATGCCGAACGACTCATTGTTTTACCGTATTCCATCAATTGTCTCATCGGGTAGTCCCTTCTTGTCCCGAGATAGTTCCAATAAGTTACATCACCCGACCCACCGTACCCCCCCCCGTGGTCTTCGCCATCCGACCCTTTGTTTTTTCCAACTGACTGCTTTTAAGGTTCCTTTCTGCTTGCGAGGAATGTCCGCGTTCATCTTCTCACCCCATCGCGCCATATCAGCCCTCTTTCCGTCTTTTTACAACGTTCTGCTTCCATCTCTTTGGCTGCATTTTATTTTGCACTCCGATTGCCCACTGTTGCAATGGCCCCCCCCTACTGTCCATGGCCCTTTTTTTCTCCTGACCCTCCCTGAGCAGCAGCGGAGACACCTTTACTGTCTGGCTTTGGCCACGTTGCATTGCAGGCTCTCCCAGTGCAAGCTTGCGTTTGCCCTTGTGGCTAATGTAAATTTTCTTTTCTCCCGTCACCCTTCCCCCCCCCAACCCGTGGAACCCCCCCTCCGTGAACTCTGTACGGCTTCTTTTGCCCCGCGTTCGCGCCGCCTAATCTTCCTCATCAACTCACGTTCGGCTTTGACTTCATCGCCCTGTCCCCCCCTTTCCCCCCCTCAATCATTCTGTAGACGAAGTCGATAGATCGACACTCAGCAATTCCCATTATCAACCTCCCGAGTTGTTAACCGGTGGAATACTCCCATTCTTCTCCGTTTTTCCTTCTCCCCCTTCTAGCACTGTTGCGATCCCTTTCCAACCAAAATCAGTGTTAGCTTTGTCCCCCAATGCCGACCCCCCTATCCTTCACAATTCGTTTTGTGATCCTGCTGTTACTTGTGTCAGACCTCTTCCCCGCCCCAGCCTGAAAGCGACGTTTTGTTGCAACTCTTAGTCCCCCCCAATTTTTTTTCTTTCTCTTTTTTTTCTTCATCTCCTGTTTTGTTTCTCTCTCTCAAAATTGGTCGTCAAGCTTCCACCCTCGATCTTTTTTCCCCCCCCCAAGTTTCCTGTTTTCTTTCACCGCATTCTCCCCTACGCACACCACGTGAAGTGTTAGGCTTTTTCCCTATTTTCCCCAGGTCATGCATTGGCGGAGTCCCAACGCTATCACCTCCTTGTTTTCGCCTCAGCTCCTCGTCTTTGAATGGCGTTGGTACTGACGGATACCCTTTCCGTTTTCGTACTGGTTACTTTTCACCTTACAGATAATCCTTTCCCCATGGCATGGTCCCCTTTCGAGACAGAACGCTTTTCCCTCTTTCTCCCGATTCCTCCGAATTGGTCATCTTGTACTGACGCAACCGTCTGTTTTTTAATCTCTTTCTTCCCGCTCTCTAAGAACAAATTGGCCCCTCATACTAGGTGTGTTCCCCGCCTGTTTTTTTTCTTGTTGACTTCATAAGATGACTTTTTTCCTGCATTTCAGTCCATTTTTCGCGCCTCCTTTCCTCTCTCTTCCCTTCAGTCCCCCTTGTCGCACCTGGCACCCCAAAGCCACACAAGTATTTGAGTTTCGCCCTATGACTTTCGCTGCACCCCCCCTGAGGGTTAGGCAACCCACTGCGGCCCATATTTTTTTTAATGCCCAACCTGCCACTTCCTCCCACAGATTACGTGAAATTTTCCCCAAAGCTTTTTCGAGCGTAGATATTTTTTTTTGGTCATCCGTTTTCTACAAAAATTCTTTTACGCTGCCTTCCCTCCCTTCCTAAATTCTCCGAAGCCCCTATCAATTTTCATCAACAAGTATGTTCCTTGATGTTATCTCCACCCTTTTGTCCAATATTGTGTTACTGATGTCACCTCTTTAGGTCCCGCATCTTTACCCCTCCCCCTTCCAAAGTTTGATTCCTTTTCTTTGCGACTCGTCTTCCCCTTTTTATTTTTTTTCATTTCCGTGGCAGACACGAATTACGATGTCAAGCCATCTTTAGCGTGCTTTTCATTTCCCGTCGGTATTCCTTTCTTCTTTTTTTTCCCTTGTACCTCAGGAGTGGGTAGTGCCTTTTTCGCCCCCGCAAATTTAACAATTTTTTTTCTTTTCCCACCGGTTCTCCGTTCTTATTGCCAAATCCACCACCCACTAATGCCCTCGCGACTAGCCAATTTTCCAATAATGCGCTCCTGGTCCGGGGGTCGACGTGTTCCCCCTCCTGCTCTGTACCTTTGATTTCTCCCCTCAAGCGTGCCTCTGACATGGTTTGATAGAAGCGGGACAAATGGTTCTCCGGCCCTATGCCAGGGTCTCCTGCCGCACTGTGTGTTGTTTTCTTTCCTATTTCCTTTTTTGAATTCGGAGTTTTCCCCCTTCTGGCGATCTTCGTGTTGTTCGTACGCAGGAACTTTTTCGTAGGTTTTCTTTGTTGGAATGGTTCCATTGACGTAATCTGCGTGCCATTCCCTGACCTACACAGCTTTGAGCGCCCCCCCTTCCCCCCCAACGCCCACCTATGGAGAGGACAGTTCGAGGACGATCTTTTTTTATCCCCCCCCCCCAGTTCTCCCCTGCCCCGAAGATCCCCCCCTGCTGTATCTCGTGACAATCAGAGAGCCCATTCGCCACCCCAGCCGTTCCTTGGTCCCCGTGCACAAACACGGCGCCTGCGGATCGTCTCCCGCAGTTGGGGCCCTACTCCCGCACGTCTGGTGAATACCCAGCCGCGATTATCGCACGGAGGTTTCGCTCCCGCAAGTCGTTCCAGGTCGACATTTTGAGTCAAATTTCTTAGATTCCTTGTTTGTCGAGCGGAGGTTTCCCCCCAGTGAATCCCACCCTACTGTTCAAATGGAATTTGCCACGAATCTGAAGACTTACCACCCCCTCCCCCCCCTTTCATGTTTCTTGGGCCTCTTACTCCGAATCCTTTGCACCAGATTGGGTCCCTCAGCTCGGTTTCCCTTAGACTTCACCGCCCATCATATCATAGCTTTTTCCCCCCCCCCCTCGTCCCCGTTCATCTTTCCGTTGTCCCCTCTTGTCTACCCAACAATTTGAGCTCCCTCATCTCTGTATACGGCGAAAAACCTGTCGTTTCATTTTGTCTTCCACTTTTGCTGGGTCTTCTTCACTCCCTTGCCCCTTCTTCCCCCGTACCAGTGGTTCCCATGGAGTGGACAGAATACCCCCCCCTCCTTAAAAGTTCCTAGCCCCGATGGTCAGAACCTTTTCTGATAACGGCCCCTGTGTATTTCTCTCCCCCCCCTCTACATTCCTCCCCCCCGGCTGACGACATTCGAATTTTCCCCCCTCCGAAGCTTTTCATCAAGAAAATCTAATAAGGTATTGCCTTGCGCATTGTACCAACCCTTCCCCAATCCGAGATTTCTGGTGTAGCTGTTGGTTTGCAAGGCGCCTTCCTTTTTCTCTGCGCCTCCCCCGCAAAACACTCTCCTTTTTTTCCGTCCTCAGGCCCCCCCAAACCCTCGTTATTTTAAGGCTTCTTTACTGGTGGAGAATGGTTTGAAAGAAGTTTAGCCCCCCCCCTCTTTTCTTGATCTCCCCTTTGGAAAGATAGTACAAATTGGGTTTTAGTCTGACTGACGATCGCAAGTGACGATCTCCCGCGCGCGCGCCCTTTGGTTAATTTTCTCGTTTTACTGCGTCCCCCCAGTGATCCTTCTCTTGCCCAAAGCCTTGACTCTCTTCTTTGCATTCTTCCTTTGTGTTTTTGCTCTTGATTAATACTAACTGTTCCTCGACAGTGTTGATGAAGCGATCCTTGCGTCCACCAATCTGCGGGCCTTTGTTTCTCAGTATTTTTTTCTATCTGGACTTCTTTGTCATCACTGTACAGATGTGTCGATCTCCGGCTCCTTCCCCTTCTTATCCACCTTCCCTTCCTTCTGCGTTTCTTTTTTGCGCCCTCCCCTGAGTCCCTTCGCCCTTGGACTTGTTTTTCTTTTCTGCCCGTGCTGACGCGGCCTTTTCTGTCCGTTCAAAGAGCCGTTGCCTTATAAACTTTTCTCTTATCTTCTTTTCCGGCTTTAATCTTTCTCTCCTTCCTACCGCTGTGTTTGTTGACCTCAATTTGGTCCATATGCACCCTGATCATTGTGACGCGCACTGGGCGCTGTGCTTCTCTTTATTCTCTCTGGTCCGGATGATTTCGAATGTGTCAACACCCCTGCCTAATCAAGGCCTCTCTTCATCCCTGTTTTCCGATCTTCTCGGCGGTATACCTTTTTTCCCCCTTTTTACAAAGCCACACCCACTGGTTACCCTATTAAAGGTCTCTGCCGTATGAATCGTTCCTTCTTTTTCTCCGCTTTTTCCACTTCCCTATTTTCTGTGTATAATTGCCTTCTTCTCAATTCCGATACGCGCTTCAGTCCCCCTTAGTTCCCGGATTTTTTCTTTATTCTGTGCTACAAACACTCATGCTGCGCTCCGTGTCCCCCTTTACTCCCCCTTTTCCTGCACTCAAGTGAATTCGACGCGTCATTTTTTTCTTATGCCCAGGAATAACGACCGTTCGCCAGCGGAGTTGGCCCAGTTGATCGCCACTCCCCCCCCCCCATTTGTCCTCCCTTGCTCTTCGTATTCCTTCCTTGGATGTCCATCCCACAACTTTTGCCCCTTTTTTGACACCCATTCTGACGTGACTCTTCCCCTCCCTCCCTGGTTGTTTTTGTTTCTCTACTTTTAGATTGAGAGGCCTTAGCCCACAGCGGCGCAGATATTTCAAAATCCGTCCTTTGATCTCCCATATACTTATGCCCCCCTCGAACCTAGCCGGAAATGCTCGCCTACGACTTGCAGCTGGACGTCCCTTTCTAAGCACCCCTAGATCTTCGCTATTCCATTCGCTGCAGTGAAACGTGCGTTTTTTACAAATTGTTTTCAGTGTCGCGGACCTCTACTTTGTATCCCCAGACCCGTTCTTAAACTTTCTGCGTTTATTCTTCGCTTAGCCGCCTTGAGTTTTCGTTTGCCAAGATAGGACGTGTGTCCGGACTCGTCCGTGATTAGACTCCCCCTCCTTGACCCCCCGACTTAAGCGTACCTTTTCGGCTTTCCATAGACTTTCGATATTTCTGTGCGGCCCCCTTTTTGTACACCCGTTGTCCACGAGGCAGTAGACCATTTCTTTCCCCCCCCCCATCTTCAGTTGCTGGCCTATATTATCACTTATTCCGGGATTTTATGACTTCCCCGAATGTATTTTTTTCGACGCCCCATCCATCGATACAAAGCTCATTTTCCTTCCCCCCTCTCCAGCGACAACAACAGTTCTTTTCACACCTTGCTTTTTTTCTCGACTGGCACAGGACGTTTCAATCTTGAGCCCCCCCACCCAGACCAACAATCCCCATCAGTCGCACCGTATTTTTCTCACAACCCTTGTACGTCGTACTTTCCAGGCCGCGCTCCTGCTCCGCCTGTTTCCGTCAAGCCCCACATTCCTTCTTTAAGGTTTGCGCTCCCCCGTCTTTTCAATCATCGCGTAAACGAACCGCACGAGCCCTTCCCCCCGTCTTGACTTTCCACCCCTTTCGTGTTTTTTCTCCCTTAATCCCGGAGATTGTCCCCATTGGATTGGTAGTATCCTTCCTTTAAATTTGCGACAGATGCGAGCCCTACTGCCCCTCCCCCATTGGTGCGGTTCCCGTCTGTTCATCCCAAACTGGATTATCCTTTCTTCTATCTTTAGTTCAAACCCCAACCCAAATGAAATGCGTCCCGAGTGATTCTCGGTGTTTCCCCCCTTAGAAATGGTACTCCCATGTTTCGTTAATTTCCCTTTCTGCGAACTTCCCCCCTCCTTTTTTCGGTCGAATCTTGCTGGCGCCTATTCTCCGGCAACCCCCCCCAACCAAGGGACAGCTGTACTTGGTCCTAATCCATGCTGAGTTGTGCCTCCTTTCGTTTTCAAGCGCCACCGACTTGTCTTGTCATCTTCGGTTTGCATCCCTCAACCCCCCCACAGCGTGTCCGTTTTTTTGGCCGCGTTTTTTCCCCCCCCACTTGTTCAGGATTTGTTTTGCTGTGGTACTGTCGTCATAGATCTTCCTCTCTTTCCGACGCATTTGCCGTCCCCTCCGCCTCTCCGTAGCGTTCTGTTTGTGTTCTGTAGTTTACATCTTCGCATTGATCTCCCGCTTCCCCTTTTTTTATTTTTCTCATTGTATCGGTCATTTCTTAGCTGTGTATCGCGGAGCTTTTGTCCTCCCATCCAAATGGTGCGTGTAACACATCAACTGTGAGTGCATCTCACGCACCCCACCACGGGCGCTCTTCCTTTTCCTCCCTCCGCATCTTTCTTTCTCGCCAGGACGCGGCCCACGCGTTTGGGGTCGGTTCTTCTCTGCAGATGCCCATGGGTGTATTTCGACGCAGCTTCGTCCTGGACAAGGTATCCGCTATCTGGATCCCTCCTATCGCCGCTTTCTTCAGTTTCTCTCGAATAATGTTGATTAGATTCCCTGCCATTTTGTTCACCGTTGCCCATATTTCAAACGTGCTATCGCGTATTCGCTGTTCCCGAGATCACTTCCTGCGTCCAGAGTCATTACAGTCGTTTTCTGCCTTGAACCCGCCTGGTGTGTTTCTTGCTTGACCGGTGCGGCCCGTTCCTACCCTTAACCTGTATGTCTTTTTCGTCGTCCCCGTCCACGCCCGCTCATGTGGTATTCCCACTCGACTGCAAGGGAGTGTTTTCTTTCAGTTGAAGGTCGTTGCGCACTTCCAGTCACCCTTTCTTCCGCGCGTGTGATTTGCCCCCCCTACTCGACACTCTGATAGATCCTGTTAATTTCCCTCCTTCTGGCGTCGAGCTGGATTCCCACGGATCACTTTGTTTATCGTTACTTGAAACCTGTCCCTCCTACCTCTGCTAGGGTCCTATTGTGCAGCCTTGCCTTTATTCCTGTCATTATTGAGGCCCCGTATCCACCCGACTGTTTCTGACTCGCAGGTTTTTTTGCGGTGATTGCCGCCTAGCGTTTCTCTCCTTTTTACTTTTTCGGATTTGCTTTTTGTCCTTTCTTTCGTAGTTTCGTTGATTTTGAAGGCCTAGATCGTCACTCTGCTGTACTGCCCCGTCGACTTTTCTATGTGTACCGGTTGTCCGCTCTCGCGGTACGTGCTGTCTCCTTCCCTAACAGACCGACTATTCCCCTCTGTTCACCCCTGTGTTTTTTCCCCCTCTGTGTTTGAATACCCGCCCCGATTCGCCTACAATCTCCTGCCGACCACATCGCCGGAGAGTAAAACCCCCCTTTTCCCTTCTTCACCCCCCTCTCTGTATTGGCCTCCTTTCCCCAGTCCCCCCTCCCCGCCGCAGGCCTTTGCGTCTTTCGCAAGCGAGGCTAATCTGCCCGTTTTCCCCCCCCCCATCTCTTTTTTTTCTGATCCCTCATCTCCCCTATGCATGCCCTCCAGAAGTCCTCCTTCTCTTATGACGTCCCTTTTTCGATACCTCTGTGTAGCCAGGGGTCATGAGTCTCCCTGTCCCCCCACCATGGGCTTGCGAGTGTGGGACGCCCTCTCTTGAGACACTCCGTAGCTTTTTCAGTCCGTGTAGCCCCTCTTCTTTTCGATGTTCATGCCCCGGGACGGGGCGACAACCATCGCCCTTACCCCTCCTTTTCTCTTTTCCAAGCCACACCCCCCCGCAAGTTCCCCTGCTTCCGCCTTCCCCCCGGCACCTGCCATTGTACTCCTTCACGTTTTTGGTACGTTTTTTACCCTCTGTTAGGTGACCTCCCTTCCCCTCCCCTTCAGCTGTCCCCGAAAGAGAGCTCACCTTTCCTGTAATCAACAGGGGCAGGATTCTCTCCTCTCGTTCCACTATAGAGCCTACTTGACATCGAAACACACCCTCTTTGCTGAACCACATTTGGACCGGTATCTCCCCATAGTCTTATACTTACTAGTATTTGTGTCTTTTCTGGAGTCCGGTATTTCCTGCCCATTATTGGCCGCGTGCGCTTAGTAGTATTGCGTCTTCCCCGCGGAAGGCACTACACTGTCTCCTTCACAGCCACCTCTTTCCCAGCACATTCTTATATTATATAAAGAACCAAAGCTTAACCAAAGATAGCAAGGACTCTGATGCCTTCTCCACACTGGTGTGTTTTCCCCCGTGCGGCCTATCAGTTTTAATTTTCGGTTATTGCACCCATTTCACCCTACAGTAGCTGTCCCCAGTTCCGGGGGGTTTGTTACACCCCACCCGAGAAGTGTGATAACTCTCTCCGTGCTAAGGCCGCTCCTCTGCCCTCGAAAAGATGAGTTTTCCCCTTTCTTTTAATTGCGGCTTTTGCCCCGTCGATTTATCTTGCTAAGCCTTTCGGATCCGTTGCCGCCCCTGTCAGCTCGTGTCGGTGACTTTTGGCTCCCGGCCCATAAGCCCTTCCATACCCACGGCAGGCACCCCTTGCCTTTAGCCGTTTCTGTCTTTTCGAGCTTGCGCGGACTCCCACTTGACTTTGACGTCACGCCCCCGGCCGATTTCTATACGCCCCGCGGTTATTACCCATCTTCGAGGTCCCTTAGATGCGCACTCCCGGAGATCGAGTTCTCCCCCCCATCTCCTCTTACTGATGTTTTCCTGTCCCGAAGTCCTAGCCACGTCTCGTGTTGCAGTCACCAGTATTTCCCGTTCCCGCTAATCCCGCCGAGCTTGAAAAAACGATATTGTGTGAACGAGCCCGACCCCATAATGCATCTCCGTGAGACTCCTCGCTGGGCGGTTTCCCCTTTCGCTTTTTAGTCTTGAGCGTTTGTCTGACCTGATCCGGTCAACGTTTCAGTGCCAATGCCCTTTGGACCCGTCGTTCACCCATGTTGATCTCTGTCTTTTGCGTCCACTCCTGTGTATGTTTCTCATTGTTTCTGCTCCACCCTCAAATGGTCTCAGTTCCACCTTTTCCTTTGGCATTTCCGGTCAGTCCCCCCAGGTCAGTTCGATAACTCCATACCACCTTCTTTTAGTTGTGTATCGAATTTTTTGGTCATGTTGCGGTATTCCTGATTGTTCTTATTTACTCTTTACCACCAGCAATGGATTTCTTTTCGCGACACTGGGTCCCATCCCCTGGCTGAGACACCAGGTGTACTCCCGCGTACGGAGAAGCCTTTTCTCCACCTCCTTTACCCCTACGTAACTCTCCTGGCATTTGTTGCCTGACCCGCGTAGTCATGATTTGAGTTTCAGTGCGCGTCAGGTATGTATTTTTTTCAACCCGCCGTATGTATTCCCCGCCCCCCGTCTTTTAGTGTGACCATTCAGGACAATTCTCCCTTTTTGGAGTCCTCTTCTTAATTCCGATCCCAAAGCCGGGTCTGTGACACACTATCCCCTCGTAAGTTTTGCCGTTCCACGTGCATGGGACCAGCCATGATTCACCTTCTTGTGACCGTTTACTTATTTTCAGCCCAGACCTGTCCCGCACAGAGCCTCTCGGTTATCCTCGCGCTCTCAACGTCTTTCCCCCGTGTTGCTTGCTGCCATCACCCTCCAAAATTGAGGCAGCGCCGCTGTCTTCTTTTACTCGACAACTGATCTTGCGGGTTAGGCCCCCCCCCACCCCCCGGTGTTCCCCGCCCCTGTTTTCAAAACAACTTCCCCCGCGCGCCCATCCGAGTCTTGAGCCTTCGAGGGTCTTTTCTCGGCATTTGCAGCGCGTCTACTTGACCTTGTCTCTTGTTTGAATGTTTGGCCCAGCCCCCAAAATTCGATCCCGCTTTTCAGGCCGCACTTCCCCATAACCTGCTTCGTTGCTTGTGTCCCCGCTCAGTTTTCCCCGCTTCACAGTTCATGTGCCTCTTTCCCCCCCCACAATACTGCTTGGTTCGGTATTTTCTTCCTTTTTATCCTCCAGTTCTCTTACCCAGGCGCCGGACCCCTGATTCCTTCCGCCCTTTTGTCTCGTGGCTCTGCGGTTTTCATTTTACCTCCTGATGCGGTGTTCCCTTTACCCCGGGACACCGAATTGTAGCCATCTCATTCGACCTCGTAGCGCTGTGGGAATTCCTTGGCCCGGAATCCGTTGTGATGCCACCCCCTTGTTTTGGCTGTCCCCTGAGCTTTGGGATCGTTTCACATGATTTATTTTTCTCAGTGGCCGCCTCAAGAATTTTTCTAAGGTGACGTGTACTGGACTTCTTTTCCAATTCCACGTATTGCCTTACATCGGAACCGGTGGTCCAGGACAGTTCCTCGGTACTAGTGTTTCCCATAATCCCCCTTTCCGCGGCCTTTGTGTGCTTCCCCATGCACTCAGTTCCGATATGGCTGTTATCCGAACGCTGGTGGAGAACCTGGCGCACCTAGCCGGGAGTTTTAGAACTGGTGTGATGTTCCTGGCTGCAAGGGCCCCTGCGCTCATTTTTGTTCCCCGCACTTTGCTTTTCTTCTTCCGCATGTCCCATTATAGTTGCCGACACCGCAGACCCTCATTAGGGTCGGATACGTCGATTTCCCCCTGGTTTGTGCCAGGATCCCTTGCTTTTTCCTTGCCTTTTGAAAAGCCGAGCTTTCCCCTTTCGCCCCCCGTACCCCACAAAGCCCCACACCCAGAACCCCCCACCCTCTACCGATCTGCAGATTTTCCCCCCACCTAGGGGAAAATTCCCCTTCCCCACACGGCTTCCGCAATCGCCAATCAATCTTGATCCAAAACAGTCCTACCAACCTCGGACGTCATTCTGTCATCCTTGGGATTTTCCTTCATTCCGTTATGGTAACTGTTTTCCCCCTTCCCTGCCCGCTTCCCTCCTGAGTAGCCTCCCCAAGTAGGGCCTTCCCACCGTCCTCTTTTGAATTCCTCTCTCTAGTTCGCGCCCCGTGTGCAAAGTCCCTCACATCCCTTACACCTTCCCTTACTGTGTTCCCTGAATTGCCCCTTTTTAAGACCGCCCAACACCATCTCCTTCTTTGAGGTGATTGAGGCTCTTTCCCGTCCTCGACGCTGCAAAACTTGATTCGTCTACTTACTTCAGATGACACTTTTCCGCAGACTTCCAACTCGTTCAGCGGATCTTCCTGTTTTTTACTCCGCGTCACCCGCTCACTTTTGTATCTTAGCCTTGCCCTTGTGATCACGAGGCCCGGTTCATTTTTACGGAATTTACATGCATATGTTGTATTCCCCCGGTAAACATTATGTAGATGATTTTCTTTGCCCTGTCCTGGGCCTCTTTATTTGCCACCGAAATACCCTCAGAATTCCTTTAAGACAATCAATCATTTTGATCTCTTGCGCCGACCGCAAGTGTCCGACTATTATCCCTCGTGACGCTTGAATTTGGTCTCCCCTCCCAGCCCCTTCCACGTCATTTTTCTGTTTTTATACCCTCCCCTTGCATCAACCGGTTATCCTCGCAGGTACCTATCAAACCCGTAATCCCCCGTAATTTCAAGCGCATATACTTCATCAGAAGTTACTCCCTTCCCTTGTACCCAGGCAACACGCAACGCCGTTTTAGAGGCTGGGTTGCCCGTTGCAATTTTAGTATAGCGTTTTTCTTCGCCTTCTTGAACACAATGTCCAGGTGCGCCCCCCTCTAATGTGCCGCCGAGGACCAAATTTTCTTAGAGGCACAAGAATTGGTCTTCTAAGGGTTTACGTTTGAACCAGAGACCTACCGTCTCTCCCAACGTCTGGATGAATTTGAATTTTCACAATCTGCCTTCTCCTCTTTGCCCAAATGTTGATTTGTGATTGCGTCGAATCAATTGGCGCGATTCACCCCTATGGATTCCCCCGCCTTTTTGCCGTTTGAATTCGCCGTTCAGGACTGCGGTAGAAGTGATTACCCATTTGAAATCATACCTGTTTCTCTTCGGAGACTTTTTTTGGTTGTGTTGGGTTCCTTTTCTTGAAACGCAAGTGAGCTGACTTCTAAATTTTTCTGGTTTACAGTAACTCTTTGAGAAGACATGGGTATGCTCCTCTTTTCTTCCAGTGTATCCACGTCCATGTCAATAGCCCACGATTCCATGTATTGCGCCCTGGCTTTATCCTCCCTTTGCGTATTTCCCTTTTTGCCATTCGGAGTTTTCTTTTCCTGTCCATGATGAACTGGCCCGTTTTCCGCGCTTTGCTGTGTTTGCTTTTCAGTCGGGGGCAGATGCCTCCCGCCCACCATGCGTTCCTCGTAGCAGCCCGTGCTAATGTACTGTTTTCACTTAACTTGCTGATCTGTCCCTTTCCTTTTGTTCGTGTCTCGATTTTTCCTCATTACCTCTGCAAATCAATAGTTCACCCGAACGCACCCAGTTTCTTCTATGTCACTCTTTGTTGATGTCGATATGTTACTTTATTATTTTATCTTTATGGCAATTTCAACGATCCCTCGCCTCACCCACATATAGCTCCCTCCATATGCGCACCTTCTGGCATGCTGTGACATTTCCGATGTTTATCCCTTTTTCCAAACTGTCAACCCGCCATTTGGCGCACAGATTTCCCGATTATGTTCATTCACAGATGCCCCGCTTTCTCTTGACGCGAGATTCGTTTGCCGGTGGCTCACTTCCATTTCGCCCCCTTTTTGCCCCTGTTCTCGACTTTCTGACGCGGTCCCTGGCCTGCCCTCGAGTGGAGCCCTTTTGCTACACACCCAACCCCCTAGTAGCTTTCCGCTCCGTGTCCAAACCTTTTCTTTTTCCAGCGAAGCTGCGCAACTGCACCACTTGCCCCTTTTTTCTCCTCCTCGCATTTTTTAGTCTCCCAGGCGCTCGCGTGTCAAGCTAGATTTGGCCCATTTTCTTTCCAGGTTCGAAGTTCTTTCTCTTCTGATCCTTGTGACGGATTTTTGCCGACCATCTGCGCTCTTTTTGCTTGACCCGCTTTTTTCCTCCGTTTTTTTTTTTTGCTCTTAGGTTCTGTGTCCCACGCCACCGGTCTCGATTGTGTTCCAAAAGGGTAAGGAATCACCTCCGTCTACTTCTCGACACCCTTCTGTCCATCCTTTTGCCCGCTCCCCCTTCATATGCTCGGTCCTTTTCCATGTCGCCCCCACTAGACAGGCTTCCTTTTCCGTGTCTTTTTGAAAAACCTGATCGCCTACTGTCGCCCCGTCCGTTTTAGTAGCCCACACAGAACTCAGATCACTTCTCTGCCGCCTTCCCCACTCTACTCAGGAATTTGCATTCCCCTTCCCTCTTGGACAAACCGCCGATGTGTCCACCTTTTAGTCGTACCAGACTCTCCCCTGCTTTAACAGCCTTGGTCCCACGGGTTTTGCCCCCGTTTTCAAAGAGGCACCCGCGCCGCGGTACTCCCTTCTTCTTATCAAACATTCACCTACACTGTACTATATTGCTTAGTACTCTTGTTCCGGCCGAACCTCCTCCCCTTATCACTAGTCGTTTACCCCGCGACAGCATTCCACACAGCCGCCCTCCACACTCACTTCCTTCGTCCGAATGATTTATTTGCTCCCGATAGCGCCGATACTGACATCGCCCCCCCCGACCCCTCTCCAAGACAATACTCTCCCGTCATTTTCACACGAAATAACCTTTCTCCGTTCTGTGCTTTTCCTCCGAACCTCACGTTTCCCCTCTCCATCTTGCCCCTCTGCCATAACCCCCCCCCCACACAGGACTTCTTCAGGGAGAGTACGGACTCTAAAATTCTCACTGCAGCACGTCCACCCGCATGAAGTTAAACCCTCTCCATGTTGCATTTCTCCCTTGGTGGGCGTACGTTGATTTTACCCTTCGCCTGGATCGTTGGCCTGTAGTTTCATGACCCGTCCAAGCTACCATCTTTTTCTGCCTGTGACCGCACCTTTACAAGCGTTAGGTGCATCACAGCTGCATCTCAGCGTCTTTTTATGGTCCCCCCCTCAAGTCACCCAAAATCAGTCTCGGGTTCCCCCGATTTCTGAGTTTATCCGCCCCTGGAGATAATTTTCCCAATCACTTTCTCGAGACATTTGTCCTTCACGAGAACTTGCCCCTCCCTCCCTTCTCTTTTTTCTCCAGACCGCGACTTTCCTTATCTGTGCGATCTCGTCCCCCTGCTTACTAACCCCAAACCTTGGCCTCTGCTGTACCGTGTATTCCGTACAAGCGATCATTGTAGCGTTTCCTTTGTACCCCCCCCCCTCCGACCCCTTCGCACGCCTTCCCCATCCAGACACTTTTTGTGGCCGATGTGCCACGCGCCGTTTAATCACGCATTTGTCTTTGTCTTTTTTCTTGTTAACCATGATGAACTTACGAATCCGACGCTTTGTCTTTCCTCGTTGTCCCACTTGCACCCTTTGATTCCGCTTCCCCTCTTCCATCTTCTGCTTCCGTGCCTGTTCTTGCAGCCTTTTGTATACGCTTTCTGTGATATGAATACCCCCTTTCCCTTTTGTACGTCTTCCCTTTCTTTCTTCTTGACCCCCCCAAAATCGCGCTCCTTGTACGACTCGGCCTTAGCCCCCCAACTCGTCTCCGGTCTGCCCGAGTTCCGCTTTCCCTCATCAGTCGCCACTATTTTACCCTCGATTATTTCTTCTGACGTCTACCCCCCGATGCATGGGTATTCCTCGATGATGTTTTACCCCCCAAGACCGTAAGACATAACCCAGTTGCTCGGTTGGAGGTTCTTGCATATCTCTCTTTTTCGCTCTAATTGGTGGCGTATCATCTTCCCCCCCAAAGTCCCCCGCTTACAATCACAAGTCCTTCGTTTACTTTCGCCAAGCAGTGACCCCCTGAAAGACTAGATTTTACCGGTCATCTGCACTTTCTTGGCGACGACCTCCCTACCAATTGTGTCGCA
>Ga0179593_1666967_pt1 | contig 17218 bp, 15 predicted proteins | sample CZODoug2_1_08_16_FD_185931 | JGI IMG/M metagenome (GOLD analysis project Ga0179593, IMG submission 185931) | Vadose zone soil fungal communities from Angelo Coast Range Reserve, California, USA - CZODoug2_1_08_16fungal (PacBio error correction) | ecosystem: Environmental > Terrestrial > Soil >... | reverse complement strand
CCCTTTAAGTTCATTTCTTGACCGCGCGAATTGTTCACTGCCTCGCTATCTATGCCATGAAGGCAGATGGTGTCTCTTCTTCTTAGTTACACCCCACTTTCAACCGGGATCCGCCGGCCTTTCGCAAGTTTGTCAGTCGATGATGTTTCTCCCTTCTCTCTACTCCGCAAGTGTGGCTCCTTCCCCCCATAAAGACAAACCCATCTTTCCCAGCTCCTAAAAATGTCACACTCCATTCCACCTTGTGAGAGCATTGTCCCCGTTTCCTTTTAGAATGTGTTCCGCGTTCCCCCCAACCTCACACTGAGGCACTTAAACCCCTGCCTTCGTTGGCGCCTGCGGGACTTTGGTCCCAGCCAGCCCCCTCTCCTCCTTTTAGTTTCTCCCAGAAATCTTCCGACTTCTTCTCACACCTTCCCCCACTTGACCGACCCTACTTTTCCTAACACGCGGCGGTTTCATGTTCCACTTCCTTTTCGCTCGATGGAATTTTTTTTGTTTTATCTTTTTCTTTATTTTTCTTACGAGTTCGAAGCACCCAAGTCGCGACATTTACTTCTTGTCAGTAGCGTCTCGACTCCCCCCCCCCCTGGCCCCCTGCTCTTCCTCTTGCGTGCACGCCCACCCGACTCTTCTTTTCCCCCCAGCTCCCCTGCCGTTGGTACCAGAAACCGTCTTAATCGTGGTTCCCTTATCGCCCCTGCAGTTAGGGCTTTTTGCCTTCTTTGTTTGTGGTCTTTGCTTCCGCTTTGTTCAACCGCTTCTTGTTAGTTTTTTTGGTACCTTTTTACAGGTCTGAGTTTTAGCTAGCTTCCCTAAGAAGAGTCTGAAGACGAGTGAGACCCTTTACATACCACATTTTATTTATACACTCCAAAGGGGTCCTTTTTCCCCTTTTGGGCAATTTGCTTACTTTTCTAACATCCTTCCACAGGGACGCATTCCCCTTCCCCAGAATTCTTGAAAAAATCTGTTTACCTCCATAACAACAAACGTAAACGCCACCCCTACCCCCAGTAGCAGTAATACCGATTTGGCGCCAGTTACGTGGAGACTTTGACCTCACTAGGATGGCGCGCCCTTTTTTTGAATGCAACACATTAATGCGCCCGATTTCTTTTTTTTAACTGCTAAAATATAGTGTCATTTACCTTCTCGTCTTGGCTAACTTTTTTTTTTGGTGGGGTTGGGTGGTGCAATTTATATTTTTTTTTCTATTTATCCCCCCCCCAGCGACAGCACGTTTTAAAGCTTTCCCCCCCGATTTGAAACTGGTGCCTTTTTCGTTTCCGATTTTCTCCGCTGCTTAGAAACGCCAACCGTGCACGTCCTCCGTTAACACCACCTTTTGGGACAAATTTCGTCACCGCCAACTTTCTGTCGTTTCAACTACCCGCTGCTTGTAAAGGACTAACCGTTGTTTGAGTTAATTTTGTGTCAGACAACACTACATTTTTCTGTGAATCCCTGGGAGAATTGGTCGCGTTCGCGCTTTTTGTTTCCAAGCCACCTCCCAAAAAACCGATCTCCCCTACTAGACAAAAAACTCACCGACGTTTGCTCATTTCAACTTCGGACCGCCTCAACCCTTCCAAGTGAGCCGCCGAGATGAACGTTTGGTTTGTTTTCACCTCCTTTGACTGGTGCCCCATTTTTTACCAACGAGTATGTCGCTTATTGTGAGTACTAGTAGCGGTTAGCCGTCTCGCGCGCCGGCGGTCTCGGTCTTCCCCAGCAAAACTCATTATCGCCTTCCCGTCCTTTTTTTCCTTATTGCGCAAAAAATTGTACCTCTCCTTCTGTTTTACACATTTGTGCGTTCATATGCTAGTTCCTTGGTGTCTAGCTTTGTCTACGCCCCCCCCCTGCTCACCCCGCACTTTCCGGAGAGTCTGATCGTCGTCGCGCGGCACTTTTCTTTCATTCAAGTTTTGCATTGGGGGGCAGTCCTGCACATTTTCACGGAGGAACCTTTTACCCATTCTCAAGGGTGCTTCCCGTGTCGTCCAGCAGAATGTCTGCTTTTCCCTTATCAGTACTCCTTCGCATACTTGAGTTCAACGGGTTTGTCTATCGCCCCCTGATCCCCCTAGAGATGTAGTCATCTTTCTTCTTACATGTCGTTCCCTATCCACCCCCTTTTTCTGCCCGCGGACACCCCCCACTCCAGTTAGTCCACTACCCTCGTTTGCTTCAGCGCCCGTTATTTATCCTTTTCCCTTTTTCGCACCGTTCGTCAGCTCGTTGTCTCTCCTTACAAGTCCCTCGTTGAAGCATTAGGCCCTGTTGCGAGGCTGTCCCCCCCCTTCCCCCCCGTATTGATCGTTTAAGCATGTGTGGTCCCCCAATCCTATAGTATTTTTTGCCGTTACTTTTTTTGTGTTTTATTCCTTTAGTATATTATGTGTCACACACAATGCCGTAGTATGTTGGTTATTCCACTCCAACCCAAGTGGCCCTATCGAGAAGGACTTTCATTTTTTTCTCTTTAGTTCGAATTTTTTGATCGGGAGGTCACCTATGAGTTTCTGCACTCGAAAGTTCTCAGACTCCTGCTCTCTGAGACGTTACCCATTATTTTCCCCCTCCGAGTATTCACCCCCACTTTTCCATTGTTTCAAGCTGCGCACAGTCCAACTTTTTTGCCCTTCCTTACTCCTTGAGAAGGGACGTATGAGTTCCGTATGAGCACCCATTCTGGTATCCCTTTCGGTTCTTGCCTCTGCGACATCGTTGACTACTTTACTTTGTCTGTGCTGTGAATCCTCTTTTTCTGCACTCCGGTACAACTCCACACCGGAGCTGATCCCCCACTTTCACGTTCTTGGAAGACTCGCCCGCTATTATGGCCCCGCGTTTTTTTTAGCATGCCGCCGTTAAGAGCGTGCTTGCCTATTGCTATTTTACTAGGTTATTGTCACCCCTGTCATTTCTGGGGGTCTGGTTGCTTTTTCTTTTTCCTCTGTTTCCCACAATCGTAAACACTCGATTCATTACAACATACTTCCCGAGTGTAACGCATAAACGGTGTCTTCCTCTGTTACCCTATGACAAATATAACGTCCCACGTTTGCCCCGACCACTCCCCCCCACGTGAAGTGATTAAAGTTGATTTAGATGTTGTGACACAAACAGGGGTTAGCTTCTTAGTTCTTTCCCCAATCTTTTGCTCACCCCAACTTTTCCCGTTGCGGAAGCCATTCAGTTCTCCTTTTCTCCTAGTATTCCTTCCCGGGGCCCTTGCCGTCTTTGGCTGCCGTTTTCCTTTTTGGTTTAGTTGCTAAAGCTAGATCTCTACAGACCCTCCTCTATGTACAAACAGTCATTTGTCCGTTGATTTAGTCCCAGCCAATACCCCGTTCCCACAGTTGTCAACTCCCTTGCTCCTTGAGCCTTCCTTAGATGTTGATGTTTCCTTTGTTTACTGAGCGTCACTTAATTTGCCCTCAGGATTCATCAACACTTTCCCAACTACCTTTCCCGAACCACGACTTCGTGTGTGCACCCAGCGGGACGTTCCCCTTCACCCCCCCCCCCCCAGCAAGCGCCGGTCGTCCGCGCTTAAGGTTCCCACTTTCAATATATTACGGTTCGACGCCAAATGTTTTACCCCAATGGGCGGCAGAAAGTATTCTTTCCCGGCGACGCTGGACGACCGCGTCCCCCGGCTGTCCACGCACTGTTTTCTGGTCTTCCCGCCCCCCCCCCTTCCGGAAAAGCGGGCCCCTCGACTTTTTTCCTCGCAGGGTCAGTAATCGTGCTCTGCTGTTTAGTTTGACGCGGATTTTTCGTTCGCCCCGACCTGTCGACATTTTGTCCGATATACAAAAACTACAGCTTTCAGCCTGCCCTCCAGTTGGCTCCGGCAAGGCCTTCCGGAGCCCGGTGCGGCGTTCCTTTCGAGTGTGGACCGCAGGTCTTCTTTATTCTTTCCTTTACCCCTCCGTCCTCCTTTGCCGTACTCTTTCCTCTTTTGCATGCGCGCCCATTTTGGGATTTTCTCCCCGGATGGATTCGGGGAGGATAGCGTTGAGGTATTTGCAGCTTAAACCCACTGGGCGGAGGTAGTTACGCCCCGTTACCCCACCATCTGTCCACTGCCCATTCTTTTTTACCTCAATGCCGCCTGGCTGAGGAAGATGCCTGCCCCTCCTTTTTGATTGAATAACCGAACTGAGCGACTCTGCCGAATACTGCATGTTTAGGTGTTTCTCCCCCTATTGCGCATTCTTTTTTTTCCGGCCTCTTTCCAAGATGACCATCCTCTCTTTCCTCCTTTACATTTTTTTTTTTTCTCTAGTAGCTTCGTCGAGTCTCGTCCTCCGGAGAAGTCACCGGCCTTTCCATAAACCCAGCTTCGCACCGGCTTCGTACCAATTTACCTCCCCAAATCACCATCCTTTTGCCCACGGTTATCCAGTGTATGACCAACGGGAGGAGTCCCCCCGTCTGCATGTATGATGTGGGATTTCCCGGCACTGGCGCCTATTACTCTTCCTCTGTTTGGGCAGCTCACCAATCCAGGTTCCCAAACCCAACCGCGCTTCCTCCCCACTCTTCCCCCCCCCAACTGAATCACATTCATTCGCTTTTTTGCTTGTGACCACCTCTCCTTCCTCCGCTAGGCTGATTTTTCCGAGGGCCATGCCAAACCTTCCAATGATCCCTTTCATTACAATCCCTACTTCTTTTTCTCCCCCATTCCGGAGCCACCTTTTGTCCCTCTTCCGTTTTTAAGTGTTTTTCGATAGACAATTTCTGACCTCTGTTCGCCCTTCCCCTGCGCAAAGGCCCGACCGCTTCCCGTCCCCTGACGCTCAAGTACTTCCCCCCTCCTTCCTCCTCTGACCAGCTTTCATTTGCGTTTTTTCTAAAGTGTTCAACATTTCCCGCAGTATCCCCCAGTGGCGTCGCCGGCTGGGCGATTTTTGATTCGACACAGCTTTTTCTTTCAGATCCTTTTTCGTTGCTTGTTCATTCCCTTGGGTCTTTTCCTTTAAGATCGATTTTCTTTTTGGGGAGGTTCCCGGCTTGTTCAGCTTACCCATGTGGGTGATATTTCGTGGCTCCGAATGTCCTGTCGCTGCAAAGAATTGTGTGCGCCCTCTTTTTTTCTACAGCCCCTTTTTTCACAATATTTTTCTTTTCTCCCCCCGTCACCAGGGCGGGATGGACCTGACTATTGCTTTTTCTTCCTAATCAAGGACCAAGGAAAATGGCACGGTTTTCCCCCTCTTAAACTATTTCTTGAAAATCTCTATTGAGGAACCACCCCCCAAAAACCATTAACTTTCAGCCGAAGCCCACCGCTGGGCGCCAGGTTCTTCCCTTCTTAGCACACGGCCTTCGTCCCTCTTCGTTCTTTAGAAAAGTAATTTTTGCTCCTCCCACTTTTTCCAAAAATCTACCCCAGGCTCTCCGGGTATTTATCACTTTCTTGTCGTTCTGAATCCCTTCACATTTTCCTTCCACGTTTTTTAACCTATTTCCCATCCCCCCCCCCCTGATCGTCTTTTTTGTTCTTCGTGGGACATGCTTTGCAAAAACGCCCAACTCCTAATTTCCTTCCCTTGTACCCCCGGCATCTCTCAATTTCTCAGCTTCCTCTTTTCCGCGCTATCACCCTGTTCACAGAACTGGTCCCTCGTCCGGGCGTACTCCTCCCCATCATGAACTCTCCTCTAACATACAGGAGAAATTTGTCGAGTTTGATTTCCCTTGCAGCTGAGAGGGTCCCCTTTCAAGACACTATTAACGTAATCTTCATAACTGTCGCCTGTTTCTTTAAACATATCACTACCAGCCCCTACCCTCTTTATCCCGACGGAAACTAGTGCCTGCCTGAATTGCTGAGCACGTTTTACCGGTGCAAACCTTTTCTGTTGCTCCATGTCCACGCCTCTGTTCTTTTTGCCTCTTCTGTTGGGTTGGGTCACTCTTCTACTTCGCGGTCGTTCTCCCCTTCCTCTTCGTCAAACTCAATCGCCCGTGATCAACCCTTTCGGGCTCAGTATACACTTCCTTGTGTGGTCCTCTGATTCCCAGTGTTGGCAGATCTTTCATATTGCGCGTGTTTGTTGTTCCCTTGTCCTTCTAGTCGATGTTCTCGAGGTGTCTTTTTTTTCGTAGCGCGTCGGCATTTGGCCCTTCTCCAAATAAGTTTTTGCATTGGCTCTCGCGCTTTTTCTTTTTAAAGGAGGACCTTGAAATGTTTCTGCTTTTAAGCTGTTTTCCTGCACTTCCTCGGCCTCCTTTGATCCAACGGGACTCGACCCCAGCTCGCCCCACTTCGCAGAAGAGCTGTTACTTCTCGAAGCACAGAATTTTTACGTCGGTCCTCCCCCCCTTTTCTCCTCCGTTGTTGTTGTTGCTGAATACGTTGAAAATTCCGCATTCGCTTCGTAACTCAAGTATTGCTGCCCTTTTGCGGTTTTGCCTATTTTTTCTCGTGGATACGCATTCGTTCTGCTGTAAGCTACGCTTTTGACGTACCACTTCTTGCCCAAGTTCAGATTGAATGCCTTCCTCGGATGCCCAGCCCCAAGTCCGGCTCTGAAGCCTTTTACGCGATATCATCCTCCCTCGCCGGCTTTCCATCCTCGCAGACATCAATAGCGCTCTCTTCAGTGCCTCTGGACCCCCAGTCCCCCCCCCCCTTTGTGAACTCGCCGAACGGCACCGACCTTTTTTCGAAGCGGTGCTGAGCCCGCTTATTGCCTTATCCTTGCGCTTGCTGCCCGATCATTTTTCTCTACTTCGCGACCCGGTACCTGCCCACCTATTCCCAAACTCTGTGAAAAATCCTGTCGTGATCCGCGGTTGCGCCCAGTTTCTTACCCGATTTTCTGCAAACGCTTTCCCCTCCTTTTTTAGATGGGCACCCCCCCCAGTCACGTTTTTCTTGAGTCAAGCGTCTTGCTTCACCCTACGACTTTCTCTCTTAAATTTTTGTATTTTTTTTTGTACGTTCCGGCGAACTCGACACCTTTCTTTTTCTTGCCGTATTTGTCATGGGTCTCGCTTTATTTCGCCTTTTGTTTTTTTCAAGTTTCGTGAAGAGCGTGTGCGAAAAGTAGTCTCTTTATGTCCCTCGAGGACACATTGTTTTTTTGCGGTGGATTTTTGGTTGTTTCATTGCTGTTTCCACAATTCAGTCACATCGTTTTATGAGTTACATCTGTAGAGTTAATCCTTACCGCTCTCTCTTTTCAGCAAACCCACCCCCCCCCTCCCATTTCCCAAATTCCACCCACCTTACGTGATACACTAGATTTCTTATGTTCGCAGTTTTCATTTTTCTCTTCTGTCGCGTCCCTTACTTTTGCTCCGAAGTTATTCCTTTTCTCTCTATCGAAGATCCTTCTTTTGGCTTGCCTTCTTTCCCTCGGCTTGGGAAAGTGGTTTTTTCGTTTCTATTTCTCTCCTTTTTCACGACGCTCTTGTCACGAGTTTTCAGTTTCTCCTTTTGTTTTCTTTTTCTTGTCTTGTAGAACAAAGCAAATACCAGGTTGTCCCCCCATGGATGATCCTCTAGATCTATTTGGCCCCCCCCCCCTTTTTACGTGTTCAAGCGCGTGCCCTTACGGTTCTACGTTAGACGTATCATTCTCGACTCTAACGTTATGACAAACACCCACAGTTTTTTATCCTCCACCCGGAAGGTGAACACAGTCTACTTTCCCTGCAGTACCATCCCCCCCCCCCCCCACCCTCCCCGCCGGGTCCTCCTCTTTGAGCTCAGGCGTCAAACTCCTCCCCCCTATCGTGTTAGATCTGGCCTCGCCAAGTCTGCGGCCCCCCCCCTAGATTTGAGTCAGCAAGCGACCCTGCCCTTCTGAGTTGTTCCTGTATTCTCGTACCCTTGCGCGTTTGGTCTGCCGCAACTCGGCTTCAAGTCCCCTTTATCATACGCACCGACCTGTTCCTTTTTTTTTGCGGTGAAGTACTGTAATGTTTATTCTATTTGAAGCGGTGTTGGTTGCCTATGCGCATTGAAGGGCGAAGAAGTCCTCTTTAGACATTTTTGTATTTCCTCCCCCCCTCATACATGGACCCGCATTGATTCTGCCACCTGGAGTGGCTTTCCTTATCCCTTACCCCGGAGTCGCGAAGTACTTTTCCGTTTTTTTCTTCCCCTCGTGTGTGTGTATGTCCCGGTCACCTTCCAGACATCGTATGATTCTTGACCATGGGTGTGGTACCATCACACACACAGTACACGCCGCGCCCCCACCCTCCTGACTACAATTGGTGTTTCCTTTTACCCTTTTCTTGTCTTTCGAGCGGAGTGCGCCGGATTTTTGTTTTCTAAACATCGGCGGCATAGCGTCCCATCCTTTATACACACACAACAATCATACGGCAAGGGAGTTTGACGGTCTATTATCTGCAGCGTGGGCCCTTTTGCCCATTGTTTTTTCCGGATTGGAAGCGTCGACTTTTTGCCCATTGCCGTAATTTATCGAAATTTCCTTCAGCGGTCCGCCTTTAAGCTGATCTTCCTTTTTCCTCTTCTCCGTTTTGTTGTTTCTTCCTTTTCCGATCATCTATTCGTCTTCGCGCTTCCTCGTCCGTGCCTGAATTCGAAAACACCTCCGCCTTTCGGCTTTCCTGTCCCTTTTCGCCCGGATTCCACCCCAGCAGATACACACCCGGATCAGCAACTTCCTTTGTTCTTCCCCAAACGTAACATTTTCTTTTTTTACTTGGGATCACGGCCTTGCCCCCGCCCTGGTGGCATTTTTCCCAATAGCCCACCACCTCCCCTTCCCCGTAATCCATTTCTCCAATGCCCCAAATTAAATAACCGTGCGCGCTTCCCCCCTTCCGACCGTAGGTAACGCTTCTCCAGGGAGCCTGTTTTCCTGTCGGGGGCCCATGCAAGCTTTCCCCGTCTTAACTCTCTGTACACTTCCCTTTTTTTTGAGACTTTTTGGTTCCCTCTGAAATTGACGAAGCAGGACCTTTCCAGTGTACTCGCTTACCCCGCAACTTCTGCTTATGCCCCATTTCATCCCCTTTTTCCCTTCTCAAATCGAACCGCTGTGTGACACTGCCCCCTGCATGCCTTCCGGATTTATGGCATCCGCGTTCCTTTCGCCGATTTTTGGCCTAGCAACCCACGCGCAACACTTTATAGCGTTATGCCCATCCCGTGAACGGGTCTGGTTTTGTCCTTCCGCCTCTTTTCACCTTGGCTTCAAACCGTTTCGCTTTTCCGCCTTAGCCGTCCTTTTGATATTCTCTTAGTTTTTGGGGAGGGTTCGTTTTTCGCTTTTTTTTTTTCTGGTGTGATTTCCATGGTGTTTGGCATTTTACCCGAACGCCTTTTTCCCCTTTTCAACCAAGGACGCGGCAGAAGCGTCCCTTTTTCACCATCCTCTAGAGCTTTCCCATGGTTTGTATTTGGACACCACGTTTTTCATTGCACCAGCTGTGGTTCTACCATGACTCCCCCTTTATCTGGTTACACTAAATTTTTCTGAATCTTTTTTCTTTTCCCCTTGACAAGGTCAAAACCCCCCCCCAGTCCCCCCCCCCCTAGGGACGCCAGGTCAGACGATCGCACCTTTCTTTTTTCACTATTTTTGCTGAGATCCCGCTAAGTGTGACAGTTCACACAAACGTCTCCTTCTTTCCCCCATCTAACCAGAGTGTCCTTTTTCCCTGGTCAATTTTGGCCCACTTTTTCTCTTTCTCGGCTTCATCCTTACAGAGAAAGCATCCGTGATTTTAATGACACCTCGTTGGAATTGCATTTGGTTTTGTTTTACCCCCGCTACTAACCTCCACACATTTCATAAGATTTCAAACTCTTTTTCCACGCTGCATTCCTAAATATCCGCAGCACGGCTCTTCAGTTGCCCTCCCCCGTCTGTTTCCGTTCTCTGCCCGGCTGCTTACTCCCACACTGCGTGCACTCCCTGTCCCTTTTTCCCCGTTGAGTTTCTTTTTCTTACCCCAATACCCATCCAAATATGATAACTGCCCACCTTAGCAAAGTAGGATGCCCAAACATACTTTTTTCCGTTATACCAAGCTTATAACCGTCTCACGTCCCATCACTGTGATGAGAGCACGGTTCCTACCGCGTTTGCACCCACTCTTGACTTTTCCCAGCGTACACGCCTAGTCCTCTTTTATCTTCTCGGATCAGGGACTCGTTGCGCAGCGCAGGCTCTTCGCCCTTCTCCCAGAAACTCACCTTTCCACCCCTTTCGGTTCTCCCGCTTTGCTCCAAAATGCCCATTGTTTTTGCTAGCTTCCAAGTTTGTGTTTTGTACCCGTCATTCTCTCGTATGTGTCTCGCTTGTCTTTCGGGCTTTGTCGCATGGTCGCGGCGTCTTTTGCCTTTTCTGTCTTTTCCCGGATCGTACCATTCTAGAGTTTGTGGCTTGGGCCAGCCTTTCCGGGCTATTGTTACTTATTCTTCCCCTGAATCCCCTTCATTCTAAGCTCGCACGTCAACCTGTACTTCCTGATCCATTTTCCTCGTATGCTCCGGTTCCTTCGCAATACTTCTTCGACTTCATGTAACTATTCACATATCTCTCTCTTGTTCACCTTTTTTCTGAGATTAGTCTCCTTTTCCCACCTTTTCACAACGTTATGCCAGTCCTGACCCCTCACATTATTGCGAAGATGCGTTTTTCCTTTTCCAGATGAACCATAATTCCTTCGGTGTTTTCTTTTTGTGGCAACAGAATGTACATTTCCAGTTCCTTTGCCCAGCCGTTCCGTGAGGCCTCATGCACAAACGTATCTCTTTTATAGCCTGTTTGCCGAATCCGGCTTGCACCCCCCTGACGACGCCTCCGCGTAGCTTATTCTTCCCGCCTTTCTCAACGTGACGCGAGGCGCGCATATTCATTTCCCTTTCTCTTCCTGCTTCATTCGACTTTCAACGGTCTGCGCTCGACATTTAGAACGGTTTCTTATATAGTTTGTTGCTATCGCCTTGTTTAAGAGCTCTTCTTTCCTTTACCTTTGAGACAGAGTAACATTATAGCCCTTTTTGCCCCAAGCCCGATTACCCCTTGTGTAGCCCTTGACACGTCAAGATTGCTTTCCTTTGTCATCCCTTGTAAGGACGTATGGTTCCCTGAACCATTACTTCTAAGCAGTCGGGAGTTTGTATCCTGTCACCCCCCTCTTCCCTATATTTTAGAAATTGTTGCTGGACCTCGGGCGCGAATTCCCGCACCCCCCCAACTTCTTGTCAACGCGCTTTCATTTTTGTTATTTACTCGCCGTATTCTATTCAGCAGCGTTCTTTTATCAGGGCAGTTTCGAGCTGCTGATGCCCACCGTTGCGAGTGGTCGTTCGTGTTCTTGTCACCAAAGTGGTGCTGTTCTTTGTTTGGGGCTTCTTTTGTCCACACGCTTCAGTTCCTAATCGCCCCTTTTTACCGATCTTGTCAGAGGAACACCACCTCTTTGGTGAGTTCTTTACCTTATTTCGGGTGACCGTCCCCCAGGCCGCAAATATCCCTTCCCCACTTTTTCCCCACTAAACTATGAGTATCTCTTTAGCTGAGTGGTTCTTTTTTGTGTGGTGTTGTGTTTTTTTTTTTTTTTTGTGTTTTGGGGTTGCATGCCTGTTCCGCCCCCCATGGTCTGCGTGCTTTATGTGTCCTTGCTCCCACTACGTTTGCCACCCCAAGTGGTCAGAGGACGACTGTCCCTGGACCGTCTGCATCAGCATTTCCCAGTATAGATTTTTCCTCGTTTTTCGTTTGTAAAGTTCATTGTTTGTAGCTGTTTCACAGAGTTGCTAGATCTCCCGACAAGACGCCACTTAGTGGAAAACATGAATTTTCCTGTACCTTTCTTGTTCCACCAGTAAATATAAACTTTCCACTTCCCACCTACCCCCCTGACGTTCGTAGACCTTCCCAGAAGGATTTGACCAAAAGGGGACGTATACCCCTGTTTCTCTACAATTTTGCCGTTAGTTGTTCACTGAAAATTTATTCCACGGTGCACCACCGTCCCACCTCGGAATCGCGTGTTCCCCACAAGCGGACCCTCCCATCCCCAAAACGCCACCGTTTTTCCCGCTTGGATAAGTGCCTTCAAACCTTCTAAGACGTGACTCCTCCCAGGCACACCAGCTTTTCCCAGTGAAAGACGCCCCCTCTTACCCCGTGTCCGTCTTCTCCGGAACTGTTGCACTGTTTTTGCCCGGCCACTCGCCTTAATGATTTTTTCGTGACCCTCATCCTCCTATAAGGCAGGGTAAGATACTCTTTTTCCAGGCGGGGAGGATTTGAACAGGTCACCATCTAAAAAGCTAAAACCCCCCCAGGTAAACCTATTAACCGAGTCTTTTTTTTTTTTAAATTCTGTGTATACTTGTCGCAGTTCTACGTTCTCCCGGAGAGAAATTGCGGATCTAAACCACCGTGTCTTTTCTGTAACTTGCCACCATTAACAAGTGTGCCACTTGAGCACGGACTTTGCTTTGTGTCTTTTCTTTCTGTTTACTGTTGGAATGCCCCTCTACCCCCCTTTGTTGTTTTGATAGCATAAGATTGCGTCGTACTGGTAATTTTCTGAATTGGTATGGGTGAATGGCTTTTACATGCTCTTTGGCGGATCGTCGTGAGTGTTTTCTTGGATTTTAAGATTGCCACCTCTGTTTTTTTTCTTGCGCGCTGGATGAAACCCCCACCCCTACATTTGCATTGGGGTATGAAGACCCTGGGCCTTTGGCTGCTCCAGCGTCCGTTCACAGTTTGTGAACTACCGATTGACGTGACGACTTTAATGTTTTTTCTTTAGCGGAGTTCATTAGAGCGGGACGGCCGTTCTTTTACCCAAGCCTTATTTCTCCTTCAAAAAGTGTTTTTTTCTCCTCCGTCGTCTCTGAGACATCCCCGCTGCGAATGTCACTGCCTCGCACAATTCCCTCCGTGTTTTCTGCTGATCAGCCCTGACGTCGTCAATCTGCCCCTTACGTGACTTTTTTTTGGTGCCACGGCTCCCCAGGTTTTTCTTCAAACACATTTTCTTTCATTTTTGGGTTTTTTGAACTGTTGGTCGCGATACCCGCCCTTCCTCCTTTTGCTATTTAGCGTTCCACAGCCCGCCCCCCTCCCGCCCCCCGACACTCCCATCCTTACCCCGACCATACGCCTGGAGTTCTTCCGTAGTGTTGAAGATTTCTCCTCGTGGAAGTATCTGATTCCGGCGGGGCCCCCTTTTGGGTCCACCAACGATAACCTCCGCCGGTACCACAGCATAAGTGTGCTCCGCGCGTATCCTACTCTGTCTTGCAGCAGACCATATGCCAGTTTTGTTCGGCGATCTCGTAAGGTTCGCCTTTAACGCATAAGTCCCCGCTTTTCGAGAAACGACCGCTTTGTCATTATTTAGTACTTTAACGCTTACTTTTTTTTGATTACATGTCCCTCGGTCTTTTTATTTTTCCTCATTCGGCATCCACAAGCCGCACCACATTTTCCCTCCCCTAGTGACTCTTCCCCGCTGTACACTGGCGCTGGGAGATTCTGTTGAGTTTATTGCAAGCTTTTTCCCCTTTAGCCGTTCCCGGCTTAGCCATTCGTTCCGCTCGTACGGCTTCTCGTGAGCCGGCGTTCCTTGGTGTAGGGTATCTTCCCTCACACACCGTGTGGGTTTTTTTTCCAAGACTTTGCTGATTTCAATGTGTGGTTCCTCGAATACCAGATGCTTCCCCAGGACCGCCTGCCCCGCATGTCCCAATTTAAACCTTTCACCGCTGACGACTCGTCCCTCCCCCCTCCTTTAGTAGACGTCACAGTTGGGTCCAACTTTCCCTTAACTGCTTTGGTCTAACCTACCCCCCGCAGACCACTCTTTGTTGTACAGACTTCAGCGCCATTCTCTCTCGGCTCACCGTCAAACACCCAACCCTCTCCCCAGTCGCCGCAGCCCTTTTTTTTTCGTGTTCGGATTCACACCAGTTGATGTCCCCCTCTTCGGCGATACACCTTCCGTGAGCTCCGTCCCCGTAGTCTGGACGCGGCCTAATCTGTTACTGTTAGCACCATGTCCAACTCTAGGTTTTCCTCGTCCTTTTTTAGTGCAAACACTTATTCCTTGACGATTTTTCTGTATTGTAATCATCTTTTACTTGCCTTCCCTTCCATCTTTGCGGATTCCCCGATCTGAATGATTGTGGTGAACTTGAGACCCCTCGAATTCCACCTCCCCCGCCTATTCACACTTTGATCATATCGACGCTGCTGTCCCCTCTGCTCAACTTTGTAAGCACGTATATTCGCCTTCTCATCCAGACCCCCCCCACGCCCGCTTTTCTCCCCCAATAAAGTTCCCTGTGTCTTCACCAAATTTGGAGAATTCTTTTCGCGAGCTAGGCGGTCCACATCCAAGCCCCCCCCCCGCCCCCCCCTTATCTTCACATTTCGCCTATTTATAACAAATCCCGAAGCTTGCTCTCATCTTTAAGACGTTCCCGACGGCCCTTCTCATAGATCTTAGCACTGTGTTGTTCTTATTTTGTCCACCCATATCGCCCCCGCCATTATTGATTCACACGCAGATTCGTCTCTTTTGATTGCAGGTCTGTTTTTCTCGCCTCGGCCGTGCTTCTCCCCCTTCGATGCTCCTCCATTCACTTCTCGTTATTATACCCATGTTCGGGATCCGTACCCCGAGGCCCGTGCCAGCCACGGTACGGGGACTGCGCGAGGATTCTCCCGTAGTGTTACGGTATATCTGACTGTAGCCTAGCGTCTTTTCTTGGCCTGTGTCGGGCTCTCGGAAGCGGCTTTACTTGAATTCTCACCCTTTTTAGCTCTGGACATACCTGTTTTCACCGTTTTTTGATATTCCCTCGTCCACGAAGGCTTATTGCATCGACGCTTCCCCTTTTTTCATTTACATTCTTCCCAAGAGTAGTCCTTCCAGCTCCGCAGTGCCCCCTCGCCCCCTTGTTCCCCCCACTCCCCCCCCTTCCCTGTGACTCTACTACGCATCCTCTCCCCCGGTCCAGGTGCAGCTCTTGCTAACTTTTTTCGGATATGTCCTACCCATTGTTTCGACCCTACACTCTTGGTTGTTGTACTGATTTTCGTATTTGGCTAGTTTGTTTTCTCCCACACTGAAACCACTCCCCCGTACGCTTTTGACCGATTAATATTTATGCGAAGGATCCGCCTGCCACTCCCCACCTTCCTTTTTGCTTCGCCCCCCAGCCGCCCCACCCCCCCAAAGGTGTGGACGTTCCTGCCTGACGCTTCCGAACCCGTTCCTGCTTGGTTCGCCGTTTCTTCCTCGTGCCAATTCCTCCGTTTGAATCTTAGTCCCGTGTTTTTTTACACTGCCCGTATTGATCTTGAAGCTTTCCATCCGCTCCTCCAGACTCTCGAGAAACACTGACCCGCGAGACTCCCCTCCCTGGCTCATTGCGCGTAGCAGGTCCCTCGACCCACCTTTGCTCTCACGTTTACTTTACTGTCGCACCCTTTTTGCGCCACTCGAGCCTCAGGTTTGTTAATTGTACTGCCGGCGATTGCTGCTGCTTGGTGATCCGACAATGTATTTTCGCATTCAGGCGTCACCGAGACCGAGTTACCCTGTCCCACACCTACCGACGATTAAGCTAAACCCCCCCGCACCCTTATTTATGCAATCCGGCGTAAAGCGGGTTAGACACCACGCTTCAAGATCGCACCTACCGTGCTCTCTTGATCCCTTATTCACGTATGAGTTACGTCTCATGAGTACCCCCTCCCCTGTATAGTTTGATAATACTTGAACTTTTCCTCCTTTGTTACCTATGTCCTTTGATGTTTCTCTCTCTTCTTGACCCTTAACACCTTCTCCCTGTCGGATCACGAGCGTGACCATTTGCAGGAGTACTTAGCTTTTTCCTTCCGACTGTGCGTTCTTTAACGTTTAGCCGTGGAGGCAAATAATGTTTTTCCAAAAGTTGGCGAGTTCGTTTCCCCCTGTGTTCAGGCGTGTCTCTTTATTGGCGCTTTCTTTAAGCTGTGCCCCAATCCTTCTCCCCATCCTTCAGTTTTAAACTTCTTTTGAGCTGAGTTAAAACCCCCTGCTACCCTTTTTTCGATTCACGAACAGAAACGCAGGTTTACCAACTGTCACAAAGTACCCCCCTCATTCGGTATTACACTCCGACTCTCCGTTTAGTCCCAAGATGGAGATTTTTGCTATCATTTTTGCTCACACTTGAAATTTTTTCCCATCCTGTTTTCGTGAAGCGCCGTATGATCCGGCTGTCTCGCCGCATGGCTTTCGGCTTTCTTTATCCGACGTTTGGTTTTGGAACTTGTTTCCGATTACTATTGTCGAAATCTGTTGGGCCCCCCCATGGCTTTGTAAGTTGACATTTCGACACGGCCTATCCCTAAGTCCAGGTGTTGCCCCCCCCCCAAATCCCCCTTGACGTATGCCTTCTATATTTTTGAAATGACGCTTCTTTAAGGTCTTTTCCCTTCTTTCTAGGCCGTTGACTGGAAACAATTTATAAACAGAAATTCGAAGCGGTTTCCACCTGTTGGTAATGCAATCCCCCATCACCCACCAACAAGTAATTTGCCCTTTTCGTTCGTCGCCTTCTACAAGGCGTTCACCCATGACTACTTTGACTCCCCGCCAAGACACACAGGTGCTCACGACGGAGCCCAAAGCCGGCGACTTTTTGTATGTTTTCTGACCCGCTCATGGTCTTTTTTTTAGCTCCATGCACGCTTGGTCTGGCCGCAACCGTTTGTTTTAATCAGAAGCGGCATCACTTTATTCTGCCCGGGCTCTGTACGAATGCGTCGCGTTCTTCTTTTTTTACTTCCTTTTCATGTGCCTCCGGAGTGACAATCGCCCTTTTTCGCGAAAGTCGACATTTCGGCCGCGAACACTGTCCACAGTTGCTCCTGCCCTCCATGGAGCCCTTTGTCTCCTTACCAGCGCAACGGCCACCCTGTGTTTTTTGAGTTTCTGAAGTGCCTGCTGTTAGCTTATTTGGTCCCCGGCTTATACCTGTTGATTAGTCCTGTAATACGGGCCCTCCGGGGTTTCACATCGCTCCTAAGGTTGACACTTCATGGAGATCCCTGTTGATTACGGCCGATTGGCCAATTCTTTTAGTTCGAAATTTGGAATCCATGCCAACATGGCTTTCAGGTAGCTTTCCCGGGCTTCATACCCACAAAGCCAATTGGCGGTGTGACGGTGTGCCGTTGTTTTCTTGACC
>Ga0179593_1632212_pt1 | contig 17219 bp, 23 predicted proteins | sample CZODoug2_1_08_16_FD_185931 | JGI IMG/M metagenome (GOLD analysis project Ga0179593, IMG submission 185931) | Vadose zone soil fungal communities from Angelo Coast Range Reserve, California, USA - CZODoug2_1_08_16fungal (PacBio error correction) | ecosystem: Environmental > Terrestrial > Soil >... | reverse complement strand
CCCCCAGCTCCTTGTCTGGCACATTCCTTGGGCAGGCCTCTTTCACGAGGCTCCTTTAGGCGCCTTCCTACCTATGCTTTTCCCCCAAGGGCGAGCCATTTGATCCCCCCTTTTGCGTCGACTACTTCCTTTTTTTCCCCCTGAAGTCAGCTCCCTCGTGCAGACCCCTCTTTTCACCGTACTAGAGTCTTCCACTGGTCTTTTTTGCCCCGGACTCTTCCATTAAGACCCCCTTTTTTCCATACGGAGTCTTTTCAATCATGTGCCTCCTCTCGTCCGGTCAGACCTTTCCCTTCCTCGAGCAGACCCCCCTCCCTCGAAGCTTCTCGGGGACATTTTCCTTTCATTTTTTCAAGTAAACTTCTGTCACAGACCCCGCCAGATGGTTTGTCAAGACTTCTTTTTTTTTTTGGTGACCCTACTATCCCTGAGATTTTCTTTTCGCTGGTCCCTCAAGCCGGTTTCACAAACTTTTTTCCCGTACTAGTTCGCGCTGGTGTCAGCCTCTCCCTCTCTTTCACAGAAGCGAAATCTTTTTTGTGAACCAAGACCCCCTTTTCCCTGACGAGTTTCCGCGTACTTTTTTCAAATCCCCTTCCTTGATCCGTCCGTTTTGACGTTTCCTGTGATTCCTCCAACACACATTCCATAATTCTTGCAGAGGTACTTTTTCTGTTGACTCCGTTCAGAATAGGTTCTCAGGCATTAACTTGTCGACTTTCCCTTTTTTTGCGTTAGGTATTGTTCCCATCTTTTTCCCAGGGTTCACTTTCGCTGGCGATTGCACATCCTCTCGAGAAGCTTTCTTTTTCCTTTTGACACCCCCTTATCCTTGATTCTTGATCATCTTCTACGACCACACTTTTTCCTACGACCAAGTGTCCTTTCTCCCCCCTGAGTACTTCTTTTCAACGATTTTCCGCCTTCGCAGGACCCCTTTCCCTTGTGGCGGGCACACTTTTATTTCTTTTTTCCCAAAGTTCTTGGCAGGTGTCCCTCCCTTTAGTATGTTTACTTTCCTTTTGGGGACAGGCTTTTTTTTCTGGCCTGAAATCCCTTGAACAAGGGTTTCTTTCCGGGATCGACCTTGATCAAGGGTACAACGACTGGCGTGTCTTCGGAATATAAGGTCCTTTCCTGCATCTTCTTCCCTTTAAGAGGCTTTTTGGCCGACCCCCTTCTATAGAAGAACCCTCTCTTTTTTTTAACACAAGCCTTCCAAGTTTCCTTTTTTTTTCCCAAACCAAGACGGGTTTATCTTCGAGGTAACCCCTTCTTTTCTCCTTGATTCCCCGCCTCCTTCCCTTTTTTTTTTCAAAGCGTCTCCCTGTACTCCTTATCGGGGTGCTTCCCCCTTTCCGATTTCCCCCTTTCCATCCATTCTTCCCCGAGGAGACCCGTCGGATCTCCTCTTGGTTTACCCTTTCGAAAGCGTACTCCTTCACTCAGGACCCCCCCTCTGTTTTTCCCATTCTACAATGCTTCCACTCAGCGGCCAAGGTCTTTTCTGCCTCATTAATTTCGGGGAGTCGTCCCCTCACTCCTCCAATCCCCCCCCCTATGGAACCCCCCCCTGGTGTCAAAACTCATTGAACGCATTCACTCTTTTACTAATCTCTCCTAAGTTTTGAGATCACCCCCACATTTTTGAGTTTGTTCACACTTTCTTTCTTGGCAATCGTTTCCCCCCCTTGTCGACTTTTCCCCCCCTCTTTTTCCGGCGATCAAGACAGCTCCTTTAAGTCTTCCATGTTGCGGACTCCTTTCTCTGAAGACTTTTTTCTTTCTTTCTCTGAAAGTTTTTTATTTCGTATTTTTCTTCCCCAGACTTCTTCCGTGCTCGTTTCTTTTTCTCCAGTAGTTTCAATCCAAGTCCCCTTTTTCCTTAGTAAACTTGATGTCGTTTTTTGTTATTTCCCTCGATCTCCCCTTTCACTGCCTTTTCTCGGACTATGTCTCGCACTTTATATCGCATCAACTCGACGATTTCACAACTTTTTCCCTGAGCTCTTCCCCCTTTGTTGTGACATGCTTGACGCCTTTCGCGGTTTTCGAGACTCTTTTTTCTCCTTGGCGGCAACTGAGTTCCTTCTGAACAGCTTTTTGATGAACCCTTTTTTCAAACATAGCTTTTCCTTTCTCTTGATCCTGACGCGGTTCGTTTTTTTCCCGTTTCAGCCCCTGTCCCTTTTTTCCCAGCCGAGTGAATGGAGGGTTTCGAGAGTGGCCTCCTTTTCGGACCCCTTCCTTTGAAAAAACCCCTTTGCATCTGTCGTCGATGCCGTAGACTTTTTTCCCCCCTCATCGCGCGTGTACTTTCTTTGGGTCCCCTTTTCCTTCAATAGGACTTTAGGACCCAACCGTTGACAATTCCTAATCATGGGATTCTTTTCTCTTTCGAAATATCGTTTATTCCCGTCTTTTCTTCGAAGTGATATTTTCCCCCCATCTTGTTAACCCTTCTCTGAGATCTCCCTTTCCTTTTTCCCTTCCCTGGTAAATTCCTGCAGACATTGCTCGAAGTGCCCCCTTCCTCATAGAGTACACCCTCCTCGACTGATGTATTTCCTTCTCCCCCAGTTAATGACCTTCTAGCGTCAATTTCTCTCCATTTGACTCTTACCAGCCTCCCTCCCGTTTTTTTTCGTCAACGGCGGACGGATGAACTTTGGATTTTTTTTTCTTCTTTGTGCGGGTTTCCTTTTTCCGCGTAAGTTCCCCCTTTAGGGTTTTTCGAGTTAGTCGCTCGGATGCTTTTTCCCGATTTCCTTTTGGCCAGCAGCATTGTCATACGCGTCCTTTTTCCGGCGTGATCCCCTTGGTTTTCCCCGATTCGGTTCCCTTCGGGCCCGTCAGCTTGCGTGATCTGTTTCACAGAATTACGGTCCACCTTCCAGTAAACGGTCAGTTTCTGGCTAGAACAGGATCTCCTAGGTCTTTTTTTCACCGACTGCGTTCCCGGAGTGACCTCCCAGGTCTTTTTTTTTTCTGTTTAGTAGGGCCCCCTCTTTTTTGGCAGCGGCTCTTGGCGGTCCCGGATCCCCGTCTGAGCCCTTGGCCCACCTTTTCCTCGCCCCGGTGTGAACCATGAGGAATTTTCAGCTTTTCCCTGTCTCGGATATTCCCTTCTGTTTTGAACCACGCCTTTTGTTCCTGTGGCTGTCTCGTCCTTGAGCAGCTTTTGGACCCCTCCCCGATGAAAATTCTTTTTTTTTTTTCTTACGGTATCCTCCTTTTTTGTTGAGATCCGCTCCGGACTCACGTCATCGTTCCTATCCAGGCAGCCCCTTCCCCTTTTTTTTGTCGGCGGCAGCCAAATAACGACCTGATGCTGGGTGGTTCGACCTTTTCGTGCACGATGTTTCTTTGGAGTTTTTTTTTTGCGCCAATCGTGAGTTGGCTTTTTTCCAATTTTCCTTTTTTTTTACCCCTCTCGGTAGGGTGTTTGCTTCTGCTTGGACCGCACCTTTCCAAAACTAGTTCTTTCCCCTGCTCACCCCGCAACCCTTGGCGCCGTCTTTCCCCCTGCATGCTTTCCCCCCGAATTCCGTAACCGTTTTTTCGCCCCCAGACGATCCGACGTCTTTTTTTCGACAGCCAGCGCGCTTCCCGACCCTTCTTTCCTGTGACTTTTTTTTTTTTCAATTTTTCTTTTTTCACGGAACCTCTTTCGACGGCGTTTTTCCAGGAACGACCAGCCGAACCGTCGTCCGGATTCGCTGTCCCCCCCCGCATTCAAGATTTTCCCCTCTCACAAATTTTCCCCATTTACGAGTCTCCCGAGACTTGACTATTTCTCCTTCCCGAACCCCTGTTGACCTTTTTTCTGACCCTTTGACCCCGAGACGCCCTTAACGTTTCCAGAAGTTTTCCTGTAAGGTTCCTTCTCCTCCCCATGTTGCTCCTTTTGGACTGGATTTTTTGACGTCGTAGACCGCCTACGGACTAATAGCCCTTACCGGAAATCCTTTTTCCCTTCGTGATTTTTTAATCTATTTTTTTTTTGAGCTGCTTTACTTCAATAAGTCTCTCTGAGGGCGATCTAGTAACACTCGCTTTTCATTCCCCTGATCTTCCCCATCCGAGGACTTGGTCCTCAAACGTCCCCTTTTTTTCTGTAAGCTCTCGGACTTTCCCTCGGTCCTTTGTCGACATCCCAGTAGGGTCCTTCAACGCCGTGGGCACTTTTTTAAAAAGGCTCTTTTCCGCCGAGCTGCTTTTTTTTTCCACGTCGACAACCCCCACCCCCCCCCCCACCGTCCGTTTTATGAACAGAGGGTTTTTCCGCATTCCCTTTTTCCCCCAATTCATGGGGGTTTTTTTTGTTTTTTTTTTTTTCTTGAACCTTTTTTCCCCTCCCTTCGAACTAGTCATGATCACTTCCCAGACAACTTCTCGTGGACGAATTTGCTGCGATATCAGGGCCTTTTGTGAATCTATCGTTCATCAAGAGGTCCCCTTTTTTCGACAAGTCCGTTATAGGCCCCCCCTCTCCCCCTGAGAATCACCCCCCCCCCTTTCGAAGCGGTGAGAACACTCCTTTGCCCGCCGTGTTTTTTTTTTTTTTGGGGGTAGTCTCCGGTAACGTTTTGATGCGATTTTCCCCCCCCGTAATACCTTTCTTAATGTTATCCGATGGGAAAGTTCTACGCCGTCATCCCGAACCTTTCCCCGCGGGACTCTTGGATTTCCACTACTTCCTTTTCCCGAGTCTCCTAAGGCTCTCCTCCGAAGGTCCCCGAGGTATTCAGGCGCACGCTAACTTTCTCCTCAGCTCCACATCGGTCTGAACATTCTTTCCACTAGGAACCTTTTTTTTCTTTGGTCACCTAACCCTTTCCTGAGGGATCCCTCTCCTCCACGGACGGTGTGATTCAACCAGAAAACTTCCCCTGCAATTTTGGCGCTGTACCCTCCATCAATCCCCTTTTCTATCTGAGTACCCTTTTTTCCGTTCTAGTGTTTTTCTTTTTTATACCCTTTTTCCCCAGAGTTCCCCATGGCCAGTTGGTATTCGGCTTTTCCCTTACTCAGAACCGCACTTTCCTTGTCCTGTCTCAAGGTTCTCCCGGGTTTTTTTTTTTTAGTCTTTCCTGGAAAGCTTTTTCGGCGGGGGACCTCAGCCGGAGTGGTTTTACCCACTCTTCTTGCCATAGGAAGCTTGAGAAATCCTTTCTGCCCCCTCCACTTGATTTCTCTCTTTAGACCCCCGATATTCCCCCCTCATCTCTTTCCCAGATCACGCGGAGGAGCACCCCCTTATATTCTTTACTGAACTTCCAACAACTTCCTCCGCTTAGAACCCGACAATTTTCGGACCCTTGTTTTCGTGGTTTTTTCCGATTTTTTTTCCTCCCCCTTTTAGGGCAGCCCCCTTCGATTTTCCCTCCAAAGCCTTTCCCAAGGTTCCTTTTTGGATATGAGCCATTCAGTCGTTGTAGGATTCTTGACGGGTTCGTTTTTCTCGCGTTTCCTTACCCTGACATTTTTTTCCTTTGAGGAAATTAGTGGAGCCCCGTCCGATCTTCCTCCCTTCTTTTCCGAAGTCTTCCTTTTCCTCTCCCGCGTACGAGTGGTACACCGATGGCTTGCACGCCACGGGATTCTTTTTCCATTTTCAGGTTCTTTCGAAGCCCTCCCGTCAGCCCTCGAGGTCTAGATAGTCCCCTCCTTTTCACCCTAAGGTTACTCCCTTTCGACGTTGATCAGTTTTTTCACAGATCTGTCGATACTAGTCGACCCCCCCCCCCTCCTAACCCCTTCACCTCGCCCTGTTGCTCGCCGTCCTTCCTCTGATCTCCATAGAACGCAAGCGGGCCGCGAGTTGAAATTCCCCTCCCTCCCTCTGCGGTCTAGCTCCTTTTTGGATCAAAACAAAGTCCTTTTAAAGAACAGGCCTCGAAGTTTTCAACCTTAACGCACGGCGGAGGATGCTGTCTTTTTCTGGTCTGCTTTTTTTCTTGCCGCCCGGACCCGGTGTTTTCGGGTGTTTCTTTTCCCTTTCGGATCTTCCCCCCTCTCCTAGCAGGATGGCTTTGTTTGCGCGAAACTCGTAAAAGGTTCCTTTCTACTCTTAGGTCCTGCGGCGCTTGTTTGGAACCCCTTTTCCCTCCCGTTGAGAAGTCCAAACAGCTTACCCTTTGACGTGGACCTGTTTAAATTGTTCCCCTTCCCCCCCCCTGGACCGGGCCCAAAGCCTCCTTCACCTCGGTTTTTTTTTTTTCTTGCTTGATTTGATGTTTCCGTCTGGCTAGACTTTTTCAGTGACTTTTCCATTTGTTACCTAAACAGGCTTGGGACTTTCTTTCTTCAGTTCAGGCTTTTTTTTTTTTCCATTTTGCCCCCCTTGGTACCCCCCCCCCTGTAAAAACGCGCCCGTTTTTATGATCAGAGGCCACCCTCGTCGCTTTCTTTTCATGAGAAGTAGTCTCCTTTCTTTTTCCTATTGACTTCTTCGAACCACGTTTTCGTTGAATTCTGTCTTAAGACTTTTTTGCGCGTTTGATGTTTCTTTTCTTTTCCAATTTCCGTGATCCCCCCCGGCGTGGTTGATCTATCTCCCTTTTTTGTGAGAGATCGGTTCCATGGGCCCTTCCGACGGCTGAATCTCTTTTCAAGGACGTTTTTTTCCTTTCCCCGTCCCAAGATTATGAGTTTGCGACCCCCCTCTCAAGGGAATTTTCTTTCGTAAAAAGACGCTCTTTCCCTCCCATCCCACTGCCCCCCCCCTTTCCGCCATCCACCCCCCTGACGTGTTGCTGTGGGAATCGAGGGACATTCTGTGCATCGCCCCAGAGCACCGGTTTCTTTTACCGTACAACTACGCCTTGCAGAGACATCCTCCCTGTAAGCCTTGTCAAAAGTCCCCCCTCCCTTCTGGTCTCTTCATTCCTCAGTTCGACCACGACCGAGGTGGACTCCCGGGAAGGGTCTTTTTTCCACTTAGGGTTTTCCCCCCTCACGGCAACTCGACCGGCGGTTCCTTGAAATCCTTCCTTTTTACGGGATTCTTTTGATGTCCCATTTCACTTTTACCCAAGGTCTTACGAGAGTCCCATTCCCCACCCGTTACGTTGACCGCCGCTAATTTCCTTTCACCGGTGCACCGATCCTTTTTCGACCCGCAATTTTCGACCCGCCTGGAATGCTTTTGTTTTACGTGACGGTCTTTTTCCTGTTATTCCTCTTTAACTTTTTCCTGTTGACGACTTTTTTCCGAAACGACTATCTTCCCCGTCGCCTTTCCTCGTTTTTTTTTCTGGTAAATATTACCAGGGGTTAAAGGTTTTTTTTTCGTTGAACTCATATTCTTTTTCCGGTGGCGAAGAGGCCTATCCCCTGATCAGGTTTATAAAACCTTCCCCTGAGCCTTGCGAGATTGTTCTTCGCGCCTGATGATACTTCTTTCCCTCCCGAGTGTTTTTTGGTGTCCCCCTGGCGAATCTCTTCTTCCATGGCCCTCCCTTTTCCCGAGCGGAGATGTACAAATCACCCCGCCTCGCGGTACCCCTGAGAGCGGAACGGCTACGTCGAGTTTTTTTTTTTTGCCCACGAGTCTTGTCCTTACTTTTCCCCCCAAAGGACTTCCCAGACCGCGTCAGACCCATGCCCTCTCTAACCCCGACTGAAAATTTTTTTTTTGGCATAGACTTTCTTAGGAATCTTCCCCCTCTGTTTTTTTTGAAGGAACCTCAGTCCCTTTTTTCGCAACTCCTTTCTCCCACAGAGTCTCCACACGTTCATTCACCCACTATAAGTCCCCCGTCTTTTTTCGAACCCTTTTGGGCAGAAAGTTCTTCAGATGATTTTCCGAGAGTTCCCACCGGGAATTTTTGTTTACACGTTCTTTCTCAGATTTCTTTTTTTACCGCCGATTTTTTCGTTGATTCTTTTCCTCGGTTCCCTCTGGTACGTGTACACGCCCCTTTTTTCTCGGCGCCTCTTTTTCCTCCACCGATGTTCTTAGCCCATGATTATTTCTCGAAAGGTCGGTGTCCGAAACATGTCCCCTAGGACATGAGGTCTTTCTTCTCCCCGCAATCTTCCTTTTCTTTTTCATCGGAGACCTCCCCTTCCTACTTTTTTTATACAACAAAGCACCAGGTGCAATGTCTCCTTCATAATATCTTTCCGCATACCTTCTTCTTAGGAATCGTGGGTGACACGGAGTCTTCTCACATCGTTTCTCCTCTTTGGCGCCATTGGTTTTTTTTGTTATTGACCCCGCCAAAGCATTTTTTCCTCTTGCGGTGCTCAGTCTTTTGTACTTTGTAGCTTTTTCCTTGATGTGACTGAGTAGCTGGCGGTCCGTATCTCCAGCAGTAGTGGAGCTGCACATGTTTTTGTTCCTCAGAGCTTCCTTTAGGGGATACCTCCTCGGTGCCCTGGGGATTCCCGGAACCCCCTCCCCTCTGACCTGTGTAATCGAATCGTACGCTGCCCCTTCCCTTCCCTGAGGCTCCTCTCCTGACGATATTTTTCCCCCCACCACTTTTTTGATGAGAACCTCTGAAGGTGTGGTGTTCTTTTTTTTCGAGCGCAATCTTGAGTTTGTCGGCAATTTTCTTTCATTCTCCCTCTGAAGGTCTCCTATTAAAAGGCTGTTTCCCTGCGCCGCACCTTTCCCATTCCCGTTGTAGGACTCTTCTTTTCTTCCTAGGTTTTTTTTTTTTTTTTTTTTCATCAACGGTGAATTTAGTCTTTTTCATCTTTCTGTCTGAAACGTTGCGACGTTTCCACAGCCGGGATCTTACGAGAAGCCTTTCCCATAGCGATCTTTTTTTCTTGAGGTTCTTCCCTTCCTCTTCTTTGTCGTTCTTTTCTTACCCTTTCAATCCACCCCTTTGACAACGTCTCGGACGCGTCTCCTTTTCTCTCGTAGGCCTTTCCATATAGATGTGTTTTCCCTGATAAATCTTCTTTTCTGCACCAATCTTCGCGTCCCCTTTTTCTTCTTTTAGGTGCCCATCAACCTCCTCGCCTCTCTTTTTTTGAACATGGTATCCCCCCCCTCCGAACGACATTAATTCGGTACACTTTTTAGTGCCCTTCTTAGTCTTCTAGCTCTTCCTTTTAAAACCATTTCTGAGTGCTTACAGGACCACAGCCTCTTTTTTTTTTTTTATAACCTTTTTCTAAGGCTTTATCCACTTCGGGGTTCTTCTCGTATCCCCCCCCTTGCGAGTCAGTCCTTGAATTTGAACAGTGTTATGTTCCGGAATGAGGTCCCCTTGATGTCAGCCTGATAGCGGTCACCCGCCAGAATCGTAACTGGTTGTCCAGCCTCTCGTATGGGACCCGGGATTCTTTTGGAAAAGTCTTTCCGTTAAGTTCCTCTCTTGTTGCTTCCCCCCCTGGGACCAACAAGACGTTGGCCTTGAAAAGTCCGTGTTTCCTTTACGGAAAACTGTGCTGTCACATCTTTTTTTTCGAGCTTTTTCTTCGTGGATCGCTCCTAGCGGGGTTACTGGGTCGTAGGGTCCAAGGAGTCTTTTTTTTGCCAAGTTTTTTTCCAGGTTACCTTGCGGTGTGTACGAGTTTTTTGCGGATGACTTAGTTTTCTCCCGAGCCCCCCCCGACCAGGAGTTTTACAAGTTAGATCTGCGGAAGATTCCCCTTTTTTCTTACATTTTTTCCTTTTTAGTAGACCCATTAGTTCCGTGTTCCCCCAAAAAACAAGATCTTTTTTTACGCGGGCTGTCGAACTACTTGGAAGTCCTCTCCTATTTCCTGAGTAGCCTCAAGTTCTTCATTTCCAAGGATTCTTTTCCTCCTCTAAGTTGTTTGTGGTCCCCCCCTTTTTCGCTTGTAAATAGGCCCTTCCACTGGGTCAGACGCTCAGCTTTCTTTTTTTGCGCGAGTATTCTTTTCAAGATTTTTCGAACACTTCCTCCTTTTACGATGTCGCAGGGAACAAAGATTCTGTGAATTCGCGGCGCCAAAAACTGCCCCTTCTTCCTTGACTCTTCTCCAGTTTTGGATTCCTTCCTTCTTCAATTCGAGAAAGGCTTCCTTTCCCTGAAAAGTTTTTTTTTTTGTTTGTCCATACGTTCTCATTCCGGTACGCCTCTACACGCAGAGACCCCCCAGTCAGCCTCTGATCTTCGGTTGACCCCGTTGGACCTTTTTGTTCCCAGCACCTCCCCCACAGATTGGACACTTTTTTCCGGTGTTCCCCCTTGGAGGGACCGATCCTCCCCGTGTTTCCCTTCCTTTTTTTTCCAAACCCCCCGACCGATAAGTTTTGTACATACGAGTATCCGCTGCCAACCCCCTTTTGTTTGTGCACTAATTTCTTTTCTCTATACCTTTTTTTTCACTCCCCTTTTCAACTCGCTTTTAGCGGAGCCCCGCCCACTCTTCTCAGAACCCTTGAATTTTCGCTCCCCGGTCTTTTCCCTCGTTAGAGGCCCCTTTTTTTTGTTTTTTTCCTTGCCCCCCGAGGGTTGAACTCCTTCTTCATCCGAACTCCCTTGTCGACCCCTTTTTTTTCGTATTGCTCCTCCCTTTACCAGGGTTAAAGGGAGCCTGTCTTCCCCGTGATTGGGCCAATACCATTATACCCTTTGTACTGCTCCAGATCCGCCCCCGTTGACCTCCCTCCCTTCTCCTCGTCCTTGCGTCTTTTCGCCAAGTGCTTTTCCTCTTTCCTTCGCGACGCGTTGGGTGTCCAGACTGCCCTCACATCCGAGTACCGGCGTGGGAAATTTTTTCTTCGACCCTATTCCTCTTTAACCTGTCAGGTGACATTGACAAGTGCGGCCAGCTACGCAAGGCCCCTTTCCAAACCTGTCAGGTGTCCTTCGAGCAAGTCCTAAACCCTTTTTAGAATATCCTGGCCTCTCATTCCTCTCTTAATGGTAGCCTTTGATTTAACTCTTCTGATGGAAGCCTTCCGCGGTGACGTTTTTCCCCCCTTTTTTTCGAAGAAATGCCCCCTTTTATAATCTTCCCCTCTTTTTCGTGATCAAAACCGGATGACTTCCCTTTTCTTCCGTCGAGGAAACCCATGATGTCAGAGGATGATGACTTGACGCGTAATCCCTTTATGATGTGTCCGAGTCCCCCCCCTCCCCTTCTCGACTCCGTGAGCGTCGGCTCACCACTAAACCCTTCCGAGTTCCTACTCCAGAATTCCTTAAACGACAGATATTATCGGGCACCCCACCTGTCCCCCTTACAGGGGATGGTTTTCCCTTAAATTTCCCCCTTTTAGTAGGCCCAGAAACTTCCCCTCACCCCAACCCCCCCCCCCCCCTCGAGGCAGGTAACTACGTTCCCAGTTGGTGTCAACAAATCTCCCTCCCATGTTTTTCTATCTCTCCTAAGTCCTTTTTGTTGTTGTTTCCCCCATTAAGCGAAATTCTTTTTCTTTTGATTACGGTGGAACCTTACCTTCTGGGCTCCTTTCTTTTAGGACTTTTGTTCCGACTCCCATGTCTCGTTGAAAGTTTCTAACCGAATCAGGTGTTCCTTCCATATTTTTTCTTTCAGGTCTAGTTTGAGCTTTCTCGTGCTCCTACTTTTTTCCCTACGTACGTATACCCCTGCGAGAACCCTTCCTGTAGATGACGCCTCACGATTCAAATTCGACCATCGGTTTGACTAGTCTGTTCCCCCCCCGTCGTGAAGTTTGCAGACGTCTTCCAGTGAGTCTTGGAATGTACCTTTTTTCTATTCCGAGCCGTGGTCCTCTTTTTCCTTGTTACTCCTCCTCTCTCGACCCATATCCCCTTTTCGTTTCCAGGATGACGCTTTTCCGGATAGGCTTTTTCCCCGGAAAGTCTTTTCTTGACGATTTTCCCTTTACCCCTTACTCGGGGAATTTTTTAAGTTTCAGCCGGATCCCGTTCCATTGTTTTTCCGGAACCCCCCCCTTTGAAACAGAAGGGTTACCGAGCTCTTCCCCTCCATCTAGGTTTCCTCCAACGTGCCTAGGCCTTCGTAGATTTTTCCATGTCCCCGCCTCAGTGAACCGCGGCTTCCCCCCCTTGGAGATTTCTTTTTTAGTCGACGTTGGAGTTCCCTTCAAGTAATCTTTCTTTTTATTCGCACCCCCTTCTTTTGTACTATTAGACAACTTGAATACCAAAGTTCAACGAACTCCGCGCAGGCTTTCTGTATATGGTCATCCCCCCCTCACGAAATTTTTTCGAAAATTCTCCCCGTATTCCCCCAGAGGCCCCTTCCAGGCCCTGCGCGTTAACATGAACCTTAAGCCTGGTACTGGTAACGTACCCCTTGTCACGTCGTGTTCCTCGCAGTTTTTTTCCGCGGACTCTTTTCAACGTTTCTTTTTCTTTCTTGATAGCCGGCCTCCTTCTATTTTTCACGGTCCCTTTTTTTCAAGACTGTTTTTGGTGCTTTTTTTTTGATCGTTCGTTTTCGACGTTAGGATCAAGTTTATCACAATTTTGACCACCTTTTTTCCTTGAAATTGCTTTCTAAATTTGCCCCCCCAGTACCTCGGTGTGGGGCTTTTCTGGCGCGCTGCTGAGATTCCTTAGGAGAGTCTTGGGTTACGTAGGGCTCCGGACTTTATGACTTCTTCCTTCTCACGTTTGTAGGTGTCGATGGATGCTGTTTTTTTTTCTCTCAGCTTTTTCCTTTAGGTTCTTCCTTAAAAGTTCAAGTTCAGAGGCCTTCTCCATTTTTTTTTCCTTCTGGACTCTCCCCCCATTAATCGTTTTTTTCCCTTGAGTTTTCCCACCAGCCAGAATCATTGAGGTAGCTCGAAGTTCCTTTTTTTAGAGTCTTCCCCTCCTTTGATCCTTTCCCCCCCCCTGCTTTCTTCGCTCCTCTTTCTCGAGAGATACAAACAGTCCCTCTTTCCTTCCAAATTGTTCCTTCCATCCCAGAGCATCCTTTTTTCTTCGGCCTCCGACCTTTTTCTAATAAATTTTCCTCCCCCAGGTCCCCCCGCGCGACTCCAGGGGCAAAACTGCTTTCATATGCCTCTTTCCCTCAGTTCTGGGGACTCTTCATTGAACTCTTTCCGGAGTCTCTTCCCCTAATGACCCAATTGAACTCGCTTGTCCCCTGTCTGAGGAGATCCACTTCCGCAGGGACCCCCCAGTAGTTCTCGCATTTTCCCCCTCTTCATTTTCTCCTTGCGTCCCTCCCCTCTTTTAAGCTTTTGGGACTGGGGGCGCCAGTACCAGATTTATCTTTTTTTTCAAAGAACGCTGGGTGTTTAGGATTCCTCTTCCAGTTCTTTTCTCCCTCACCGACGATCACACGTAAACCCCCCTTATATCAAACGTTCCCCCAAAAAAGGTACTTCTTATCCGGAGACCCTATATCTTCGTTCATAAAAAACCCCTCTGCCGCGGCTGACCCGCCTAGCTTACTTTTTCCCCACGTGCCGCATAAGTACGCTTCCGTGCATTTCCGGATTTTGTTTCGGAAACTTCCTTTGCTGGGGCCGACCCTTAGACCGAGTGACCTTCCCCACTTTCGCCTTTAAACTTTGGAGTTTTTCTCTCGAAAAGATACCTTTTTGGGCCTTTTTTCTCACATCTCTCTTTATGAGTCGCTTCCTGTTCTCCTCACCCATCTTTGATTTCTAAGCTCGCCGACACATTTCGCGTCGGTCCAAGGTGCCTCTTGTACGTTCTCCTCCCGTTTCCCCCTCTTTGGTCCCATCCTTCCCGGAGACATCCTGCCTGGCCTTTTTTCCCGCTTTTGGGGCCCTTGTTACAAAATTCCCTGTACAGGACGCTTTTCAATGTCAGGTTCCTATTCAGGGTTGTTTTTTTGGACTTCCCTCCCCAACTTTGCTTAAGTTCCCGGGTAAAGTTAGAGCCCCAATCTTCCAAAGTTTGAGAAGGGTGCTTTCCATCACCGTCGGCATTTTTCGATGTCGTCCTTACGCCCCAATACATGGTTTTTGACACCATGCTGACAAAGCCTCTCGTAAAAACAGAGGGAGACTTGTTATACTCTTTCAGTGAGCCCCCCCCTACTTTAGCCCTTTTTTCGTCGTCTGGGTCACCGATTAGTCAGTGGATGGCCCTTACGTGTCGTGGTGAGATTTCGCTGAGGTTTTGCCGCATCTTTCTTCTCGATAACGTGGGATTTACGCGTAGGTTTCCCCCCCCCCCCCCCCCCCCCCACTTACGATGTTTTGCCCTTGTGAAATCTTACCGAACTGCCGGCTCCGCCGGACCACATTGATTCGGCCCAACCTGTTTTCCTAGGTTTAAAATCGGTGTCCGCCAACTCACGAGGAATTTTTCTTGAATTCCTGAAATTCTGAAGATGTCCTGGGAAAATCTCTTTTTTTGACCACCTCGCCCAGCATCATTACGAGATCTTCCCATGTTGTTCTTCCACGAGGACTCTCCTGCTTGTGTCTCCCCCCTTTTTCTTCCTTTGACCTTTTTCTCCCATCCTTAGTTTCGAAGGCCGTTGTGTCGGAGGTTCCCCGGAATACTTTAGTATGCCCTGTACCCTCTTTTTTTCGAAGTTTCTTCCTTTCCCCCCTGGAGTCTTCTCGGTTTTACCGCTAGCTCTTGGTCGCTTGTAACGCTGCCATTCTAAGCGCCCTCGGTGTCTTTGATTTCTCCCTAGGCCCCCTCCCGGACCTCTTTCCTTCATCCTTTCTATCCCCGATCCTTGCTCTGAGGATCCACCATCCATAGCTTTCCAACAACACCAGTCTTCACTTTTTCTCCCCCCCTCTCCAAGTGTTCCTTCCATGTCCTCATCCATAGTTGTTTTTCCGTTGGGCAGCCCCCTGGTCTCAGCCCTCTTTCATTTAGGCATCTTTTCTGACCTCGGGCTGAAACCCTTTCTTCGCCCAAGTGCCTTTCTTTTCTTTTTAATGGAAGATGTTAGTCTCTTTTCTTTGCTTTCTTCCCGAATACTCCGGTTCCGTGGGACCGCCGTCCTTCTGTTAATGTCTTTGACCCTTCTTAGCTTCTTTGTCCCCTTTATTTCACCCGGCTTTTTTACATGTCGCCTGCCCGGGTACCACTTCCGAACTCAGTTTTGGCTTCGAAACCCTTCTTCTCGATTTCTGTACAGTTGAGTCATCTGTGTTCAACTTGGCTTGAGTTGAATAGTTAGTTTGCATAATCTCGCCCCTCTCCCTTTCCGTGACCTTTTTCCTCTATCCATCCTCCAAGCCTTTGCAAATTTCCTATTCCCCTTTCAGTTGGTGCCAGGTATTCTCTTTGCATTTTCTTTTTTCAACTTCCCCTTAAGCGTGGTTCACCTGCAAAGTCCCTTCTTTATGAACGATTTCTGTTTTTTTTAGGCCCTTTCACTTTTACAGCTGCGTTTTTTTCGAACTGAGTATTGTATCTTACCGGATGGCCCGCAGTTTTAGAAATTCCCGGGTGATCTTTTTCTGCCTTTGGTCTCTCCCATCCCACCGGCTTTTTTGAAGCTCCTTTGAACACAGACCTCCTTCTTCTTGGCCGTTCCCCTCGTGGACTTTCCACAGTCACTTTTTCTTCCCAGCGCCTAGGTATCCTCTTCTTCCTTTAGTACCCTTACTTTTCTCGCTGTCCTTCTTTTCCTGCCCCCTCCCTCCCCTAGGATTTTTCTCACTCCCCATCCCCAGACAAAACATGCGGACGGCTTTCGGGGACGAGTCAAATTCCCCCCCTGGATGACGCACCACACAATCCCCCGGTCCCTTCTAAGTTTTTTTCTTTCCTGTCGAGGTATCAGGTTTTTTAAGTCTTTTTTTGCAGGTTTCCGGCGTGTGCTCTGCCCCTTGAGGACTTGTCCCTCCGGTAGTTCCCTCACAGACATCTTCCGATTTCTTCTTCCACCCTTTGTCTTTTTCCCCCTTACAATTCTTTTTCTCTCAATCTGTTGTTGCGAGAGATACCCCGTTTCCCCTGGGTAACGTCACGCTCCCTATAATCCCTGGATCTTTTTTTTTACGACCTTTTTTCCCCTTACCTTTTTTTCTTCTCCGTGCCCCCTCTCCCATACTTCCCCTAGGGCCCTACGTCCGAGATTTCAGAAAAACTCCTCTCGGGTCCAGAACTCCCCCTCGCCTTTTTTCCCTCGTAAACCTACGGACTCTTCGCCCCTCTCCTTTAGGCACCCATTGCTCAGTAATTCTTTCCTTTTCCTACGACCACTCCCTCCCCTACCGTAATGTTCCTTCTCCCAAAGAGGTCCTTTTGGGTCCCCTTTCCCCTTCCCCCATCATTTTTTCCTAATTCAGGTTCGTTGGACATACTAATGAGACTCGCTGTACCATCTCCCCTTCCCCCTAATTTTCCCCCCATGCGCCCCACCTTTTTCCGGTCCTCTCAGCTCACGTCCTCGAGACTATCTCTGAGAAGCTGTGAAACTTTCTTAACAAGCCTCCTCCTTCTTCTTCTTTTCATACACTCACTTTCTCCCGTCCTTCCCCTCCGAATCTTACCTGCTTAAGGCTTCGCTAATTTTTTACTGCGGATTTCTTTGATTCTCTAATTCCCCCCTTCCTTTCCATCCCTTGCTGGTATTGTAAGATCCCCGATCCCATATTGAGAGGTCTCCCTAACTATCTTTTGTATCCTCTTCTTGGTCTCAACTACAAACCTATCTTTTCGAAGTTTTCTCAAGACCCTTTCCGACCCTCCTCAGACTCCTCCTTGGCCAAAAGGAGGTACCTCAGGGTATCCACCCCCCACCTTGAATTTCACTCCTTTTCAGACTTTTAGACGTTTCTCCTTTAATTTTTGCATTCTTTTCCCCTCAAGAGCTTTTTCGGGCCAGGGAGGTCTGGTTTTTAAAATCAGCGTTTCCTCGCGAGAAGAATTTCCTTCTGACTGTTCCCCCTTTCTTTCCGTGCGCCTTTCCTTTTTTTTCATCCTTCAGCTTCTTTCTCCCGAAGGAGGCTTCCTCCAAGGGCTTTTTCTCGAGGTAGAATTCACCCTTTGTATTTTGGCGTGCTTTCCCCCCCATCGTTGTTTCCGTGGTTGAGTTCGCTCTTCGGCGCATAAGTGTAATAGATTTCCCGGTTCTTGGCCGCTTTCTAACCTCCCTCAGTTTCCCCTCAGGGTACGACTTTCCCCTCCTTAAGAGGGCACTGTAAAAGAGCCATTTAAAGCCTTTGGAACCCCTAGGGCTGCAGTTTCCCCTTTGCGACCCCCTGCCTTCCCAACGGTCCCCCTCTTTTGCCTCAAAGCGGACATGGCTGGGGACTCCAGACCCCCCAGAAAAGCGCAGATGCCCTGTGAGACCCCCTCCCCGAGAACTCCCTTTTTTTC
>Ga0179593_1382355_pt1 | contig 17219 bp, 23 predicted proteins | sample CZODoug2_1_08_16_FD_185931 | JGI IMG/M metagenome (GOLD analysis project Ga0179593, IMG submission 185931) | Vadose zone soil fungal communities from Angelo Coast Range Reserve, California, USA - CZODoug2_1_08_16fungal (PacBio error correction) | ecosystem: Environmental > Terrestrial > Soil >... | reverse complement strand
CGAACACCCTCCTGCCACGATCCCTCAACGTAGACACCCCCGAGAACCGACGGTGGCTGCCTTTACCTTTTTTCTCTTTCCTCTGAGACCCTCTTCGGACTAGTGGGTGTTTTGCTTCAGAGAACGAAGCCGAGACTAATTTCGCTATTGCTGTTCCTTACTAGCGACACAACTGGCCCTTGGCTCAGAGGTTGTTCGAGTTATTTGTGTTTACAGACCTGTCGACCGGCACTCCCACCCGCCTTCTCCCGTCAGTGATTTCCTTCAATCGCCTTTGTCCAAAATGACTCCCTCCCGTGACGCTGGTTGCGCCATTTTATCTTCGATCGGTTTACCTCCGTTAGTCGAAAAACCTGCCACAACCCCTTTTTCAGGTCGCCAGACAGTAGATTCCGATACCTCCGACAAACTATTTTTTTTTGATGACGAGAATAATCGCCTGCTGAAGACCGAGCCGCTGCGTGATTTGTTTCTAGTCCATCCCCCTCTGATGAAAGGACCGGGCAGCGTGTTACTCCCTGGCGTTCACTTCTCCCAGAGCAGTCCTTGTTTTTTGTGAATTATTAGGCCCCCCATTATGCGTTGTGGAAACCAATGTAAGCCCAGGGCTTTTTAGCGGCAGCACTTTTCTTTCCCCACCATTTCCCTTCTGCGGTCACACCACCTTTTCCTTAAGCCGGTTCTCGGACGCTCGTGTTTTAGCTGTCCCTCGGCCTGTCTTCCGTTTTTCTTACCCTCCTTCTGTTTTGAATAGGACTGTTTCTGCTTCTTTTTACCCGTTGACGACTAATTGCTTTGCATCCTTGTTCAAAGACTGATTGCTATCTAGGGCTGGATACGTCTGACTATGCCTGAAAGCTCACCTTCTTGCCCCTGTTAGCTGAACGCCCCCAGCTTGCCCCCCCCCCATACCCCCCCATTTTGAAAACCTACACCAGGACACCCCCTCAAGGGTTGGCAAAGGCCCCTTTTTCTTTTTTTCCCTCCTTTGATGCCCGACATCTTCTTCCCATCCTAATGCCATGATCTTTTCGTTTTATCTGAAGACAGGGCGAGGATGCCCGTTTTCTTGTGCTGTATCGAGCCCATAACCGTAACCAGGATAAAGAACGTTTCCGGGACCCCCCCTTTCTCCACCGCTTTCCGGCCCAGGGACAGTCCTTTAGTGTCAGCTTTGCCTCTGGGACCAGCTTCTATACAACCCTTGTACGCCCCCGAATCCCAATGCTCTGTTCCCTTTTTCTTTAAGTTCCAGTACCAGTCCGGCTCAACGGCCACCCTGCCCGGCAGCCCCTGTTTTTCCTCTTTTCCCCAAGACGGCATTTTTGTCCCGCACTTTATCTAAGATGATCTCGGCCCGGCCACCCCTGCCCATCCCTCCCTCCGGCTCCTATTGTTGATGCCCACGCATTGATTACGTTCTCTCGATTATTTCATGCGTCACTTCCCGTCTTTTAAGCGCGGGTTGCCCTTCAGAGGGAATTGCTTGCCGCTTCCATTATACCCTTTTCCGCCGAACTTCTGTTAGGGCATTCCTAAATCCACGTTCTCGCCAAGGGTTTTTTTCTTCAAAACTAACTCTTACGGTTCCCTATTTTAATCTCTGTATCCCACCCATGGTTGTTTTCCTTCTGTTGGATTTTTTAATAGCTGCGGGGACTTTGCCGCTCCCTCAAGTGGACGTTGTGTTTTTTCCATCTGCCAAGTTTGGCTACTCCGCGTATTTTTTTCTTTTTCTCTTGATTTGTTGGGACTTCTTTTGCAGTAGACGGACCCCAAGTCCCTTTCCTGTGTCTTCTTCCCCGTATTGGTCGTGTACATATGGAATGGTACAACCCCCAATCATTGTCGTTGTAAGTGACGAACAAAATGCGCCCTGCATCTCTATCCTTCATTTTCGACTTCCGATTTTTTTCTGTTTTTTGCCTTGTCCTTTTTTGTACAATGTTCATATTGAAGGCCCCCCTCTCTCTCACCCCTCTACCCCACCGGACTCGTGACCTCCTCCCGCGCCCCGCCATTTGAATCTCCTTTTTCGTGTGTTTCATTTCGCAGGGATTCTGCCCGTCTTTTTTTTCCCATCTTTGCCGGGGGCCTTTTGTGCCATAACCCTTCCAAAAATCTCTATGTTCTTCCATGATCAGGTTTCCCCGAAAATATCCCGCGTGTCTGCATACTTCTCTTCTCACCCACCCCACCAGGGTGACTCCTTTTCCAGTTTATGGGACCCATAACTCTGCTTCATTTAACCTCGCCACGAATTACCCATCCCGCTTTGCTGATCTATTATTCCCCAGGACAGTTTGCCTATCACCTCATAGTCAGTCAAATCGGTTCTTTTTCCTCTTTTTTTCCAAACCCCTCCATTCCTTCCAAATCTGGGACCAAGTTGTGTTTCACGCCAGTTTTTGAGACAAATTCGTCCATAGGAACCTTTAGACCGCACGCCCATCTCTCCACCGGACTGGAATGAAACACAATTCTCCTGCCCCAACTGTTTTTTCGGGCCAGATTTGTACGTCTCCCACCCCAGAAGCGTCCCTCTCTTACGTTGTGCACCCTGAAATTTCCCACCCCCTAATCAGTCGTCTGTAGACCAATGTTTCCTGCCTTTGCCATTTTTTTTTTCCGTCTTCCGTTTTTTTATTTCCTGTCAGTCCGGACCCCTTGTCGGTGAGGCGTCGTAAGTCTCCAAGGCGTTTACCCCCCTCCCTTGGTTTGTGTAGGTATAATGGCTCGTCTGCCGATAGGACAGCCGTACATTTAATCCATATCCGATCGTTTTTCCTCCTTTCCGAGGTTTCTACTTCTCGGACACACCCGAAACTCGTCTTTCCAAACCTCCTTACCGTAACGATTTAACCCCCCCCTGGTTTGGTCCCATGTCTGTTCCGGCCAGATACGAAAACATTAAGATCGGAAGTGGCTGTCGGTTTTTTTCTTTTTGTTGATGGTTTCGACACCACCCCCCGTTGCTTGGACATTCCGAAGTCCCCTTTTGTGTTTTCTTGCCCATTTCCGCTTCTCTGTCGATGATCACCGCGTGGGTTCAATCTCCTTCTCCTTTCACTTTCTGATCCTGCCACCGGTCATTGTCCCGATAATGCTCCCGCTTTCGGTCACTCACCCCTCCTCTTGATTTTCGCAAATAAATTTTGCTCCCTATCTTCGGCCTTTGTCGCTTTACGAAACTGATTTTTTTTGGATGCTTACAAGCCTTCTTCTTTCGTACCCTGCTGCAGGCGAATACAGCTCCCCTGACTCCAGCTTCTTGTTCCGACCGATTAGTTTCTCTGATTCCGGTTTTTGGTGTTAGAGAGAGATTGGGTATCGCCCCTCTCTCCTTTTTGATACAACTAATTTCCGTCTGATCCGCAAACCCTGGTGAGGGCCTGATCTTGGTCCGCCTTAGTCCCCATTTAGGAAAGTTTTGCATCTCGTCGGCCCCTTGTAGTACGTTTCTTAGATCCCCCCCTCAGTGGTGAGGTCTACTTTCCCGGGACAGTCCCTTTCTCTTGTACAAGCCTCCTGTCCCCCGGTGATCGTTGAGCGTGATATCAAGCTGAGTTTCAGCAATTTCCTTTCCCCCTTTTTTCTGCCCGAACAGGCGACAGATTTATTGAATTTTCATTTGTTTTTCTGTCCCCCTTCGTACCGCCTTGGGTGCGTGCAAGGACTTAGTTCTTTCTCTTTCTTTTCGTTCCTTACTGTGCGCTTAGCCGACACTTTCGTCGGTTCATTGCACTTTTCCATGTCTTCACCATTTTTCTCGATTCGCCGGTGGGTGATTCGGTAGTTTGGTCTTTGGTTGATGTGAGGCTGATGCGCATCGCGATTTTTGCTGGTTTGGTAAAGTTCCTGTGTTCTTTCCTGATTTATTCTTGGGAGATCTGGTCGATTTTCTCCTGTTTACAAGCATCTAAAGGTCTTTTTCTCCTTGGCAATCCTTTAATCGTACTTCTTGTAACCTAATACCTGTACCTCCAGACCCCGTCAAGCCTCCCTGGCGGTGTAACCTTTCGGCTTTTACCAGTGGTCCGCGACGAGATTTTGGTCCCTTCCAAGGGTCTTTCACGTTCGTCATGGTACCGCGTTGGTGAGGAGTACCCGTCGGTCGCCTTCTTTTGTGACCTTAGGATCGGTTCACTTCCCTCCTTTGTGAGATTCCTCCTGTGCTTTTTACCTGTGGGGGTTCGTGTATATTTGAGGTTTACTTGCGAAACACTCAATTTGCCCCCTTTCTTTTCGATGTGGATTTTTTATGTTTTCTCCCTGGTTCCCCCCTCGGACGAATCTTTCCTTTTGTTGGAATCAGTAGGTGTGTGTTTTCCTTTTTCGATGTGGCGCTTCTCGCCGTTTTTCCTTGAGGTTACCGAAGGTACCTTCTGCTTTTTGGTTTTTTACCGCGCCTCGACGTACTGCCGATTTTCAGCACCGTATTGCTGCCGTGTAGTTCCGGACGCGACCATTTCCTTTTCCCGAATGGTTGCTTTTTTGGCTCCCCGGCACGGATGCCCTGGTTCCTTTCCTTGCTTTTTTCAAACACCGACATGCCCAATATATATTCAATTTTTTTTTTGGTGTATTTTCTGTCTTCTGAGGTTTAGGGGTTGTCTCGTTTTGGCTTCAAGATGGAAAATCATTGCCCCAGCACCCCCACCTCCCCGCTGATCCCTTCCGATTCTTTTCGCCGATTTGTGGTTTCTTTTCCTTTGGGTTTCCCATCTAAAGTTTGGTTTTTTTTCCCTCTACTTGGAATTTTTTCGTCTCTGCCAATCCTACCTCCAGCTCCCTTTCTTTCAGGAGGGTCCCCCCGCCAATTTTTTTCTTAATACTTTGCTTCTTTCCCCCGTTTTCCCGCCGTACTTGAACGTGCTCCCTCTGCAGACCAACCCCCACCAATGTGGGGGTTTTCCTTTCCCTTCTGGTCCCCCTTATTGCCTGTTCATTTCCTTTCTCGCGATCTGTCTCTTCCCACCTGGATTTTTCTTTTCGCGCAGGTCGGGTTCAGTAGGTTCATTGTTTTTTGAATGGTACTATTCCCCCTTGAAGTCCGTTCTTGTCCTAACGTTTTCTTTCATGGGCTCGTTACACCGCTGCACCTTTATTCAATCTGATTTCTCTCCCCTCGATATTTCCCCCTCTATTGTGCATTGACCGTCGGATCCTTTCTTTTCTGCCCTACCACTCGATTGCATGTTAGCTTCGCAAATTCTTTTTGTGCCCCAATTCACCGCCTTGCAACTTGCCGCGGGCAGTTGCACCGCAAGTGGTTTAATTGTTAGCTTCGAGGTGTTGCTCTGACCCCCCCTTTGTTTTTCCCTTTCCCTTTCTTTGTTTTTTTACACCTTTCTTGCCGCCACTTTCAACTTCAGGACTGTCACCCTCTGTTCTCTGCCCGGTGGTAAGGGATGGTCGATAGCTGTCATTCCCCTGGTGTTACCTAGGCTTATCTGGTTCATATTCTCAGATGCAATGACCCCCTTTTGACCCCTGTATCTTGGTGATTCCGCCTGTTTTGAACGACGAGGTCCCCGCCCCCTCTTACAAGTTTGCGACAGTCATGCTCATGCGCCTTTGTGCGTGATACCCGCTGAGAGGTAGCCAAACCCCGATGGGCGATGACACACCATATCTTTTTTGACACTTATGTGCACGCCGTTAGACAGTATTCCCCTTTCTGTAAACCATTCCTACTCCCATCTTTCCCTTTCCTTTTCCCCATAAACATACCATTTTCCCCCACGGACTCTAGTAACTATCAAAGACCCTCCTGTCTGGTTTCTACTTGAGCGTTCGATCCCCGATCGAGCGTTTGCTCGCTGCTCTGCTTAGCGGTAGTCAAGGGTGATGTCCGCGCATGTCGCATGTTCTTGATTGCTTTCCCAGCTATACAACCTTTCACCTTCTCCCTCGTCTTCATGCACATTCTTTTTTCCTTCACCCTCTGCCTTAGTGTGTTATGTACCTGCTTTTTTTCGAACTGTCCGCGTTGTTTCCTACTCGATGTGGGATACTTTTGGGCTCTTCTGTCTGCCTTCATGGATGCTTTTCCCTTCTGCCTTCTTCTCAGGGTGTCGCCAGCCCCAGTTCGTTTGGTTCTAGTTTGACGGCCGGGCTCCTTTTTCTGTTTTTGCCTACATTGTGTCGATGACCTCCCTTTATCTTCGTCGCTCCGCAATTTCACCCTTTGCGTCCACTAGTGGTCTCAGTTTTGAGCCCTTTGTTTTTGGCATTACAGTCGGATGTCCCTACTTCGGTCTGTCCTTGATGTTCTGAGTTGTCTCCTGCGGTCTACGGAAGACGAATCGCGGCGATCATTCTTGGGCTTTTCCCCCGGGTAGTTTCCTCGAAATGAGTCTTTCCTTCGGAGTCCCCTCTTTTCCCTACAGGCGGGATGTCTCGGTCTTTCTCTTTAAAGTTTCCGAGGGCAAATTTTTTTTTTCGACTGTTTTTCTTCCCTAGAGCAGGGCTTGGTTTGTTTTTTCTTCTTTGATTATCTCTCTTCCCTCCTCCTCCGGTTTTTTTTTTTTCCTGATCATCACATGCGGAGAGAAAGTCATCTCCGCTTCTCTATGTCATTCACCTTCCGTAAGCGCCCCCAGTGTCCGCTCGTTAAACTTTCCCGCCTTCCTCTTCCCCACTCTGGAGACTCTCGAAGTGGATGTCGGCGCCGTTGGTTAATTCATCCTCTGCCCACTAAATAAGAACCATTGGCACCTTTCTTCCCTTCTTTTTTCTTCCTCTCCGATCTTCCCCTGACTCATTCGACCCGCGACACCACCCCTCTGTTGCGATGAGCCGAACCATTGGCCCCTTGCTTTAAAGGTGTCACCCCGTATCCTTTTCTGCTGCGTTGCGCTTTCCTCCTTACCGGCTTTTTCGACCACTTTAGTCCTCCCTGGATACGCGCATAAGCCCTCCCTTCTTTCATCCCCAACTCGACATCTACCTTTTGTATGCCGGCCTGTGACCACCCGATGATCCTGTGGACCTTACCGCAGCCTACCGAGCTTGTCATTTGAATTGTGTCGTTCGTTCGCGAACGCTCCCTTCCCCTCTTTTCAAGGACCCGGTTGCTTTAATCCGTTCGGACGGTACTCCCCGTTGATTTTTTTGCCGGATGGTCTCCGGGCACCAATGTCCAATCCTTGTTCTATACAGGGCCGCGCCTATATGCCTGAAGTTTGATGAGGAGGCCAGCATTTGTCGCTACTTTCCCCTACCCGGCTAGCCTTCTTGGTTGTCTTGGTGCACGCCCAGCCCTCCTTATCGTTGTTCGATTGTGCCCACGTACTGCTCGCGACTTGATCCTTTTATCCCAGAGTCACGTCCTTTCTTTTTTGTCCTCTTCCTTGCCGAGGTCCGTTTTGGTAGGATTTCCCTTCACTTCATTTGCTAGGCGATCTTGATGTTTCCATCTCCCCCCTGCGGTTTTTTTGCCCCAATTGTCCCAAATTTCTTGGTGTTAACTTTCCCTTTTTTAGTTCCTCTATCTGCCCGGGCAAGGTTCTTATTCGTCACCCAAACACCATTTTCCCCCCCTGGATGTTTTGATCGAATTCGATAGCCGGAGACATTCTGGGCGGTCATGATAGGATTTCCCCCGCCCTCTAACGGTCACCCTAAGAGCTGTTTCCCCTTATTTCGAGTGCGGCTAGATAACGCCTTTTTTCCTCACCGCAAACATACTGCATTCTTTAGACTGGACTGACCGGCCTTCAGCGGACCGAATTTTGCCGGAGCAATTCCTTTTTCACTTCCAATTGTACCCATTTGTTCCCGCGTTCAAATGTTACGCCTTTATCAGAGTTCCGCTTTTTCCTAGATTCAGTTATTTGTTTGTGTTGTTCATTCGGGCTCCTTTTTGAACTCCTATGTCCGGCACTTCGTCCCACTTTCACTCGTCTACTCCCTTCACCTTCCTGTTCACGTCACGTGTCCTCCTCCTTTCTCCCTTCCCACCTTTCTCCTAACCTCTACCTTTAGCATGGGACAATCACCTCCCTTTCTGTCTGGAAATGATTTCGCGCATTTTGTAAGGCGTAATAGCTCCGGCCTTGTACCCTCTCTACACCACCTCTTTTTTTTTTTGTGCGGCCTTTTTTTCCTTCCTACTTTAACTCTGTTCAGACACTGCCATGCATACCTCTTGCCACCACCGTGGCGGTCGGTGCCACTGTCTCCTGAAGGGACGTCGTGGACCCATGGCGGACCACGCTTATTGCCTGAAACGCCCCGCCCCTGCGCTTTCGTTTCGGCGGCCTCGTTCAAGATTCGTGATTATGCTCTTCCCCCCAGTGGGTAGTGGATTTTTGCGCTTTATTTTCCCGCAGGGCCCCCCCCCTGTGATCCCCGTGCAACCCTGCATCGCTCCGCCACTCTGGCCTCCAAAGATAAATTTGTCCGGTTTCAACACCCTCGTCCAAGCTTCCGCTCCCCACCCTCCTCTTCCATCCGAATCGGACCATCTAGATTCTGGATTTTCTTTGCGGTTTCCTTTTTGTTGCTTTGCTCTTCTTTTCCTCCCCCCACCGCTAGACCCCCTAAACCCCCAGCTTGTAGCACTCCACCCGCTTCCTCACATCAATGTCACCTTCCAAGGTTGGCTGGTTTCTCCTTTGCCGTTGTGACACTTTTTGATGGCCGTACCCGACTCCTCCAGTTGTACCGAGGCCACGTGTGTCCCCTATCCGTCCCCCGCCCATCATCTTTCCACCCTGTGCATCTACGTGTGAGGTGCCTGCACAAATGGCCTCCCGAACTTCCGGTTCTTCCTCAGTTGCATATTCAGCCCCATTTTCTTTTTTGGTGCCACCAATAACTGCTGGTGTTGGTCCGGCCACCTGTGCCTTCTCTCCTGGACTTACTCAAGAGTATTTGCCCGCCACATAGTCTGTTTGATGATGTCGTCCCCGAGAAGATACTGTGCCTCGCTTCCAGGGTCTCGAGTTTGCCCCCTCCTTATTCTTGTAATTCAATCGGCACCTCGTTTTACACGACACTTTTCTTGCAGCTGTACGCTCGCCTAGAGCGGCGCTAACAAAGATCGCCCCCCTTTCGCGACCGGCCGTTGTGATTCCCTGACCGCCCTCCACCCGCTGAGCCGCCCAATCTGTAGCCCAGATTCCACTGGTACGTTCCCAGCCCAGTATGGCATCCGTCCAACACTTTGCGCTGGGCGTAGTCCACCCGTAGGACTCCCCACGGATTTAGCCTCTGTGACCACAACTTCCGTTATTCGTACCCAGCGATTACGACTTGCCGGTCCTTCTTGCCCCCCGTTGGCTTTTTCTAACCACATCTTCTCGGCCACTCGATTTCTCAAGGCGACCCTTGTTAGACACCTGGCGTCCTTTCCCGTGTTTTCTGTGCATCCAACCACCCTCGAACAGTTCTTCTGTCGGCGTTCGTTCTTCAAGTATTCCATAGTGGCGTCGCACTCATTTGACCCTTTGTTTTAAAAAGAGGCTCATCTCTCCCTCCATAATCCATTCTCGCGCTTTTTTGCACCTGATTTTCCCGGGCGATAGCTCTTCCTTGTGACCGCCCTCATCCCCCCCTGCGCTTCCCCTCGGGCTTCCCCTGCATGTTGATTACCGATGTATTTCTTTTTTCTCCCGGCGTATCTCTGACTTTGGTGTCACGCCACCATGATCGCCACGCCTCTTCCCCTTGCGCCTTTTTTTCTTGCCAAAACTCTCGCAAGTACCCTAGAGGTCAAGCACACCCTCCGCGAGAGATTTACTTGCTGTTGTTGCAGTACGCACCGTTATAGAACCGATCCTTTGCACCTTTTCTACCTCCCTTTCCGTCCGCTCACATTTCCCCCGTGTTTACAACCGATTTTCTCAGGCGCGTGCCACCTTTTTTCGCATTTTACTTAATCCCCTCAGCCACTTTCTCGGGCATTCCCCCTCCAGCCTTCCCTCCCATGTTAGTGGTCTTCTGTGCGATGTCCTTGATACAATTTTTTTTTCACGAAAAGTCCTCCTTATTCTTCCCCAATCTTGACTCCCATGGCGTTGCTTCTTGCGCCTAGATGGACCCTTCTCGGCTCTTCGCGAGCGGGTCCTATCGATTGCCTGTTGCTGGAGTCCCGCTCCTCGTTGTTGTTGTTGCATCTCTTGCTATGTCCTTACTTCCGTGATGGTAATACTATCTCTGTGCCCCTCGTTAACACGCATCTTTCTTGCCAGCCCGCAAACCCCTGGGGTTCCAAGTTACTCTGCAGCGGCCACTTAGCCGTACTTCGTATAGGAATTGGCATGATGGCCCTGTTCCCGCCAAACCTTTGTTAGTACTATTTTATGCTCACAGCTGTATGTACTCATTTTGCGTTCCCTTTTCCGTACCTGTGTTTGGCACTCAATTTTTCCCTGTTAGTCTGCCACTCGCGTCCTGGACTGGGAGTATGTTTTTATGATCTTTTTTTTGCTGGTCTTCTTTTTCTATAACCCGCGGTGATTTTTCTCCTTTTTATTCCTACCTGGTGCCCAGTCATGCCTAGCTATGTTCTTCCTCCTGTGCTTTACCTTCGCTCTCTACCTCTTTTTTTTTATTCGTCCGTTTTTCTCGACTTCGAGCGTCTTGGTCTGGCCACAGTGCTTTTTTCTTTCTTGGGAATTTTCCGCGTGTTCCCTAGAACTTTTCGATCGGTTCCACGGTAGCCATTTCTGTGATTCCGGTAGTGTTGTTTCGCGACAGCTTTTCTTTAGGGTTTCTGTCCAGAGATTCGCCTAGCTGTAGCGATCACACACGATCTCTAAGCTTCACTTATTGGATGTATAAGATTTCCTTTTTTTCCCAAGCCAACATCTTCCTTGCTTTGACCTGTTGTACTTTAAGACGCTATTCTTTACCCCTTTTTCTTACCTTTTTTATGCCCAGAAACCGTGTTTTCCTTGCGATACCCTGGGTTTCGGCTTGAACTGTTCTTTCCCCCGTCTGACGCCTTTCCCGTGTGACCCCTCATACCGATGCTGTGGAGTCCATTCCGTTCACTTGTGGACTGTCCGTCTCTTTTTTTTCTGGACTCTTCTTTGATGTCTAGGTACCAGGTCCCCATCCTCTACGCCCCGTGGAGCCGCCAGTTCCCTTTTTTGGTTCCATCTTGGATGGGCCCGCTTTGGGTGTATCATGTCCATTCGGGTATACTGGCTCTGGCCCCAGTTCCCCCCGACTTCCCCACGCAAATGTTGGCCACCTGTGATTGGAATTCTTCCTGCGTTTGTGACGTTTTTCGCCCACGCGGTTTTTCGTGACCCCTTATCTTGGAACCGGGCTTTTGGTTGGCATTCCCTTTGAATTACGCCAAATTCTCCCATCGTCTTTCAGGCGATCTTGTGTTCATTTTCGCCTTGACGTCGCCTTTTTTTCTCCTGGGGCCCATTTTTCTGTTATTTTCATGCACTGTCTTAGGCGAGACGTCCGGTTTCCTCTGGTGCACTCACACATCAGCTTCTCCTCGACTTTCGTCTTTCTCGGCCGTCCCGTCCTCTTTGGAGTTCTTTGCGTTGGTTTCTCCTGTCGACAATTCCTGCCAATCTTTCTCCTCATTTGTTTTTTCGTTGAGCTCCCATCCCTCCGAGTATTCCTGTTCCCGCTTCCTCGGGTATTTTCCGACTTGTACTCTGTCGCCCTACCGGGGCTTGACGACCCCCTGCACATTCGGACGAAGGCCCCCTCTGAAGCCAATGATGGCCACCCTTGTGTTGCCTTTAGTCTCCCGTTTCAGTACTGTTCGCCGGGGACTGGTGAGTCCACAATCTTTTTTGAAATGTGACCCCCCTTAATTCTGCGTCCAGCGTCACGCACTCCTTCTAGAGATTTTCAGTACTTGACCCGTGTCCCTTCTTTCACCCTTCCCCCAATGTTGGGTGGTCTGTGCCTTTCAGGCCGTTTGTCACACACTCTCTTGGTGATCCTTCGGTTGGTAATGATCATAGCGAATTATGAACCGCTTGTTCCTTTAAGCGGTCTGTCGGTGATGACAAGGATTGATGAATACATGCTGCCTTTCCAGTTCCCCAACCGCAAACAGACCACCTTTTCCCTCCACACGTCTGATCTGGAGTGTTCTTACACAGTCAATTTGTTTTCAAGGTCCGGATTTGCTGTCCTTCGCCTATCTCATGTTATGTGTTCACCCAACTTTTTCTTTAACCTTACATTAATCTTTTTTATGCCCAATGGAGTTTACACCCGGTTCTCTGCCGCAATCCTATTCCCGATAAATTTTCCTTTGTGCATGTACTCAGCAGCGACTGGCTTGGGTCCCATGATGGTTTGAATAAGTGGCCCGCGCGTCCCTTCCCGCGTATCTTTTGCTGTCTTTCAGGCCCACTCTCCTCATACCGTTGTCTTCACAGCACGCATGACCATCGGATACCCCCTTGCAACCAAAAGCGCAAGCCCGAGATCACCTCCCCGCGTGGTGTATTGTCCAGCCAAGCTTACTTTTGCAATTCTGAATTTCTTCATTCCTTCTTCAACACTAATCTTACTTGTCTGATTAACGCTCCCTTTACAGACGTGCCTACCTTTGTCCCTCTTTATCAGCTTCCCGGGCACAAGGATGCTCGTTGATCTCTCCGAAATCTCTGCCCTTGCAACTGTGTCACCCATCCCTTGTTTGTTTTTGACTACTGTATATTTCGACGATCGCCTTAATCAACATCCTATTGTTCAGTTACAAAGTGATCCCTTTCCTCCCCCTTTTGGCCGCATTTCGCCCTAAATTGATTGTGACGTCACAAGGTCGCTTTCCTGTCGACGCCCTATGGTGAACTGTCTTTAGCATTGTAGCAACTTGTCCTGGGTTGTCCTTTGGTCTCATGTTTTAAATTTACCTGTCAGACTGTCTTTCGGTCGCCCCTTCTCACTGCGTGCTTTTTCTTGGTGTTCATAGTTTCGACTGGTCTTCTTTCCGGCTTTTTTTAATCAGGTGCCTATTCCACCTGTGGCTCCCTTGAGCGGCCGTTATTGCCCTACCGAACCTCCATTTTCCCCCTCTTCGTTGTCTATTACCCTCGTTTGCAGCTTTTCTTTTGACTCCTTACCCCCCCTACTCCCCCCCCTCACTTTGACACTTCTTAAAAAAGCCCGAGTCATTTCTCCCCCTACTATCTCATCTCTTTGACGTTATTTTCCCGTAGGGTGTATATTTTCATTTTTCAGGCTAATAACTTCCGCCCGCCCCAGCACGGTTGTAGTCTTCGTTTCAGTCCTATTCAAGAGCCTTTCGCCCTAATCCGCGCAGTTTCGATCCATGACTTTCTCGCTTCTTACGAGCAAGCCCCCTTGTTTATTATCCACGGGTTTTTGTGATGGTTTTCTTCCTCCTATCCGGGTTGTTGAAGAAATTCTGGACGCCTCTCTCCCATTACGGAGTACGATTGGCTGTATATCAACTGGCTTGTCTCACTTCCGTCTGATTCCGAACAATCTCGGATACTTCGCCTACTGATTTAAAGCTGCTTGTCCTCCCCTTCTTTTTCTTTGCCGTGTTTCTCATTAGCCTTTCAGATGTGAAATCCTCAGTTTTACGCCAGGACGATCGATTCATTATAGGGTGTTATCCCCGCCCGAAAAAGACTTTTAGGGTTGCTGGTGACTCTAGCGACTGTTTTGTCTTTCCCTGGATTGCCCGTTTACCTTTCTTAACCCGATTTAGCTTCCGCCCGCCAATCCTCCCAGTCACCAATGCGACGTCGTTTTTTGGTTTCACTTTTTTTTTCCTTCGTTGAAACTTTTGGCAGTCCCCTCTTATGTTTTTCCTCAGCTCTTCGGACTTCTATGACGCATTTTTGGGTGCCGCTCCTTTCTTGTTCCTTCCCTATGTCCTGGTACAATCCTGGTGCACAAATGTTGGTCTGAGTTTTTCCTCGCGTTTCTCACTCCTTCAGGAGCATAGTACTCACTCTCCCCTTCCGACCTCTCTTAGCTGTGCATTCACGTGCAGGGTTTAAGTTTCCGAGCTTCCCCCCTTGCTGGGCGCTTTGGACGTTTGATTTGACCTCTCGCTGTCTCTTTTCTCTGTTTCTTTCCTCATATCACTCGGTGTTGTTGTTGTCTTTGTCCCGCCAGAGCCGAACCCCCTAGATACCTGCCTTTATCCCCCTTTTTCTCTCCAAAGGCCCGCGGTGTCCGCTCGGACTTTTAATGAACTCTTTTCCCCCCCAGACGGGTTTTTGTTTGAGCGTCTTTTTTGAGGCTCCCCAACTTCTCTACATTTTCCGTGAGTGTCCCCCCTGACATAGACCCAGGACCCTTGAATCTTCCAGGTTTCGAAGATGGCGCTCCCTCCCTTCGACCGCGGCCCCTACAACTATCCGAAGACATGTCTGCGTTTTCCCTTTGCTGGACCATGTCAACCGCCCATCGTATTTTGCACGTTTCTGGATTGTCTTCTTCGATTCCACTTCCCCCTTGTATTCTGCCTCCAATTTAGTTGTTTCCCCAGCCCCCCTTTAAGGTATCTTGCAATTTCACAGTCAACTCGATACCCATCTTGCAATTTTTTTTCCATGATAATTCCTGTCCTTAAGCAACCGAGGATGAATTTTTTCTCGTTTAGTTTGCCCTTTCCCTTTGGCTTCCTTTTAATCATGTCCTCCTTGGGGACTGAGATAGCTCGACCCTCCCTTCCAGTTCTACTCCACTCTCGACCAGTGTGATATAAAGTTTTCCCCCCCTCTCTTGCATTGGGGAGAGCGGACTCATTTCCCTTGTTCCATGGTGGCGATCCAATCACCCCTTCTACCCCTTTTTCGTTTATCGAGACCTTTGAGATCTTTACCGACTTTGGAGCAGTAATCCCCATCCGTTGTTTCCTCGGACTGGTCTTTATCCCCTTTTTCTTTTTTGCCATGCACTTTCACCTGATTTAGGCCGGCTTTTTGAAGATCCCTCTGTTTTTTTTTATGCTTCCCCCATGTTCCTTCCCCCCCCGCCCAAGTTGATGGTGCAAATTTTCCGTTTGTCGTTCTCCAATAGTTCAAGCCCGTATACGACACCGACTTTCGTTTTCTCTCCCTCCAAAAAATTGGTCCCCATTTGGTCTTTTCTACATCTTCGACCAATTTTATGCTTGTCTCTTCCATGTCTTTTTATGTGACCTCCCTCGTCCCCCCCCCCCCTTGAACAGGAATATACCCATAGTTCCAGGAAAACTCTGATCCCCATCCGGCACTTTGAGTGATCGTCGCGACGATTGCCTTCTTCTTTAAGTTCGGTGCCCATTTACCTTTTTTTCCCCTGCCTGTTTTTTCCAGTCTTTCGTTCACAATTCCCATTGGCCCATGTCCACTCTTCGTTTCTCGCCTGGTTCCCCTTCTTGAGTTCTGCCAACACTGACTTCGGGATCTTAGTCTCCGTCGACTGACGGGTGCAACCTTTTGTGATCCTTTTCACCTCACATCGCTGTATGATCTTCCCTCTCCCACCCTATTAAGTTTAGTAAGGGTCAATTCTCAAGTTTGCCTCCCTCTTCTTCCTAATCCAACCGAAGTTCATTTGAGTACTCCTTTCACATGCCTCCTCCGGTTTTTTCTTGATGGAAACTGTCAATCAGTGTCTTTCCCCTATGTTATCATTCCCCTTTGGTTGGTTGTGGGTGCTTTTTTCCTACGATTTATATCTTTTCTGGACATTCATTTCCTTAGTCCCCCCCCCTCTCCTCCCGTCTTCCTTGCGGGGCCCCCCCTTATCTCGACACCCCTGTAGCCCCGTGACGTTTTTTTTCTTAGGGCTTCAGAGCCCCTTCCAAGCCGTTCCCTTAGAGAATGCTCACAGTCTGTTTCCAAAATCGATGTATCTTGGAAAAACACCCTCATTTGGTGTGGCACAGTCAACATCGCGCCAATTCCTCTATTGTTGTCCATTGTTTTTTTTTTTTGACTTTTGCAATCTTCCTCCTTGAAGCCAAACAGCTACTGACCCCTCCCATCTCTTAACACCTTCCCTCCCGACCCCCCATTTTTGAAATACTCCTTTTTTATTTTTGTGTGTTCGCCATTTCTTTCCTTTACCCGAGGGATCATTGCCTTTTGTTTCAAGTCGTGTGCCCCTCTCCTTTTCAAATGATCAGCTTTTCCTTCTTCCACTTCGACTCCATCCAGGTGAGGCCCCTCCAGTTTGCTCTCTCCCCCCACTCGTGGCGGTCCCCTCATTCTTGAAGACCAACGTCCTAATTCTTTTTCCCCATCGAATAGAACCCCCCTCCCTTCGCTTCAATCTTTCAAAAAGTTCCTTTTTCACCGCCCATTCTTTTATAATAAGCGTGCATGCTTCCCCTCTTTTGTTCACCATCGCCTGTGGTTTTGGCATCCTTCCCTTTCCCACCCTTGCGTGGGGTTTTCGTACCCTGCCCCGACCTCTGTGCGCATCATCGGCCCCCTACTTTGGTTGCCCCTTTTCAATCCAGGTGTCGCCTTGTACCAAAGCTCTGGTTTTGCGAAATGGCCGTTTTTTGCCTTTCCCCCTCCCCTTTAAGCCTCATACTTGTTCCCCCTGAATTTTCCCCCGAAAGCATCTTCGGGACACGGGTGATGTCCTTCCCTTTTTCCTCCCCCCCCTGCCACCCATTCGGACATTTTCCCCCTGTTGTCAGCGTCTCCTTCTTGAACGTGCTATGCCTTTATTCCCGAGCATCCTTTCGTATGTCCAAGTTCTTTGAAAATTACCTCCGCTTGGTTTTTTTTTTCGACACAAACAACCTTTCTCACTTTTGCCCTTGACCATATCGCCCAATCCCTCCTGTCATCCCAAGGAACAAGACTTGGGCGTCTTTTCGGGAATCAACTCCCCCCCCACCGGTTTTGTAACCCTCGGAACCACCGGGAAAATGTTTCACTCCTCACGTTCTATAGAAAGGAGGAGCCCCATTATCTTTCCCTTTCCTTCTTCCCCTTTCCTTGGCAGGACCGCACAAGCGAACTTTCCCCTTCCCTATCTTTTCAGGTTATCATTACTTCCTTGGTCCAATGACTTCTCCTATGATCAGCTCTTCCGTTCCATCAGCTTGGCCCTACCCCTTTTGACCCTCGCCTTAATCTCCATTTTCTTTGAACCCTTCACTAATTTTTTTTGAGATTCTTTTCCTTTCTCCCAAATCGAAACTCTTCTTTTCCCAAATCCCGTAATTTCCTTTTTCTCCCTTGGTGTGGTCGACAATAACTTTTTACCTTGGAGATTCGTTCCCTCAGCTCGCCGGAGTG
>Ga0179593_1275067_pt1 | contig 17220 bp, 34 predicted proteins | sample CZODoug2_1_08_16_FD_185931 | JGI IMG/M metagenome (GOLD analysis project Ga0179593, IMG submission 185931) | Vadose zone soil fungal communities from Angelo Coast Range Reserve, California, USA - CZODoug2_1_08_16fungal (PacBio error correction) | ecosystem: Environmental > Terrestrial > Soil >... | reverse complement strand
AGACTTGTTTTCCCTTTCATTGTTTTTCCTCTTCCTGGGTCCCCTTTTGCTTTTCTGTCCAACTTTTGTGGTGGTTTCTCCTCGGCCTTGTTATGTTCGCTGGGTCGGACCCTTTCTTTTCTTGGCGCTTCTATCTTTTGAGCGTTGGTTGTCAATACAGGTTTTTAGGGTTGAAAGTCCAGTCGCATATCGGGCGTAGTGGTTAGCTTCTCATTCCCCTTTTGGCCACTACTCTCTCTATTAGTTTTTTTTCGTTTTGTTTTTTTCTCAAGCTATGCGTACTGGTTTTCCCCTCGCTTCCCCTCCCTCTGTCCATGACCGCTTTTCTTTGGCATGGTGTTTATTTTTCCCTTGTTGCGTTTTGAAACCGACCCCTGAGTAAAAAGTTTCAACAGTCCCTCCACCCCCCTTTATTCAACTGAGCTGGGGGACTCGGTTTTTTGGCACTAACGCTACATTTTTGCAATTCCCTTGGGTTCCTCCCCGGATGCCCCCTTCCCTTTCCTAGTTTTTCCTTTCTGCCCCCAAACCCCCCCCAACACGTACTTTTTGTGTCGACCCTTCCTTTAGTAGGTGCCCCACCCTTGACAAATTTTTTTTCCTCCCTCATAACCTCTTTCTCTCAGCCGTACTTTATGTTTTCGCATGACGTCGAAGCCTCAAACCCCACCCATACCCTGGTTTTGTTTAGGATGGTTTTGCCCTTTCTTTTCATATAGTCCCCCCCTAACAGATTTTTTCGTCTTACACCCCCCCTGGCCCCCCGCTCCCTCCCTCCCCGAACCCTTTCGGGTCAATTCTGGCCTCCCCTTTTTTTGTGAGTTTTTCGTTGCCGCTCAAACAGACTTTTATAGCCCCCCCGGTCCCCCTTTTTCCACCCACTCCCCAAGCTCCCCTCCCAGTACCCCGACCCTTTCAATTTAATTCTTTGGTCACGGGTCTTTCCAAGTCCCCGGCCCCCAGGGCCCCACCTTTCCGTTTTGCCCCCTACTTCATCACCTTCGCGCCCCCCCCCCCTCGCAGAATCCCCATTTTGCAAACCCCGAATCCCCGTCATCCTTCCACGGCCTCTAATCCTCCGTTTTTTCGGTCTCCCTCCCCCCGTTTTTGGCAGAGGCGTCACAGCTTTCCCCCTTCCCCCTTGCCTTCACCTTCCTTTGATGACGTGGCCTTTTTCGGCTTTTTTCCGATGCCTTTCTGGATCCCCCCCTCTTCACAAAACGGCCAATACCTCATCGTCCCCCCCATTGCGTCTCTTTTTCCCATGTACTCTTTTTTCCTGAAAGATGAGTAACATGCTTTTTTTCCCTTTTCACCAACTAGTCTCTAACTTTTCCACACCCCCCCCCACCTTCCCTCCCCCACAATAAACTTTTTGTCGAACAGGGTTTCCTCTCACCGGCACCACATCACCCACCCCCCCTCGTCTCGCCACCGTTCCGGTCCACTGAAGACGATCCCGCGGTCCCTGATCAACCTTATTTCCAGCTTTGTTTTTCTCATCAAGCATCAGCAGAGTTTCGCGTTCTCTGTCGTCCCCCCAGCCTCCCTTTTTTTGCAGGGTTCCTTTTTCCCTTTGTTTTTTCCCCCTTTTTTTCGACATGAGGTCCCTGAACAGGACCTTAAATGACACTCGGGTGTTTCCAAATCCGTTTCCTCCGTCCCCGTTTTCCCCTTCACCCAAATTCCCCCCCTTTCCCTTTCCAGGTCCTGCATTCATTAGTCTCCTCGTTTTTCCCAAGCGGAAAACGTAATTTTGGGCCCTCCGCGGGGGCGTCCCGCATGTTGGCCCCCCTTACCCCACACCAAGAACAAAAGTGAATGGCTGCACTTGCAGCTCTTTTAGCACCCGTCTTGCTTAGCACCCCGGGTTGCTGCGGCGACCCGGAATTTTGGTTGCTCTTCTTCTCGTCCTCCTCCATTTTCGTTTGATTGATTGTTCTTCCCCCCAAAACATAGTTTCAACTCCCTTGTTTTTTGGTTTTCTTATCCCCCGGTTCAGCTCACAGCCGGTTCCTTCTTATGATTTCGTCCGTTCCACACAGGGTTAACGTACGCTTGCTCTCGTGATGAGAGTCTTTCGCAATTCGAATTCCCTCAGTTTGGTTTTGATGACCGGAACCACCTTCCTTTTGGCTGTTTGCTGGGTCTCAACACCCCACCCCCCCTCCCATCTCCGTGCTGGGAGCGCTTTAGGTTGGAGTGCTTCCTTGCTCCTGGAATTTTTCCACAGTTTCTGGTGTTCTCCTTGAACGTTAACAGAGATTATTAATTCGTTTTCTGTTGCCTTTCCGGCTTCCAACCTCGCCCTCCCCCCATTCCATTTTCAAGGTTTTTCCCTGTTTCTCTTCCATTTGGAATGGTCGCGGTGCTGAGCGTACGGCAATGTTTCGGGACCCGAGGCCGCCGCCCCCTTCACGTCTGAACCCGTTCAGTGACCTTTCTATTAGGCTTCCCATGTGTTTTTTGATAATGCTTCCGCCAACTTTTTTTCTGCTGCTTTAACCCCCTGCCTTGCTTTACTGGGTCTCCTCGTGTCCAGGCTTGGGAACTCCCGGATTTTGCCCGGTAAGGGGTGCGTTCCCGGTTGACCGCACTTTCCGATCTATTTCTGCCGCCCCCTCGTTGTATTCTTTGTCCCTTTTGCCTTTGTTTAGGCCCAAGGGCCAACTTCCTTTTGGCCCCCGGCGTCTGTGTCGCCGGATCTTTTTCCCTTCTTTTTTCTGGTTTGTTGTTTTGCCTGCTCAACCGGTGGGTTCGGTTTTCGCCCTCCCTTCTCCGCTTCTTGCATCCTCCTTTCCTGACGGCATCCTTCTTCCTTTTTGGACCCCCCTTGGTCCCCCCGTGGGTTTTCCCCCCCCAACCTTGTGCTGATTTGCGCTCTGGGCTGGCATGGTTTTCTGTTTCATTCGCCTGTTCTGGTAACCTTTTTTGCCCCGTTATGCCCTCATTCTGTCTGGTCCGGTCTATGTCGCTCCGGGAGGAGGCACCTTTTGTTGATGGCTCTTTTTTCCGACGTTTCCTTGTGTTTTTGTCAGTGTCTCCCTTGTTTCCGGGAATTCCCCTGCAACCGTCATAGCTGTTTCGCGACCATAACCTTTGTCCCTCACTCGTTGGGTGAGAGTTGAGTTGACCATGGTTTCTTTTTTCTCTGCCCCGCTCTTGTTACTTTCTCTTTTCTTCCCTTTTCCCTCCTCCCCCCGCACTTTTTTTTTTGGGCCTTAATGCCTGTGTCTTTAAGCCCGCTACGTTCCGTCCGCTCTCCGGTCTCAACCCCCGTTTGAGTACCCTTCGTTTATTTCGCCGGCCTTTCTCTTGCCCATTAACCTCCGCATTTTTTTTGTCCCCTGGACCCTCAGTTCGGTCCAGCTCTATGAGGCCGGAACGCTCCTCTTTCCCTCAGCCCTAAGCCCGCCTGAGCATCCCCTGCCACCGGCCCCTCTCCTCTCTGTATTTCTTCCAGTATGCCGAAGCTTTTGGTGGTGTGTGTCTTTTTTTCATTTGACCACCTTCATTTCCCACCCAGTCCATTTCCGCCGCTTCGTCTGAACCCCCTTCGTTTCTTTCCCTTCTTCTTTTCACGTGGAATCCAGCGTGAGGTGCGGTATCCTTCATGGCTGCTCAGATTCACCTGTTCCGCGGGGGTGCTTTATCTCCCCCCCACCTTTGTGTTTCTCTTTGCTTCCCCGCTTTTCCTCTCCACCACCCAAGTTATTTTCTTTGTTGGACCCCCCGTTCCCCATTGCACTTGGTTCTGACTTTTTTTTCCTCTGCTTGTTTAGTAACTCGCCTTCCCCTTTTCCTCGTCCCGGCCCCCCTCAGGAAATTTTCCCCATACACGGTGAACTTCCGTGACTTGTTTCTTGTTGGGAGGGTTTCACGTCCTGTTGCCTCCACCGACCTATAGTTTTTCCCCTCTTTCGCTTGAAGTCGGTCCCTTCTTCACATGACCACTTGTTGAATTTTCTTTTTGTTCGTCTTTTTCTCATTATCGTCGACGTTCTAGTTTCCTTCTGAGGCAGAACGTCTCCTTTTTATTTTTTTCTTTGGGGTTTTCTCTGCCCCCACTCTTCAAGACTGGCAATTGTGGTGCTGTCATTCACCTCTCCGCGGTCAATTCCCTCATCTGATGCAGATACTCAGTCCTTGAAGTCTCTCTACCCGGCCTTAAGCTCCCCCCCCCCCCCCCCCCCCCCCCCCCCCCCCCCCCCCCCCCCCCCCCCCCCCCCCCACCCCCCCTTTTCATATGACTTTTTTGCTGAGCCATTCTACCGCTCACGTGATTCCCCCTCTTTTTGCTGTCCTCCTCCTGTCAGCCGAGAAGGGGCTGTTTTCCCCAATGATTTAGATTCTCTTTTTATTCTCGGTCGCTATTTTTCCGTGTTGAGGGGTTTCGCCACCCCTTTTTTCCCCGGCTTAGTGCGTTCCGGTGCCTGCCCAAGCTTTTCTGTTTTTTAAGTGTGTTTTTTATACTTTTTCCCTGGGCGCGTTTTTTCTTTCGTTTTTTGCCCGTTGGTTCAGTCCCTTGGGGTGGCTTCGTTTTCCTGGTTCGTCCCTGGTTGGCTGCTGTGTCCTTTTGGTAAGGTCCAAGCAGGTTTTGGTACCTGGAGTTTCATCCTTCTGACATCTCCCCGCGTCTGGGCGTTCTATTGAGGAGACGGGCATTCTTTTCCCTGTCACGGCCCTTTGTGGTTCGGTCGTCCCCTCCCCCTCCCTCGCCTTTTTCTGTTTCGTCTACACCCATTGGGCTGTGAGGGTAACTTTGCCTTCGGGGCTTTTTTTTAGCCTCGCTTTTCCTTGCTTCCACTTTTCTCTTTTGGGCTCTTAGCTTTGTGGAGGCTGTTCTTTTTTGGTGACATTGCTTGCTTTTCTTTGCCCGTGTGTTGTAAACTTTCGCCGTCTTTTTTCACAACACGTTTGACCCTCTTGTTGCTTTGGTTCGCCGAGGTGCCTGAGGCGGCCCTGGCTTGTTTGGAGGCCCTGTTGGTTGAATCGTGGACATGCAGATATTTTCTTTTCTTCTGGTTGACTTCCCCTCGGAGGTATTCTTTGCGAGTCTGTCATTGAATTGCTTTGTTTTGACCCCTGGTTGGCTTTGCTGTACCTATTTGTCTGTGATGGCTTGGGCAAACTTTCTCTTTTCTTTCTTGCTTATTTTGTTTGCCCCTTCTCTCCTTGGGATGTGTTTGAAGTGGCTTTCATCGTCGCTGGTGGTCCCTGGCTGGTTGTCGGGTCTTCTTTTGCCTTTTGACTCCTTTTAATTGTCCTTTGGCGGTGTTCTTTTTCCTCCCCCCCTGGTTATGATTTCTGGAACATAACTTTTCTGTGCTGGTTTTTCTTTGTGGTGTTTCGACTTCCTAAGGTCATAGTTGGGTGGTCAACTTACGCCTTCCACCCCTTTGCCCCCTCTTTCCCCTTCTGTTTTTTTCTTTTCTTTTTCTCCTTAATTCCTAGGCCAAAGTGAAACCCTTCTGTGTTTTGATTTTTAGTCCACGGTTCTCAGGCGATTTTCATTTTTTTTCCCCCTTCCGCAGGATCGATTTTTCTTTCCGACATCTTAGTTCACTTGTTTTTGTGCTTTTTTTTTCTCTCGAAGTAGCGGCGTTTTTCGCTTCCCCCCCGTTGTAGTTTTTCGCGCTCTCCTTCGCGGTTTGCCTGGTTTCTTTTCTTCCTCCGTCCCGGGGTCTTCCCCCCTTTCCACCTGAGTAGTTGAGACCTGGTCCTCAAGGGATCGGTTCCCCCCTATTTGGAATCGAGCCTATTTCTCCTACTGTTTTTGTTCTCGAGATGCCGTCTTTCCATCCGTTATTGACATTTTACTTCCCCCCTCCCTTACCTCTTGCTTTTTTTGGGGCCCCTTAACACCTGCGAGTTCCCCAGCTTTCCAGTCACACCCTTTTCCCCCTGGATTACACCCTTGGCAGCCTTCCGGTTTCCTCGCTCCTACCCCGTTTTCCTTTCGCCATCTCACTTTGAGCGGTATCAGCCCCCGTTTCTCCCCCAAATGTTGAACCCCCCGCCTGGCTTTTTTTCGCCGGCCTTCCCTTTTGTGATTTTTTCCCCCCACACTTGACAGTAGGAAAGTTGCCTCACCAAGTCTTCGAACGCTAGTCCTTTCGTTCGTTATTTTCCCTCATGTTACAGTTTTTGCCCCCTGCCAAACAGCCCCAGGTTTTTTTTTATGCTGGCTGGGATTTGGTCTCACCCACCCCTTCTTTCCACCCCTTCGGCCGTCTTTTCCCCCCACCCCCTGCTTCCTCCCCCCCTCATTGGACTTTTGAAGTCGTTAAGCCCTGGGTTTTTGCACCTTTTTTTCCCACTGCCGCCCGATTTACCACAGGTCCACCTCTCCATCCTCATCCCCCCGACTTACACATTGCCCCCCATTCCACGTTCTTCGACCACAAGACTGGTCGCCAGTTCCACTGTCCCCCACTCCCCGTCATCACTTCCCCTCTTTGGCCCAAAACCGTCCGGTGCTTCATTTGATGCCGCCTTCCGTTCAACTCTGGTCCAACCTGTTTACTCCCCCGTCACCCTCTCCCAACTCCGTCATCCAGGTTCCCTCCCTTCCCCTCTGTTTTGTTTTTTCATCCACCGTAGGGGCCCCACAGTCCCCCTCTTGGCCCCTTAAGCGACAGTCCACTTTCCTCGTTCCCAACGTCCTTCTTTCTCTGCAGTGTGATCCCCTGATCCCCCCCACAACCCCCCTCTTTCCCTTCCGCCCGCTTTTTTGGAAGTGTTTTTCGGCCCTGCGCATGCACTCCGTTTGGGCGAACACGCTTTTCCTAACCTGTTTTCAATCACCCTCTTTTCGGAGTACCCCCCACCCCCGTTAACATCCCCCCCTCTGCTTCCCTCCCAGTGACCCCTTTCCCTAAATTGGCCATACTAAAACCTTTTAACCACCTTCTTTACGCAACTTTTTTCCCTTAAGTTGCGAGCACCGATTTTTGTTTGTTGCTCCCCCCCACTCCCAGTCTTCCACCTTTTGATCCAAATGTAACGCTCTTTTTTTGTTTTTCTGTGAGAGAAATCAGAACTGTTCCTTTTTTTCGTTTCGCTCGTTTGCACCCCAAGCAAGCCCTTGGCATTGCCTCTTTTTCCCCCGTTTATTCCCCCATCTTTTCGCCCCCCCCTTAACGTACACTGGTTCGTTTTCCTTTTTCCGGTCTTCTCCGCCCTTTTGCTTTTTCCCCAAGTTCCACGCATCCCCCTTTCTCCCCAGTAAGCGAGCCGTTCTGCACCTCTTTACCCCCCCCACGTCGAGTCAAGTTTGTTCCTCCCCCTTTGCCAGGGTTCCCTGTTTTCTCCCCCACCCCCATTTGACATGCAAAAACCCTTGTCGGCCCAACCCCCATGCCCTTGGCCGAACCTACCAACGGTGTATTTTCGGGAACCCCCACTTTTGCTTGCGGCGCCCCAGTGAGCTCGGAGCGTCCCCTGCGGCTCCCGCCCGTTGCCAATTTTCAGTCGTTTTTACCAACATCTTCCCTCAACGTCCTTTTTTTCGGTTGGGTTGTAGTGTTTTCGCTCCCTGTCTCTCTTTTCTCGCTTCGGCTTTTAATGCAGATCTCTTTCTTCGATTTCTTGATTATGATTGTAGGCGCCAATGACCCCCCCTCCTGCCCCTGCGTGCTTTATTCACGGCAACACCCTTTACCCATGGGCTTTTGTTTGCCCCGGTCGTTGATCCCCCACACCTCCACCCCTTCCAATACGTTTGGACGATCGCTTACTGTTTTCTCGCTTCTGGGTTTTTTTCTCTCCTTTGCTTCCTCCTTTTAGTTCCTACGCTTATTTAATTACGGCTTGAACATGTGTGATCGTTAGTCCTTCCCGTTTCCCGACGTCCTTTTCCTAGTCACCTGCCCTTTCTTTTTTTTTGGTATTTTTTGCATTGGGCAGCCCCTCCGCCGACAAGGCCCCCTTTACAGGTCCTTCATGGCCTTCCTGTGTTTTTGTTTTGAGGCTGGTCACCTTTTCCGGCATTTTTTTTCGTTTCCAGGAGTTAACCGTTGTTACCCGTTTTCATAGGGTCTTCAGTCTCCTTTGTGGTGGTTGGTCCTCTTCCACGAGCTCCCGCCCCTGGCTGTGTATTTTACAAACCCGCGGCTGTGAGACAAACTGTGGTATTTTTTCGATTTTTCGTGCCCAGCTTTTTGGTCCAGGCCACTTGCCACCGTATTTTTAGCAGTTTTACACTTGCACTGTCCGACTCCTCCTTCCTTTTTCCCTCCCCCCGCTTTTTCGGTATTGTCTTTCTGGTTTCCTTCATTGGCCTTGATTTCCTTTTTTTTTGCAATCGACAAGGGTTTTTCCGAACGGCTGTCCGTCCCTCCGAGTCCTCCTCATCCTTTCTTGGTCGTTTACGGTGTGTCCCTTATGAAAAAGTCGGGCTTTGATTCAGGAGGTTGGGCCCTCCACTACCCTTGCCTTTTACTACCAGTTTGACTAATCCTGTTTCTCGTCCATGGTCCCCCCCCAATTGGCTGTTATTTCGTTAATAGCGGTTTTTCTATTAGCCTGTTTTTAAGTGATCACTTCGGCCGTTGCGGAGGGACCTTTTTTCCCCTATTTGAGTCTTGTTTTTCTCCGGTCTGGGCACGCGACTGTGCTTCCTACTTCGGTTGTCAATTTTCGCAGTTTTGTATCTTTCTTCCCTACTGCACTTACATCGCGTGCGTGACAACCCTTTCTTCTTTTTCTTCCCTCCCATCCCTACTCCTTTTGGTTTTTTGTGTTTTGAGAGCTTCCATTTTTTTATTCTCGCTCGTGACTTGACGTTGTCCGTCTTTTTTCCCCCCCCTCTCACCCCCCTCGTCCCCAATGACACGTTCCCGTGTTGCGCATCGGCTTGGCCGAATTTTTTTTTTTCGCTCCATCGTTTGCCGGCCTTGTTGCTCGGAAAAAGTTTTTCCCCTAACAACCCTTTTGGAGCCTGATGTCTCCGTCTTAACTCCCCCTCCCTTCCCTGTTTGTCACCTGTGCGTTTTTAAACCCTCTTACCTTTTTCTGCACATTGTTAGACGGGTTTTTCGACAAGAAGTTGATTCTACCCGGGGCCCTACCAAAATTCTCTGTAGGTTCTCCCCCCCACCTGACCCCCTTTTTCCCTCTTTTTCTTTGTAGCATGATCTATTTTTAAAGATGGTGCTTTCAGCGGTTCTCTTGCCTGCAAAGCATCATCCTTTAGACCGAGGTCCTCTGTCTTACCGACCTCTCGCTCCTTTCGTTCTTTTTTTCCCCCTGTCCTCTTGATGGAGGGTGACCAGTTCTTTCCCCGACTACCCCTTGTACCCTTCAACGCGGTTCGGATTTTCAATCACCATGTGGGTAAGGCCTCGGGTTTGATTTCCACGTTCTCCAGTCTTCAGGTCCTTGCCCATTTTGTTCTTCGTTTGACGGCTTTCCTTTCTACCTCTTCCCCAATGTGCTACCGGAACAGGAGGACCATGCCCATTTATCTTAGTCAAGAGTCCCCTGATGTTCTTGTGGCGTTTTGCTGTTTTACGGTCCCCCCCTCCCTTCCAGTCGAATCCACTTTTTTCCTCTTGGGTTGTTCGTCCTTTTCCCCGCGCGGTGGTGCCGGGGGCCGGTGGGTATTCCCAACAATTTTGGTCCCGGCGCCTAGTCGTTCCGTTGAGTCTCCCTCCGTCACTCTAGCATTCCCCCGAGGCGCTCCGTCTCGATTTGTAGGTGGGGAGAACGGCCTTTGTCAGCGTCCTTTTTTTTCCGGTTTTTCATTTGGAGTCGGGCCCTTTTTTTAATCGTATTTTTTTTTCAGCGAGATTCCGACGGTTGTCCGCCGAACAAGCTACTAGGATTTCTCCCAGGTTGGGACCCGCTACCTTTTGGTGTCGGAGTTGTTATTGCCCCCGATTTTTCTCCCCGTCCGGTCTTGCGGCGGCGCGTTCCGGCCCTTTTTGATTTGATCTGTCCGTCTGGGTGATTGCGCCCACGGTGGCTTAGTGCGTTCGTCTTCCCTTTGCGCCTTAGTTTTGTGGTTACTGTTTTCCTCCAGGTGGTTCCCTCTGGCGTTGCAGGTCGATACTTGTTTCATCTTTTGAATCTTTTTTTTCTAGCGTAACCTCTACCACTGGGCGGGTTGTTCCCTTTTTGGACGAATTTTTCTTTTTCTCCAGAATTATTCCTAGCCCCTGTTCTGTTGCCTGGCCTTTGACCCTCATTATGCAGCTATTTATAAGCCTTCCCCCCTCCACGGCTTTGGTCTATTCGAAGTTCTCTCCCCGTTTCTTTGGGATTCCTATAAACCCCCCCACCAGTCTTTCAGTATTTCCCTTTGAGATTGGTTCTGGGAGCGCCCCCCGCTGTTACCCGTCCTGCCTTCTTCCTTTGCGCGATGGTTTGTTGTTTTGTGGGCCCGTTCTTTCCCCCTTGTTTTAGCTATTCCCCTTCTTTGTGATTCTTTTTTTTGGATCCCTAGGGTTGGGAACCTTTCCCATGAGTTTATGGCGGGTCGGCGAAGTGGACCTGGCCCTCAGGCGCTGCTGTCGGTCCAGTGTTCTTTTGGTCCCACGTGGTCATCACTGCCGACCTCCCTTCGTGACTTCTTCACCCCTTCGTTTCAGTGTTTATTTCACTGTCTTTTTACGATGGCAAGATTTGATTTTTTTTTTTATCCGGAGGCGGGGGGTTTGATTTTGCTGATTACTGTACCTTTTCTGTCACCTCCTTTTCCGTATGGTGGATGATCTTTCAGTTGTTTGTCCCCGACTTTTGTGAAGCTCGTGTTGGACTAACCGATGAGATTGCTTTCCTGGGGTTTCTGGGTTTGTCCTTGCTTTTGGTATCTTTTCCTTTACCCCCCTTATCTCTTTCCGGGTTATTGAGAAACGGTTGTTCTTTTCCGGTAATTTTTTTACTGGGTGCTGTCGACTCCTTTTTTTCTACTGCGCCTTCCTCTTTGGGTTTGTCAATTTTAAAACGTACACCAGCCCGGAGCGGCTGTTTGGAGAGTGCTTTTTTGAAAACCTCCCCCCTCCTTCGAACATCCCCCTCCTTGATTTTCGATCTTCCCTTTTTTTTTCTTTCGTTTATTGTGCCTCAGCAGGACGATTCTCTCGTTCCCTTCCCCTTTTCTCTCTTCCCCCCCCCCCCCCACTCCTCCCCTCATTCCCTCTTCCTACTTTTTTCTACATCTCATCTTTCACCCCTTACCTCTCTTCTCCTCCGCGATCCTTCCTCTCTTTCATCCCCCCCCCTCCCCCTCCTCCCCCCCTGCCTTCCTCTCTCCTCTTGTTTCTTCCCCCTCCTTCATCTCCCCTCTTCTTCTTTTTCCCTGAGTTCTTCCCCCTCCCCCATCCCTCTCTCCTTTCTCTCTTATTTCTTCAGTTCTCACTTTCTCTCGCCTTCTACTCCCTCTTCCTCTCTTTTTTGCCTCTTCCTTTTTCCCGTCTTCACCCCCCCCACCCCCTCCTCTGTTCTCTCGACTACTTCTTTTCTCTCAATCTTTGCTTTCCACCCCCCCCTTGCCTTCCCCTTTATCCCTTGTTTACTTCTTCTCTTCCCCCCTCCGTCTCTGCCCCCCCACCCCCACACCCCCCTTTTCTTTCTTCCCCTCTCCCTTCCTCTCTTCGCTATCCTTCCTTCCTTCCTCGTCCCTTCCCTATCCCCCTTTCTCCCCCCCCCCTCTACCTCTCCCCTCCTCCCCGCCTCCTTCTTGCTCTATTACCCCCCCCCACACTTCTCCTCTCTTGCCCTCCCATTCCTCACCCCTCCCCTCCTACTTTTACCCCCCCATCAGTCTCATCCCCCCCACCGCCTTTTTTCTTCCCCCCACCTATTCAACTCCCCCCCCCTCTTCGTTCTCGCCCCCCTTTTCCCCCCTTCTTTCCTTCTTCTGCACCCTCCTCCGCCACCTCCTCCACCTTATCCCCCTCTCTCCCGATCCTCCCTTCCTCTCCTCCTCCCCTCCTCTCTTCCTTCTTCCCCCACCACCCTTCTCTCCTCCCCTTTTTTTCCTCCGCTCCTCTTCCCCCCCTCTTTCCTTACTCTCCTACCCCACACACTCCCTCTCCCTCTTCTCTCTTCTTGCATCTCCATCTTCCTATCCTCCTCTTCCCCCATCCCTCTCCCCATCCTTCCTTCCTTCCCCAGCAACCAATTTCCTTTTCTCCTCTCTAACCCCTCCTTCCCCTTCTCCCCTCCCCCCTTCTTTCTCCCCCCCCCTCATTTTCCCCCCCCCCCTTCCCTCCACCATCCTACCCACACACCCTTCTACTTCCCCTTTTCACCTCTTCCTCTTCTTTCCCCCCCTCCCGCCCTCTCCCCCTTTCCCCCTCCCTCTCTTTCCTTCCATCTCCCCCTCATCGCTTCCTCTGCTCTCCCCCCTCCCCTTCATTACCACCTCTTCTCTCCCCTTCTCCACCTCTCCCTTCTCTTTCCACCTTTTTCCCCCTCCCTCTTTCACTTTTTTCCTCTCCTCACCCTCCCTTTCCCTTTTGTCCCCTCCTCTTGCCCCCTGAGACCCTCCACTCACCTCCCCCTATCCATCTCCTTACTTTACTCTTCCCCCCTCCTACCTTCCCTCCCCACCCTCCTATTACGCCCCCCACCCCCCCCCCCCCCCCTTCTTCCTTCTTGCTCTCCCACCATTCTTCCCCCCTTCCCATCTCCTTACTCCATTTCCCAACCCCCCCTTTTATTCTTATCTCCACCCCATCCACCTCATCCCCCCCCTGCTCTTTCTCCTTCCCCTCTTACTTTCTCCCCGTTCCGCACTTTTATCTATCTTCTTCTCCCTCTCCCTTTTCCCACCCCATCTCCTCTCTTCTTCCCTCTCCCGCCTCCAGCTTGCCACGCCCCCTCCCCCCCCCCCCCCTACCTTCTCTTTCCCCCTCCTTTTTCCTCCCCCCCCCCCCCTTATTCTCTTACTTCTCTCCTGATTCCCCCCCCCACCCCCCTCATTTCTTCCCTATTGCGGCCCTCTCACCCTTCCCCCGTTTCTTCCTTCCTACCTTCTTTTACTTCCCTCCTCCTCCCTCCACGCTCCCCCTCTATCCCTATCCCACTTCACTCCTCTCCCCCTTTCTCCTTATCCCCCCTCTCCTTTTTTCTCTCCTCCCCTGAACCTCCTCTCCTTTCCCCCTTTCCCCCCTCTGCCCCCCCCCGCCCCCCTCCCCTTCTCCCCCCTCCATCCACCCATTCCCCCTCCCCACGCACTCCCCTTCTCTCCTCTCTCTCTTTCACCCCCCCCCTCTCCCTCTTTCCCCCCCCCTTATCTGCTCCCCCTCCCCCCCCCTCCCTTCACCCCCTCCGTCTTTTCCCCTCCCTCTCGGCCTGCAACCTCTCTTCTTAGCTTTCCCCTCCCTCCCCTCTCCCCCCCCTCGCTTTTCTTTCTTTCCGCTTCCTCCCTCCCTCTCTCTCCCTCTTTTCCCTCTTCCTCCCCGTCCGTCCCCTCCGCCCCCCCTCCTCTCCCCTCCCTTCCACCTCCCCGTCACCTCCCTCCCTCTTCACTCACCCGCCCCTCTCCCCCCCCCTTCTCCCTCTCCCATTCGCCTCTCGTGCTTCTTCCCCCCACTCCTTTCATCTCACTCATTTCCCTCCCCCCCCTTCCACCCCCCCTCCCCCACCACCTTTCCTCACATTATTAGCCCCTCCCCCTCTCTTTTTCTCCTTTGCTCCCTTGTTTTTCCCCCCCCCCCCCCCCCCTCACGTTCCTACCCCTCCCTCATTCTTGCTATTTTCCTCCTTCCTCTCATCCCCTCCCATCCCTTTCCCCCCTGCCCTGCCCTCCCTTTCCCCCTCTTCTAACCTCTCCCGATCCTCCCCTTTCCCCCCATTCTAATGCCTCTACACTCCTCCCTTTCTCCTGCCTTTTTCCCCTACTTCCTGGTTTTCTCCCTCTTTCCCCTTCCTCCCTCTCTCCCTTCACAACCTCCGTTCGTCTCTGTTCCTCTTCTCCCCCTCTTTCATCCCCGTTTTGCACCCCGCGTCCCTCCCCTCCCTCTTCTCCTTCTCTCATTCCCTTCCCTTCCTTCTCCTCCCCCTCTCTCCTCTCACACTTCCTCCTCCCCGCTCTCTCACACCCTTTGCACCCCCTCACCCCCCTCCTTCCTTGTTTCTCCCCTCTTCACGCCTCCCTCTTATGATAACAGTAGGTTACCCCCCTTTTGGTGGTCCCCACTCTCCTTCTTTTCCTCTTTCTCCCTCCCCCCCCCCCGTTAATCTGGCAGCTCTATACTGTTTTTTTCGTGGTGCCTCAATGGTTCTTTCTACGGGGACGTCCACCCAGTGTAGTTTTTCTATTTTCCTTTTCGTGTCGGGGACTTTTTTTTTTCAATCTGCCCTTTCCTCTTTTCATCAACGTGCCCCATCTCCTTTCTTTCTCCCATCTAGGTGTTGTTGTTTTTCCGGGTCTTGAGGACCTTCCTGAGGTGGTCCTCCCTCTCTCCCTGCCGACTTTCCTGGCTCCCCTGGGTTGGTCACGTCAGGCTCGCTTAAATTAAGGGTTTTTTTCCCCTTCAAGTTTATTCAGAACACACCCAGGCAGTCCAATCCCCCCCCCCTGGATGCAACCGCATGGTTTGAGCTTGCCCCCTCAAGGTTTTTCCGAATTTTTTTTTCCCCGTCCGCCCCCTCCCTGAGAGGAGTAGCCACCCCCAAAATTTTTGATCCTGTTTTGTCGCTTCCCGAGTTTGGGCAGAGGAACCCATGTTGTCTCCCGTTGAAGCCCTTTTTGCAAACCTTTCCCCCTGTGACGTCATCCCTTTCCGTGCTTTTTTCCCGTGCCAGGTTTTCCTAGGTTCTTAGCACTTTTTAACGATCCCGAGCTGGGTAGGGTTTTTCCCCCCCAACATCTCCCTTTCTCCGTCCCCCCCCCAGGGCTGCGCGCCTGTCACCATATGTAGTCTAACATTGTGAGAAAGTACTCCTCCAAGTCCCCTTTTCCCCCCTTTTCCAGCGTTCACCCCCTTTCCTCAGGTCCGTTTCCCCCAAAAGCCAGTCAGTCCCCGGCTCTCTTTATGACGCGGTTTCCCTCCGCCCCTTCAACACGAGCATTTTCAATCTTCCTCCTCTGGGACCCCGTTGACGGAATCAAGTTTCGCTCTCACCCCCTTCGCCGGACTTTTTTTTGCCTCCCCAACGACATCTGTCTAAGCATTTATCGGCCATCCAGCTTGCGTTTCCCCACCCCACTCACCTTGGCATTCACTTTTTTAACAGTCTCTCCGGCCAGTCCCCTTGGACCAGCGATTTAAAGTCCCCAGGCGTCACGACTTGTCCCAGCTCCTTCTTCTTCATCCACTTAGGCCCCCACCCTTTTTTCCTCCAGTCTCCCTCTTTTTTTTCCCCTTCGCCCCCCCCATCGTTTTGCGCGGGAATGCGGATCACCTGGCAGGGTTTAACCCACTTTTCCCACTTCGGAAGTCCCTCTCCCCCCACACTTTTCCCCCCTTTTTCCCCTCTGATCTTTTTCCTACCCGGGAAAAGCCAACGGAATCACTCCCCCTATTTTGATTATCCCACCCCTCTTCACGTTCCCTTCCTTTAGGCCCATTTTCTGGATTTTCACAGACCCCCAGATGCAATTACTGGTTCTGTACTACGATGTGTGTGTTGAGTGAAAAAAATTCCAAAGTCCCCAGCTTTCCATCTTGTCCTTTCCTCCCTCCTGCCTTTTCATTGCCCTTCTTCTTTTCCCCTCTACCTTGTTATTGGTAGACCCACCTCCTCTTTTGTAGGTCCCGGGTATACTTGGAAACTTTTGGACCACAAGGACAACCTTTTTTTTAGTCCCCCCAGGTCTCCCCCCCAACAGTAAAGACGATAAGTTCTGAACATTTTTATGACCCCCCAGTTATCTACCTTTGCCCCGCCTTTTTTTCCTTTTCCCGATGGCTTCACCCCCTGCCCGTCGCCCCTGGATTTTTCTGACGCAGCCATTAGCCCACCGGGCCTCGCAGCCCTTTTCCCCCCGGCTTCTGTTTTGAGGCTGCCCCCCTATTCGTCGAGACTTTTCGCTGTGCGTTTCGGCCTCTTCGTCTTTCACTCTAACCCCCCTATGTACTAACCCCCGTTGCTTTTGTTTTTGGGGTCTCGACCTTCTCAGCCGTCGGTGGCGTCCATTGTCCGATCTCTTTGATTTCCGGCCTTTAATTCGACCTTTTCCCCTTCAAGGACGTTTCGTTTTCCCCCCGGTGCCCCACCGGCTTTTTCTGAAAGTTCCTTTGATTCCACCCCCCCTCAAATTATCTTACTCTTTCCTCTTTTATTTATTTCTAGATTTGTTGGTTAGAGCTTTTGACTGCTCTATACCACCCCCCGTTCTTTGATACGGACCATGTGACCCCCCCTGCCGAGCTTCCTACCCCTCCGGCCCTTTCATTAGTTCCGGAAAGGGCCTAACCCTGCCGCCAAGGCACCAGGGAAAACGTTATCAGTCTATGGTCAGTCAGATTTTGCCTTTTCAGGCTGGTCCACACCGGTGAAGGCCGGGCCGTTCTGAAAGGCTTCACCCGCGACCAGTGAATGTTTCCGTTTGATCCTTGTTTTTTTCTGCCTATCACCCCTCTTGTGCTCGGGCAAAGGTGGTGATTTTCGTCCAACCATGTTTTTTTTTGCTGGATTTCTGAACCCATTGGATCTTGATTGTTGGCGGCCCCGTGTGGCTAGTCCGCCCTTCCCCTCGGGAGGCGTCACCTTTGACCCTCCAAATTTCCCAATGTATTTCTGTAATTAGACCTGTCTTGTCCTTTCTGGGTTTTGGGAATCCCTTGTCTTATCTGTCCCCATCCACAGGCAACAGAACCGGCTTAGGTGATTTTTTATCCACTCCGTCTTGGGGTTTTTTTCCAGAGTGTCTTTTTACTTTGTTCCTTCGGGTCTGATCCATTGATCGGCCTCCTCCTTCGGCGCCCACTCCTTTTTTTCTCCCCCTTTCCCTAGTTGGTTTGCACAGTGGGACCCACCAATTCTTTCCTCGGAGGAGAGTTCATTTCTGCTATTTATGTCCCCCATCCCAATTTTGGCTTCGGCTCCGATGCTAGTTTTTCCTCGATCTGTCATATTCGGGGTGCGGCACTCGCCCCCTCGTTTTTTGATCTTCGTTGTTTCAGAGTTGCTGTTTCTCTGGACTCCCCCCCCTTCCCCCCACGTCCCCTTTCTCGATTCCGCTCACATTCACTGTTATCCATCCCTCGTTGGTTTTTTTGTTGATTTCCATGTGCGCTTTTTTTGCTTGCGATTTTCTTTTTT
>Ga0179593_1639498_pt1 | contig 17221 bp, 11 predicted proteins | sample CZODoug2_1_08_16_FD_185931 | JGI IMG/M metagenome (GOLD analysis project Ga0179593, IMG submission 185931) | Vadose zone soil fungal communities from Angelo Coast Range Reserve, California, USA - CZODoug2_1_08_16fungal (PacBio error correction) | ecosystem: Environmental > Terrestrial > Soil >... | reverse complement strand
TCGGTTGATCCTTTGAAGGCGACCTCCACCCCCCTTCCGTTACTATAACGGCGCCCTTTTTGGCCGGCTTCCTTCGGACCCCCATGCGGCCTCCCAATGCAAGATTCCCAGTATACCCCGTAATTTTTCCCCCCCCCTTGATTCGGCTTTGACCCTTCTTTTTTTGGCTTTTTCACGATACATCCGAGGACACGCCTCTTTCCGATTCCGTTGATGATCGACAGTATGTCAACACCCGTCCCCTGGGGCTATTGGCCAGGATCTGCCCGAAGTTTTTTCCCCATGATTCGTGATTACCATCACTACCTCCTCCCCTCTCTTTTCGGCGCTCTATTCCCGGCAATCAGACGCCTTCGGACTTTCCCAAACAATTTTTTTCCCTTTACGGTGTACCCCCCCCCAAAGACACGCTACGCATTCTGCACTCTCTCCGATCACGAGGAAGTGATGTGACCCCCCACCTCTAAACATGCACCGAGAGTCCTCCGTCGGGCCACTCTCTTTGATCGCTTCGCTGACGCCCCTGTTGCAATCATTAAAAAGTATTTACCATCACCCGTCCCCTTTCCACGCAGCTTTTTATTAACGTGAAATTTAGACCGCCTTTGACGCCAGGTGACCCAAAGAAGCAGGCCCCCCCCCCAATTTCACGTGGAGAGTATCCCTCTCCTGTTGATCTAAATACGGCTGTCCCCCCTTTTCCCCAATGAGCGATGCTTTTTAATGCGTCTTCAGAAACATGTTCTTGATCTCCCCAAGAGTCCCCTGTGCGCTTCTGCTTTCAAAGCGATCTCGTTGAGATAGCCCCCTTTTCCCCCCCCGCTTATTTCTTTCCCCCCGAAGAACCCCGCATGGTGTCTGGGGGTTTGATCTAGGTTACGGAAGTCTCTTTAAGCTCCACTTTCCCACGCTAATAAGATCAGATATGTTTCTCCCAGTTCCGCGCACTCATCGTACCTGCGCGAATCATGATCTTCACTCCGGGGCCCCCAGAAACCCCAGCTCTGAGTCCTCATGCTCAAAAATGCTTAATGGCTCGTCTTGGCTATGAGTTTCTTCTATATTTATTTTAGACCTCTTTTCCTACATGGCGCCTCAATCCTTTTCAACCGGTGTTCAAGTTGTTTCCTCCCTTTCCCTTTGTTGACTGAGTCGCGTCACGGTCAAATTTCCTCCCTGCTACCTTTTCTGCTTCTTTCCTTGATTAGTCTCCGAAGCATCAAAATGTGTGAGGAGTCACTTACTGAGTCCGTCCGTTTTCTATCCCAATTTCCCCATGCTTCCCCAGGACACCCCACGCCCTTCTGACCCTCTTCCCCCATATCCAAGTGCCTTTTCGATCATGCTTTATCGCTTAACTTCTTTTTACGCTTTCTTCTTGTTTTTTCAGACGTTTCCTTTTTTTCGGCCGTAATACCATTCGTCACGTGGGACTTTCCACGACCCTCGCGGGCAGAGTTTTGCGGATCTTTTTTGGCACCTTTCCCTGCTGATCAAGCAAACGAATCAGGTGTCCCCGCCGCACCTCTGGCTCCAACGGCGAACGATCCGTGCCCCGGTTATTTTTACTTATAAACCCCAAGTTATCGTTGTGGTGAAGTACCCACGACTCGTTGCTTCGGTGTTGTCAACCCCCCCCCCCAAAAAAATTTGGGTTCATGGTTGGTGGTGGACTAGCTTCTTTCCCCCCTTGACTGACCGAACCAGGAGTACCTGACAGTGTTTCCCCTCTCCGTCCAAGAAGGCAACTTTGTGCGAAGTGTATTGGTCGAGCCGCTCTTTGAGTATGAACCCCAGACTTTTGTAATTCGACTGCGTCGTGTTTCCCAATGTTCCGACTGACAGGAGTACTAGATCATTCTGACCCTTTATCTTGACATATGCCCTTTACCCCCCCCTGCATGCTCCCAACCGCGTTCGAAGACTTCCCTCGGCCTTCGGTAGTCCCCCCCCCCCTCTCCCAATGAAGACCCATTTTTCCTCTCTTCTCGCCACTTTTGCTAGCGGTGGTATTACTTTGACCTGGGGTATCACTCCTGCACGGCTAATTTCCCGTCTTCCGCCCTTGCGAGGAGTTTTCCAGCGTCAAGATTCTGCGTATGAAGGCTATTTCACGCTTGGTCTCTGGCCATGACGGATTCCCGACGATTCCTCTGAATCAAGCCCATCCATATATCCCTGTTTGAATGTCACTACTAAGATTCGAGGGTGTCGCGGGCATTTTGTTTCCCCCTGGCCTCAAATCTCAACGTCCGGACCTTTGGATGTTCTGGCGTCGGAAAGTGGTTATCGCCCGTCGACCGGAATAGTGCTGAGCACCTTTTCCCCTATGATCCTTCTCCTTGCGGTTCAAGTATCCTACATCGTCTTGCAACCTTTCCTTTTTTTCGTAGACCTGCAGCGCTCCCCGCCAAGTGTTTTGCTTTTTCCCCTCATGTTTTGGTTATTGGTCACAGAGTACCTCATACCTCTCTTTTCCGTTCGGTTTCCCTCTCTCTCTCTGTCCCCCCTACTGGTTGTTTCTCGCGAACAGAGGAGAGGACCATACCCCTTAAATGCTCTTCAATAACTCTGTGACCAAGAACCAAGACCCCTGATGTTCTCCCCCATGCACGACGGTAGCGTTGCAGGTCGCCTCCTCCGCCTAAATTACCGGCGATGTATCCTGTTCCCCCTGCATTCTTGAGGAGGATCGCTTTTTGGTTGGCTCATCTACTCCCCGGGCGGAAACGGGTCGCTACCTTTCCAGGAGCCACACCCGCTGAGGGATCCCAGTAAGGTCCCCGTGTGAAAAGGGCTCCATTTCACCCCCGCCTCGCTCCCCTTCGCTCAAAAACCTGAGTATGCGATTTCCGGCTTTCCAATAAGACGGGGTAGTCTTCGATACATCGCATAGTCCATTTTGAATCCTCCCCCTGTCTGTCTGGAACAATGCACTATCCCCTTTTTTCCCCAGTCTAGGGCGCCTCTTGCTTGAAAGGTGTCCGTTCCCCCGTTCGCAGTCCTTTGGCTTTTTTCGTGGCATTGCGTAAGAAGGGCCTTTTTTGGCCCTCCTTATTTATGCTGCTTGTAAGCTTTGCATTATCGAATTCCTCTTACTTATTGCTCCCTCTTGGTCTCACTGCCCACGACAGGGTATTGCACAACTCATGCTTTTCCGTCAGTCCAGACCAGTCGATCCCATTTGGGAACGGCCCAGACTCTTGGCGGATTAAGATTTCGGTTTTTTTCTACTATGCTTCTGCTCCCTTTCAGATGACCACTTCCCGAAAACTTTTTCTCTTTTTTCATCTCCCTTCCCACTCTGACTCCTTTCGTCCCGTTTTACGTTCCCCCTTTTAGTCATTTTTTTTTGGTAGGGGCTTGAAGAAACAAATCCCCGAAAACCCGCCGCGATGATGTCCCCCCCAAAAACGCTCATTTTTTTTGTTGCTCCGTAAACCCTGGTGGCACTTTGGGACCAAGAGTTAGTGCGCATTTATTTTTTTTCATCCCCGATGCCTCGGGGGGTTTTTTCCCCACCTCCACCAACGCCCCACGATTTTTTTCGTGCCATTTGTCATGCCTTGACTGCTGGCTTCCGCGCCCCCGACGCTGTTGAAAAACAATCGTGCAAGTCTCTCTCGTTCTTGAAGGGATATCTTCCCTAAATCCCTTGATCGAACCCGTCCTGGTGTAATGTCCTTGTCCACTCCTGGGACTGTGGGAGTTGTAAGTTTCTTTCTTCCTTGCTCTTGCACCCCCGGGAATAGTAACCGTACGTTTTTTGTTTTGTTGGGATCACTCCCACAGTTTTTGGCGGTCCCCCGACTCCACCGTCCAGCTTCGGCTGGCATTTGCGTTGACGCACTCTAAGTGAGCACGTCCCGGCTCCGTCTTCCCAAATTGCAACAACGTGTTTTAAGACGGCTGCCTTACTTTTCTCGGACCTCGCGAAACGCCAACCTTTCCTCATGCATCCACAATTAAGCCTACTATCTTCCCCCCACAAGTTTCCTCCCCTTGTGTGGGACGAATGCTCCATCAGCTTTGGTTTTCTTAACGATCCCGCTCCTCTTTACTAGATTGATAGCTGTCCAACATTACTATGAAAACATTCTGTGATTTAGGCTCGTATGAAGTCCGCCTTCTTTCCCCTTTAGGTGCACTCCGATGTTTATTTTTCCCCCTTAACCGTCGTCACATAGGGACCATGTTGCGTCCCCACCCCGCCCTTTTCCTTCTCCTGAAAGTTTGGTTCGACTTGGGCTCCTTTCTCCCCTATTTTTCCCCCTCTTACGACTGTTTGAAAATCCTCTCCTTCACCTTGCTCTTTGGTTTTGAGAAAGATCCTCTTTTAGGTTTGAAGACGTCCTCCATCGATCTTTGGTCCCCCCAGCCGTGGAGTAGATCCCGACTCCCTCGTGCTACTTTACAAAGTGGACCATTTTTCCAGTCAGTATGTGTCCCTCCCCTCTTAAAGCTAGGTGGCTTTAACGTTCCCGATTCCCTCCCAATATCGCTGTGCAATATTTTAATGACCTGTCCGGTTTTACTTTCATCTGAGAGATTTACAAATCTTCTTGCCTTATCAGGTGTCCGTTCCCCCGGTCTGTTATTTTTTTTAAGATCGTACCATTCCTCATGTAAAAACACTGTCTCTTCCCTGCTTGATGCCTCCTTTCTATTTTTTTTCTAACCAGTGAACGATTCCCCCCCAGTAGTAACTTTTATTTTAATCCGGGACAGCGTTGATTAAGGTCCCTCCCCCAAGTATACTCCCTCCCAGACCACTCCTTTGATTTTAGTGATCTCATCCTTCCCAACAGGTGCGATCCAATATTTCTACCATCCCGTTTCATCCGATACGCAACCCCGCCATCTTCATCGTTCTCGTACGTCTAGCGTTTCCTTGGCATTGTATGTTTTAACTCCCCCTTATGGTCCCAATCCGAATCTCGTTTCCCCTTCTCTTTTTTTCCCCTTGGAAAAGAATTTGTTTTTTTTTTCTCTGCTTTATTGTTTCTTGCAAAGCCGTACGGCTCCCTGCTGGTCTCGTTCTCTCCGTTTTTTTGTAAGGTTCGCCTGATTCCCGACTTCCTCTTTCCCTCCCTGATTTTTTTGTTGTTTTGCGGATTCCCTTTCATGGAACGTTCCCCCCCATATCGTTTTTGCGTCTATACTTCCCTGTTCCCTTGCCGACAACAAGGCCAGCGTCTCCCCTCTCGCAGTTCCACCTCGGACACCCCCCACTCCAACGCGATTGTCGGCCCCTCTTTTTTCTTCGTTCCTCCCATTGCCTGCTCCCCCTGACCACGCGCTTCCGGTTCGTAGTCACATCCGTGGGCATTGATGCCCTAATGTGTCACCCCAACGAACTGGTTGTCCCCGATCACGGCCCCCGTATCGTGTTTACCCCCATCAAAAAATCGTCACGACTTTTTTTCCTGCTCTGATTTTTTATAGTAACGGCATTTCCCCGACCTGTCGTCGGCCCCCAACCTCCTTTTACTGGTAATCGTGCACTGTCCGTCTCCCCCCAGATCCCCTGGCGCGAGAAAGCTAGTGGAAGTTGGCTTTTAGATAGGCCACCGCAATACCTTCACTTTTCCTGTCCAGCTACCGTCGTCCCCTTATCGTCTTTGACGAAAGTACCAACTCCGGCGATGTCCCATTTACCCCCCCGGACTTGCACCATCAACTTCCCGGTGAAATTCTCTTCCGCTTTCCCGCTTTCCACGTGTAAATTCGTCGAAGACTATCCCTTGGAAGCAACTTGACCCATAACCCTGCTCCCTTTTGTTCGCCGTATCGAGTGGCTGCGTCTCATCCCAAGGCCAAACCCAAAATTTTGATGAGGATCGCGCCTTATTCAACCCAAACCCCATTACCTTCCCCCCCCATTTCAATCCGGCCGTACAGATGCTTTCCCATAGAGTCTCTTCTCTCTCGGTGCGGGCCCAGATCAGTCCACCCCCCCTATTTCCCCGAAGAAATTCTCATGGCTGGTTTTCTTCTCCTCCCCTGTACTTGGTAAGAAATACCTCTCTTTAGCCACTTGACTTCATACTCATCTGAAGTCGCGCCTTTTCGAAAAAAGACCTTTAATTTGCAATCTCCCTCTGTGGCTCGAATTCCAGAGAGGTTTCCTGGTTTCAACATTCTCACTTCGGCGCTTCTCCACCCCCCCAGGTTCATTTCTTGCCGGATTGAGAGTGTTCTGCTTCCTTTCGGACCCTTTTGGCTTTTCTCGCCCGTATCAATGATTTTTCCCGACACCCCGGTTCAAGTTGTTTCCTTGCACCCTTGCTTTTTTTTTCACTGACTTTTGATTCTTGGCCCGGCAAAAGCCGCCCCCGCTCTCCCATTTTTGTATTAGCGAATTGTTTTTTTCGCCAAATCACCTTTATATGTCTCCCCTTTTACGTCACGAGGTTTTCTTTAGCAATTTCACTTCGGCGAAACGTACACCCCTCACTATCGCTGTGGCCCCTAATTCTTCCGTTCGTCTTGCTTTCGCTTCTCCCATTTCCCTTTTGATTCCAGCCGCCTTTTTGGTTCTCTCCGCTCAGTTTCATTCCTTGACTGCTCTGGAAAGACCAATCGTTTGCGCGCGCCTTTTTTCTCCCAAACGATGCAGTTGAATTACTAAGCCTCAATTGCGCACCCTCTGTCCCTTTCAGGTGCGTTCTCCCTCCCACGTTTTCAAGGTTTCGTTTTGAATAGAACCCCAGTTCCCTGGGGGTGAACCCCGCTTTTTTCTAGATTTTGGTGCTTCTTTTTTTCCCCCAAAATACTTTTCCGAATTTTATTTTTTTTTTTTCCTCGGAAAAGTGACCGCGAGATGCCTTTCCTTTACTCGTGTCCCAAGGACGCAGCCCCTACTTTGCTAACCTTCCCGTGCTTTGTATCTGACAAGCCTCGCGTCTTTTTCTAAAGTCGGATAGACGGCGCCGCTTTCGGTCCGACAGTCCCAAAATGTGCTCTCCGCAGGCCTCAGGCTTGAAAGCGGGTCTCGTGGACCCTGCCAACATTTAAACCTTCATTTGCATGCCCCCACCTCTTTTCACTCAGCCATTCCTGGCTTCCCCTTGAGGTACTGGCAACTCTTCACCACTAGCCGTTCCAAGCATTTCCCAGAGCATCGGCCCTCTGTGACCCCCTTTTTATCAACGGGGGCCCTTACTTCCCTGCGAATCCCTTCTCGGTTACACGAAGCTTCTCAGGTCCCTTCGTCTTCGCCCCCTGCTCTGCAAGTGTTACCTCCTTAAGACTTATGCCAGGTTTCTTATGGCTATTTCGGGTTCGACCTGCCTATATTCACTTTCTAGTATCCGGAAACATTTTCTTCTCCCTATTTTTGATTGAAGAACTCCGAGCGGTTTTCTCCCCTTCATCTAGACGGCAATCCCGTACCTGGGAAGGAATTGCGTTCACGTGGATCCTCCAGTGGGACTTTGTTCCCAGTTCCTTCCCGCGCAGTGCCCCGCCAATCTTCTACTTTGACAATTCAATGCTTTCCGTAGAATAAAAGCTATCGGTTTCTCGTCCGAATGCAGAGATACCCGCCATCTTGAGTGGAAGTATTGGTTTAGCTTCTTGGTCAGACAAATTTTTCTTTTTTTTTTCCGGTTTAGTTTCAGATCCGGGTTACTCCTATTGTTGTTGTTGGACCCTAAAACTCGTTTGTCGGACCCTCGAACGACCTGATGGTTCCTCTTCCAACAAGGCCCAGGGGACAAGAAAAAACTCCAGGGAGCCGCCCCTATGCCTCTCCAATTTTTTTTTCCCATCTCTTACCTTCTACCTCACTTCCCTCTTCCCTCCCTTTCCCCCTCCCCCCCTCACCCCCTTGGGCCAAACCATTTCCGTTTTCATTTTTAGGTCGAAGCTACCCAGAAAGGGAAACTTGCGCATTCGACTTTTTTTTCCCCTACCCCCCTGGATGGGATCAGCGGTGCACATCTTCTCGTTCGGCCTGACGTGAATTGGGACGAAGCTTTTCACGGGCGTGCACCAGACAGCGGCTACACTCCCCTTCAAAGGGGTTTCGGTGAAGTTGGTCCCCACCCCAAACCTGCCTAGCCGCCCCACCCCTCGTATTGCTTACCTCCAAACCTTTAGCTATGCTCATTTTCCTTCAAATAACGCGGGCACTTACTCCTTTGCGCCTCAGGTTCAATTCGAAGAGACTTTTCTCGCTTGACGTTGTCTTTCCCCTTTGAATTTTTCAATTGGGCAGGGCTGCTAGATTAGCACCCTTGCCAGGTGTATTGCTTTCCTCCCAGGTCCGAAAGCTCAGTCAGTCCTTTTGGGCCATTCCACGTCAACGTGTGGTCAGGACTTTCCTTATGGCTCTATGTCACATTTTTTTTTCCAGTTTTCAGATAGTTTGCATTGACGGCCGTTGACTTTACTGATTAAACGCTTTGGGCCCATCATGGGGCATGTAATCTGCGAGACCCTTTCATGAGCATAGCGTACGCTGTCGAGCTTCTCCCTTCTCACTCCTCGAGGCGCTCCAGTCTACGGTCTCCCCGATCAGATGACAAATTCCGCACCAGGCTGCAGGCTCTTTTTGTTGGCCTTTCACTCTTCCGGTCCCCTCTTTGGCGGTAACTTCCAGCCCGACGATAAGTTTAGTTTCCTTCAGTTCAGCCCCCCTCCACACTGGTGAAGACCTGATGATGCTGCTTCTTCCCCCCCCCGAGACTTTTTGGCTCCAGTAAACCAACTTCCCCCAATTTCCTCGAGTTTTTCACCGCCCGTTCCCCATATTCGTTCGATATCCCGCTGCTTGTGGTTCCGAGAGACAAACCCTCCGCAACCTCCGCTTCTTTTTTCTTCAACAGTCTTGAATTGCCCGCTGGCTTACGCCACCCCGCACCAAAGAAGCTTCGACAAAAACCCCCCCAGCTGACGCGTAAGAGCAGTCTTGAAGCGGCCCACCTGATCTTTTTCCAGTCCGGGCACAACTAAGATCACTATGTGGTCGTTGCTCAGCCTCCTCTTCAGTAACCCGTCTTGCTTAAACTTGACTCGGACCCCGATAAATTTTGGATTTGGCGTTCCCCATTCCGATCCTTTCAGTTTCCTTTCTTCGGGGCCCTTCCGTCCTCGACTCACAGTTATCCCTGATCACTCCTCGCATGCCACCCCCCCCTTTGTCACAACGTTTTTATGTCCCCGTCGTGTCGGATTGAAAAATCGTGATCCGGAGAACCCCCCCCCAAATCCAACTTCCAGACGCATCTCCCCCAATTACGGATCCATCAAATTTTGGTGTGGGCCTACCCCCCGTTTGTTTCTGTAATGACCTATTTACCCGCCTCTTTCGTCCGCGTATGGAACGCATGTTCCATTGCGGTAGTTGCGCCCTGCTCTTCTTTTGAGTTTTCATTCACTTGCGTATTTTTCCCCTCCCGCTGTGCTATCTCCTAATCTTCGGAGGACCACCCTCGTCCACTCATCGATTTTGAGTAGACACTGTTTTCCGATGGCCTGGTTTCCTTTTTGCAACTATTACTAAGAGCCTCTAGACTTCCTGACTTCGGCCCCTTGCTCTTTGGGGTTGGAGATCAAGACATGTTTCCCTTCTTGTTGAATACTTCCGTACCTAGACTTCATGTGAAAAGACGTTAGTTTATCTCCCCCCCCTCCCCCCCCCTGTGTTCCTCGCCACCCCGTTGACCTTATGCTTTCATTAAGTTATGTTACTTGCTTCCTCAGATAACGTTCGTTTTCTTTCACGCCTTCTTCTTTCTTTTTACTCCCCCCTTTTTACTGATTTGGTGTTTTCATTTTTAACGTGATCTCCGATGTGATCGCCACCTTCCAGGAGGTCACGATCAAACACCGCTTTCGCGTCTTCCTTTTGAAGTTTCTTTTCGTTTTTTTTCGATCGTCACTTCCCCCGTACTGATATTATATGCAGCTTTTGGACTCTTTTTGTTCTCCATCCAGGCACATCCTTTTCTTCTTTGGTCCTTGCCGACGTCGCGTCTGATTGCCTTTCTCCCACAGTTACTCCTCTGCCTCCCCCTGGGTTCTCTTTTGATGGTAAGATGATCACCTGGGCCCTTTGAAGCCTGACAAATGTTTACCTGGTTTTTGACTTCCTTTTAGTCTCCCCAACTATGATTCCGTTCCCTCACCCCTATCGCTCGTTTTGTCCCCCTTTTCCTAGCCTCTTGTCATAAACCTCCTAATCTCGTGTTATCTTTTGACCATCTGTCATGAGTTTTAGTCCGATAGAGGGAGCTTGTCCGGCAAGCCGTAATTTCTTTTTTTCTGTTTTTCTGCCCTGAACTATGAGGGTTTTTTCAGGGTTCGAGAAGCTACTCCTCTCTCTTTTTTTTTTTTTGAGATCTGGCATTCTTTCCTAATTCCAAAACAGAAACGGGCCGCCCAGAATTCCCCTTTAGGCGAAGGACAAAAGAATAGAGCGTCAATTCGTACCAGGATGGCCACCCGACCTATATTCGTTTGGGAGGACCAAAGTCCTTTCGCCCCTTCTCTTACCCTCGATCGGGTCTGAGCAAAGGATGAGAATCTTGGCTTCTCTGACTAAGGTCTGTCCCCCCCCACCGCCCTTTAGATAGGAAAGGCGTGTCCCTGATTCGTTACAATCACTAACCCCCGCACCGAGAGTTCGTTTTGGTCACCACCAGACGTGTTCCCCTTGAACCCACATCCTGGTCTTTTCTTTCCCTTCGGTAGTTCCCCACAACCCCTAGTCGATCAGCCCCCAAGCTTTCCTTCCCTTTCCTTAACGACGAGTGAATTGTCGTTGGAAAAAACCCTCCGAAACAGTCCCAGTCGCAATGGCTGCAGAACGAGTCCTCGGCCTTTGCTCCATTGTCCTCACTCCGGCGATGCTTGATTTCCCCCCAGGAGGCACCATCCCCGCAGGAAGTCCCCGTGCACCGCTGTCTTAGAAGCTTAACGTTCAAGCCGCCTCTCCCTTTTTTCCCGGGACGCACATTGACACATATCCTGCTCCCTGGCGATGTTTTGGCGGTTCATAAATCACCTCGGGTGGCCCATTTTTCCCCCCACCATGCATCGATGGATCCCCTCCGCGTATTTACCATCGTTAACTATTCCCTTTCTCTCCCCACCTAGAAAGTGGGGGTCGCATACAGTTTCGTTTTAGATCCTAGTTGCCGTGCTCCCTTACCACCCCTATTTATCTACGACGAAATACCCTCTTTATTTTTGTTTCCCCTGGGGCCCGAGTGGTTCATCGGTTACGGGAACCAACTTCTTAATGATCCTACTTGGAATAGAATTTTTTTTTGGCTCGCTATTGGTACAAAAGACCGTCAAGTTGCCTATCAAATCGTGGGCTTTCCTTGGTCCTCCGGGTCAATTACCAGAACCTCGGAGGCGTCTCTTTCGTCTTCTTTTTATGCCGTCTTTTGGTAAGGTGTTTTCAGTGAGTCTTTGTGGATTCGCGCTCCCCCCGTCCACCCTCCGTCTCACCCCCCCAGGTGTTAAGTTGCAGTTGCTACGGGCCCTATTGTCGTCTTCCCCCCACTTGTGCGGCACTTTCACTGGTATATCTCCTTCAGCCCTGCTTATTTCGCGAATTGGCCCGCCAACTCCCTATTCTTCTCCTTTGCATCGGAGAGGTGTTCTTCTTTTCAATTTCACGCGTCTTTACTCCTTCTTTGTTCTGTAATATCCCTGTCCGTCTTGCTTTATTCCGCTGCTCCCATTCACTTTTTTTCTCTTCCCCTTCAGTTCTTCTTTGTTTCGGCCGGCAGTAACTTCCCCGGCAAGGCATAGCCTCCCCCCCCGTGCAAGCTTTTTGAGGAATCTTTTGGCATCTCCCCCACCCCTAGGAAGCTTGATATCCGGCCCGAATCAGCCCTCCAACCGCTGGACTTACCCCCAACGGCGAATCTCTCCTTCCTTTTTTACTTAGAAACTTGGGGGTGTGCGGACACGCCGCTCACGGTTTCTTCTTGTGTTCTCGCCCACCCCACCCCGACTAGATTCTCGTCCCCAAAGGGACCCCCAAATTCCGCGGTCCTTCCCTTATTCTCTCTGCCCCGGCGCAAAGTTGTTAGTTGTCCGTTTTCTTTTCTCGCGGATGATAGGTAGTTTTTTTTTTTTTTTTTTTTTTCTTTTTTTTTTCTCCCTTTTCCCTTCTTTACTGAGAGCACCTCTCGTCTGCGGCCGTTTCCCTCCGCCTAACGGAGTACTGTTTTCTCTAATTTTTTAACGGAGAATGAAGTGGACCTCCCTCCCCTCTGAGAACCCGGTTCGAAGCATTTCCGTTCCTCGGCCTAAGAGTCAACTCTTCCCCACATCCGGACCCCCCCCCCGAAGGGGGCCCTGAGCCCCTCCTGCGCCACAGTTTTTCTTGACAGTTGCAATTAATTCTATGGGCCTACCTTCCCGCGGTCCCAATGAAGACTACGGATTTCTTAGCCGCCCTCCCCATGCCTGGAATTGTTCTCGCCCTCCTCTCCTCGCATTAGGTCCTCTTACTATTCGCTGGTACCACTTCCGGATCAATGCCGGTTATCGCTTCAATCAAGCCCCCACCCTATCAGGTGATCCTGACCTTTTTAGTGGACTGTGTGAATTGACCGCACCACCCCTTGTTCCTTACTTGGTGCCTCCGCTGTTCCGCTTTCCGGTCGCAAACCCCGTTCCCTCCGACAGAGGCACTTGCTGTGCCACCAATCTGCCCGCATACCAGCAATGCGTTCAATCTCTGTGATCGAACATTTTTCTGCTTTTCCTGTCGTGTACATTTTATCTCCCTATCCTACCCATTTTTCACATCATTTTGGGTTCTTCCATTCAATACGCTTTTACTGCTCCGCCTCCCCCAGTTATCTTTCTGTTCTCTTTTTTGTATAGGAATACCGGGAGCTGACCCTACTTTACCCTCGTTATTTTTCACCTGTGACCCACGAAAAACCAGACATATGTGCCCCCGGCCCCCCTGCATTGATGGCGCTTGTTGAGCGCGGCTCTTCTAACGGAACATTGCTCTTTAGGATCTTGAAAGCAATTGTGGAGTCGGACTCTCTTCCCCCCGTTTTGCTCAGCACCCTGCGCGGTCCGGCGTTGCCAGGACGAACGAACGCTTCTGGCTCACAAAGGTCCGCCCCTTGGACCCTGAACGGTTCCCCAAATGCCTCGTCGCCCCTCGCATTGCTGTTTTTCAGCCCCAACCTCTAGTTTTCTGGATGTTTTCTTGTTTCCAAGCTTGCTCTCCTGTTGTTACCATCGACTCAATCGTGACTCGCTCCTTCCATAAGTATCTCTTTGGTCACAATTGCCTGTTGCAATTGGGCTTTCCGACGGGACCCATTACTTTTCCGCTTGCCAGGTGTAATACTTTTCTTTCACTCCCATGGCCACCGGTTCATACGGCACTTCCCCGAGTGATGTCGATCCTTCCCCATGCTTGGTGATAGTGGTGGGGATTTTTTCCTTGCAGGTCCGAGGTCCTTTTTTGATGCGAAGGCCTCCCTTTTCCCGTTGGGCAGATTTCCTCATTGCGTTTTTCCCGCCGAGACGAAGATCACCCTTCCCCCATTTTGAATGGCGCCGATTCTCGGGCGCTTCAATCCTTCTCTGCTTATCCCGCTCTTCTCATGAACTTCCGCACACTTTTCCGCCGTGCGCAGACTTGTCTCTTTACACTTCAGGACTCCTTCGGGTCCCGTTGATGACGACTTTCTTTTCTCCCCAAAGTATTGTTTGGGTAATCCACGAAGCAACCCGAAGCGACTTCCCCGTTCTTAAACCCCAACTCTCATGGTGGCCTCGTTACCCCTCTTTTGCCGGACCCAGTCGGATTCTCCGTTGGGCAAGAAAGCGTTGGGGTGATTTATTCTTTTACTCCCCCGCTCTCGTTTGTGCTTTCTTGATGCACAACCTCTCCAAACCCCTGGCCCGTCCTCTTTGTTCTCCAATTTTCCAGTCATGCCTGCCTACTGGAGTAAGGAGGGGGGGGGGAAAATCCCCCTGCTGCTGTTTCAACCCCCAAGGTGATCCCTTTCAAGAAGCGGTCTGGCCTCCTTTATTACTCAGGATCTTTAACGGAACTTTCTGTACTGGCCCATCCGAAGCGCTATTCGCGTTCCCCCTCTTTCCCTGATATTAGTAACAACCCCTTTGACTCCCCCAAATCCCCCCCATATAATTTTTTTGTCGGTTTATTTTTCTCTCCCAAAGGTTCCAGCTGTTCGCATTGGCTGGGCATTTTTGCCTTCCGTCCCCTTGTTCGCCACGACATATCCCCCCCGTCGCAACTTCCACCCCCCCCCTTTTTGACTGTGGATGTGTCGTTTAACTATTGGATCGGAATCGGCCTCCTACCAAAATCGAGACTCACTTCCTCATTTCCATTTTTTCCTCCACCTAATCCTTTTTGTTGGGACGCGACTTCCTTCCGAAGCGTTTGTACTCCTCTTTCACCCTCTGATTCGCCTCACTCTTTCAGTTGATAGCTGCAATCACGGTAGGTTGTCTCCCCCCTAGCGTCTTGCTTTTTATGCGGATTCCGTCGTGAACTGATGTTGTATTTTCTCTCTTTTTCTACCACAGACCACTTGGTCCCATGCATCGTTTATTCGTAGCCCCTAGTTCTTGGTCATTACGCAACATCTCAGATCTTTAACGCATTTCGTGCGTTCTCTGGGGGTGCTCAAGACTCATAGTCCCGTTTGTTTCTCCCCTATTCCATTTTCTCTTTTTTGTCCCGCCCAGCCTGTGATACCAGCCCACTCTTTGCTACTCAGCCACAGTGGCCTTTGGCATGCGTTCCCTTTTGATAGTCTTCGGCGGCTCACTTAATGCTTCCCGTTCCGCTTATTTGTCAATTCGGTGATTCATCCTTTTTTCCGGGATGGCATAGATTTCTTTGTCCAATTTCCTTCCGGCCTCGATCCCCACAAAGCTCGCGCCCTGTTTTTGGGTGACTGTATCTTCATTGTTTCTGGGTGGGGATTTTCTCACTTCCTCGTCCTTACACAGGACTTCCTTCGTCGCGACTAGTTTTTTATAAGACAGTGCCCCGTCCCTGATTGTTTGCGGTCCTTCCGAAGACTGATTTCCGGTTCTATCACACCCCCCTTCCTCCTTTTTCCCCACTCTTCCGGTGCGATTTTTAGTTCTTTAATCGACCTTTACACTTTACATTTTACTATAGTAAAGTTTCGGGGTTGTTTGACATTTAGTAGATCATGACCCCTGACCCCTCCCTTATAGCCCCGATCGTCCGTGGTCTTTCAGTCCTCCTCCTGGATCCTTGATTACACCCACCCTTCGTTTGCCCTATTTGGCATTTATCGTTCACGCCTAGTCTTGTTGTTTACGGCCCTCCTACGGCGGCATGCTGGTTTATATCCTTCTTTCTTTGGTTTCGGTCGACTTGAAAGCTCACGGCATTCCCTCCCTTGTCCGACTCCTCCGTTTGTTGTTTTTAGCTCTTTTCTTCCCTTTACATGTCCCCCCCCATCATCACTTTGCTCTATTAACGGGCTGCCTTTCTTTCCCCAAACATCCTCGTGGGGCACGTCGCAGTGCCAAGGCACCCCCCGTTTTCCTCTTTATGTTGGACAGAAGGGCTCCGGAGTTGTTCACCCCGCTCCCCCCTGATCGTGTCTCTAACGATTGAGAATCCATACTGTTGTCATGATCGGACTACGTGTCCCCCCACCCCCGATTTTTCTCCAGGAAAGTCTAGCACGCTGTGTGGCACCTTTAAAATCAATAATCGAGCGGTGTTCTGAGATGAGTCGGTGGAATTACCTTCAATCCTTTTCCGTTCCCGCAAGTCCCCTCCTCAGTTTGGTATTTCGGTCTTAGAAAACCCGAGTCTTAAGAATGACTGGCAGAGAGATCAGGGTCCCCCGATTTTTCCCCCCCCAGATAACATTCACCGAGCATAGCCTGAACGTCCAGAGTTATGGCCTGCTGCACCCATGTCATCCTCCGTCTGCACTTGATCACGCGACGAAAAAGGAGTTGGTATCCTAATACGGTCGCGTTGCGTCTCGATCAGTGCGTCGCTCCCGCAACGATGTGAGCCGGGATTTAGTTACGCCCACCGCTTTGTCCTTCCTGTTTTTCCCCTGACCCGACCTTTTTTCTTCTGTGCCAAGTGTGACACAGAAATGAAGTTCTTTTTTTCATTGCCACACTTCCGAGGTTATCAGTGCGAGTAGCCTGATGTCCTGGCTGTCGCTTTCTCAAATCCATCCTGCGGCGCCTGTCCCAGCAACGCTCCATGACCCTGGAGTTCGTTCATCTCTCTCCGAGTATTAACAAGCACCCCGCTTTTACCTGCTATGGTTTTCATCACATCCATGATCTCCGCCAAGACATAGTGTCCCCCCTTAGAGCTTATACAGTGTCTGAGCTTCTATGTGTGCAGGTTTTGCAATCCGTACGTGCGTATTAAAGTGCATCGATCCATTATTTATTCTCCACTGTACACCGCTCCCAATTCGCTGGCCGATTTGGTGACCCCTTTTTCCTTTTTAGTGCTTTACTCCGATTTGCATTCCGGAATCCCGCTACACCCCCCCACTATTAATCCAGATCGCTCGACGGGCCTACGTCACTTGAACCTTTTCTGAGCTGATGCCCAGTACCTCCCCTTCATACGATAGGGTTTCCTCCGAGCCGACTGCCCTCGGGTTCGTCACCATTTGACGAATATGTCTACTTTTTTATTATTCAATAACCCTCGTCTGTTACCGTCGTATTGACCTTCGGAAAAATTTCTGGCTCGGGGTTTCTATACATAGTGTTGTCCAGCTTTACGGGGTTCTGGCCCCAGTCTGTATCGGCTTTTTCCCAGCCTTCACAACGGTTCTGATACCTGCATTTGCAAGACTTTTCTCTGAGCCACGTTTTTCGATTTGGCTTTTCGCTCAGCAATCTTTCACTACACAGCCGTCATCCCACCCAAGGTTCGTTGTTTAAGCTTTGCGACGGATACCAGGGACCCTATCTTCTAGTCTCTTAGCCTGGCACGGTCCCCCTCCAACTGGCGATTTCCTTGTCAAAGATCATGCTCAGCTCAGTCCGTTTCCCTTTTTTGCTCCCCAACCTATATGGGTTATCCTGTCCAGTTCTTTAGTATGCTTTCTTCTCTTTACCCTGCACCGACGCACCGTCCCCCCGCCCACATTATAGCCTGATTTGATGCCCAGTCTTATCGTCCTTCTTTTATATTATTAAGCTGTTTTCGCTCTTTCTCTTGTTT
>Ga0179593_1551605_pt1 | contig 17222 bp, 21 predicted proteins | sample CZODoug2_1_08_16_FD_185931 | JGI IMG/M metagenome (GOLD analysis project Ga0179593, IMG submission 185931) | Vadose zone soil fungal communities from Angelo Coast Range Reserve, California, USA - CZODoug2_1_08_16fungal (PacBio error correction) | ecosystem: Environmental > Terrestrial > Soil >... | reverse complement strand
TTGAGTCCTGTTCCTTTGTCTGTCGTGGCAGTTATCTATGTTTAGGTTGTTAGAAGAGGTGAAGTGGTTTTCAATCGCTCACGTGAGGCGATTACCTTCAAAGCTGAATGTCAGGACTGCCCTTGTCCCGTTTGGTTCAAGGTAGTTGTGGTGTGGTTACCCTTTTTCGTTCCGACGTCTTGTCCGACGATAGGGCGGCCCCTGCTCGCTGGGAAAGGCCGCCTAATATGAACGGTCATCCTACGGGAGTGTACTCCCGTCTTTGCAGCGCACGGTCAAGATCAAAGAGCTCATTTGTCGATGAATGCAGATCGAGTGACACTTCGTCTGTGCATGGTCTGTGACAGCTTGTTTTTGTCATCATTTGCTAAAAATGCACCTGAGAAAAATAGGACCATCCCTCCCCTTAGTCCGTGCGGGACCCCTGAAAAGTCGACCGACATGGTTTTCCTGCTGGACAGCGTCTGTTGGAAAAGTTTTCCGCCGACGGCGCCGTTCCCTCTCCTTTGGTTGTCAAATACCAGCTTGCCCTTGGGAAGAGGCGGGTGTCTCGCAACTTCCTTTTTACCCCAATCACGTCTTTTGTGGGTGCCAACCCCCGCGTTGTCGTGGCAACTCGCCCCGCAAATCGTTTGCTTCTCGGTGTAAATGGCAGTAGTTTCTTTTTTGCCTGCACCCTGGATTGTTGGCTCCGAGCAGACCTTCCTTTTGTTCGATTCGATTGATTTCACTCCTACTCTCGATGTGTTCCTGCGGGCCCAGATCCCCGGCAATTGGGATCGCTTCCTCAAAAGCGCAGTTGTCCCATCTTCTTTGGTGAGTGTTGTAGCGTTCGCAGTCGGCTATGGTACTTGAGCACAGGCTGGTTACTAATTGACTTTGGGCCTTTTTTCTCTACTCATTTGATTTCCCCAGCCCTTCTTGCGGAAAACGCGTCTCTATGCGCCATTGTTGTCTTCCCCAGATGTGGTTACTTTTTTGGCGAAAGCGCACATTCCATGCGTCGCACTCAAAAGTTTTTCGCCCGCGTTCTTCCCCATTTGATCGACCCGTCAGCCCCCCTCGTTTTCGAGTCCCTCCCAATTTTTGACATTGGGAGTAGGACCTTGTTGTAAAGCAAGCTTTAACCTTTTTTAGGTTGAAACCTCGCTTCCCACCCAGGGTGGCGATTCTCTATGCATTCAGTCCCATCACCCTCTGACTTTGCCTTTTTTAGTGTTTATTTGATCGTCCTCTCCCCCTGAAACCCGCGCCGGTCCCATCAACGACCAACCTTCAGTTTCTGCAGCCTTTCTCTCCCGGCAACGTTGTGCCCCCCCACGGCGTCTCATCGATTCCCCCCTGCCGTTCTGCGGGATGCAAAGATGATCCGCCCCGACTTTCTCCCTCGCCACAGAGAGGCTGTTGTTGGGTTTGGGCCCAATCCCTCCCATATCTGCTGCTGGGTTGCTGGTTTTGTTTTTTCGGAAGGTTCTTTCCCTGTCCCGGCAGAATCTGGATCGCGGTTCCCGTTTTTTCCTTTTGCGCACGCTTTTTTATAATCCTTTGCCCCCACCCTTGGCGTTACATCATTTCTCTTCGTTTTGTGCTGATCTCTTCCCACACGTTGGTGCTTTATCGTATCATTTCACTGCGCGATCCGATCTTTTTTCCGACATACGATCTCTTCACCGGCTGACGACAAAATAAGCCTTCTTGCAGCCGGCTCCCCACCACCCTCGTCGGCGTAGCCTTTCTTATTTCCCCCGACAACGGCTTTTTTTTTGTGGCGCGCGTAGAAATTCCCTTTTTCGTCGAAGAGCCATAATTTCTCCTTTTTTGGTGATCGATTCCTCCGGGCTGTTGACACCTTTTCATTTGGGGAGAGATGCCAGGTACTCGCCACTTCAACGTCCGGTTTTCCCCCCCCCCGAGTGGTTTGAGAGAGCTTTCTTTTTCTTAGCAGGAAGATCAATTGATGGGGAGCAACTATAGTTAGTATCCACCGTTTCCATTGTCAGCTAGAGAGTTTTCCCTTGTTTCAAGCGGATGACCCTTTTTTCTGCATTTTCGTCCTCACCAAATTTGCTGAACCTTGCCGTGCTTCCTTCCATTTTCAAATTTATAAAAGCGATATGTACGATTTTGGGACTATTCCGATCTGTTTCCCATGAAATGCCCCAGCGGCTTCACTTATGGGCCATTTGCTTCCTGGCTGTGTCACTCCCAGTAGACTTCCCTAGGTGCTTCATTTCGGACGTTGTCACAGGCGCACTGGCGCTCTCCGGAAGCGAGAAATGGGTTTCCGGGTCCATGTTCCCAATTTTCGAACTGGAGTACCACTCGGGTTCCAACCTCCCGATTACTGTGTCCCCGTTCTTCTGTGTTTTTAAAGGATCCGGCTAAGCGGGTCTCTACCCTCTGTACAGACCTCCACTCACTTCGCAAGCCCTACGGGCGTTTGAGGAGACGCCCCTTCCCCCCTGGCAGGCTCTGTCTTATATGCTTGGACACTTTCGATTTGAGTCGGCTGGCTGCCTGCCCCCCGAATCGACATTCCAATCTTGAGCCCAACCAAGTCCATGCATCATCTTTTCTGCAAACATCTGTAATGATTACAACGCGGAGCTCGTCGCCGTCCTTTTCGATAGAATGGGACACACAACATTGCTTTATTGGATGGCAGCTTACTAAAAACTTCCCCAGGGCACGGCGTTTCCTTCTTCTCGTGTTAAAGTTGCCTAGGCGGTACGTCGAAATCTTCGCTTTTCCCGATGCTTCCGAACTTTCCGGTGACTAGTTTGTTACTAGCGGAAGGCGGTCGGTTATAGTTTTTTTTAGCAAGGGTTGTGATGTATTTTATTTTCCCCACACCTACTCAGACTTGTCTCAGACCTCCTTCAGACGCTTCTCGATTGTCCAGCGAGACTGCATGTATCTCTTGATCGTTCTTCTTCTGGGCTATGTACATGTTGACTGGTTTCCTCCTCCAGTTATCACTTTACCTTCCGGTCGGGATCCCGCATTTTCTTTACGAGGAAGTCGCATCTTCGTAACCCAGCTACAACAACCTTTTACACTCTCAATCTTCTTCTAAGCACACTCTTCCCTTATGCCGTGCCCCTCCTACTCCTACTTGGTGAATCGTCCTCAACGTAGGTCTTCTCTTTCCGAACAGAGGTTCACGCCTCCTGTAACCTTCAACGACAGTGCTGACGCACCCGCCATTTCTCCCCCCCCTTACCAAACTGTTCAGCACGCTCCCCGCTCCAGTGTATGGATTTTCTTCCCTCGTGTTGTTGTTGATCCTTGCTGAGCGCAGCTTTCTGATCCCTATTTTTTCTGTTGGTGCAAATTGGCGGTTTTGCGTCTGTCTCATCGGCATTGGCGTTTTCTTTGACTCTTTCGGCCTTTGAGCACCGATGGTTATTCCAATTATCGCGCCCTGCCGCACGTTGAGGTCCTTCCTTTTTCGGAGCCTTCCGCTCATTAGCTTTTTGCCCTTTGGACTCCTTTTTCTCTTGTAGAACATTTGGTAGACTTTGTTGTCGGCGTAGTGCCTCACTTTTCCCTCCCTTCAATGGCGACTACGTCGAAGCTGGTTCACGGACCGTGTAATTTTTCCCTTCTCGCGAACCTTTCCCCCACCCTACAGAGCAATACGGATCAATCTATAACATCCAGATTGATTCATGCACCAGCTGTTTTTCTGGAGTGATTTTTCTGAGGACATTTATTTTCTTTTCCCCTTGCCCAACCAAAGTTCCTACTCCCACCCTTCTTTCCAGATTCCATTTGAACCCGCTCTTCCTTGTTTATTCACTTCGGGCCCCCCCATACCTGACTGTTGTGATAACTCTTGAAGCGTGGCTTTCTTTGGTAGAATACGCCTACTTGCCTACACTTGAAAGAAGGGGTGTCACCCAGTTCGGCATTTGAAGTTGGCGTGGTATTTCGTACTTTCAAATACAAATCGGTATGTGGGTTACCATTCGACGGCTAACCCCGATGGTCCCCTTTAGTGCGCATTGTTGGTTAACTGGCAGAGTATCGGGGTTGCTCCCCGTTTTCGGCCGTGTTTCTTTGAGTTCTTTTGTGATCTCAGCTCGATGTTTCTTAACCTCAGTCTTTTTTTTTAACTCGATGTTACATCAAGAACGCGTGGGCCCCCTCTTTCGTTGGACTCTTGCCTCGCTCAAAGTTGTCAGTGCGTGGCGATGAGGTTTAGTGGGAGTTGACGCCTAGTCCCGTGAAGGTGTCCTTGATCAGGCGAATACTCGGTTCCCGTCCTTTGGCACTTCTGGTGTAGTACTCCAGTTCGTGTTAACCCCCTTCATTGCCCCCCAGGGCATTGTGGTCGGCGAGCGCCATGTGCAACGCCCTTCCTATCTCCAGTCTCAGGGAACTTTTCTTCTTCTGGTCGCGCCACCAGGCCAGGCTTAGGCAAGTTCTCCTGGCGCCGCTTTGTCTCTTTTGTTTCCCGACAGCGATGCCCTCGCCCATTTCTTTTACAAACCCTGCCAATTGATGTATACTGGGAATTGTCCTCAATTTTTGAGCCCAGGCTGCTTGACTGTTTAACCTTCCATTTCCAAGGCTCTATCTCCTTCCAATGGGAAGTCCCCTTTCTGCCAATTCTCCCCCCAAAATGCTTTCCTCCCTTTGACTACCATAACTCGCTACTTTCCGACCAAGTGAAGTCTTCTAGCGAGGTACATATTTATCTTTCCACGGTTTTCCCCAATCCGTCCCCTTCGCCAATCGATCCTCGGAACTGGCGACCAGCTCTGTTCTTGTGCAAAAAATTTGTTACCGCCCGATTGCGGTTTCCCTCAGACGGACCTTTCGTTCAAATTCCGCGAAGGCTAAGCGCGATTGATTGGTGAGACCCGGCTTTTCAATGTAACAATTTGATTTTTTCGTTGTTTCTTACTCTTGACGGTTACATTAGGTCATCGCGCAGTGGAAGGGAAATCCTGAGTGTATTCTTGCCGTCGTTTGGTGTTGATCTATTCTCCCCAAGACTTGTCCTGGTCTCTTCCCCCAGGATCCCCGACCCTCAGCGGGGTATCGTCGTCCACGTCTCTGACGACATACCCCTCATGCAGAGCGGTCTTCACTCCCCTCAAAACACCGGGTATCCTTCCTGTCAACCCCCACCACGCCAACGGACTCCCCTCTTGTCATTTTAGCCTAAGTTTAGCGAATTTCATGACTTTCCAGACTCCTTTCTTCCGTTGACGATTTCTCGCTATTGGTTCCCCCGGCTGCCACATTTCCTTGGATAGTCATGCGAACTTCAACGTACTGGGTCGTTTGGCTTTTCGTGGATGCGTACCCCCTTGGTGGGGGACCATTCTATCCGTATTTGGCATCACCAATATTTTTCTTTTCATTGGCTGCCTAGTCTTCTTTGTTCAATTAGGTTTCCATTGGTTTCTCCTGACAGCAACCTCTCTTTAAATCTGCATTTAAATCAAGTTTTGTAAAGCGATTTCTGCGACCCCACCTATTTTTGGCGGAATTTTTTCCCCGGCAAGTACAATCATTTGGGCTTTATATCTTTTTTTTTTTTTCCACAGCATCCCCTTAAGGTTTCCCCCTGAATGGGAGAAGAGTTTCACCGGTACTCATTTGCGCCCGCCGTCGAGAGCACTTTACTCTACCCCGGTGTGGTCATCAACTGGAGTATCAGTGCCCAAAGACTTCGTCTGGACGCTCTCCCCGTGCACTAAATAAACCTCACGGCTCGGTTCACTTTCGATACCCCGTGATCGCGCAGCACTTCCCAGTTATTTTTTTAGGAGCGGGGGGCCACTCTTTTGATGGCCCGCGTTTGGACCGGGGCAACTAAGTGCGTTCTTCCTGCCGCTTTGTTCAAACGTAGGTTCTTACAACAGGTCAATGGCAGGCAGGCTTTTTTTTTACTACGCGCACCCCTCGCTTAAAACGCGCCTCCGCTTCCCGACTATTTTTTTTCGCCGTCGAGGCAACAAATCTTGTATATTGGCCCCCTTCCTGAAAGAGAACCCACGTACGAAGCTTTGACCCAACCTTCTTACTTTTTACGTCGCCGTCGAGTCAACCCGTCACTCCGGGACGCTTTTCTATCCGTTTAAACCAGTAGGTAGATGCGTATGCCCGCATTTTGAAGCCAGCTTCCCTTTTTTTGCATATGTTAGGGCAGCATTTGTAGGAATTGATTCCGGGCCAAATCCCAAAAAAGTCTCCTGAACCACCTCCCCCTTTCGCTTTTTCTCTCGCCCCAAAGGAGAGGTATCATTCTGTCGTTTTTCTTTTACTGTGAGTTTTCATCATCGTCGAGCATTACCGTTGCCCGCTTAACTTTTTCCTTTATCCACGGTTTCGCCGTCAGTCAGTGCGGTCCCCATTCTCCTTATACCACCAAGAATGGAGCCCCCTATCCAATTTTCCTTTGCTCCGATGCCTCTTCATCGTGACGGTCCCGAAAAACTGAGCAGAAGTCTTTGTGTCTGTACGTAGCGCAGGAAGCCCCTAACCCTTTCTTCCAAGAAAAATATAGCGTTTCCGCCAAAAGTGACCGAAGAAGCACTCCCCTGAGCACAAATTAACAAAGTTACGTCCACTCTTTCCTTTCCAACGTGATGTCTTTTCCTACTTTGTTCATCTCTCCATTGATACAACGTTGAGAGTCCGTTCCCTACATTTGCAGGTATTTTTTCTCACTTTGGGCTTGCACTGAGTTGGAGTTAATACCCCCCTCCGGCATTGCCCGACATGGTAACGTGGATTGCTTTTTTTTCTCTTTCTTCCATTCAGCAATTTTTTTTTTTTACAGAAAATTTGATAGTCTTGTTGAATTCTGTAAGGCTTTACTTGTCTAGGTCTTCCATCGGTGAGAGGGTTAGACACGTTTTCTGTGGTTACGGAAGGTCTTCGTTCCTCCTGACGCCTCACCCTTTTAAGGGGACCTTTTGTGGATCCCCAACTTCTCTTCCCCCGGTAAGACTGTCGTGTCGCTGCCTCCCCCCTTCCCTCCTCCACGATCCCTGAATTACACCCTTTTCTCGCGGAATTGCAGATCGATGCAATTTCCATTTTGGCGTCTTTGCGTCAAGTCTGATTATTTGCTTTCCCCTAACTTCCTTACCTCCCCCCCAAACTTTTTTTCCCGAAGAATACGCACACGCTTCAGCTGAGTCTTCCGCGGCAATCCCACGCTATGTCCTTTCTTGAGATACTCTTGCCTTTTTTCTCTGAAAGTTGCCGCTTCCCTCCACATCTTTTACGCTTTGTGTTACGCGCCTGCCGTGGTGAATTTTTGGTCTCGTGGTCAATCACCATCAAGACTTGTTGTTGGTTCCCCGTCTAACCACGTTTCTCAATTGCGAAATGCTCGCGGTGTATCTGGTCCTATTTTGTTTGTCCGTGCCGTTTCTTGCCTTCTTCCCTTTCCTGTATACGGATGGCCGGACCTTTTTCCCATGACTGAGATTTCTTTAGGCAGCACGTTTTGTTGTCCGATTCTTCATTTTCCTAGACCCATGGACCTTGTGTACCGTGCGCTGCATTCAAGCGCCCGTAGGCTAAGTTTGTCTTGAGGCGAGTTTTTCGTCGACGAGTGACGCCGTTTTTTTTGCAACGTTGCCCCCGGATACCCTTCTGAAAGTTTGTTTTGGGCACGTGTTTTATTTCCTCAAGTCGTGATTGCCCCACCCCTTTTTCCCCCGGTTTCGGGACCTTGCTTTGGGGATTCGGTGCCGGAACTCTACCCCCCCATTCATCTTGGGTTTAGTTTTTTTGTTTTTTGACCTTCTTTTCGAATGGCCACAGGCGGAGGCGAGATCGAATTCGCGCCGCTGTGTGAGTGGACTTTCATTTTTAGGAGGATTTTTTGCCCCCATTCGAAGCCTATAACTCTCCCTTCCCCTCGACTTTTTCTACCTTGCACTTTCTCCCAATTGTTGCATTAAGCGCTTACTTTTCCGTCCCCCCCCCTTGCGCATACGCCAAGGTGCTACCCCTCCCTTCCATGGGAAGTCACCCTCTCCTTTTTTTTGATGCCCAACAGTGTTATCACCAGGCTTTCTGAGAAAATCCCCCGAAATCGACTAGAATCCCCCCTCCCCCCCCCCCCACCCCCCTTTTACTTTTTTGAATAGAGTACTGCCTCCCCTCGCGTTTGCTGGTGATCACCCCAGGCGTAATCGTCCCCGGAGAGTTCTTTTTTTTTCCCTTGCGGGATGGTGCACCCCCCCAGACCCTCTTACTACCGCCCCCGTCTACCGAGCAGAGAATCTCTCACTTTGGCGTTTTTTCTATCCGAGCTACGCCGTTTTTCGGTGGCTGAAGACCGGTCGGCTTTTTTTTTTTTCTCATTACTTCACTTTGTGTCAGCTCGTGGACTTGCAGTTTGATCGACGACGGCTGTTATGGATTCAGGACTTTCCGGTGAATACTCCTTTTGCCACTTTATATCATTCTCTCCACTCCTGTGTTGTTGTGTTAGCGAGAGTCCGCGGCCACCCCTTTGAGTATTCACATCAGTCCTGCCATTTTCGTTTCCATCAGAGACGGGAGGTAGTTCATCCACGGGCTCCTGAACTAAACTAGCCTTCATGCAGCACTTTCCGCCACCCACCCCCCCACCCTTTCTGAGGACATTCGCTGATCTCTTCCACACCCCTCCCCCCCCTTAATCCGCTTTCCCCCGGCGTCGAGAAATCGTTGTTTAGTTATTTTCGCAGCACGCCCATTTCTCCGTGGTTTTTCTGCGATCCCCTGAAACAGTTTTTCGGTACCCGTCCTTAACTTACCTCACTTTTGGTCGTTTTCTGTGGAACTTGAGCGTTTATGGGATCTTCGAGGCGATCCCTTTTTTTCTTCAAACCACCTCTGGCCCCCACCGTCAGAGGTTTCTGGGTCCCCCTTCTCAGAGCGCCCACCCTGTTTTCCCCTCCTATGCGCAACGCCTCTCTTAGCGAACAAATTCTTCCCCACATTTCCCGTGCAGTGATCCATCGTTTTTCATCCAGAGATTTTTGAAAAGCGTGGGGCGGTCACCTTCCTCTCTTGGCCACCTTGACAAGATTCTTTTCTTCTGTTAATTGAATAGACCTGGGTTTTTTTTCTGCCGCCTTCACCCCCTTTTACAATTCTATGTCTTTATCTCCCCGACCATCGTCCCTCTATCCCCACATGTTTCCTAAACCGGCTGGCTTTGCAATAACGATGGTCCCCCCTGTTCCCCCCCAATTCCTTTCGTATTTCTCGTTATCGCAGTGCCTCTTCCACTCACGGGCTCGACGGCTTTCTCGTCCACCTCTTTAGCTCATTGACCGCACGCACTTCAGCCCTGGCCGTCCCCTTTTTGGCCTCCTGTTTCACCCAAGGTAGTCTGGCGCGTTCTGTATTCTTCCAAACATCATAGCCCTTTTTTCCCGCGGTGATCCTTCCTTTACAACGCCTCCCAAAAAAGGCAATGCCGCCGCCTTGCTTTTCCCTACTTTGCAGCACCAACCTTGCTGCGAGACTTGCTCTGCGAGTGTTTTTCGCTTAGCTTACCCCACAAACAATCCTTTCTTGCTCTTGACCGAGACATTCCCACGTTTAACTTTTGTTTGACCACCCCTTCTGTCTTTGCTCAACTTCTTCAATCCGACGCTCTTTTCCAAACATGTTGGTCGACTAGTGCTTTTCCTCCCGTTCATTTTATCATCTTCCGTCGCGTGTTGCTTTCGCAGTTTGTGTGATTCTTGGTCCCTTGTGTTTCGGGTCCCAATCCCTTTACATTGAATTTCCGCGACCCTACCAGAAAAATTGTATTTTTCTGTTCCCTCCTCTGCCAAGCTCCCTTCCTATTGATATTATGTTTCGTTTGTTCTTTGACGGTGAGGAAGGTCATTCACGTTCCTTTCCACCGGCAACGGTTCTTTTCCCCCTCTGGTCCTATTTCCAGTTCATTTCCACGTTTGCAATAGGCTTCCGTAACACGCTAACCCAACTCTTGCACCAAATCCCTTTTTTTTCCCCATCGATTTACATTCTGCCGTGAGAGATGTCACCCGTTCTCTCCTTGCCTCGGTCTCCTTACTTTTTCCTGATTTCGCTCGCTACCGCCCCTTCCGAGTTACCCGCATTTGGCTGCAGACGACAAACACACCTAACAACCTTCAAAGATCCCCCTCCAGCTTCTCAACTTTTCTGTCTTCTCTCTTTCATTCCTCCTTTGGGGAGATCCCATCCGTTTTCCGGCGCAGCGACGATCGTTGGTCTTTTTGCTCACTGTGGCGGTTTTCTTGTCTCTCCCCTGCGTGGAAGCCATCGATAGTGGATAGGGTTAGCACGATGGGTTTTGTCAGTCACGCCTTGTTCTACCGGCCACACGTTGAGGAAATTCCCCTGTTCTTCTTCTCTTTTCTTCCCCTTCAGCATGACGCGTTCCTTTCCGGATGGTGATTCTCTTTTCCAACCCAATGTTTTGTATCGGTGTGTTGAGCCGCGTTTCCTTGTAACCCTTAACCCTTGGTCCCCCCCTTCCGCCGTTTTGACCCTTTACCTTCATCCGAGCTACTGTCCGTGATCGTCAACAGAACCCTATAACCCCCGAGAATCCCTCCTTGCTCGCTGAATGACAGTCGTCCCATTTTTTTCTTCGTTTTGTTTTTCTGCGGACACTCTGTGGACCCGACCATAAAGTTTCCCAAAGCTGCCCCTGAAGAAGCAAACATCTTTTCCCTGGGAGTTTCTTTTCCTCCCTCATAGGACCGACATGGTTGCTGTTCGTTTTTTTGCTTTCTTCCGTTGCCGCCGCCGGACACCCCCCCGAGAATTTTTTTTTTCCACAGCGCTTGCCCGTGGAAGATTGGTTCGGTTTAAATTTTTTACTCCCGAACGGATTGTTGGTGTTTTCTCTCCCTCCGTGAACCTTTCCGTCGCTCCTCCGGAGGCTCGCCCCCCTGTTTGTAAATGCTCGTCAGTCTTTTTGCAGAAGGATTGCCAGGCATTTTGTCCCCCTAGACGATTTCACCTTTCCCGACTCATTATCATTCTCGATTTGTACTCTGGAAACCGACTCGCCCCGATCCTGTTAAAGGCATTGACTCAAAGCGCTAGGCTTGCTGAATTGTTGGCGGTCTTGCTGCTACTTTTCTTTCCTCCCTGAGTTCCTTAGTTTCTCCGAAGTTCATTCCGATTATGAGGTTACCGTCATTCAAAGGCGTTCTTATGTGTATTGCCCAGCATCCCCGGTCTTTGTAGAGGAGATACCCATTGCTTTTTCCGTCGCTTTATTTCGTGCGGTGAACTCGGCTCCTCCTAGGACGAGCTGGGGCTCCTTCCCAGGCAAGGAGGCGAGTCCCAACTTTCCCCCCCTAATCCTTCTTCCTTACTAGTTGCCGCTTCCTTGTCTGCCAAATCTTTTGCTCTATAAATCGCTTTACTAATTCGCTCATTCGAAAGGTTTTTCCCCCTTGAAATTTGTGATAAAGACGCTTTACTTGCCTTCCTACCCATTTTCCTCCCTCCTTGTTTTCTACTCTATATGCATTCAATGTCCCCATGTGGACAATAATTTTTGTCATTATAGTTATTGCTCCCCCCCCCCCCCCTGTCGTCCTGCGAAATTCTCCTTCCCCCCATTCCCTCAGAAACCGACGTGACCTTTTCTTAGTAACCGGCCTCGACTTTTCCCTTCTGCGTGATTCAAATCCCCCCTTTTCCCCCTTCCCCTCAATCGATCCTGAGACACCTTCTCCCGTTCTCGTTGTTCCCCTTTGGAAATTCGCCAACTCGAGCCTTTCTGACCGCCTCTGTGACTTTCACGGGTTTCTGGAGCGGTTTTTCCCCAGCGGTCTTTGGTTGGTGGAGTGTTTTGTCTTCTTATTTTTTTTTGTTCAGCCATCGTTACGGCGGATTGCTCCTGCCTTTGAGTCCTGCGCAGTTTCCAGATGCTCTGGGGAATAATCCTTTGCACACGTCGGTACATACTTTTTGGTGTTTGAGAGAGATTTTCTCCACCCCTTTTCCCGGAGTACTTCCTGCTCAGTCCTCACTTTCCTCCTTCTGTCGATCGATTTTCTTCCCCCCCCCCCCCCCCCCCCCCCCCCCATCCCCCTATGCCCTAAAGCATCCTGCAGTGACCCCCAAAACCAGCGCGGCGTTTCCTCTTCCTAACACACCACCGTGACCAAGTACTCTTGATCTTCTTCTAGTCCTTTCCCCCTGTAATTGCAGCACGAAACACTTTCTATCCTGGTCCTCTCTTTTTCCCCTTCGGTTGGTTGATCACAGCGCTTTTCTTTTCTTATTGTCTTACGGCCTTTACCTTCCACCCGTTTTTTTTTCTTCCTTTCTGCGTTAGAGGGATTCTGGGATTCGCAGACGTAGCCCCTCTTTTTTTTCCACTTCTTCTCCTCAAAAGTCAGAGGTTTTTGGCCATTTTTTCTCGTAGGTCGCCACTGGGGTTCAAGAGGATTCTCAAGGGTTCTTCCCTCGCTTAGAGCAACCCTTGACTGACAACCCCTTTCCCTCAGGAGTTTCAGTATTAAAGCAGACTTTTTCTTTTTTCGAACCAGAGTGTTGCCTACTTTCCATGAAGCTCCCCCCCCCTGCTCTCCCTCTGGCTTTGGCATCGCTCCCCTGTGGTTTAGCACCAGCCAGACTTCCCCGCGGGACTTTTTTTTACGAGTTGGCCCTCCTTTCTTTCGGCCCCCCCCCCCTAGTGGGTTCTCCTTTCCCTGCTTCCCCTCACTAACTGGTATACACCCCTTGCCCACAAACTGGAAGGGAACCTTCTTTTCCTGGCTCAAGGAAACCTTCCCTGTTCCGTTTCCCTCGCTTTACCATCCTTCTCTCCCTACCTCCCCGATTTCCTCCTTTTACCCTTTGCTTTGTTTCTATTTTGTAAAGGGTCCTCGTTTATTCCGGGGACCTAGTAGCGTCGGCTCGTCCTGCCCCGACCAGAATTTGAACTTTTCAGTGAGCACCCAACCTCTCCTTTTGGCAGATACTCACCAGGCCTGACGCTGAATGCAATTAAAAGAGTACTTTCCCCGACGAGTTACCCTTTCTTTCTCTTCTCAACCCACACCCCTCCCGTTTTCTGGGCACCTTTCGAAAAGCCAACCCACTGGAGCGTCTGGGATATTTGACAATGTTTTGACTTACTTTCTCTTTCCCCCTTGCCCTCCGGACGCTTCCAGCATGTTTTAACCCCCCTTTCCTTTTCGTTTATGCCCAGTGATCTCATTTTTTTTTCTCCCCTATGTTTTTTTCCTAAATCGTCTGTATTAAATTTGATGGTTAGGGTATCTTTTGTCAGAGAACCCCCCTCCTCCCTCATGGCTTATTCTAGAGCTAATGGCTTATTCCCCATTCCTTTATTAATATTCTGTCTCCTTGTATGGATTTTTCTCTTTTTTCCTCGTCGTTTACCTCCTGTACGGAAACTGTACGACTTCCGCAGAGCCTCCTTCCTAAGTTTACTTTTTTCTTTTAGCTTCAACACCGCTACACTTACTGTTCTTACCCTTACATTCCAGATGGAAGCCCGAGACTGATTCCGCAAATACTCTCCTCCCCGGAATCGTCCTCAATTTTTTGCTTTTTTCCGTCCCGATGCCCCAAATAGTGCCTCCTTTCTGTAACTTCCCGCCCTTTGTCAAGACGCACCAAACGCCACACCATTACACCCTCTTTTAGTCTCCTCTGCCACAAAAGGTATGTATTCTTTTTAACATCCTTCGTTTCTTTTGTTGAGTCTGAGCCCCCATGGCTACGAAATCCGTTGGTAGTTTTTTTTTTTGTGGCGGTTGCTCTTCCTGTCTTTTTTAGTCTTTGAGATTCCTCGATAAGGATGAGCCCCCGATGTGGAGTATATGAACCTCACTTTATTTTCTTAACCTTAGGATAGTATTTTTCCATTCTAATCTTTATGACCTCTACATAGTTCCTTGCTCTTTCATTGTTTTCGTGTTTCGGTACAGTAACAAGGTCTCGTTCCCTCGCGCTGTTCGAAGGCGACTATTTCCCGTACCTTCCCGGGGTACCCCTTTTTCCTTTTCTTCCCTGACGTTGACTGTCGGCACCTGTCAGACTGTTTTTTTTCCTCAACACCCCCCTCCAGCCTACCGAGAACAGAGTTTTTCCCCCGCTCCTTGCTCTCGTTTTTTTTTTTCTGCGACATTTTTCTGTCGTGATTGGTTTTTCCCTGCTTTAGGATGGTCCCCTACCCCCATCCACCCACACAACTCTCCTAGAAAGTTCTAACCGCGCCTTCGCTGAGTACTTGTTCATACAACGCCACATAGGCGTACTCCTTTCGATGATGGAAGCGTCCGGTTAGCTTTCAATCTTCGAAGTCACCCTTCTTGGTTTTAAAATAAAACGCAGTTCCGTTTTTCTTGCTTGGTCCTGCCAGGCACCCCCCTAGATTACTGTTTAGGTTCCCATCTAAGGAGAAATTAACTCACTCCCTTATTTTTTTTTTCTTTGTTTCAACTTGGCTCCCTGGTTTTGAGAAGTGTTGTTCGTTCATGATGAATTATGTTTTGACGGTTCCATTTATTCTTTCGCAGGTCCAGCCGACGCTCTTTCTTCTTTTCCCTTTCCTTATCGACTTCCCACTTGAGTCGCGTTTTCCACCTCCTCCGGCCTTGCTGAATTTCTTCTTGGGTTATTGAGCTTTTTACCTTCTTTCTCCTTGACCAGTTCGGAGCCAGTGCCTTCTTCTCCTACTAACGAGTCACGTCTTTTTGAAATCTTTCTTTTTTTTTTTTGAACGGCTGGTTTCTTCCTCCAGTTTTCCCCGTCCAGTTTCGTTTTTGCTCTCGTCCTGTCTCTCTCATCGTCGGTGACACTCTTTGTCCAGACCTTAGTCCTCTTAAGGGGCTGTTCGCCAACAGGCCAGGTGGCGTTTTTTCCCCTTTCCTCCCCCGAAGCTTTTAGCTTGAGACGGTTCCGTTCTCCCACTCGGTTTCTCTCTCCAACGCCATTGACACTGTCGATGCGTACCCCTCGCAAACTTTGCTCCCTTCACTATTCGAAACCATTGCACTCTTACCAACCGGGTTTTTGACTCTAACGGGACCCCCTTACTGGAATTTTGGTGCTTAACTTCGTGTAGTCATCAAAGGCTTTCGCAATCCCCCCATCCCCTTGCAACTCGACCTCCCCCAGTGCGTTGACTAGCTTTCTCTAACTTTAAACTTTTTCTGTTTAAAACAATCCCCGGCGTGTTGAGATACCAGGAGAAAGTCTGCGGTTGTCACCCCCTCCCTTCTTTTCCGTTCCCCTACTTTTCTCTCCACTGGCGCAACTCCCTCGGACGTGTCTCGGGGAACAATCAGCGTTCCTTTACTGGTTTGTGTTGAAGAACGCGCTGCATCATTTTTTTCTTCCCCCCTTTTATTATGTCCATTCGCGCGTACCCGGATGCTGATTTATCGCGCCAGTGGAAGGACTGATCCTTTTTTCCTCCTTGCGTGCTTGTCGATGCCACCCCCTTCTCTTTGTTGTTGCGATATCTGTTGGTTCAATTGAGGTCTTCCCCCTAAGTCTTCCTGCGCGACAGCAGCCTCCTTTTTATTTTTCCTATCCCTTCCGTCACGATTGATGACGACCCCCAACCCTTCCCCCCGGGTTTCCACGACACTCCCCCATCTCCGTTTCTGCCCCTCTCTTATTTCACTTCCACACCGTGTTCCCGTTTCTTTCAGCGCGAGTATGCTTCCGGCGGTCTTCCCCGCAGAACCCTTTGGTCTCCCTTTCTGATATTTCGCCGCGTTGTTGGGATCCCCCTCGAAAGTTTCTGTTTCTCTAGTGGTATAGAACTTCCCCAAACGCAAGTGTGGGCTTGTTCCTCTTTTTTCCCTTCGAGGGATTCGCAGTTGATCCATTTTGATGGTTGTTCTCAAAACCCTCTTCCCAAATTCCTAGTTTTTCCCCATGAATGCATAGAGAGTGCCTTTTTCTTCCAATGGTTCGCTTTAAAGCGTTGCGCACACAAACTTGTTCGCCAACTTTTTCCCGTGCAGTGCCCCTTCCAAATTTAGCCCCGCGTTTAAAATTAGTTGTGCTGCCCTCCCCTGTAGGAACCTCTGTCCCAAAGCGCTACTGCCTCTCCACTCACTGTTTTTTCGTCATTTTTCCGCTTCCCTAAGGGGACCTTAGCGCTTTCCCGGCCGAATTCCTTAGTAATTTTACTCTACCCACCCCGTCTTGTTTGCCCACCTTTCGATCTATCCAGCCGTGCAAAACTCCCTTTCCCTTCTGACCATCGTTATCGCCTGCTAGGAAAACATTCACGGCCTCCGGAATACCTCGTGGTATCGCCTCCGACTCACTCACTCAGCATGCCTTGGTTTTTTTTAGTTCTACTGCCCCAAGGCCATGGACTTTTCCTCTTTCTGTTTTCGTATTCTCTTTCCATCGAGAGCGCTGTTGCTTGACGACATGTGCAACGGCTGCTCGTCCCCCCACCTCGCTCCGTGGCCCGGCTTTTTCCCACCCGCTGAACTGCATCCCGTACCAATCCTTTCTCCTCGCCAACGTTTTCGCCGGAGGAAACAAAAATTTTCTTTTTATCCTATGATAGACCCTCCCCCCTTCCAACGGGCACTCTTTTCTTGAACACAATTTTCCTTTTATTTTTCGGACTTCACTTCCCGGCAATCTTTGATTACCATATGTATCCCTCCAAACCATTGTCTTCCATGTTTTCATGCCAATGATAATAAGAGCAGGTCTTTTTTGCCTTCCTAGCTTTTGGAAGGTCATTACTTTGATGTTTTTTTTCAAAACCTAAAAGCAAGCTCATATCAACTCAGAAAAGGTTGCTTTCTCGATCTGAATTAAGTCTCCCTTTTTTCTGGTTTTGCTTATCTCCGTTACTTTTTTGCCTTTTTTTACGGGATATTTAATTTTTAACGTGCCTGTCCCCTTTTTAAGGTCTCCAGCGGCTCTGTAGTCAAAGCAGTTCTTTCCTTCACACGTATCCCTAGCTTTCCAACACTGACCACAACCTTTTCTTCTACACCTAACCAACCTTTGTTTTCTTTTTTTTTTTTTTTTTTTCAATAGGGAGTACTTGACCTTCTCCCCTTGACTGTCTCCCTCATGACTTACGGGGTCCTTAACCCTTTCTTTCTTCCCTTGATCGCCACTCCCCCCTTAAAGACTTCAAAGTGTACTGCCAACGCCCTCCCGTCTTCAGATCAAAGCCGCTTTCCCATTAGATTAGCCCACCCCGTCCCGTCCTTTTT
>Ga0179593_1516321_pt1 | contig 17223 bp, 23 predicted proteins | sample CZODoug2_1_08_16_FD_185931 | JGI IMG/M metagenome (GOLD analysis project Ga0179593, IMG submission 185931) | Vadose zone soil fungal communities from Angelo Coast Range Reserve, California, USA - CZODoug2_1_08_16fungal (PacBio error correction) | ecosystem: Environmental > Terrestrial > Soil >... | reverse complement strand
CAGCACTTTTTCCGCTAGTTACAACACCCTCTTTCCAGCCGCCGACATTGGTAGACTCCTCCCCCCCGCACCGCGTTCACTTTTCCCCTCAATGACATGCCAGAAGCCTCTTCCTTCCTTCTTTGAGGGGGGCGCCGTAGACCTACCCTCCGCCCGAGACGCCGCGAACCCCCCCCCCCTTTTTTTTTGTACCCCTATTTTTCTCAGCCCCGCGTTTTTATGGTCCGATGAAGCGCCGCCTTTCTTTTTCCCCCTCCTTATAGCGCCACGCCTCCCGATGGCCTGGAGCACGGTTTTCCTTCTTTCCCCCTCCTTTTCCTGCCGCCGGACTGCCGCTTTTCAATTTTCCCCCGGCAAGCGTACAGGCCGGTTTTTCCCCTCGAGATAAGCCTCCCGTCTTTCCCCTTTTTTCAGCGCCGCGCGGCGGTTGGCCCCTCCCCTTTTTTCTCCCTTCCTTCGTTTTGTGTTGCGCAGACACAGTCCCTTTTCATCGCAAGAAAACGAGCGGCGCTGGCCTTCCTCCTGGAAAGGACGCTGGCCTGAGGCCTTTCTTTCTCTTTTTTCTTGCCGGAAAGGAGCGTCCTTCCCCCCTTTTTTACCCTTACAGGTGCCAGTTTTCCCAGGGGAAAGGAGAAATCCTTTCCCGCCTGAGGAAGAAGCACACCTTCTTTCTTTTCCCTCCCGAGGTTGTAGGTGGCAACTTTTTTTTTTTTTTTTCCTCTCCCCTGCCAAGGGAAAGTACCGATCCACGACCCCCCAGCCCCCAAGGATGGACGAGGTCTAGCCCACCCCCTCTGAAACGGGACGCCCTCTTTCTCTGTATTGATGTTTTATCCTTTTTTTAGCCGATGGCGAATAGCCCAGCACTCCTGGAAAGGGGGGACAAATTCCGGGTGGGAGAGAATTCTTCAAAAGAGACGCCTTCCCCTTTCTTTTCGTAATGCCGCTCCACCGCTCCTCCAGCTTCGGAGAACAGCGCGGGCGGCTCCTCCCTATAGGGAGGTCCGTTCCCTCCTCCCCGATGCCAGGCCCGCATCCCCCCCCCTTTCGGTAGAGGGCGAAGGTTCATTGCTTCTAGATAAGAAGGATCGCCCACCCCTTCTTTAAGAGATAGATGATCCGTCCTTTCCCCCTGTGCCAAAGTCGATGCTCTTTCCCTCTTTCAGCACGCTCGGAGGATTTCATAAGGTTTCCTCCTCTGCTGAGTGCCGCCGGACAGCGTTTTCTCGTCCAGCCGCGCCATCGCTTTTCCTTCTCTCCCGAACGGGCGACATCACCCCCCTTTTTTCTTCCTCCGAGACGTTGGACTTGTTTTCTTTTTTTTTATTTTTTTCCCCTCCATGAGGCATGAAGTTAAATCGGGCCCCGTCTCCCCTTTTCCCCACGTCGCAGCAAGAGGAGGATGCTGACCTTTTTTTTTCCCCATTTAGATGGCAGCCGTGAGGTAGCGTTTTTTTTTCGACTCGCTTGCGGCCCGAGCCCTCTTCTCCCTCCGCTATCGCCGCGGCGATTACTTTCTTCCCTGCCCAGAAAAACCCGGCGTTTCCCTTTCCTTCCACATCGTCCCGGTCTTCCGGTAATCCTCGCTGGCGGACAAGCATGATCGTGACCCGGCCTCTGTCCGGAAGTACCGGCACGGTCCGCTTCCCCTTCCTCCCGACACCACGTCCGCGATCTGCCCATTCTTTTTTTTTCTCCTTTATCACTTCCGGTCCTCTTTCTCCCCGAAAAAAAGAAAGCTCCCTCCCCTTCTCGAAGCGGTGGCTAATCCCTTTTTTTTTTTTTCTTTTCCCCCTCCTTTTCAGGGCCAGAAAGATTGCACACCTTTTTCTCTCCTTTTTCCTTCCTGGAAGGGCTGGACGTTGTTACTTCCTCTGACTCAGCAGACGCGATGCGCATTCCCCCCCTCCGGAAGAGAGGCCGGGGGCCTTTCTTTTTTCTCTGTCTCGGCGACGCTGAGTCCTTTTTTTTTATTTTTCCCTGCGGGAAGGACGACGCCCTGGGTCCGATTTTTTCTTCGCAGAACGAAACATCGCGCCTTCCTTTTACCTGGGACTTTTTTTTGATAAACCCGACGCGATCTCTTTTCTTTCCCCTTTTTTGTTCCCCCGACCAGCGCGTGCACAGGGGGGAGCCATTTCGGCGACCGTAGCGCCGTATTACTTTTTCTTTTTCTTACGCTGCAGGAGGGGATAGTGTTGGGAATGGGTCGGTTCCCCTTTGGGTTGGTGGGGGAGTTTTTTTTTTTTTTTTTCTTCGTGGGTGGCGAGTAGGGATTTTCTTCCTCTCTCCTGTTGCATCTGTCACCCTTACTCCAAGCCTTTGAGAAGCGGTTCTTTCCCTCTCCGGAGACGCCAGGCCGGGTAGAGGGTTTTTCTTCCCCCCTTTTACGGTACGGTTCTCCTTTTTCCCCCTCCTGGGGCCGTATTGCCGGGACCCTGATAACCGCCTTTTTTATTTCAAACGCCTTCCCCTCTACGTTAAGATGGACGTCTTTTTCCTTCTTTTTTTCCTTTTTCCTCTCCATGGCCGGTCTTTTTCCCCGTAATTGGGAACGGCCCTCCTCGGAAGGCAAAACGGCTTTTCTTTTTTTTTCCTCCATAATGGGAAGAAAGGCGCATTCCTCTTTTCCTCCTTCCGGAAGGAAAAGTGTTGCCTTTCTCTCTCTCCCCCTCTTACCACACAGGCGTCCCCACTCAGATTCTCAAGGACGGTCTGGTGCTTTCGGTAAGGCAAGTGCGAATCCCCCCTTTTTTTCGGATAGGCCGGCCCCTTCTCTCCCTCCTCCCGGCGGCGATCATGACCTTTCCTTCCCCCTCGACGTGGCCCGTTTAGGTCGCATTTTTTTCCCGTCGATAGACACGGCCCATTTTTTCCCTTTCCCCCTCACAAGGCGGCCTTTCCCCCTGTCGCCCTGGGCTTTTTTTTTGTTTCACATAGGACGCGTCAGGCCTCCCTCCCTTTCCCCCCCAAAGTAGGAGTGATAGTGTTTTCACAAGTTAATTTACCCTCCCTCTTTTCTGAGAACCTATTCGCATTTCCCTTCTGAGGAAAGATAACCCCCGAAGATCCTGCTCTTTTTTCCACAACGTAAGGGAAAGAAGGTTTTCCCTCTTCCTTCTCGGCAGGCTGTGCCCGAGTCAGACCTTTCTTCCAGTACGGCGAGTACACGATGCTCATGTTCTCTTTTTCCCCTCCCACCGTGAAGCAGAACGGCCTTTTTTAGTTTGCCTCCCTTGTGCGGAAGAAGGGAGTTGGGTACCTTGCTCAACCTGCTTTTTTTTTTTTTTACCGGAGAGTCGAAAAGGTGCTCTTTTTTTTTTTTTTCCAGGGGCAGAGGCTTCGCGTCGTGCTCCTCTCTATTTTATCTCTCCGTTGTTGTTGTTTTTTTTTTTCTCTCCCCCTCTAATCCTCGGCCCCGGTTCCACCTTGAACTTTGCCCGAGAACATGGGCGACTTTCCTTTTTCCCGTTTCTCCGCGGCCAGGATGAAGCCCCGCTCTTCCCTAGGGGGGCAGGTCTGCGGAACTTTTTCTTATGAGCGGACTCGCGCTGGCGCCATTTCTTTCGGTTGAAAAGCAAGGGCGCCCTCCCCCCCCCTCCCTTCCCAACGGCGTTACAGGCCTTTTTCTTTCCCTCTTCCCCGCCGAGACGGATAGTCCTGGGTCTTTTTTCATCAGGCCTTTTATCCTCTGTTAGAAGGTCCCAGCAAAGGGAACTGAAATCCCTCTCTCCCCCCCCCCCCTTCGACGGTGGTTGTCCTGTTTGACGGACATTTTTTCGCAATCTCCAAGGGCGACCTTTTTTGTTGCTGGCCCCGACACAGACAAGCTTTTTTTTTTACCTTTGACACCGTGGCTGCACCTTTTTCCCACGTATTAGAGGGTCACGGTCTCCGCGGGAGGAAGCGGACTTTTTCCTGCCGTTCCGAATCCGTTCTCCGGATTCGTCCCCTTCGGCGCCTTTTCCGCGATTAAGGAAGTAGGCTCCTTTTCCTTTCTGGTCGTCGATTTCCTTTCCCCCTTCACAACGTGGCCGTTCCTCTTTTTTTTTCTTTCCTTCTGCCATGCGCCTTTACCCCTGCTCTTGGCAAAGCGTTTCCGTGGAGGCAGCGATTCGTCATGTCAGACCCTTCTACTTGCAATGGAGAGGAAACCCTTTTCTTTTTTTTATGAGAATTCAGCCCTTTCTGGCCCCCTTCCTTTCCCCTTTTTTCTCGTTTGGACCTTCCCCGATGCGGGCAATCCTCCATTTTCCCTCCGGAAACGAGCGCGCTCCTCCCCTTTCCTGTGCGAAGAGAGGTGCCACTCCCCCCCTTTCCCTTTTTTGCTCCCGGACCTCATCGGCTTTTTCCTCGGACCCGACGCTCGTCCCCCCCCCCCCGGAAGACAGACGCCCCGCCTTCTTCCCCCCCGGACCCGAAAAACACCGGCCCCTTCCCTCCCCTCCTGCGTGCTAGAGCTCCGCCCATTTCCCAGCTTTTCCGCTAGCTACGGTCCGCCTTTGTCCTCTTTCCTCCAGCCAAGGTGCACTCCTCTTGGGTAGGGTCTTTCCTGGGAAGGGCCCTCCCTCTCATGACTTTTTTGGTGATACTCTCCGTTCATGTAGAGTTCTCTGGCGCGGCTCAGCAAGAGATCTTTTTCGTATAGTCCCCGCAGGAACTCCCTTTCCTCCCCCTCAGCGTCGCCTAAAGTTCCCGGACCAGGGCTTTTCCACAAACAGAAGAAGGCTTCTTCCTTAGCAGATGTAAAGGGATGGGACCTCTTCCCGGCAAGACACGTTTTTTCATATTTCACCCCTCCCTCTTTTGTGGATCTTCTGGAGGGCAGATGCTGTTATTCCTTCCTCTTCCCCCTCTTCGCTTGGAATTTGTTCAGAACTTGTTTTTGTCTCTGGAGTGGTTTCCTTGCGTTCGCCCCTCTTTGCATAGACTCCGGAGATCTTCCCTCTTCATTTTTTTCATCGGGACGGACGGATGGTGCTTTTAGCTTCAGATCTGGCAGGGACTGGTCAGGAGAATTTCAAGAGGGAAGCGGACTGGCCCGGTCTTCTCCGGTTTCCTTTCTCCTGGTTTTCCGCGGTAGAAATGACCCTGACACACGATCCCTCTCTTCCCGGGCATGGAAGGCTTTTTCTCAGAGAGTTCGAGCAGCCTTTATTTCCAAGCTCAACGGCGGCCATGCTCACCCTCTGTTTTCAGCATCCGCCCCCCCTGAGTTTTTGCCCTCGTGGTGTGGGATAAGTGACTTTTTCCCTTCGAAGGGGATGTTCTTAGAAGAAAGTACAATTCTCGCTTTTCTTTTCCTTCCCGTCCTGGGGGGGTTTCGGGTAGAGCACGGCGTAAGCTTTTCTCGGATGGAAGTCAAGGGTCGACCCATAAACGATCCGTTTCCTCTTTTCCCGGCTTCACTCAGCAGAAGGGGATGCTGGGCCGGTCTTTCTCGTTTATCATCAGAGACGAGAACGACCTTTTTCCTCGACTTTTCCCATTCAGTTTCTCTAGCAGCTGACAGATTCCTTTTCTTTCCTCCCCGATATCCAGGAAACTTCTCCCCTTCCGGACCGGGTTGTTTCCTTTTCCCTTTTATCTGTCGGCGAGTTCTTCCGGCTACCATAGGAGAAGACGCTTTTGGTTCACTTCGTCCCTTTTCCATTACCGACACGCGAAGCCGGACCTTCTGTTTTTTTCCCCTTCTTTCTCCACCCGGACTTCACGGTCCCTTGGCAGTTGCGTTTTTCCCCTCCCCGGTCTTCGATCGGTGTTTCCCCACCATTCAAGGATCCTTCCCCTGATCGCCTGCTCCCTGGTAGTTTGCTTCGAGATGAGGTCCGTTTCTTTTTTTTTTTTTCGACGACGGGCAGTCGCCGTGCCCCTCTTCCTGACAATCGAGGTTTCCCCCCTTTTTTTCCTTCCGGCCGCCTTTCTAACCTCACAACAGTGCCGTCCTTCCCCTCTGGGCACAATGTACTTTTTTTCCTTTCCCGGTAGGCTCCACAACCCCCTTTTCGGCTCGTCCCCCCTTCCTTTAGGTGATTGCTGGGAAGGATCTTTTTTTGAAGAATCAGCCGTTCTCCCCCTTTCTCACCACCAACAGGCGGGCCTCTCTTTTTCTTTTTCCCAACGCGCGCGGGCGCTTCCATGTTGTGGTCTTTTTCTTTTCCCGTCGCGTTCAAACAATGCAGGGACGCTGGCCGGGCTTTTCTCCCTTATAGGTCGGCCAGTCATCCCTCTGCACGACACCCCACTCCCTTCCTCTTCGTGTCTTTTTTCTTGAGCTTTCCTTCCGCGGAACGGACCGGCACCTTTCATCGGGGGTGTGATCAACAGCGTCGTTTTTTTTTTTTTTTTTTTTTGGTCAGTTCGTCTTCCTCACACCTTTTCCTTTCAGGGAGGGTGAGCTGATCATGCGACTTTTTTTTCCCCCCCGAGACGGCGACAGCAAGGTCGGTTTTCTTTCTGGTGGAACTAGCGGTTGTTCCCCTTTTTCTTTCCCTCCCTTTTGCTGTTCCTACTCCCTCGTTTCCTAGAGATTTCATTTCCCCCTTGAGTTCCACCACGAGCAGCATTTTTTTCCTTCTCGGCCAGAACCGCGGGTCCCGTCCTCCCCTGACCCTGCCAGAGCCGGGTCGCTTTCCTTTTTTCTTTCTCCGTATACTCACTTCGCGAGCCCCCACTAAGCTGGTGATCAACCCTCTGTTTTTGGACAGCGATACGTGCCGCCCCCCTCTTTCCTTTTCCACGCAGCGATGGCATGGGATCTTTCTCTTCCCGACGTTGCCATCCGTCTTTACATCACAGGCGGCCAGCCCCTTTCTTTGTGAAAGAGAAGATCAGATCCTTTTCTTCCCATCTCCGAGCGGAGGTTTTCTCCCTCGATCATTTTTTGACTCCCCCGTGTTTGACACGGCGAAGGCGCCCAGTTTTTCTTTGCTGGAAGGATACCCATCCTTCCTCCTTCGAGGCAGGACAGAGACGAGTTTTTTTCCTTCTCCCCTCGCTATTTCCCTTTTTTCCGTCACATTTGCTTTCCCCCGTGGCCAGCGACGATCAGCCCGTCTTCCCCCCGGACACAGCCACCGCTGATTTTCCTTTTTTTCCACGGGAGAATGGAAGGCGGCCCCCCGGGCCCTTTCCCCCAGATCACATCGATCTCTCCGGCCCTCCCCGTGCGATGCAGGCAGATTTCTCTCCCTATGCTCTTGATGGTTCCTTCCTTTTTTTTTTCCCTAATACGCCTTACCCCGCTTCCCCCCAACAAAGTGGCGTTTTTCCGGAAAGTTACCCCGTCTTTTTTCCGGTCACGGCTAGCAGTGGCTTTTTCTTCTTTCTCGGGCCGCCGTTCCAGTTCTGAGAAGATGTTAAATCCGGAGAACCCCCCCCCCCCCTCGCCTTCTTTTTCCTTCAACAACAACCCCCCGTTTTTTTCTCGTTCCTGAGATATCGGATTTTATTGAGTTTTCCCCCCCGGGTCAGCTGCGAGATGATCCGGCTCTTCCCTGTCGATGCACGCGGGTCTTTGTCTCCTGCTGGAGGGAAAGCCCTCTACATCTGCTTTTTGCATCCTTTTCTGAAAGGCGTTTTTTAAATTGAACGGACAGCCTCCCTTCTTTTCCGTACCGGATATCCCCCTTTTCTTCCCCCCAGGACTGGATTCCCCAGGCCCGATTTCTGTGAGCGCGAGGAACAGCCCCTTCTTTTACTCACAAACCACGCTGCACGGACTGCCGCACCTCCTCCCCTTACACAAGTGAGCTGGAAGCGTGTGCTTCCCCCTCTCCGTCCGAACTCGCTCCTTCGAGCCCTTTTCCCCGAAGCCCCCTTTATTGTCAGGTAGATTCCCCTAAAAACTCCGGATTTCTTTCCCCTCCCTTTTCTTCCAGGGCCGACGTCCTTTTCCTCGTGCCCTTATCTCGTGACCAGGACGGCCTCGTCTAATCCCCCCCCCCCCACCAGTCCGTTCTCCCCCCCCTGTTCAGAGATATGAAGGATATCCGTTCTTCCTTTTCCCATCCTTACGCCACGCCGAGCTCCCCAAGCCTCCCTTTTCCTAACATTAGTTCCAGCGACTCCCCCCCTTCTAAGGGAAACGGGCACATCTCCCCCGCTTTCGGTTCCAGTGGGTTAGCTTGCCTTCTTTTCCTTTTGATCCGCCTCTTCTCGCCGCGCTCTCCCAGCCGGCGCGGGCCGGGCCGTGGTTTTTTCCCCTTATCGGATCTTTTACTCTTAGATTGAGTTTCTGTCCGCCCAAGAGACCTCCAGCGACCGTCCCCCCACCTCCCCACCGCCGAAAACTCCCCTCCCGAACTCGACATGAACGCTTTTTTTTTCATATCGCGTCGGTGCTCCGATTTTTTTGCCACATGGGCGGGAGCCAGCTTCCCTTTCGAAAGGAGAGCCTTCTACTCTTCTCCCTCTAGAACGCTGCGCCGTGGTCTCTTTTTTCGGGGCCGGTGTTCCCGGGGTTTTGAGTTTCCTTGGTGGTTCCTTTCCGGAGATCCCCGGTCTTTCCCAGGCCTCCATCGATGCCGTTCTGTATCTCCCTCGAGGAGAGCCAGGCGGTCTTTTTTCGTTAAAGGTGAAGGGTGGTTCTCCCTTTTGTCCGTATTCCTTTCAATCCTTAGTACCCCTTTTGCCATTAGTGTTAACGCTACTCCCCTCTAATAAGAAGCAACGCCAGGACTTTTCTGGAGGTAGAGGAGAAGTACTTCACGTCGGGACTTCCGGAAAAACGATTGCCAATCCCCCCCTGGTAAGACAGGAGCATTTCTCCCCTCCCCCCGAGCCGGCTCCGTGTCTCTCGACATAGGGAAAAAAGCCTTCGGGAAGGAGAAGACTTCCTTTTCCCTCGGCAGGTAGGAAAGTTTCTCCTCCCTTTCTTTTTCTTCTCGGACGGCCCTTTCGTCACAGGGAGGCGGAAAAGGACCATTTCTTTCCTCTTTTCGAGGGAGTGAAAATTACTTCTTTTTTTTTTTCCGGGCGCTCCCCATTCCATTTTAGCGGGGCCCCCGCACGTGTATCTTTTTTTTCTACCTGTGATTCCCCCCTTCGGCACTGTTTCGTTCGGCAGGAAAAAAACAGTCTTCTTGGATGATCTCTCCCCTTTTCCCCGGGGCTTGATCAGTCCTTTTTCTTTTTTCCCGGCGGCCCTTCTTTAATCAAGCCCGGAAGAGGCTGTCCGCGTGCTAAACCACTTTCTCCGGTTTCTGCGCGGCTTTGGCCCCCCGCCCTCGATCCGCCAGAAGGCCCGCGTCCGCTTTCAAAGTGCCGCCGTCCCTCTCCACGACCACCCGGCTTTTCTCTGAGCACCTGCTTTCTGTCTTTTCACCCTTTCTGGCGGCGCCGCGAAGTCAGTTTGTTTCGCGGAGTCGAGCTCTCTCTTTTCCTCTCTTCGAGGATCGAATATTTTCCCCCGTCCACGGGTCCCCCTGAATATCTCGGGCCCTTTCGACCTCCGGTCCCGCGCTCTTCCCCCCTTCTGCCGCCCCGACGTTGGTGGAGGTTTTCTGTAGAACATTGACGCGGATTTTTCTATCTCAATCAGGATAGGGCGCCCTTCCTCTCCGACCACCCCCGCCCTCCCCCTGACGTGGTTGATCAAGAGGGAAAGCCGAGCCGGATCTTCTTTTTTACTCGGCATAGGTTGCCGCCTCTCCATGACCTCTCTGCTTTACAGAGATATCTCCGAAGGCTCCTCCTCTTGAGGAAGGAAGAGCCCCTTTTTTATCCTGAGACTACCAGTGAAGAGGGTGCTCTCCCGCTGGGCTTTTTGCGTTATTCTCCCCAGAGAAAAGGTCCGGTAAAGGGGTCTTCCTCCCCCCCCCTCAGAGGGAGGTTTTTTTTTTTCCGTCCGAACGCAAGCCTATTAGAACTGGCTTTTTTATTCCCGAAGCGATTCCCTTCCCTTTCTCCCCTGCTTCCTCGCTTTGAACGATTTCCCTGAATCCCCCCCCCTTTCCGGTCGCGGGGCGGTTTTTGCCATGACGACCCCGGATGAGATTCACCAGCTTTTTTCCCCATTCTCCCGTGGGCCGTGCTCGCGCCTCTACTGCAATGGAGCCACTGGCATGGCCTTCTGAGCCTTTCTCTACGCCCATGGCAAAGTTTGACATCTTCTTCCCGGAATACGCCCGCTTTTCCCTTTTCTGAAGAAGACTTACCTGGCCTTTTCCCCCCGAACCCTGCCCGCGTCCCTGCAAGGAACCGTCGCTTTCTGGCATGGTTGACAGATCTTTTTTTTCCGCCGCAACGAACCCTCCTTTCAGAATCACTCCTACACCTTGCAACACGGCCCCGCACCCCCCCCCCACAAGAGACCCGGGCCGCAGTTTTCCTCTGCGGATACGCAAGCATCGCCCCTTTCCCTTTGAACCGTCTTCTACCAGTTTTGGTAGGGGCCTTCCCTAGTCCCTCCAGGGATTGGTGATCCGACCCCCCCCGAAGGTAATGTAGAGTTCTCTCTATTTTTCCCGACCCTCTCCTTCTCAATTTCTTTTCCAGAAGGAACTAAGCTATACTCTCCCGAGAAAAATGTACGTGACCCGGAAAAAGGGAAAGCCTTTTCTTTTTCTGGTAACCCCTGCGCGAGAGATCCCTCTGTAAAGGATGGGTTTCCCGGTTCCCCGGCCCTCCCTCTCAGCTCACCCAAGGGTGGAGATTGGGCGTCTTCGGGGTCAGATATGGATGCTTTTTTCCTCCTGGGTCTTCAGATATGTTTCCCCCCCGGTTGCTGAGATCGTAGGTCGCAGTGGTCTACGTCTCGATTCCCGATCGCAGGCACGTTTTTGTGTTGATTCCTTGCCGGATGGGTGAGGAGTCTTTTTCCCCTCGAGAGGAGACTGGTCCCCTTTCTTGCCCCGCAAGATAGTGTGAGGCCCCTTTTCCCTTGACTCTTTTATTCGGTTCCGCCGCAGGGTCCTTTTTTCAATGAAAATACGACGGGAATCGCCGATGGCCGGCCTCAATCTTTTTTTCTTCGAAGACAGTATAGGGGAGGGGACCCTTTTTGGGAGACAAGATCACGGTTTTCTCCCTCCAATCTTTCTTTCTAACTAGGTCCCCGGCGGAGAAGGAGGATGTTCCCTCCAGTCCAAGTAAAAAGTATAGATGGAGGAAACTTTCCTCTTTCGTAGAAAGGAGGGCTCTTTCCTCGGCTTTTCCTTTTCAGGAGTTCTTTCAGACGATGTCCGGCTCCCCATCCGAAGGTGATGAATGGTCTTTTTTATTTCCTCCTCCTTTTCATCAACTCTCTTGAGTGGGCACTTTTTTTTTCTCATCGAGAAGATGAAAGAGGCCTTGGTGGAGATTATGATGATCTCCTCATCCCTTTTTTCGCCTCTCCCTATTTTGGTGATGCTTCTCTGGGGAGAACTAAAAGAGCTTTTCCTTCCCTCGTGGTCCCCCCCGAGGACCGCAGGTTCCTTCCCCCCCCCCGCCACGCGAGCCTGGTCACTTTCATTATCTCCCCCTCCCCCCCCTGGCCGTGCGTGGGCGGCTTCGCCTCGGTCCTAGCCATCGTCATCTCGGCGGCCGTGCTGTTTTTCCTTCTTTGCCGGAGAGATAGATGTTTTTGCCTTTTAGCCGAAGGGCAAGTAGCCGTGGCTTCCACTCGCTTTCTTTTTCTTCACGCAGTCTTTTTTCCCTTTCTCGTTGCCGTCAATCGTGCCACTATGGGCCCATTTCCTTTTTCTCCTGTCGGCAGACAAAAACGTTCCTCGCAAGAGTCTTTTCTTTTTCCCAAGCGCCCTTCGGCAGCGTGATCCCCCCAAAAACAAAGCGGGCCTCTCTGTCGGGGACACAACCCCCTCCCATTTTTTTTTCCTGTATTCACCATGGAAGGGAAGATGAAGGGGATTTCCCTGAGGTAGCTTCTTAGGACCCCCCGTGATCAAGGACATCGCGCCTTCGGGCACCATCCCCCTGTTTCCTTTTCCCGTGTCTCTCTTCATAGGTTTTCTTGGTGGTTGCTCGGCGTCGCGGGGTTTTTTCTTTCCCGACTCATCCTTGCAGTCTCCCTTTTTTTTTTTTGGTTCCCCCTTTTTGCTGGTTTCTTCCCGCGGTGCGGGCCGAGAGCGAACCACCTTTTGTGGAAACTCGCGTTCCCCCTTCAATCGAGATATGTTCATCCTCCTCCCTTTGTGTCTCTCTGGCCAGATTTTTTTTTTCCTTCCCCCCCCCCTAGCAGCAGGGAAGGCCCGCCTTTTCACCGCGGGTACCAGTCTTCTTTTCCCTCTGCCGCGGTCGAGGGAGGAAGAAAGCAGGATGAGGGTCCTTCTTTTCCCCCGCTCCTCCTCAAATGTTTTTTTCCTTTCTGCAGCGCGCCGGGTCAGCCGGTTTCCTGCCGCCATGGATGCTGGTTTCCTCCGAGATGGAATGAGTCTTTTCCCTCCCCTGAGTTTAAATCACCGCGGCAGTTTTTTTTTTTTTTTTTGGTGAACGCGACCTCATGCCCCACCATGGTAAGCGCTTTTTCCTTGTTCTTCTCCCTTGTTCCCTTTTCTCAAGGCGAAGGCGCCCCTTTTTTGGCGATGGCAGGTTCCCCGAGCCATGGTCCCTTCTCCCCTTCCCCCAGGTTCTCTGAGGAAGGAGAAGTTCCCTTTTTCCGTAAAGGGTGCACATTTTCGTGGGGTACAGGACGTGCCTTTTTCCCCCCTCTTCTTTACCCCCACCTTTTTTTTTTTGTCAGCCAGAGGTTGTCGGTGGCCCCCCTTTTTTTTCTGGCGGCGAACCCGGGCCATTTTAGAAATCGATCTCTACGGACAGCTTTTCCCCTCTTCCCTCACTGCCTTTTATGCTATTGATGTTGTCCACCGAGTCTTCTCTGGCGAATACGCCGACCATTTGGCAACCAAAGTGCTTCCCTTTCCCTTGACCTCCCTCCCCGCCTTCTTCCCTTCCCGCTCACGCGGGGCCGCCGTGACCACCTTCCCTCTTTCGCCGATGTTTCATCTCGGTGAGGTTCCTGCCTTTCTTTTTCTTTGCAGGAACGCATCACCACCCCTTTCTATATTTCCCCCCCCCTTTCAGCGGATCGCCCAACCCCTTCTTTCCTCGATGATTCAAGGTAATCTCGCCCCCCCTTTCTTCGTCCTTCTCTCACGATCCTGGATTTTTCCCCGCACCTTCTGCTGAGGAAGACCCTTTTTTTGATGTCGCCCTTGACGGCCAGACTCTCTAGTAAGGCTCTCCCCCCTGCCTTACTTGCCTTTCCTTCCATCTTACTTGGACTTTTTTTTTTCTTCCTCCCCGGCGCTGCGTTCCTCGGGCAAGTCTCCTCGCACGGATGCGGATGATGACGGGCGTTTTTCGCTTGTAAGCAAGATGACGTTTCTTTCGTCTTTTTTCCATTTTGACGCTTTTTTTGTAGGTCGAACGGCCACTCTTTTGCCGACTCGAATGCCACCTTTTTTCCCCCCGAGTTGCAGAAAGAGCGGGCGTTTCCTTCGTTCCTCTCCGGTTTTTTTATCCTCCCCCTTTCCCTCATCACCAGAAACACTTTCTTCGAGCGAGAGATAGAGCCAGAGAGATCCCTCCACGAGCCCCCTCTTCTCGTCCAGAGACGCGGTGGTTTTGGCTCATCCATGATCCTCCCCAAGCATCAGGGCCGCCCCTTTTTTTTTCTTTGGTTTTGGGCGATCGGAACGACCCCCTACAGCTGCTCCAGCCCGCGCCTTTCAAAGCAGGCCGAGGGGCCTGCGTCCCCTTTTCGGCGCTGTTCCTGGGAGTTCCTGCGGATTTTTTTTTTTTGTTTTTTTTATTTTTTGACGCGGTTGGGTTTTCCCGACTCTTTTCCCTGACCGGCGGTGGGGCGGATCCTCCTGCGCGGCGGTGCTTCCACAGACCAGCGCGGTGCCCTTCACTTTTTCCCACGCGCCTCTTTATACCTGCGGATTCTTTCTGCACGCTGCGGCCGCGGTACCCCCCCCGGTGTGTGCGGGGCCTTTTTCGTTTTGTTGTTCTTTTGCTGCTTCCGGGGGTGGGGTCCCCTTTTGAGCGTAGAGGGTTTCCCCATAAATCACGATTGCGTCTTTTTTGTTTTGTGCCCTTTTTTCGGCCGGGTAGAGGTCTTCCAGGTTCTTTTTCCGCAGCGGGGACGTCAACCTTTTCACCCTCGTTACGCTGACTCTCCCCTCCTTTTACAGGGTTCCTCTCCATTTTCGGGAAGATGGCACGGCCTCCCCCAAGATCTTTCCTCTCCTTCTAGACAGGAGATTTTCCCCTTCCCAAGAGAAGGGAAGGTCTTCCAGGGAGTATTCTTTTCCCCCCTCTTCCACAGCAAGGGCCTTCCCCCTCTGCGCCGACGGCCGGATCGCGTCTTTGTCCGGAAAGTGCGACCCCGTTTTGGTCTCCCCTTGTGCCCCGTCCGAGCCTCACCCTTCCTTTCTTCCCCGTGACCTTAGAAGGACGTTTTCTTTTTCCACTAACTCAACGGTTTGCTTTTTTGGCCAGCCCCCCCCCCCCTTCCCCTTTTACATTCGCCCATGATTTTCTCGGCGCGTCGGCATAAAGAGCGTCTCCCCCCAACAGTAGGAGTGATCGTGGCTCTTTTTACTCTTGCGATGCCGAGACCCTTTTTTTTTTCCCTGATGCGACTCATACACCTCTCTATCGGAGGGAGGCTTCAAGTCATGGCAGAGGGTGGCTTTTGTTTTCCGCGTTTCCCTTCCTTGATGTCGTCGCAAGCAGAGCTTTCCTTACCGAAAATTTTTTTTCTAAAATAGTGAAAGCACTTTCTCCCCGTTCCGTAGCACTTGCTTTTTTTTTCTTTTTTTTTGCTAGTAGAACATGTTTCTCTTCCAGCTAGTTAGTGGAAAGGTGTGAAGAGGATTAGAGGAGTCTCTTCGTTGGGGTGATAGTTCCCTTTCCCTAGACGAGTCCCCCTCACCTGAGCTGAAGTAAAGAGGGACTTTTTCCTCCGGTCCCACGAAGTTTCTTCCTTTTCTTTTTCCCCGCCGGTGGTAGTTTTCTTGAGGGAGGAATGTGCAAGTTGAGGTCGTCCCTTTTGATTCATATTCCCCCATTTCTCGAGTGCCCGGAAGCTGCCTTTTTTTTTTTTTACCCCACCAGAAGGTCAACCCTTTCGGGTTTTACTTTTTTTTTTTCTAAGCGGAAGACACTCCCCCCTCTTTTTCTTCCTGGGTAATTTCTTTGGCCGCCTAGTCGAGGCCTCTGGGAATGCCTTTCCAGCCAAGATTCAAGACCTTTGGCCGCGCGTTGAGGGCCGGGTCCCCCCGTCCCCCCCTTCCCTTTCCCCTTTTCTCCAAGTGCCTTTTCTTTTTCCCCGCCCAAAGAATTGAAGGGTCCCTCTGGAACAACGGAGTATTCCCCTTTTCGAGTTGTTCCCTTCCTTTCATTTTCGCCGGGAGGCGCGGCCTTTTGCAATGCCCTTTCCTGCCGCCCGCCGGAAGAAGGATTTCTCCACTTTTTCCCTAATTTTAAGAAGCGAATCTTCTTCCTCCTGATGACGGTTTTCTTCTGTGGGTAAAGTATGTTTCTTTTTCGAGACTTCCTCCTTCCCTGTCAACCCGTCCTGCATTTTTTTTTTGGGGTTCCGCGGGGAGGGATTCTCACCCGGAATTACTCCCCTGAAAGAGTGTTCCTTTTCTCAGGATCCCTCTTCTTAACTCGATTCGCATTACCTGCCCTCCCACTGTAATGGCAGGGTTTCCCTCCTTCAGCGTTAAAAAGGAGAGGGGTTCCCCCTCCCTTGCCCCTTCCCAGGATTTGGATTCTATATTCCCGGGTCATCCCTCTTCGGCGACCATCTCCTTTTTTCCCCTTCCCTTCACTGGAAAGAGCGCGCGCCCCCCTTTGGCGCGCTGCGAGGGGAAATGACCTTCCCTTCAGAAACGTATAGGATGGAGTCCCCCTTTTCCTCCGTTTCAGAACCGCACAGCCCTTCTTTACCCCAACCCCAGGAAGCAGCCTCCTCCACCAAACATTGCCCCCCCCCTTTCAGGAAACCTACAAACACCGTCCCCCCCCCCCTCTGAAAAGGCCGCATTTCCTCTTTCCTTCATCATCAGAAGGTATCCGTGCTCCTCCGGAAGAGTTCTTTTTTTTGGATACCCTTTCCCTCTCTTTGTCGGGTCCCAGGGGAAGCACCCCAGCGCATCCTCTTTTCTCAGCCCCACCTCGTTTTTTTTTCTTTCTGGCGGGAGATCTGTTTTTGTTTCGTTCGGTACGACCGGCCTTTTTTTTCGTCCGGATCCCGCATTCTTAACCCTAAGATCTCTTACTTTTCCCCTCCGCGTAAGCCTCTTTTTTCGCCACCGGAAACGATTTCCTTTTTGTGAGGGGAACAACCATTTTTCGGAGAAGCTGTCACGTCTCTCTTTTAACGTCTCTTTCCACGCAGCTCCTTCCCCTCGCTAGGTGTCTCTTTTCCCTTTTGATGGATGGATGCTTCCCCCCTTTTTCCCTTGATAAGGGATGAGCCCACCTTTTTTCAGCATTGGTAGGCCCCATCTTTCGTGGTTTTTTTGGCTTGCCTTTTTTCGGTCGAAGTGCTTCACTTCTCCTTTTCTTCACGGGTACGCAGATCGCGGACGTTCCGGTGTGCGGGACGCCGGTTTTCTTTTTTCTTTTTACAGTGAAGGGACTTCCCTTTCCTGGTCAGAGTGTTGGCGCCCTTTTTCCCCTGCGGTTTTAACGAGTCGGACCGGACGCTTTTGCATCGAGTCGGCCGGTTCTTTAGTTTTAGGGCCCAACTGAACATCCGACTGCTTTCCTTCATGGCCGTCCCTTTTTCCCGCGCAAGTCTGCCCTCTCTCCGTTTCTCGGGAGGGTCAAAATCTCTCCCCAGACTCAACGGTGGGCCTTTCCCGGTTCAGCATCTGCCTTTTTTCCCCCTCTTGGTGTGGGCTACGTGCCCTCTTCCTCCTTTCGGGCCGTTATAGCGCTACCGTCTCGATGCTTCTTGGGGGGTGATGTCGCCGGTCTTCTCCTGGGGACGCGATTGTCGCTTCTTTCTTCCCGGGCGACTCGAGCCGGTCAGCACTCTTCGAAGGTGCTGCTGGGGCCGTCCCCCTAGCGGATCATCCTCGACGTCCTGCATGCGACTTTCACCGTATCTTTTTTCCTCGAGCCTGACCGAGTCCGGGTTTTACGATATCCAGAACTGCCCCGACGGGTGGTGGTGATCGTTTTTCCCTCTGGTCGGCTATTTTCTCCGGGGCGGACATCACCTTCGCCGCGCGCTTTGGTCACGGCGGCCCGCTTGTGAGC
>Ga0179593_1328054_pt1 | contig 17223 bp, 10 predicted proteins | sample CZODoug2_1_08_16_FD_185931 | JGI IMG/M metagenome (GOLD analysis project Ga0179593, IMG submission 185931) | Vadose zone soil fungal communities from Angelo Coast Range Reserve, California, USA - CZODoug2_1_08_16fungal (PacBio error correction) | ecosystem: Environmental > Terrestrial > Soil >... | reverse complement strand
CCCCCACGGCGGTAGCAAAAAACAGCTTTCCTTTTTCTTTCCCTCTATCGTGGGGATCGGGTCCCAAGTTTTCTGAAGAATTGGCGCCGAATTCTGCGCCTGTGGTTGCATTTCTTGCTCCCTCAGTCCTTTCCCTTCTGTGAATTTTTTCGTCTCACTTATTTTGAGGCCCACAACGATCGCTTTTTGCTCACATGTCCCACCTCGTTCGACCCCCAGTGTCCCCGCGTCTTGTGACTTATGATTCACCGAGAAGTTCTTTTGAACCCGTAACCCCTTGGCCCTTCCTCTTTCTGGCAGCCTATTCGTCTCTCGCGCGCCGAGTTAAGTTTGCTGATACCTCTTTTTTTTAAGTATCCATCCCAATTCTTTTCGGAGTTACCTTCTTCAGTCGTTCAAGGAGGGGGTAAACAATCCCGGTCGCGGACCGAGCACAAGGCGCTCCTCCCCCTCAAGGCCTCTGAGTCCTCCTTACCTGTTGACGGTAGTATTTTTCCGATGAGGAGGTCCCCCAGACTACGCGCCTATCCCCCCGTCCCGACCTAACCTGAACGCCCACAACGAGATCGGTTACTGATCCCCGCTGCCCTTCTGGTAGTATCGCCCACGGGTCCTTTTCTCCCTCCTCCCCCTTCGTCTGCCGCAAGGTAGTGGGCATTTTGTCGACGTCGAGGCTTATTTTTTAGAAGATGTCCCCTCTATCTACGGCCCTTTACCCTCTGTGCGAACTGCGGTGCGTGCTGGCGCAAGGACGGGTTTCTCTGGGGTCATGCTATTTCCTTTTACTGTCACCGGTCACTTCCTGGTCCGGAAGGCGAGCTTTTTTTCTCCTCTTAGAGCACTTTTTTTTTTTTGCAAATTTTCCCCCCCATGTCGTTGCTGGAAGTAGACACGAGTGCCCTCTTTGCCGAGGTGTACCTTACGGCCCCCCCCCCTATCCTCGCCTCCCACCTGCACACTACTTGAGACTGCGCGTCGATTCGAAGTTTTGATTTTTCGGAACCCCCGCGTTTTTCTGCTTACCTTTTTCGAGTCCCTTTACGCTGCGCGCAGGTGCTTTGTCTCTTTTTACCGTCCTATCCGTTTGTTCCCCCTAGGGCGGCACCACCGATGAGGGGTTTCCGCCTAGGGTGTGATGTGACGAGACTAGCTCCCAGAGGCTCCTCCTCCCCTCCTTTTCGATTTGGAAGCCCTTTCCCCCCTGGCCTTCTTCTTCCCCCCTCGAGAGGTTTTTCCCATTTTCTCACAGTAGAGACATTCCCCCCACTGCAACGTTCGCCTCTCTGGCAAGGGATTTAGTGCTTTTTTTTTTTTTGCGGCGTCCCGTGTTATGAAGCTGCGCACGATCTCTTTCTCTTCTTCCATCGATTCCCCCCCTTCTCCTTTCACTACCCTTTCTCTTGCATGCAGTCCACTTTCTCCGATTACCGTGATGATTCAAGTTTAAGCCCCCCCCTCGGTTTACGCGATAATGAACACGTTCAGATCGTCGCTTCTCTGCCCTTGCCGCCGGTTGAAATAAATTTTGCGCGAGGACTCGACAGGCGTCCCCTTTTCCTTGTGATCCGCTTGTTGCCTTTATCCAAGAAGGTTTTCATAGTCTAGTTTTTTTTCCGACTCTTTTCCCCCCCCGTACAGGACGATCGCTGCCCTCAGAGATCCTTTGAGTCTAGTCCGTTCGGCCTGCGTTTCCTTTTTTTCTGGCGGTTCCTGGTTTTCCCCCACCTCCCATATGGACGTTGCTGAGTCTGCCAGGGTGACTCCTTGGACCGAGCTCCTTTCCCTTTCTACTCCTTCCCGGCAAACAGTCGTGTTTTTTCACACCAAGAGATTTTTTTTTGGAATTTGGGTTCGCCGCAATAACCTAATTTCCTTCGGGCCTGCCTTTTTCCCCTTTCCTTCTGCGCGTCCCCTGATTTTCCTCGATGACGATTTACCGACACTCAAATTTTGCGTGACAACCCCCCCCGCTGTCATTCAAGTTTTTGGGTTTTTTCATCTTCTTCGTACGCGCTAGTTGACATTCGGCTAGTTCCCTCCCTTTTCCTTCCTCCCGTTGGTGTTAGATAGCCTGAGTATTTAACTCGCTCTTCCTTCGTAGCCCCCTGTCCACTCACCCCCTGAAGGCGAGTGAAGTGCCTTTTTTTTGTTGGGCCGCAAGTGTTCCACATGCGTTTCCGTTTTTCCCGTCCATCGCTTAGCCGCATCCTTTTTTTCTCAGTTTGACTGGTTCCTGCTTAGTCCGCAGTCCCGTGATTGGAGATTGCGACAATTCCCCCCCCTCATTTTTAACATCCCGCAACCCTTTTTAGTAGCCAGTACGGTGCCGTTCATAGATAAACTTGTTTAGCTATCACCTTGATCCTCTTTTTTTCTCGCAGTCTCGTAAAAGCGGCCTTTTTTTGCAGTACATTCTCTGTCTCCCCTCGACTCTTTTTTTCCGCATATTTTACCTTCCCACTAGTCCTTCACGTTCTCGGGACTTTCTCTGAATAGCGTTTTGGATATTCTTTTCGTAGCGTTCGCTGACGGTGTTAGTCGGGCATTCCCCTCCCCTTTTCTTTCAGCCTGCCATTTCTTTTTTGGCCGACCGCGTTGTTAACGTCATGAGACCGCCCCATTTTCAGGCAATCCCGGTCTCTCCCCCGACCCAGTTTTGATCTTCACCCCGGAGGTGCCTTTCCTCCTCAGACCCTCCCTTCCTGGGTGTTATTCGGTCCCGACGTTTGAGTCTTGTGATAGTTATTAAGTCGCAGACTTCCTCGCTTTTCCCCTTTCGCTTCCTCCCTCCGCCTTTCTTTCCGTCGCGAGTTTCCCTCGAGTGTTTTTCACTGATCCTTTCGAAGCTCCTTACGTCTGTTGCAACCTGCCCAGAAGATTTCCCGTGACGTTTCGTTTTTGTCGTCCTTCCGCGCCTCGTCTCTGGTCGTGGGTTATATAGTGGTTCCCCAGACTTTGCCGCTTGTATACCTTTTTTTTCCTCATCATCGATTTTGTGTACTCGTCGCTTGCATTCCTTGTTCCCAAAGAGCTTCTTTTTCCATTATTCTCTCTCCTTCCTCCTTCCGCGATTTTTCACACCTCATCTAATTGTCTCCGACTTAGCCCACCTTGTTTTTTTTTCTCACTCAGGTGACGACGAGTTTCGACGTGTTTCCTTTTAGAGCGTCTCCCTGCCACCCACGGGAGTCTTCCTACGGACTAGAGAGTCGCATGGTGTCATGAAGTCCCCCCAGATCTGTCCTTCACCCCCCAACCCAACTCCCTTCCCCTAGACGACCTCTCCGTTCCCTCTTTTTCCCCCCGTTGTCCTTGTTCGGCTCATTTGTTCATTACAATTAGCGGTATCTTCTGAGGGCAGAGCTAGCCGCTTAGTCTTTTTACGACTATCTCGAGGAGCCTCACCGCTCGCTCTACTCCACTTTAGCAGAAGGTGACGTTATAGTTTTTTTCATGATATCTTTTCATCCCCCTTCCCCCGTCCCTCAGATCTCTCCCTTTTGTGAGCTTCTGAGGCCCCCTCCCTTTAGTGCCGTTCTCTTTTTTTCGACGTAAGTTCCTTCCTGTCTACTCAAGTACCTTCGTAGGGGAAGGATGACCTGCGGATTCGCGTCGATGGTGGTAAGATTTCTCATTACATAGGCGATCTTCCCCCGGATCTCGTGCCGCGGTTTTATTCTCTCTTTTCTAGTTGTTGTTCCTTTCCTGTCCCTCGATTCCTGATAGTCTTGTCTGTTTTGTTCTCCATGTCAAGTAGTTGGTTTTGACTGACGAATGCCACTCGTCGCTCTCGGGTTCAGATCCTTTCTTTCAAAGGCATTTGGAGCCCCCAGATTCCTTCCTTTTATCTCCCTGGTGCTTTACAGAAATTTTTGATTACCCTTCTCTTACTCTTTGCGGGGCCCTTTCTTCCGACCCCTTTGTTGCCGCTCTTCCTCTTTTATCGTTTTTTCTTTTCTTTAGCATTCTATTTCTCGCGCGATTTCCATAAGGAACTCCAGGAATGAGTCATGTTTCCCTCCATTTTGTACAGGCCCCCATTGCATCGCTTTCCAGTACGCGGGTTTTCGTGGTTCTCTGGTTTTTATGTGACCTTTCTCTTTTCCTCGTGTCCATCAATTTAGGTTTTTAACCATTCCAGGTTGATTTAAAGATTTGACCCCCCTGGACTCCTGTACCTTTGATTTTTTTCCTTTTTTCTGATGCGCCGTCTTCCTTCCCGTTCCCCCAACTCTTCCCTCTTACAAGAGACAGAGTAGGAAAGTAACGGTTCGAACCAGCGTTTTGCTCTATTTTGCCATCTTTCTAATAATCCGTTGTGTTCTCTCTCTTACACCCGAAGAGGTAGCCCCCCTTCAACGTTTTTCCTCCCCCCCTTATCCCTTTCTTCATGCGAATTTCTTTTCTCGGGTGGAACCATTGCCCCCTCGCTGATTTCGAATCTCCTCGCGCCGGAATCCGGTTCTTTTTTGCTTTTTCCAATGACTTTCCTCTATTGGGGCCGCGATCCTTTCTTCTCCCCCTCCCTTTGCCTTTCAGTTAACTGCCCCAGAGACTCGGTCGACCCGCTGCGTCCTTTGCACCGAGATGCTGCCCTTATTCAGACTTTCTAGCTTCGAGGGCCTCCCCGCATTAGCGGGGTTTTTCGTTCCCCGTCTATCTTCCTTCTCTTCTCGATCCTCTTCTTTCCCCCCTCCCATGGCCTATTCTGTAGAGGAGGATGCAGTCGGACAATCTGGCCCTATCCCCTGTCGATTATATTTTCGTAAGGGGAAACACCTCTCTTTCCGCGTCCTCTCACAATTCCCTACTCTCCCCTCAAGGCCCCGACTGACAAGGCTTTACGGGTCCCGACTTACGTATGCCTCAGAACTTTGTTTCCCTTTGCTCACCCTTACATCTATCCGATCTCGTCATTCCCCTCCCCACCTAGATCCTTTTCCGGCTTTCCCCCCAAACTTTCCCGAGCTAGGGCGTTTTTACACCGGGAGATGACCTCTTCCCATTAAGGCGTGGGCCTTTCTGTAGCTTCCGAGCCCGCTGGGTTCTCTTACCTGATTCTCCTCTCCCCCCCCAAAATATCCTGCCCCTCCTTGTCATTCGTTCTCTAGGCCTTTTTTCAAAGCGTTGTTATTTTGGCAGTTTGACGGCGGCGTTCTGACTCTCTCATTACGTCCCTTTTCAAGCCCCCAACCGGAATCTCTTTCCCCCTTAAATTGTTGTCGTATCCCTCCCGGGCTGTTTGATTCAGGCGTCCTCCATAGCGAGCGGATGCATTAGCTCACTCGATTTTGCTCCCTCCTCGGTTGTACTGTAACCCCTTTAACCCTCTTCAGCTCCTTCCCCTTCCCAAATTCATCTTATGTTTCTTTAGGGGGTGTTGTGATGTTGTGACGCCCCCGGTTCCTTCGGACTGACCCTCGTTAGGTACTCTTGCTCCCGAGCTTCCTGTACGTCGTGATGTCTCTCCCCCTTTCGGAGCCCTACTTCCTCGACAACCCGTCGTGATTTCATGCTTGGTTTTCAAAACCTAGTGCCTACTGAGGGAACTTTATCCCCCTGCAGTTTGACTCGACTGCGCGAGACTTTTCCCCTCTTTAAGATGATTGTTCCCTACTGCGTGATTCTTAATTTCCATTACTGTAGCGACCACAGAGCACAGATGGCCAATACCCCACAGCTTCCACCTTGCTCTTTTCCCAACCTAACGAAACCCCTCCCCTAGGCTCTTTTTCTCCTGACGTTCCGTGCAACGTGGTATGGCTGCAGGTCTGCGTTCTTTCTTTCCTGCACGCTTGCCTTTTGATTTTTCCTCATCACTTGACTCGGTAATCCCTTCGTTGCTGCGGAGTCTCGTCGCGTCCTGCTTAGATCCTTGCCCCATCTTTCTATGCCGCAAAGTCCGAAGCTCAGCTTCCTCCATCGTTTTTAGTGAGCTGAACCCCCTTTTTGACTCTTCCCGTCTTTTCTCTGCAGAGGTGGCCAGTAGGCGTCTCCTTGGAAAGTCCGCGCAGGTGGTCCGACAAGGGCGACCCGCGGTTTTCCTTTTCTTATGATTTGTTTCGACGAACCGTCAGCTTGATACTTTTCAGAATCCCCCCTTTTTTTTGTCTACGTCCTTGCCCTCTGAACGGACTGAGTAGTCGGGGCTTCTTCTCGTCTCAAGATGGTCACGTCGACGGTTCAAATTTTCGGCCAGACAGTGCGAAGAGTTATGGCGTCCTTTCCTCTCTTTATTCTCTTGCCCTGCCCATCGGCATAAATATTGTCTCTTGACTGTGGATTTTTCGCCCGAACCTCAAAGCCTCCTTTTTCTTGGACTTGCTCCAGTCACCCCCTTCTTTTCTGCGGAAGACCCCCGATTCCCCCTCCGAATCCTTTTTCCCATTTGCCCACACACAGCCCCCGTCTGCTCGCTTCTGGGTGGGGTCTGTACCTCGGTCGTCCTAGTTTCGTTCATATTCGATTTGTCTACCCCGGGTGTGTCGAGAGTTTTCTCCCCTGAATTCTCTCCTCAATATCGTCGATGGAATGAAAAAACGTCACCACCGTTCTGCCTTTGACGTTGGTTGTGTTTTTTGCCGCCTCGGACCAATTTTCTTCTGGGATAGTATCGCTCGTCCGCTGGAGATCATCTTTTTTTTTAGTTTATTTCGTAGTCCATTTAGATTTTTTATGATGTGCGGTATTGCTCAACTGGACCTTTTCCCCCCCCTCACTCTTGGTCTTTAACCCCTCCCCCCCCCCTTTTTGAAGTTTCCCAATGAGAGTGAATCTCATTGAGCCTCTTTCCTTTTGAGGCCCTCTTTTTTTCCTGTAGACCTTGGTCGTCCTTCCTCTTCATTTCTATTCAATTTTATTCGCACGTGCTCTCCGCAGCTCTAATCCTTTTTTCGGGCTTATCGCCCTAGACCGAGGCGCTGTGTTCTCGTAGGAGCCTCGGTGTAGTAGGAAGACGAATCTCTTCAGCCGACCTCTTTTTCCGACCTCGGGGATCTTCCTTGCGGTATTCTTTTTCTCAGAACCTCCCTGTAGAAGGAAGATCTCACAGAAAATGTTTTTCAGTGTACGTGTTTCCCGGTCTCTCGATCTGGTTTATTCTCGTTCCTTTCCGTTACTCTTTTGTTCTTTCCTTGATACTTCGGTGTAGTGCTCTCGAGCGATCTCAATTTTTCTTGACCGCGAGCGTACCCGCCTCTCTCCCCCGTCTCTCTTTCGGCTTGAATTAATGCAGCTTTGGTCCTACAATCCACTGCCGACGGCCTGCTTTTCTTCTTTCCTTCCTGTGGCCGACGTTTTTGTTGTTCTGTTGTCCCCCATCCAGGGGGCGTCCCTTGTTGTAGAAGATGTTCTCTTGTGTTCTCCGGATTGGTCCCCCCTTTTTGAGTTCTTCCAACTGCGTTTTTTTTTTCGCCATTTCTGCGGCGACATCTTCTGCAGTCGGTCTTAATATTTCTCGTTTTACATAGTCCCCCTCGCGGTGTTAACCCTATCTTCCTCAGCTTACCTTTGCGCATCCGTCCGCCTAACCCTCTTTTCGAGCCGTACGACCGTTCGAGTTTGCGTCTGAGGTGTAGGTCCCCCCTCTCCCCCCTACGACACTACCTCTTTCTTAAAAAAACTCCCCCAGTACCTCTCCTCTTTCCACGCGAAGACTATTAGTTGCCGTCTTGTATGCTTTTTTTTGTTTCAGGTCACCTCTCGATTTCGATCGTTCATTTTCTTTCCAAGAAGTCTCGCAGTCTTATGTCTGAGTTAGTCTACCTGATTTCTCTTCTCTCACCCGAGCTTCAAGCGTACTAGGACGATTTCTTGTGTACGTTCGAGTTCCTCTTCATTTAATTATTCTTTCCCCCCTCGACTCCAGAGTCCCTCTCTGACTAAATGCGTTTTTTCCGCGAGTTTCCGTCCCCCCGATACACTTCCTTATTTGTTTGTTTTCTTCTTAAATCTTTCTTCCCCCCCCATCCGCCCTCCTAGTTTCCCACGGCCATTGCCCCTCTTAGTCTCCGTACTTTATAGGACTCACATTGTCAGTCTTCGTCCCTATTTCCGCTTTTGGGCCTCCCGTTTTTTTTTTAGGCCTAGATCTGATCGTCTTGTTCCACCCCTGTGTTAGCCTTGTTCGCGTTTTCTTTTTACCTCAGTCCCTTCCATTCGTCCTCTGGAATTGTGAACGTAAAAGGCCTATCGGTTCGGCAGATCGCCCCTTCGGTCGAGCGTGATCTTGGTTACCCTTTCTTTAGACCCTCGACGAATTTTTCTTCCCAGATTGGTCCCCCCCTCCTTTTTCTTCTCTGCCGATCCATTCTTATCATTGGTGTCTTACTCTTTGGCTCGCGCGCCTCGATTCCTTCCCTGCTTCTTCCCCCCTTCGATGACGTTTTTCCGGCGCCTTCCTTTCCTCTTATTTTTTAATTCCTTCCCGGAATTGCCCTGCGCGGGTAGAGTTAGAGTTTTTTTGAGTTTACGTTGGCTACCGTCACCCCCCTCCTTATGCTGCATTTCTGACCTCCACGCCGGATTTCAACCCTTTCTCTCCTTCTTCTTTTCTGGAATCTGCCGTAAAATCTGTCTTGCCCTCTTTTTTTTGCCCCCCGATCCGCCGGCCCGCCTTTCATTCTGCCTTTCCTTTGTTTTTTAACCCGTTTTTTCCTACCTTTTTTTGTTCCATTTCTCTTCTCCTTGCCTATTTTTTTTTTTTTTGATCTGAGCTCAACAGAAGACTTCGAAAAACGATTTTAGAAAAACCTCTCTCCCTAATGCGCATTTTTCGTCCGTGCATGTGCCCCCCAACTGTTCTCTAGCGTCTTGTTCGCCGAAATTCCTTGGCGGCGGCCTTTTCTTCCGTTTTTTTTTCCCTTCTCCCAAGGCTCTTTGATTTTTTTTTTTTTTTGTTTACAGTTGGTCTGACCCCACGTCATTTTCCCGCGTGTCCATTACCCCCCCCCCCTCCAGCCGGCCCCCCCCTTTAGCCGAGCGCATCTGTGAAGTACTGCATAGTATTTCCATCGTACCCCTTCCGCTGGTTCTTCCTCTTTCCCTTCTTAGCGTTCGTAGCAAAATCGCGCTTTTCCCAACAGCCCCCTGTCTCCCTGTTCATCCCCTCACTCGCTCTCTTTCGTAGTTTGGTTATGGCCCTCCCTCCCGTCTTTCCGAGTTTACCCCTTCTTAAGGGGTCCCCCTCCCCACATCCCTTTGATCCCCTCTCAAATTCGTCCTGACCCTGACAGGCTCTTTACTTCGTGTTTCAACGTATCTTCTTGTCCTTTTTTCGCCGTTCCCCCCCGAGATTTTGTCCCCCTACCCTCCTATCCTTCTTTCTTACTGCCCCAACAGAGTGTTCATACAATCTCGAGCCCTGAGCGCCCAAGCTTTCATTTAAACCCCTCTACTCCACGCCCCTTCGGGGCCAATGCGCCTGTCGCACGTCTTTTCTGGTATACTCCTTCTTTTATTCCTCTCCACAATATACGGCAAGGGGAATTATAACTCGCTGCGCAAAACGCCTTATAGCCTGAGACGTTGCCGTTTCCCTTTCAAGCTCTGGCCTTTTTTTTGGGAACCGCTGTTCCTTCTTGATAGTACCTTTTCTTCCTTTGCTGACTTTGCGGTTCGAGAGAGTATGAACCCTCTTCGCGAAGGCTGCGGCAGTCCGATACTCAGTATTGTATTCCTTCCCCACCCGATTTTCAGCTCCGGTACCCCCCTTGTTTTTTACTTCTTATCTTCGAGTAGTTCTTGTCTTCTTTATTGGGGGTTGCCCTGCCCGGTTCGGTTGTCCTTCCCTCCTCCTTCCCTATCCTTCGTACCTGTGCTGCGCCGACCTCGGTTTTTTCCGACGACCGCTCCTTCACGTATCCGTTCTTCCTGACTTCAACTAAGCTTTTGTGATACTTTTTTTCTCCTCTGCTTCTTAGTGCGTTTTTCTTTGCCTTGCGCGCCTTCCTTTAGATCTTTGAGCCTCCTTCTTCAGCTTTTCAGCACTTAACATGGGACTTTAAAGTGTTCCGCGAGACTGATGAGCGACACCCGTGTTAACCCCCTTCTCTCCCCCCCACTGCAAACGTCGGCATCTTCGGACCCCAGCCTCGCGCTTCTGACTGGTATATAGCCTTCTTGCTGGCGACGTCTGACTCTGCCATCCTTTCCATCTCTCAGTGATTCTTATCATCGAGGACGTTTAAGTACCTCCCTTTGCTTCAGGCTCTTCAGCAGGAGTCTAGTGACCTCCGGTGTCCCCCTCCTCCTCCGAGGCGTCCGCGCTCAAGTTGACTCTTTTCTTCGCTTAGTCTTTCCCTTTTCGTTGTTCTATAAAGTCCCTTTTTCTCCCCCGCTTTACGAATACAGGCATCCGTTTTCCTCTGGCATGACTTCAGGGGGCTGGCCCGAGGACTATGTCTTTCCCTTCTAAGGTTATGTTTTACGACCTCCACCGTTCACGTCAGCCTATTCACTTTTCTCGTCGTTCTTGCCTAGCCCGTGAGTTTTTTTCCTCGGTTCTAGGTTCCTTCTTCCTGGGGCAGATCCCACAATCTGGAAGGACTGGGACCCCGGCTCAAAGTTTTTTCGAGAACGACTGTCATTTTCCCGACCGTGCATATCTTCTTCTCTCCCTTACCGAGGGCCCTACCTCTTGGATGTCATTCCTTTTTTTCCCCTGTTTTCTTCACCCCCCTCCCAACATAGGAATACTGGATTGCTCACCGTCTGTGCGCGCCTATTCTTTCCTCCCCCCTCTTCCTATCACCGCCCCTCCTGTGGCTAAATTCGCACAACACATCCCTTACTCTCGTCCTTCCCTTGGCCTTTGTCTAGGAGTGTCTTAATCAGCCATCTTTCTCTAATGTTCCTTTCCCCTTTTTTTTTGTTGAGCTATCTCTTTAACTGTACTCCCCTTCCTTAGACAGCTTCCCTCCAAAAGAAACTGATGAGTGTCCCTTTTTTTGTCCCCCCTTTTAAACCCTTTTTTTCTTCGGTTGATTCGTACCTTCTGCATCTTTTCACTTTCATACCTGTGCTTTCTAAGTCCTCTTGAAGAGTGATGATTTGGCTGTTACCCCTATATTTTGGTTTCTTTCCTTTTGTCAAGTTCAGCAGCGAAATCGGTCGCGATCACTGCCATTCTTTTTAGCTCCCTTTTCCTCCTTCACGAGGTAGTTTCTGAATCAAAATAAAGAGAAGATCGCTGACCTGCAGGCCTTGCTTTCTATGACCTAGTCTTTTTTATCTTTTTTTTCTCCCTTTTCCCGTCCTCTGGGCCCGTGATAGTATGCATCCCTTCCTCCTCCTGTTCGGTTACCTCCAATCCTTTTCTTCCTTAAGTAGGAGACCCCCGCCTCCTTGATCCTAGTCCCCCAGTTCTAGCCCCTCAAAAGTGGAGAACGGCTTTCGGTTTATTGCCTGTCTTTATCCTTTACCTCTCTTTCGATCGTCTTTCCTTCAGTTCTTTAACCCGGTAGTCGTTTCTCTCGACTGCCGGGTCTTTTGAACTTTTTCAACTCTTTATTCAGCTCCCCGGTCTCTTTTAGCTGCTCCCCTTATGACCTTTATTTTCAGAATGTGTTCCAGAGTTCGTCGTCCTTCGATCTTCCCAGTTGCTTTTTGTTTCCTTAGGTGTTCCCCCTACATTTCTTCCTATTTTATGCCCATCTGGGACATCTACCTCTTTTCCCGCCGTCTACTTACCTTGAGTTACAAGCCATTCTTCGTTAGGACATTCTGAGAATTCTGACGTACACCATCACCGAATGCAGCTCATTTTGACTTCTCCCCCCCTCTCGTCCCAGGTTGCTCGGAGCCCTATCTGACGTTTTGATACCTCTATCTCCCCTACATCGTGGCGCGCAGTACTCCTTATTTAGAGTAGCCTCGGTTCCCTTAGCTCTGAATCCCGCTTTCTAAAAAAATCAAACCCTAATCCCCTCCGTCCCATCTCTACCTTTGATTATTCTCTTAATAGTCTGTGTTCTTTTCTTGTCCTGACGTCTTTGCTTGAAGTGTGCTGCTTCCTCCTCGCTCGCTTCCGGAGGATGGGCTTGACCGTAGACTTTTTTTGCTCCCGGCTGATCTTTTCTTCTGAGTTCCCCTACGATTCCCCCCCCCCCTGTTGACGTTCTTTTCCCCGATCGCCTTTCTCTTGAACGCCTAAGTCCCTTTTTTCCGAGCCACCCCTCTTTTTTCGAGCGACGGAGAGTCAACGCTTAATTTTCCCGTTAGATCTGACGGCCATTCCAGTCGTCTCACATCGCCCCTCGACGTTTCTCTCTTCAGTCTTGCACCACTTTCATTTTTTTTATGGCCTCTTCTACCCCCAAGTATTCTCTCTTCCAGATTGCCATTTTGTTCTCGTGTTTTTTCTCCCCCCCTCTCCTGAGTTTCTTTTCTCGCCTTTTGGCTATTGGTTTTCAGCCCTCCCTCCTAGTCCCCCCGCCGAGATACTGAACTGTCCTCTTTTCTGAGACGTGCATTATATTTTTGGTCCCTCTCGTGCTTATGTTTGTTCCCTTTCCCCTCATTGTTCCCTGACGACTCCTGCTTTCCCCCCTCTCTGTTGACTCCGCTCGTGGATGATTCCTTTTTTCTACTTTGGCTTTTCTTTCCCTTCGCTTCGGTCTGCGCCCTCCTCCTGGTTCTTTTTCCCGCTCATTTTTTTTTTCTCTCGTTTTCCTCCTTCTTTGTGAAAACGGCCCTCCTCCTTCTTCATTATCGGTTAAATTGGTTTCGCGTGTATCGTTCCTTAGTTGTTCCCTTCCAATAGTGTATCGGCTCCCCCTCTTTTTCGCTGTATTTTTTTATTTCCTCCCTTTCGACCCGTCCCACCATGGGGCAGAACTTTTGTCCGCTTCGGCGGGAAACGCGTCTCGGCTCATTTGCCCACGCTCTCCCTTCCCCATTCCTCTGTTCCTTTATTCGGCCCGCATCCTCGTGGGCGCCCCTTTTGTCCTTAGCTTTTTTTCTTCCTTTCCATTTTACTACCCTTTTCCCCTTGAGCTGATGGAATGCAAAACCCCGCCGGTTCACTTTTTCCAGCGCCTTTTTTTCCCTTTTCTCCCGTTCCCTTCTTGCTGTTTTCCCCCCTTTGGGGTGCCGCCGAGCGTCTCGCCGAACTTCTTAGGTTTCCCCTTGTTGACTGACTGGGTCTCTGTTTAACAGTCAGTCATTATTTTGGACATGGATGCACCTTACTACCTCTGACTTATGGGACACCCACGCTCTTCAAAGGTCCCGCTTTCTTCCTCCCGAGTTCTTCCTCCCGAGAAGTTGGCCCGATTCCCTAGATCGCCTTTCCGTCTTCCCTCAGAGGCCCTTCGCTTCTCCCGTCCTAGAGACGCGTTCTGATCACCGCCAATCTCCCCGGAGTCTATGCACCTCTCTTCTAGAATTAGGCCTTCCTGGACTCCCAAAGGCGAGAGTTCCATTCTAATTCACATCCTGTCGCTCCCTCTCCCAAGTCCCTTCCCCCATGACTTCTCAGAGAGCCCTTCACCTTTTTGAAGGGCCTCCTTCCGTGATTTGTCCTAACCCCGACTTCCGTTTCCCAGTTCTCCCCCGTCCACGACCGACTTCCTTCTTTTCTTCCCTTAAGCGATCTCCCTGTCCGCTAAAACGCTCCCTCTCCTGCGAGCAGTCAGTTACTTTATCCTTTCCCAATCCGCTAGCGCCACTTCTGGGAAGCTTCTGTCTACTTCGAGGCTCTGTTTTTTGTCTGGCCCTCTGCGCCACCCACCCTATAATTCCCCAGTCCTTTTTCGGTGGAATACGGACGCACAATTGTTGCGTCTCGGTCTATGGTCCTGATCCTTTCCCTATCGCCCCTTGCTTTTCTGACGACCGCTGCCCTCGCCCCCCCTTCCCTAGTCCTTTTTTCCAGAGGGATATTTTTATCGTGGTTCTGAATCTCTATTCCTCTCGAGTCCTTCCTCCGCTCGCGAGCTTCTGAAGCTCATTTTTGCGCTCGACGAGGTTACCCCAGTTTCCCTCTCCTCCTTCCCCCTTGAATTTTGAGCTTCGCGTTTCTCTTTTAGCGTTTCTTGGGCTTTGGTTGTAACTTACTATGTTTATTTTGTTCTCCCTGAAACCTCGTGACTTATCTCTTTCTTCAGTTCCTTTTTGTCCCTCGGTTTCAGTTACTCCTCTCGAGAACCAACGTCCCCGAAGACGCTTATTCTTGCGGTTCACCCAACTTTGCTACTTTTTTCCTCTCTCCTGTCATCTTTCTTTTTACGCTACTTTTTTATGTTGCCTCCCCTAAGAGATTACCGGGGATTTGCTTGAACTTCAACTTCCTCTCGTATTTGACCCAATCTTTTGGATTCCCATATGGCATCCCCCCCGAACCAGTCTCCGAACAAGGGATATAGTCGAGGCGAGTTCACTTATCCCTGTATTTCTCCCCCTTTCTCCGGTGGGGTTTTGGTTTTTGGGCCGGCTCCTCTGAAGAGGCTCTAAAGAGATTTTTTAGACGCATCGTAGATTCTTTTTCACCGGTGCGGTCGCGAGTGCCTCTAACGTCTCTCGACCTTTCGATCGCTTTGTTCCAGTAAACTATCTCGAGGACTGACAACCTGCAGTTTTCTCCCTTGTTCCTTTTTTTCCTCTGAGACCCTCCTGATCCGTCTGCGGTCACTCTTTTCAGAACGCTTGCACTTCTTTCCCTACCACCTCTTCATCCAATCAGGTTCTTTTTTGTTTGGTTGTTGGTTGGTTTTTTTTTTTTTTTTTTTTTCTTCGTCCTTTTGCTTAACGCCTCCCTCCTGTCCCCCGATTGTGAAACACTCTGTCCTTTCTTTGACCCGAGCCCCTGCGCGGTCTTCGTCTTCTGTTCCGGGGGCTCCACCCTAGGGACAGTCGAAATTAAGCTTTCCCCCGTTCTAAACTTCGCTTTCTAACGCGCAGGTTGTTTCGAACCGGAAAGTTGTCTTATTCTCGTCCCCCGGTTCCTCCCATCGTTCTTTTCTTGAATTTGGTTCCCTTTTGCACCTCCCCTCATGGTGCGGCTGGTTTCCCCGTTTATCTCCGCTAGTCGCTCGATGAAGATATCTTTAATGTACTTTCCTCTTAAACCCCAGTAAGAATCAACAGGTTTTTGTGTTTTTCGTGTTGTCAGAGCTCGTATTTCTGTATCCCAGGCTCTTTCTCTTTTTACTCACTTTTGGTGGTCGGTTTGAATTTTCCTCTAAGACTCAGTGTCACGAGTGACACCGGCCACCCAGCCCCTTGAGGCGAGATCTTTTGGTTGCAGCTGCACCCGCGTGTACCGGTGTCTTCTTCTCTCTACGACTCTCCCTGCTCAGATTTTGTTTTAATGACTTCCCCCTTGTTCGCAGGATGCTGGTAGGCCTCTCACTTTTGACCAACCCTTCTTTCCATCCAAGTCCTTTTTTTTTAGGCCAACCGGTTTTCAGATGATCTCCCTGTCTTGAGTTAGCTCTTCCCCTGCTACATATTTCAGAAGACCTTGTGCCGTCCTCGGCATGTTATCCTTTTTTTGACTTTTCTCCCAGATCTCTCCCCTTCTCCCTTCAATCGCTTTTGCAAGTCTTTTCTCTTCTCCGCCTAGTTTTTTCTTAGAAGAGTTCTTGCGTTGAGTCGTGCTCTTCCCATCGCCATTCTGTGCTTCTTCGTTTGCCGGCCCTCCCTCTTGGCGTCTTCCCTCGGAGTACCCCTCCTCCCTTTCATCGTTATCTCCAGGGTCTGAGTCCTTTTTCCGCTCCTCGCGATATGCGTCTTTCTGCCCTTGTACGCCCGTCCTCCTTCTTACTTGAATGTCCCTCTTTCTTTAAGCGTAGTTGAGACTCATGCCGCAGCCTTTTTTTCCAATCCGGCTCGTCCTCAGGATTTTCTTCAGCTCCCTTCTCTTTATATTGCAGGGACCCGCACGCCCTTTTTTTGAGTGCTCCCCCCCATGCCTACGGGTGATAGTTTTTTCAAAGTTCCGTACGTGCGTGTTTTTTTTTCTTTAGTTTATTTTCCCTCACTTTGTTTTTATGCATCTGACCTCTTTTCTATTGGTATTAGGGCAGTTGAAGTCTCATCGGACTCCTTCCTTCCCCCCATATCTTTCTCGCGTCTCTTTCCCTCTATCCCACTTTTTTTTTTCACATCCCTTACTTCCCCGCTTAGGTTTTTCCTTAGGCCACCCGTTTTTAACCCGTCAGATGATCTACTTTTTCGCGTTTTCTTTTGGTTCTTAGCACTACTACGGCTTCTGAGGGAGCGCGTATATCCTTCAACCCCATATCAACGTACCCTTTTTCCTTCCCTGAACGCTCTTTCAAAGATTTTTCCTTGGCGTTGCGCGCTGGCATCTGTTTTTTTTTTTTCATTACAACGGTCTCCCCTCCTTCTCGGCACAGTTCCTCTATCGTTATTTGATTTTCGCGCCGTTCTCCCGGCTCTGAGTTCTTTCAACCCTTCCTCTCTCCCTCCTACTTTTCTATGGGACCCTACATCCTTTTACTTTTCGTTCAATTTTTTTCTCCTGGTAGAAGCAGTACATGCCCCTCCTAGAAACCCCATTCGGGTTTGTTCGCGGACTCTCTACCCCTTTACCCTTTTCCTCTTCTCTTTTTTGTTGGTCGCTCCCATCTTTTTATCCCCCATTCGCCCGACTTTGCTTTCTTCCCATAATCTTTCTTTAAGTTTTGTTGGGTTATCCCCTGAGGAATCGCTTAGTGCATTCAGCGGTTGTCCGACTCTTTGTTGTTTTTCGTCCCCTAGATCTTGATTCTGTTCTTTTTTGTCTTCTCTTGTCCCCTTTTAGTATGGGGTTTTTCACTTTCTCCCCTGCATCCGAAGTCTTTTTTCGTTTTTTTTTCCCTTGCAGGTGCCCCCTCTTTGCTTCTCGGTTCTCTCCTTTCTTCGTTTGTTCCCCTTCTCCTTGTCCTCCGAAGGATTTCCCTCTTCCTGAATATTTCGTTAAGATGATTATCTTTAGTTCTCTTGCTTCTCGCGTCGCGCTCTCTCAATTCCCCGTGCTTCTTCCCTCCCAGCCCTACTTCGTGGTCCCTTCCTCCCTTTTCTACTTCGGTCCTTCCCCCGCCTTTTATCAAGATCCGGGGTATCCTCGTGTTTGTCTTTTATTCTCCTTCTTGTCCATACCTAGGTCCCCATTTCTCCTTTTTTTTTTATTTTTCCAGCAATCTCTGCATTCCACCTTTTGAAGCGACCCGGAGCTGTCCCCCTCCCCTTGGGGCCCTGGCCGGCACCAGCGACATGGGA
>Ga0179593_1244675_pt1 | contig 17223 bp, 23 predicted proteins | sample CZODoug2_1_08_16_FD_185931 | JGI IMG/M metagenome (GOLD analysis project Ga0179593, IMG submission 185931) | Vadose zone soil fungal communities from Angelo Coast Range Reserve, California, USA - CZODoug2_1_08_16fungal (PacBio error correction) | ecosystem: Environmental > Terrestrial > Soil >... | reverse complement strand
GTGACGTTATCTATCGCGACCCTTTTTGTTCCAGCAGTTTTCATCTTTTTGGCGCCAGCCCCCTTTTTTTTTCTGTCCCTCATGTTACCCGGACTCACCCTTTCTCTTGGACATTTGTCTCCAGGTGCAGCTTGAGCGGGTTGAAGTTCCTACGCTTCACTGCGTTGATTCCAAGAGCCTATTTTATCTTTTCCTTTAGATATGACATACCTCTTATACGTGTCTTCCCGGGTTTCCAAATTTTTCCCCTTTTTTGCATTCCTTCTGCTTCCATGACTGTTTATGGATTCCAGCTTTCTCTTTTAAGCGTTTTTGACAAAGTTCGTCGAGTTGGCCTGGACATTCATTCCGTTTCCCGAAGTTATCTCACTTTCCACCTTTGATCCCTTCAGCTTGGATTCCTTGCTTGGGGCGTGCCCCCGTTTCCCCCAAGCTCCCACCAGATGCGAAAGTCCCCTGCTTCTTTCTTTTTGGCGGGTCGAGGACGGCCTTTGACCCGATGCTGGTAGTATCAGGACCTTCTGGCCTCATAGGCCCGCTACAGTGTGCATGGCAGCATCTCAAGGCTCCTTCTTATCAAGGCCATTCTCCACTCTGGTGTCTCCTAGTGGGAGGCCCTCCCTTTGGGTTTCATTTTTGAGACCTTTTTCATTCGATTTTTTTGCGAAAGACCCCTTTCTTGTCGATTTATGTTTTACCGACCTTTTTGCAAGATCCCTCTCTGGATTGGCTTTTTTCTCTGTTCTTTTTGTTCTTCTGCGCACTCTGGTCTCCACTTCAGTTTTTGATTCTTCTTTCCTTAACGCTCCGGCTGTTACTTTGAATTTCCTCGTGACTTGATATATTACTGGAACTCTTTTTGAACTCTGGCGTGCGCATTTTTTCCTGGCTTGCTATCTTCTTTTTTTGGGCCGTAGCCGTCCTCCCTACTTTTTGGGAACCATTTGGCTCACTCATCGCCTCCGCTCGGTCCCTTTTTCTCTCCTACTTCTTAACGATGACCTGAATCGTGCCTTTGCCGGTCCGTGTTCTTAACCTAGCACGAACTCTTCAAACTTCCATCTATCCCTCCTGTCCCCAATTGCTCCTGCATCCTCTCGCTCCCTTTGGACTGCTGTATCCCTCTTCTTTTTTTCTTTTTTGCGCCTTCCTCTTTCCGTGCTTTCTCTCTCAACTTTGGACAAGTCGCGCCCTTATTTCTTTTTTGCCCTTTGGGTCGCATCAGCGCCCTTTTTCCTGCGCATCGTGTCATAAGGCTCCCCGTGTCCCCTCTTCCGAAGCACGACCTTGTCCATCCATTTTCTCTTCATGGATCTCTTTTCTGGTTGACCATTTGGGTTGTTTGAAGGACTTTGTTTTGAGTGAGAAGGTAATTGACCCCGTTTTTACATATTGTCTCAACGGACTGTTTGCTTCCTTCTTGATCCGTTATGAGCCTTGGCTTTTCGTTGGGGGCTTTTCCCTCCGGGCCCTGCTCTTCGAGACTCCCTTCGTCGCGACGTTCTGAACGGTTCTGTACGTCGGAGTTGCTCTTCGTCGCAGTTCTTCTATTTTCCTCTTATCCCTCTTCCTTCCCCCTTGGGGGGTTCGCTGCATGGCCCCACTCCTCCAAGAAGCGGTTTGCTTTTCCCTCCCCCTTCCCTCCGTTCCCTTTCACCTTCGGGACTTAAACCGCTCGTTTTCACTTTTCGTTTTGCTCGTTCTTTATCCTCGGTCCTGCAATCGATAGCCGGTCCGCAGGACCGGGCTTTCAAGGGCTCTTCTTCCGGCCTACTCTGATTTCCCTTCAGATTTTTTCTGAGCCTTCTTCGCTGAACTCTTTTTGATACTGCTCTGCTTCCTTGCAACCTCTATGCTTCCGTTCAGCCACGTTCTGTGGACGACAAACATGAGTGTTCCTTATGTTTTTTTTGACTTCAGCCGGCTGGGTCTTTGGTTTTTTTCTTCCAGACCCCCATTGGCAGCTCCTCCCCTACATCAGGCCACCCCTCCTTTTTTTTCGGGCTCTCTGCTTCCTTCGTGACTAGTGGTGGACCTTCTTTTCCCGTTCACAAGCCGGCCGCGTCGCAAGTATAACGCTTTCAGGTCCCCCCCGCTCTCTAGTGCCCCTTCTATCTTCCTACGTTTTCTCCTTTTTCTCTGTTGACTGGCCATTCTGCCATTTCTATCTTTTTCTCCGGTGGTTGTCGAGAGATCCGAACCTTTTTGCGTCCCAAGCCTTTTTCATTGACCCGAGTTTTGCTCTCAAATTCGTCACCTCCGCCTATCTTCCTAGACTTTCTCTTTTGGACGCGGCCCCCCAAGCGGTTCGTCTGCCTTTCGAGGCTTGGAACGCCACTTACTTTTGTCTTCTTCCTCTTCAAACGCGGCTTTTTTTTTCTTTCTTCGGCTCTTTCCTTGGGCTTCCCCCCCTCAAAGCCCATTCTTTTATTCCTCACGTGACTGCAAAATCAATGTTTCGTGTCTGTTATGTTGATTAAGCAAGTAGTCGGTTTTTTCTTTCGGAGAGATTTCTATAACCTTTGGTTTCCAGCTTCTTTATAGTATATCTTCTTTCCTCTCGAGAGCCCCTCTTCTTCCTCTTCCTTTCTGCGTCTCCTTCATGATTTAGGACCTCGTCTTCATCTTGTTCGCTCCTCCAAGTTAACGACGTTTGACAGTAACCAGGGTAAGGTACGTTTGATCCCTTTGATTTTCCTTTCTCCCAGTTTTTTCTCGCATTTTTGCATTCTGCTGGCCAGAAGCGTTTTTTTTCTCTGGCTACGCGCTTTTGCATAGCGACTTTTGTGCCCGCGCCTTCTCTACAGCCGGCTGTTTTCTTCTGGATGGAAACGTCTCGGCACGACTTAGTCGCTCTTTCCTTTCCCTTGTGCGTTCCCCCCTCCCCCGACCCCCTTTCACTCTCTCCTCTTTCTTTCCTCGCGCCGAAGTTTGCTTTGGATAACCACTCGTGGTTTATCGTCCCTCTCCCCGCAGAGTTTCCAAGTTGTTATCTCCCAACCAACCCCCCCCTCCCCCAATGTCCCTCGCTCTTGCAGCTCCCCTTTCTTGATTTCAGTCGGGGCTGATTTCCTGGGGCTCTACTGCCCAATGTTTCGGACCGATAGATGTTTTTTGCGGTCCTCACTTCCTTTCCTTCCCCTCAAGTAAGTGGTTGCCGCTAAACTTTTCTTTTGCCCTCTCATGTCAAGCACGGCCGGCGTTTCCATCTTCTTCCATGGCCCAAGCCTTCGTCGGAATTCCCCGCGTCCCCATGGTTTCTCGATGATGTATCTAGGTTGGGATTATCGATGTGCAGTTGAAGTGCTTTCCTTTTTTCTTCACCCGTCTTTCTTTGATGAGGCTCGGCGCGGCCTATCGTTTGACTCAGTTTTTTGCCGAGCTTTACTTCTGACCACATTTTTTCCCTTCTTTTCGGCGTAGCTGGCTCCCCACCCCCGCATCCTCCAAAAGTTCCCTTCCTACCCCCAACCGATTCCCCGCTTTGTTCGAGTTGTGTGAGATACTGACAGAGCACTTCTGTTTCCCCGAAGAAGCCTTAGTCGTGTCTTCTCATAAGCGTCTCAATCTTCTCTTCTCGGATCAGCCTTTTAGTACCCCTTTCCCCTCCGCAGCCCCTCTTTTCATATTGTCCTCCTTCTTGAAGACAGAACCTAACGTCGTCTTCCGCTTCCACGATATACTTCATACAAACTGAAACCATGGAAGGGTCTCCCGCTGACATCACACTCGCTATTTGATTCCTTCCCGCGTTAGTTATCCTTTGTGCGCTACATGTTAGGCTTCTTCTCCATCATGCTTTGTCCCCCTTTTCCCCCGGACTAGCCGCCCTCGTTCCCCAAGCTTTTCCTCCTTTTCCTTCGCTTCTTTTTTGTGCCCTTGTTCCTTTCTTGATCCCTCTCTGACTGACACACGCTGGTTGCGTTAATTTCTTTCCCCTCCTAAGTTGTTTTTGCCCTCTATTATCAAGAGCTTTTTCGCTTCTATATGCCCCTTCAGTGGCTCAGCTGCGGCGCTTGTCTCTGATGCCTTCCTGGCTTTTCTTTGCCCTTTCCCTCACTCACCGTCGACTTTGTATTATACTTCCCTTATCCCCCGTCGCTTGCCCCTCGGGTTGAGGCCTTTTCTGGAAACCAAGGGTTTCAAGCTGCACCTAATCTTCTGTTCTTCGTGCTTCTTCGTTTTCCCCCTGATCTCCTCCCTTTTTTCTTTGAGCGCTGGCCGCCTTGCCCTTTCTGAAAAAGCAAGTTTTTCTCCCCTTTATCCATTTTTCCTCCTCCCGTTTTTGTTTTTTCGAGATGTGCTCTTCGTTTATATATCGGCCGTTTTTTTTGCCTACAGAAGCCAATCGCGGGACGCCAGAATTTTCTTTGAACTCCTCCCTGGACAGCACCCTGTATACTTTCTTCCTTCACTTTTTTTCCCTGTGGGTTTTTTTTGTTTTTGGGTTATGGAAACCCCCCCTCTTTTTTTCCCACCCCTTTGTTTGGGGGGGGGTTTCGTTTTTTGTTTTTCCCTGAACCCTGCGAGGCATCAGCTTTTTCCGATTTTTGGATCTTTGTTGGCCGGCTATCCACTCTCCTCTTTCTGTATTGTGTGGTCTTTCGTGCTGCCTCCGCATTTCTGCTGTCACTTTTCCTCCACGTTCTCTTCCAAATATGAATGTTTCCTGGTAGACCCCCTTTTTGGCCGATCAAAGGTTTGTCGAGCTATGATGAGGGGCTGGCCACACTTAAGGGCCCCCTCTGAAGTGGATTCTTCCCCCCCGTTGTGTTTATCCCCCCCCGTTCAGCTTTCTTTGACAAGACGGAGTTAGACAAGGTCCAAAATCCATCCCCCCGTCAAAGCAGACGGCGCTTTTGTGGTTGGAGAAGGTGTTGCGTTTGCGGAACTGGGATCCCTCTGTTTTCACTTGACTGCTTGCCGACTTTCTCCGCTCAACAGGTGCATGTCCTTCCTTTCCCTTGTTCCCCTTAGTTTTTTCAAGCTACAGTGTGTCGCAAGCGTGTGCCATTTGGCGGAATTCTTTCCCTTTAGCGTGACTTCTCTTTCTGCTAGCCTTTTTTTCCCTTCTGTCCTTTTCTTTTCTTCCGTTTGTCGATTGACCATTTTTTTTTGCGCGTTCATAACGGTTTTCTTCGCCGAAGGGTGCTCCTTATCCTTTTGGGAGTTTTTTTCTGCGTATACACGTTCTCGGCTTTCTTTGAACCGCTCCCGCTTTCGGAGGCCGCTTCTATTTCCCCGACCTCTGAACGCCAGATTTCATTGTTCCGTTGGGCGCCCTTGGCCCTTGAGATACTGTTTTTTGGTTTTTTTTCCCTGTAAATCGAACTCGTGGGACAAACTGGTTCTCCCCGATTCTACCGTCGGTCTTGCCTTCCCGTTCTTAAACTTCTGCCCGTCGATTCGCTCGAAGAATTCCTTGGTTTGACCCCTTTTAATGCAACTTTCAACTATCCACCCTCCCTCTACTCAGGACCTGCCTTCCTTCATCCCCTTTCCTGCAGTTGGCTTAAGGGCATTCGCTGTTTTTTATGCGATTTATGGCTGCCGTTTCCTATTCATGTTTAAGTTCGCCTTTCTGACTGGACTGTTTCTCCCGCCGGGTCCCTCCCCTTGACACAACCGGATTGGCCATGCGTAATTGTTCTTCCCCGTCCCCAGGTCCGCCTTCAGCCGACTACCTTCTCCCCCTCTCTTTCCCTTTGCCCTTTAATGGGGACTTGGTTGTTTTCCGTTGATCTATGCGTGATGCGACTTCTTCTCTAAACGGTGCGACCGCGCGGTGGGCTTCAACGGCACGTCTTGGCGAGCTGAGTTCCCGCAGAGTAGCTGCTCTAACCTTTCTTTTGGATCTTTTCCTGCTTTCTGGATCGGCGATTACTATCTTATTCCATCCTCTTTCCTCCTTTCCGGCTGGTGCTTTGTGCGGGGCGTCCTCCGTATGCTGCGCGGAAACTCTTTTTTTTTTTGTCGAAATTTCCACCCTGCGATCCCCCCCTCCCTGGGTCGTGATTTCAGTTCTCCTCCCCTTACCACCCCCTCTGGGGTACCGCCTTCTTTACTTCTGTCTCGTTTGGCTTCTCTTCCTACGCGGTTTCAACGATTAGACGGATTTCCTCGGTTTGAGTTCTTCGGTTTCTATTTCGTCCTCAGATAGATATGAGCCCTTAGACTTCCTCCCCCCCGAAGTTTTGATACTGCCTGGCTCCGAGTCCCGCATCTTCTCCGTTTCATCCCCCCCTCCTCACCCCCCGTCTTGTTCGGGATTGCGCACCCCCGATTTCGGTCGGTTGGACCTCGGCGCGGGGATTGATGGTGGTGTTTTAATCCCTGAAAGAGAGATACCCAGGCAAAGTCTTTTTCTCTCTTCCTTTTTTACTTTTAATCCCCGCACAAGCTCTGACGGTTCGCCTTCCCCCCCTCCCCCTTTGCGAGTCCACGAGACGTACTTTTTGGTAGGAGGTTATTTTCGTGTCAAGCCTCTCTTTTTTTTCAGAGACCTGTGGCTGCCCCCCAACTGGTGGATCTCTCCTTCTTCCCCCTGTTGGAGATCTCTTCCCTGTGTTTTTCCCAAGCCTTTGTACATTCTTAGAGAACTTCGTCACACCCTATCTCTCCGTAGAAATGGTCTCTTTCCCCCTGCGTTAGTTAGTGCGGCCCCGTTTCACCTGCCCCTCCCTTATCCAATTCCTGCCTGTTCACCTGCCCCTTTTTTTGGCCTTTTCTATTCCTTGGTCTTTCCCCCCCCATACACTTTCTTCCCTGCCACTCCCTAAATCATGTTGTCGTTTCCAATCGCTTAACAATTTTCTTCTTCACCAAAGTAGTTGTCTGAGACTCGCTTCTTATCAATTGTTCAGTACGACGGCTTCTTTCCTCGATCGCAGTCGTCAGATATTCTTTTCGGCGTTTCATCCTTGAGTGACCTTTTCCCCTTAAGCTCACCAGTCTTTCCATTTTGTGAATCCCCCTTTTTGGCTTTTCTTTCTTCCACGCGCTCTTATCGGGCATTGTGCTGTCCCCATTGTGTATAATTCAGCTCTCTTCCCTGCGGTGCTCCTGGTCCTTTTCTGAGTACCTCGGCCTTTGCTGTCAGAGGATGTTCCCCATTTCGTCAATCTCTTCTATCCTTGTTGCTGGGAAAATCCACGCCACGGTTGTGAACCTCTTATGAGTAGAATTCCCTAATTTTCAGTTGAATCCTTTGAAGTTCTTCCTCAGAAGTACTCGGATTATCCCCCACCCCCTGGTAATGGTCCACCTCGCCTCCTGGATGATCAGGTTCGGGTTCCGTTTTTTTGGACACTGCTTTCTGCACTTTTTCAGCTTGTTTTCATGGTCGGACTTTTTTTGTCAGTGGTTCCGACTTTGCCCCCAAGTCCCGTCATGGGATTTTGCGCGTCACTTTTCCCCCCCCCCATGTGCTCAGGAAGCACTGTCCCCCCTCTTGGGTAAAATTCTCGTCCTGCAAGACCGGAAGCGGTTCAGCGTACCCCCTGTTTCTTTCTTCTTCTCGGAGAGGTCCGGATCTATCAGTTTTTTCTTGTGACGGTTTTCTGAACTGGTTCTTCCCGGCAGTTCTTGTCTTTAGGCCTCTTTTTCCGGTCCTCTTCCTCTCTTATCTCCGGTAACTCTGGCTCCGTGATCACTTTTTTCCAATGATTTCGGCGCTTTTCTGGTTCACCTCCGCCTATTCTTCAAACCTCCCCCTCTCCACTTTCCCTGCCTCTTTCTTGGCTTTTAGTTCAAGTGCGCAGCTTTCTTGATGAGTTTCCCCCCTGACAGTAAGCAGTTCTTATACTGAAATCCCTCTGCTTACTTCCGATTGCCCTAGTAAAACCCCTATCCCCGGCCCTGCCATACGTCTTGCACGCCTCTGGAGAAACGAGATCCCGCCCCCCCCGTAACTGTATTTTTTCCCGCTAGTCAATTCTATCTTTACCCAATTGGCACTGCCTCCCTCAAGGCGATTATTCTTATTGCATCACGACCCTCTCGTTCCGTTGTTTTACGGCAATTGCAAGCCTCTCTTCCTTCACTTTACCTTATTGTCGTCCGCTTATCCTTTCCAATGCGTACTCTCCAACCTTCTCCTCCCCCAACAGTTCTCTACTGTCTTCTCTTCTTACCTTGTCTGCCCTTCCGTTAACTTGTATTTTCTCCACAAGCGGGTTGATTCCCTAACGTCGTCAGGGTTGCCAGGTCCATCGATTCTGATTGACGCCTTTGACCGTTTGCTTTTACCTTTTCTCCCCCTTTTTCAGATTTCTTAAAGGCACGTTTTTTTTGCCCCATTGCAGCAGACGCCTTCTTGGTATGGTGTTGGCATGTGGACCCACGAATAATCGTCGTGACTTTTATTTGCAGATCTTCCCCCTGCTCATCCGTGTTCGCTGTCTTTTTTTCCGGTTCGTTCGGTGCTCTAAAACACGCGTTGGTTCTTTATGCTCCTCTCCCAGTATTGGTCGGGGTTCATTTCGCTTATTCCCCGAAATCTCGAAGTTCTTTTCTCATTTGAAGTTGGATGTCTCCCAGCACGGGCGATGATACGCGATTTCTTTTCCTGTGTTTGAGAGAGATGTGACGGTATCTATTTTTTTCCCCCGTTTTGTGCTACAGACGCCATTTTGGTTTTTTTGTTTGTTCATTCTTTTCAGCCATTTCTCGGAGAACCCTTAATTTGCCCGGTTGCAGCTTTAAACGCGGTGTTTATAGTCCCTAGCGTCACCTCCTCTTCCTTAGCCAGCCCCTACCTTATGTGCGTGCGTGGCGACTCTCGACGACGGGTCCTTCTTTGTGTGGCCCCGAAAAGTCTCAATAGGAAGTGACGGGTTCTGCTGTTCCCTTTGGCCGCCTCTGGATGCCCCTCGAGTGAGAAGGTAGCGGTCGCTCCCCTTTCGATCATGGCCACCATGAAGGTTCCTGCTGTTGATCTCCCGCTTGTTTAAAGATGGATCCTCCTGATGCAGAGGTCACCCTGTACGAAGCGGACTTTGTGGGCTTGGTGAATGCGATCTCCTGACCCCTTTGTTCCCTCTGATTGAGTCGGTGCCTTTTCTTCCCTAACAGTTTTTGTGTCTTCCTTGTCTGGGGAGTCATGACTCCAATTCATACCCCGATTCTTTTCCTGCGTGTGCGGTGTGGTGGTTGCCCCCCCCTTTTCCCCCCCCCCTTTGCTATTTGAGACCTTCTCGTTTCTGAGCGGCACAGGTCATTTTGACGTGGCCCCCTCTTCTTCTGTTTATTCCGTAAGGTTTTTTTTGAGACAGCCTTTTTTCGGCGTGTGTTTACCTTTTTTTTTGATTTTTCTGAGTCCCCTTCACCCGTCCATTGCGCGTGCTTCGGTCCACTGCTCCGGTTTTTGAACCGCTCTGCGGCGGCGACGCCTGATTACAACCTTTAGGCTTGTGCTTTTGGCGTTTTACTTTTAGACCTTTTTTTTGGCCTCTCATTTCTTACCTGAACCTGCATTTTGCCAAGGGATAACGACAGAACCACTCCGATCTTTCTTGACCTTCCGTCTACCGAGAACGGCCGCTCTCGATTCCGAAGATTTTACAAGTTTTAAGCCTCAAATCATCCTCCTCCGATCATCGCACTTCCTTGGATCTCCTGCCCAACTCTCTGCCCGTTTTGGCCGCTGCCTTCGTTATCTTGTTTTTGCTTTAACCTGCTTATTCCCGATTTTTTTTTTTCTCGCAACTGCCCCTTCCTTTACCTGGATTTTCTTTTTGCTTAGTTGTCGAAAGCAGAGTCCCCCCAAATCATTATAGGCCATGCCTCTTCAAACTCTTGTCAGTACACTCTCATATCCCCTACTTCACGAATGAGAAGGTTGATTTTTCCGATATCTTGCCCTTTCTCCTTGGGGTTTATTTACTGCCTTTACCTTGTTTTCGATTGATACAACCGTGCGACCGATCTTACTGCCACGGCGGTTCTGCTTTGTACGTTCATTGTGTACCGTCTTGGAATTTTCTGCCTTTGTTTTTCTTCTTTTATCTTTTTGCCGCTTGTTCCTTGCCTTGTTTTTTTTTGCTCCTTGGTGCGCCGATGCTCTGCTGCGCGTTCCCCTCTTTTTCTGGGGGCGCTCCTCCCCTGTCATGCGTCCTTGGCGTTCGACAATCCTTCTCTTCCCTTTTACTTCAAGCCATTTTCTTTCTTTATGATTGAGACTTCTGTTTTTCATGAGATTATAGCAGATTTTCAATTTTTTTCTTTCCGATCGGCGTGTCCTCTCGTGGGAATTAGCTATGAGCCAGTCTCGCTGAGCCTTTTTCTACATGCTTTGATTCCTTCACTGGTTCGTTTCAGCCCGCTCAAACTTTGTTTTTTTCGTTTGGCCCCAAAATGACTCTTTTCTTCCATCCGTGATTGATGTGTTGTGTTTTTTTCAATGAAGGAGTCCCATGCCCCACTTTGCTCTTTGGGCGAGATGTACCTGGGCTTTTTTCCATCCCCTGTGTTCTGTCCATTTTCCTTTCTGTACCACGCTTGTCCCGTGCTCGTCGAGTTTTTGTACGCCTTTCTCCGTCTTGTCCGGAAAAAGCTTGCTGCAACACTTTGTCTGGATTCTATTGTTGTTGTTTTTTTTCTAGTCATAGTCCCCTTTTTAATTCCTTGTACCCTTCCGCTTTGTGAGCCTTTCCCCTCTTTTCGCCCCCCTACTCTCTTATTGAACAGTCTTTTCTTTTGGACGCTAACACAACTATGTTAGATTCGATTTGATTGTTGTGAACGTAAGCCCTTACCTGTCCCGGACTTCCAGAATTCTTCCCCCTCGTCTTTTGTTCCTGTCTGGTTCTCCTTCCCCCCCGTGTTGGGCGTTTTCCCTCCCCCCCACCACCCTGTTTTCCACCTTTCCCCGAACTCATTTTTTTTCGTGCATCGCGATATTTCCCTTTTTTTTTGAATTGCAAAGCAGTTTCCTTTGCTTGTCCTGCTCCATTAGCCGTATAAAGTGCTTTTTTCTTTCGACGGGTTCCTAGCCCTCTTTTCTAGAGTAGACTCCTCGCCTCCTCTACTTTTCTACGTCTTCTTCCGTTGCGTCCCTTATTAATCCGTCCCCTTTTCTCCGCCAATCTCCTTTTGGCGTTCCTACGGTCTGTCCTTTTTTTTTTTGTTTTCGCACGTCCCGTTCTTGATCGTCATGTGCCCCATTTTTTTCCCATTGAAGCGTTACGTCCTAATATTTACCTTCGGGCTGTTGTCCCAGGGCCTCTCTCTGTAGCTGGAATTCGATCGGCTGGAACACGTCTTTTTTCCCCTCATTCTTCTCGCCGCTCCTGTCCCGGGGCTTGGCCATATCCCGAAAAATCGGGTTTCTCCGCGCGCCTTTAACCGGTTTGTAATTAATTCTCTGAGTTTCCCTTTTCCTTCCTTTTACCCATCTCTCACCGCTCCTTCCCCCCCAAAACTTGTCCCACTGGCACCATGAGACTCCGTTTTATTTTTGTCGTTTTCGGTAGTGGGTCCACTGTTGCTTCCCCCAAATGTTTTTTTTTTTAATGTAGAGCCAAGCTGTTTCGCTTTCCTTTCGACCTTCCTCTTCCTGCCCCCCCATGGCCCGTATTTTTCTTTCCTATGCATTTCAGTGAGATCCTTCCTCACCTGCCTGTTTTTTCCAATATTACGGCAAGAATAGACTAGGATCCGATTAACCCTTTCTTTTATATTATTGCATCCTGTTTCAGTTCTCTTTAGATTCTTTTTTTCCTTTTTCCTTGTAGTTCTGTCTTTAATTGGTTCAAGTGCCCCACCTGAGACATTCTTCGAGCGGAATCTTGCGGCGGATGTTTTGCATCGGGCCCCGCTTGGGCTTTCTTTCACATTTTCCTTTGTTCTTCGGTAGTTTCCTGTCACACCAACCTCTGATATAAACCCGCCCAACTTCACACCGTCGCTGGTTTCGTTCGCGGTTTTTCAGATCGGTTCTCTTTCTAAGGTTCCTAGAATTCAGTTCCCTTTTCCTCTGCTTTAGCATTATACTCTGAAGTGATCTTTCTCTTTTAACGTTTCTTAAACCAGTATGAACCTAGCACTTCCCCTCTCGTTTCCGTTGACCATTTTTCGGGAAGACCCCTCCTTCGCCCCACACCCCTGTAGTCGAATAAGGATCTCCCGATCTACTTCTGATCCCACTCCCTACGGCCGACGGCTTTCCTCCTCTTTGTGAATTGTCCCTCCATGTTTTTGCATTCTCGGAACCTGTTAGCTCCGCTTCCTTTCTCCTCTTGCATTCTTCTTACAGCCACTCTCCCAGCAAAACCACTTCATCTTCTGCTTAAGACTTTGTTTTTTCCATGGCTGCTCCTTCCCCCTCATGATTCCATTTTTTCTGATCTCATTCGAGGTACCGTCCATTTTTCCCCCCTGCCCCATTTCCCCTCTCTTCGCCGCATTTTTGAATGAGACGATAATTCAAAACTTCCTTGTTATATTTGGAGATTGCTCTTTTTATCTGCCCGGGGCCAAGAGTTTTCCTGCGGTAAAACCGATATTCCTTTTTTTTTTTTCTCTCTTTCCCTTGCATCTATGCCCGCCTAACAATTTACGTCTGGTGTCCTTATCTCGGGTACTCTTTTTGTGGGATTTTTACCTCACCTGGCAAGGCCACGTGGTTTGTTTTGCGTTTTTTGTATGCCCCCGACTGACTTTTCCCATATCCCTACATTTTCTTTCCAGTGGAGAGTGTGCTCCTCCCGAACCTGGGTGCTCGATACTACTCCTCCTCTTTCCTTACTCCATGAGAGATGTATAGCGTATCTACTAGCTCAGGTGGTCTATTGTTTTCTCATTTTTTTGAGCCTCCCCTGACTTTTTGTAAATACTCCTGACCGGCAGCCCCCCCCTTCCTCTTTCCCCCTTTTTTTCCTTTCCTGTGTCTCCTGTCCCCCTGATTTGTTGAGTTATAAGCCGTCTACAAAGAGGATAGCTTTCCACTTGATTTTTTTTCTTTGTGTGCTTCCCATTTTTACCTCTTCTTTTGAGTCATTTGGTCCACCTTGCCCCTCTGCCATCCCCCCGCTTTGTTGTATGCTGCAAGCTGTCTCGTGTGGACTATTCAGAGTCTTGGCGCGCCGAATTTGTGATCTAGCCTTTCTTTGCTTTTCCAACCCTGTTTTTTGTCAGCAGATCCTTAGTCCCCCCGGTTTCTCTTACACTTAGAGTTTTCCTCCTCCGGCTTCTTCCCTCCCCTTTCCAAAATTGTCTCCCCCCCGAGGCTCCCCCCTTTTTTTTCTTTGTGTGCGGGAGAAGGTTTTGCGTTCGTGCCAGGGGCTCAAGCTGGTGGAGATACCGTCCTTCCTTGACTCCCCCCCCCTTTTTTCTCGTACCAGGTGCTGGCCGACAGCTGCCCCTTCGATCGGCTTTCTGTCAAGTACAGTTTAAGAAGCGTGGCGGACCCCTCCGTTGGCTTCTTCTGAACTTTATCCCTATCTTCTCTGTTCCTTGCGACGCCCTTCGTTTTCTCTCTTTTGACAGGCAGTTGGCACGACTGCCGCATATTTCTTGGCGGCGATGGTGTTCGCTTGCGCAATCTTGATTCCCTCATTCTCCTCTGGCTGATTGCTCATACACCCTTCGGCTGGACTTTTGCCCTCTTTCCGCTTTCTGCTACAGATGATCTTTCACTTTACCCTCGAGGCGAGTGTCGAAGTGGGTGCGGTCCCCATGTTCTTCCCGGTTTGTGTTTTTTGACGTCGTTTTCCTCACCCTCTTTTTTCCCCCCGTGTTATAAAGATCATCACCCTCCGATCTTGGCGGTTTCGCAGCCGATGATGAAGCAGTGTCTTTCCTTCTCTTTCGCCTTATTTTTTTTTTTACAAGTCCTTTTCAGACACTCTCCCTTATTCTCAGTCTTTCCCCTCCTCCTTTCTTGTCCTCTCCTGCTCTAGACATGCACCCGTTGACTCTTCTTTCTCGGCTATTGTTTGACTACGGCTGTTGGTTTTAACCTTTTTCACAGCGGCTCTTCTGGACATGGGTTTTTTTGCGCGCCAGCTACAACCTTTCTTTGCCTCCTATCCCCTCTTCTTTTCCTTTCCTCTTTCAGTTTTCCCCTCCAGGCAGCCCCTGCTACTTGATCATCAGGATGTCTGCGTGTTTGCATGTGGACTGGGGTTTCTTTTGAACAGTCTGATTGATGACCTCGTGATGAACATTACCGCCACCTTTTTTCCGCAGATCGTGTCCCCTGGTTTTCCCTCTCCCTCTGAGACTTCCCTCTTCTGTATGACTTGTTAAACGGTTCTTTTCGTGCTAATGTTCCGGGCCGGGAGACTCTTTGCCTCCTTTACTTGAACTTTCTGTACGTTTGAGTGTTTCTACGGGGCAGCAGAAGGTTTCTACTTCGTTGTCTTCCCTCTGCCCCTCCTTGGGGGCCGCTAAGAAAGTGGTCACAATTCTTTTTTCCCTCTCTGGTCGTTTCCCCTCTTACCTTCCCTCTCTGGTTCCAACTGCCTTAGTCATGGAGGTTTTTGGCAGGCGCTTGGAATGACTGATTTAAGACTCGCTCTTTCCCTTTACGTGTCCCTTCTTTTTCAGTTCATTTCGAGGAGGCGGGAATTTTTCGCTGAGCTGGAAGATATCATTGAGTTCCCGTTTTATTGTCGGCACTGTCGAGTAGGCAATTATTCCCTGGCAGTTCACACCGACCCCGGACGGCTTGCGACACCAAACTTTGTTCGGTTTCCATCACGCCCTTTTTCTTCTTGTTGTTCCGGTCACCCCTTCCAATTGTCCGAACTAGGCCCCCAGCTCGTCTGGCGAAAGATTGCCGGCTTTTTTGGTGTCCATTTCCTTTCAACCAGAATCGTGGCCTTCCCTAAGCTATTTTCCTAGTCCCCCACCGTTTGTTTACCGGAGCTTTCGTCTTATAAGCGTTTGACATCTTTCTTCTTCCGCGGTTTTCATTCAATGTTTTTCAATGGATGGATCCCTATTTTTCTTTTTCCTCCTTTTTGGCGAGATTCCTCCCCGTGGCCTCAATCCTTCCCCTTTCCCCTCCGGAGCGAATTTGGTAACCCCTTTCTCCCCAGTACGTGTCTTTTTCTTTGGCAGCTGAATCGTTATTTACAATTGCTCCCGGTCTCTTTTTTTCCCCCGCCGCCTTTTCAAATAGTTCGTTCCTGTCCTTCCTCTTCGCCATTGTTCTGTGATCTTTTTGATTGTTCTGACCCAGAACCCCCCCCTTACCAAACCTTTTGCGTGGGACCAGGCCCGTTCCGTCCCTCCAGTTTGTTTCCTTCCGCCGTCCCGTGTTCTTTGGTTTTACCTGGCTTTCTTTGCTGCTACGTAAACTTTCCGAGATCCAGTCCCTGGGCAGTTCCGGTCTCTTCTTCTCTTCGACCTCTTCTCCTGAGTCTCTTTCGCCCTTCCCTTCCCTCCGGGTCTGCTATCCTTTTGAACAGATTATTGCCGGACCTCGTCCATGCTCTCCACGCGGCTTCATAACCCAGGAGGTCGTTCTTGACGACTTTGATTTCCGTTCATTTGCCTTTTTTCTCTGCTCCCTTCCCCCCGCATCTTCTTTATACTTCCAGCATTTCCGTCCCCGTTCGGGGCGCTTCGATTTACCGTTTCCCCCCAAGCGGCATTGTTTTCTGGATTGATTCTCGGTCACCCCATTATTTCTCAGGTCCGGTTTCTTTCCAATATCCCGCAATCCGTTTGGTCACCCTTCTAATATGTTTTTCTCCGCTCTCCGTCCCCTGTGGTTTCAGCTTCTCCGTTTTTTCGGTCCCGTCCTTAATCCCTCTGTTTTTCCAAGCGCGATTCCCCCCCACCCTGTTCCCCCCCCCCCTTGCCCCTAGATCCCTGCAGCTATACCCCGGCTTCAGGTCGGGAGGTCCTTGCCTGCTTCCACTGGGGGTACTGCCAGCTCGGACCTCAGACGCCATGTGTTTTTCTCCTCGCTTCTTGCCGTTTGGCACCCTCCCGGTCCTTTCCTTTCTCCTCCCTTGTCAACCTTTCCTATCCTGGAATCCGGCAGAAGGCCTGGTAGGCCTCGCCCTGCTATTCTGCGTCTTCTCCCCGTGGTCTCGATTCTCATGAGTTTTTATTTTTTTTTAGCTGTTTTGTTCATCCAGTTTTTCAGGAGTTCTTTTTTCCTTTTTCCTCTCCACCACAGGTGCTTTCTAGCTCCTCCTCTGGCGCCCCTCTTACGGTTTCGTTTAGAAGTGGATCGTCCCTGTTTTAGGTCGGTCTGATTTTCCTCCCCCACTTTGCCCCTTTCCTGTTAGGTAGCTGTGTTCACCCCCCTCTCTTCCCATTGCCATTTCCGACCCCCGGCTAACGTCTCCCATCTGGCATTCGTTCGTTCAAGTGTGAAGTTCAAGCGTCGTCCGCCGGAGGATCTTTTTCAAGTCTGCTTTTTTTTGTTATTTTTCTTCTTCCTCCTCCCTCTCTTCAAGTTCCTTTCGCGCGCCGTGCTTTACCAAAGGATATCCTAAGCATCTAGGTTTGCTCCTCCTGCCACGACTTTCCGGTTCATAATTTGCTGGCCCAAACCACAACACCCCTCCCCGGTTCCTTCTCTTGCTCTTCACCTTCGATAGTCAGGTTAATCACACTTCCCTACCCAATGGTCCGTCTTGAACACCTCTTGAGACTCCTTTCCTTTTTTCCCTAAAGTTTTTTTGCAATTGGAAATTCACCTTGTTCTGATTCCTACTTTTTTCCTCAGTCCGTTTATCTCACCGCCGCTTTCTTCCCCTTTCCCTGCGACCTCCGCCCCTGCTGAAAGAACCACCCCTTTTTTTGTCTCCTTTCTGTGTTAGCTTTTGCCAAGTTCTTGTCTTTCTCTATCGGCATCTCCCCCCCTCGGTTTGCTCTTCTCACTTTTTCACTCCTTCAGGTTTCCTGCACTCACCTATATTCGACGTCTTCTTGGCGACTTCTACTTTCCCTTTCCTATTCTGGAATTTCCTTTTTTTTGCTTGCGCCAGTCTTCTTCCCTTTTGCCCTCGTTGAACATTTTTGACCACCTAACTACTCCCCCTTGTGCGGTTCTTGCAATTTTTTCACCCCTTTCTTTTCTTGTTCCTTTGCAGGTTCTGGAGTCTTCAATTAACATGGATTTTAAAGTTTACTGGAGGGGTTGGTTTTGGTTCCCCTGCTGGTCCGCTTCCTTGTGTTTCCGGTTTTTTCTGACCAGTCAGATCCTCCATTGGTCGGCGCCAGTCCGGCAGTCTTATTTTGCAAAGCCCCCTTTGTCGATAG
>Ga0179593_1576630_pt1 | contig 17224 bp, 25 predicted proteins | sample CZODoug2_1_08_16_FD_185931 | JGI IMG/M metagenome (GOLD analysis project Ga0179593, IMG submission 185931) | Vadose zone soil fungal communities from Angelo Coast Range Reserve, California, USA - CZODoug2_1_08_16fungal (PacBio error correction) | ecosystem: Environmental > Terrestrial > Soil >... | reverse complement strand
GGATGTGATCGACCTTCCTCCTTTTTTTTTTTCCCCTTATAAGCCCAACAAAACCCCCCCCCCCCCCCCCCCCCCCCCCCCCCCCCCCCCACCCACCCCCCCCCCCCGCTGTTCTTTCCCCCCCTCTTTTTTTTTTTTTCCCCCCCCCCCTTTCCACGCATGGACCATCATGGACCCATGGACTTAAAACCCTTTTTTTTTCCCCCTCCCCCTTCCCTCCCCCCTTTTACGTTTCAGCGGTTTTTTTTCCCCCCCCGACCTACAAACCGATGATCGACTCCCCCTTCCCTTCCCTTTTTTCCTCCCCCCCGAGATCGAATGGAAAATAAGAAGACCCACGAGGGCAACTGTCCTTTTCTTTTTTTCAATTCTCGGGTGAGGCAGAGGCTAGTGCGTGTTCGGACGATGGGATGATTATATGGTGTCCTCCCCCCCTTCCCCTTTCTCTATCATGGTTGAAGAGGGGGGTAGGCGGCAGGTCAGCTTTTCCCCTTTCCTTCCCCCGTCTTGCTGGGGCCCAGGTCGTAGGCACTGCCTTCTTTCTTTTTTTTTTTTTTCCCCGGCGAAAGTAATGGAACTGACTCGTCGAGTTTTCGTTCTTCCCCCCCCCCCCCAACCGGTTTCCTTTCGACCAAATAATTAGGAGCGATGATGATTTTTTTTTTTTCTCTTTTCTTTTTTCCTTCAGGGCGGTAGCGGGTCACTTTTTTCTTTTTTCCTCGGATGAAAGGTTTGTCCATTATTGCGCGGAGCTGACTTGCATTCCTCCTTCTTTCCCCCCCCCTTTTTTTCGAAGTAGATAGGAGACTGGAACGGGCGGAAAGCTCAAACCTTCCCCCCTTTTTTTTTTTTTTTTTTTTTTTTTTTCTCTCCATCCCGGCCATCCTTCTGGTTGAGCAGGTAGTTCCCCTTCCTTTCTTTTTCCCCTCCTCAAGGCTCGTAGAAGTAGGGCGCTCACCCCTTTTCTTTTTTCCCCCTTGTTTCCCGACTTACCAGCCTTTTGACAGGAAGTCAAGGGGCGGTCCTTTTCCCCCTTTTCCTCCCCCCTTTCCGGGAGGCGAAATTGGGCCAGGTAGGCGAGATCGGTCTTTTTTTTTTTTTCTTTTTTTTTTCGGCGGCAACCTTTTCTACAGGAAAGACCTCTCCCCCTTTTTTTTTTTCCTTTTTTTTCCTTTTTTCCGGAAATACAAAAGGTAGAAAAGGGAGGGCGATTTTCTTTTTTTTTTTTTTTTTCCCTCATTCCGTTCCGTCGCCCAAACCGATGGCGGTTATGTTGGTTTTTTTTTTCGTTTCCCCTTGAAGTTAAGATGTTGGGGCACCCCGCGGGCTCGTTTTTTCTTCTTTCCCTTTTTTGGGTGCATCTGTTTTTTCCCAACGATTTACCTTTACTTTTTTTTTCCCCTTTTCTGGAGGAAAAGATTCCGGCCCCCTTTTTCCCCTTCCTTCTTTTGCGGCTCTCCCAAAGAAACCCCCTTCCTTTTTTTTTTCGGTTTTAAGAGCGAGCATGTTTCTTTCTTCTTCCTCCCCCCTTCGTCCGGTAAGGGCCTTCGACCCCCTTTTTCCCTTCCCGCAGACGAAGAGTAGTAGACGTCATTCACAAGTCCCCTCTTTTTCTCCTTTTTTCCCCCCTTTTTTTCGCCACCCCCCCCCCCCCCCCACCCCATTGTGTGACGCAACCGCGGCCCTTTCTTTTCTTTTTCTTTCGGGGGACCGAGCCATTGGAGGCGCTGGGCACCCCTTTTTTTTCGTTCCCCTCCACCCCGAGGTCGGCACCCCAACTTCTTTTCTTTTTTTCCCTTTGCTCGCACCATGACCCCCCCGAAACGTTTTTTTTTTTGTTTCCGCCCCTCCATCAACCAAGTTTTTTTTTTTTTTTCCCCTTTCCTTCCCCCCCCCTGACGCCTACTTCACACTGAGTGCTATCTCTCTTCTTTTCCCTTTTTTTTTTTTTTTCCCCCATCTCGAATTTTTCTTTATTAGCAACTCAGTTTCCCCTTTTGGTAACGACGAGGGATCCCGGGAATTTTCTGGTGAGGGGAGGCCCCCACTTTTCCCTTTGAAGGGTAAGGGGCGAGCAATTCTCTTTCCCTTTTTCCCTCCCCCCTTTTTTCGCCGTTGGGTAGGAAATAGGTTTTTCTTTTTTTTTCCCCCCCCATATAGGTGGAAAGAGATACCAGCTTCCCTTAAGATCTAATAGGAAATTGCAGCACTTTTTTTTCTTCTTTTTTCCCCCTTGACCGAAAAGTGGGGGTCCTTTTTTCTCTTCCCTTTTTTTTTTCTTCCGTGCCCTTTTTTTTTTGTTTTTTTTGGGGGGGGGTCGACACCACAGACGCCTTTTTTCCTTTTTTTCCCCCCTTCGTGACTGTGCCAAATTTTTTTTTGTTTTTTTTTTTTTTTTCCCACGTCGAAGGACTTCCGTCGTTCTTTTTTTCTTTCTTTTTGCCGGTGTTTTTATTGTTCGAACCAGGGCCTCCCTTTTTTTCTTTTCCCTTGCGTAGAATAGAAAGTCATATTTCCCCCCTCTCCCCTTCCTCCTCTGGCGCGTTCTTGAACAGCTCCCTTTCCCTTTCCCCGGTGGCAAGGATAGTTGTTTGAACTTCCCCTTTTTTCCCCCTCCGGGTAATCTTTTTCCCCCCCCCTTTTTTTTTTTTCCCCACCGGAAGCGAGGTTTTTTTTTTCCCAACCATTCTCACGTCGAGGGCATTTTTCCCTTTTCCCCCCCCCAAAAGAACAGACAAATTAGTTACCGGGGCGACTTCCTTTTTTTTTTTCCCCCCCCCCCCTTGGCGCTCCGCCCCCGAGCGGGATCCTCCCCCCTCCTTTTGTTTCTTTTTTTTGATCCGTTTGCGAATAGGAGCTTTTTCCTGGCCGCGGAAAGAAAAGATAAGTGTATCCGGGCCCTTTTTTTTTTTTTTTCCCCTCCCCTTTTGCACAAAGGGGAGCTCCCTTCTTCGGTGAGATTTTTTTTTTCCCCCCCCCTTTCCCCCTTCCTTTAAGGTGGTATCGGCACCCCTGAGCGGGCCCGGGGCGGGCGACTTTTCCTTCTTTTTGTTAAGCGCCGACGCTACGAGGCTTTTTTTCCCCTTTTGCAAGGCTAATACCTGCTCAACGGCTGGCTTGCTGCCGAGTCTTTTTTTTTTTTTTCTCTCCTCTGTGGCATTCATCTCACGACGGGCACAGTCCCTCCCTCTTTTTTTTCCCCTCCCCCTTCCCAGTGATTGATATTTTTTTTTTTTTCTTTTCCCCCCCCCTTTTTCTCCCGTGGCATACAGTGCCTTTTTTCGTTACTGGCCTTCTCCCCCCCCCGGGACTTACGCGCAGATCCCCCTCTTTCTCCTCCTTTTTTTTTTTTCCTTTGCACGTGACCCGTGCCAGCCGGAACGGCCATGTCCTTTCCCCTTCCCTTCCTTCCCTTTTTTTCCCCAACCCGATCAGCCACAGATAGAGGAGGGGGGTCTTTTTTTTTTCCCCCCCCCCACGTAAAGGTTGGTTTTTTCCCCCCTCCTGACGGAGTTCACTTTTTTCCCCTTCCCCTTCCCAGGCCGGGGCAACCTCCCCCCCTTTTTTTACGACACTGGGGTTTTTTTTCCCCCCGATATATCCTCTTTGTCCCGGCCGCTAACCCCCCCCCTCCTTCCCCCCTTTTTCCTCCCCCCAGGTGGTTCCATTCACACAGAGATCATCCCCCCTTTTTCTTTTCTCGGGTGTGCACCTACCCGTTTTTTTTTTCACACAAACGCACAGGGAATTCGTTGGTCCCCTTTCCCGCGAGGACGTGAAAGGCAGGATCTCGTCGTCCGTCCCCCTTCCCCTTTTTTTTTCTCGGCCCGTCCCCCGGACTCAAGGGGTGGAGGTAGGTTTTTCCCTCTTTTATCGGCAGTGAAGGGCTTTTCCTTTTTTTCCGGGTTGTGTGTGCATTGTGGGTTAAGGGGATTTGAATTGCCCCCTTTTCCTTGGCCCAGGCAATAGGGGTGGTTCCCTTTTTTTTTTTTGTCGTAGGACGTTTTTCCCCACCAGGTTGGCGATTCCCCTCCCCTTTTTTTTTCACTGTAGATCCCCAGCCATTCTCTTCTCTTTCCTCCTCCTACCGTTTTTTTTTTTCTCCTTTTTTTTCCTCCCCCTTTCCTCCCCGGAGGCGATTTTTCCACATTTGGGCCAAACGTCTACGGACTCCCCCTCTTTTTCTGTTTCCCTCTTCCCCGTCGAAAAGGTCACAGGCTGCCCCTTTTTTTTTCCTCCACCCCCCCTTTTTTCCCCCTCGGGGCCCCCTCCTTTCAAAATCAAACGCATTCACTGGGTTTTCCACCTTTTTTTCCCCCTTCCCCCCCCCCGGGATCGAAAGGGACGCGCGGACCTTTTTTTTTTTTCCCCCTTTTTTTCGTCATCGCCTGGTTCATCTCCGACCCACGAGGGCCCCTCCTCTTTTCCCTGTAGTGCTCGGAGCGGAGGACTTAAGGGGCGGTCCTTTTCCTTTTTTTTTCTTTTTTTTTCTTTTAATGGGACACTGTTTCAGCAGACATCATGGGTTGCCGGCTTTTTGTTTTTTTTTTTCTCCTTTCTTTTTTTATAGAAATTAGGAAGGCGCTTGCGGGGCTGTTTTCTCTTTTCTTTTTTCCCTTTTCTTCCGGTCATGTGCCGTCGACTTCCTTCCCCCTCCTGGCGAAAGACACCCTTCCCCCTCCTCCCCCCCCCCCCCCTCCTCCTTTCGTGAGATAGGGTGGTGGAAGATTCTTTCTTTTTTACTTCCCTTTTTTCCCGCGGTCCACGTCAGTGACGGACAGGCTCTCGCGCTCTTTTTCCTTTTTTTTTTTTTTTTTTCTGCTGCCTTTCTCTGTTTTTAGTAAGCCTGTCTTTCCTTTTCTTTTTCCGGTCGTCGAAGTCGATTCGGCGCCTGTTCCTTTTTTTTCCCCTTCCCCCTTTTTCCCCCCCCCTTCCGGACGGTTCCCCCTCCCGCAGCCTCGGACGCATCAGTTTCCCCTTTTTTTTCAGGTAGTTCACAGCGAAGCGAAGCTCGTCTTCTTTTTCTTTTTCTTTTCCCCCTCTTTTTCTGGCCTCCTTTCATCGTGAAGATACCAGCGTTTTTTTTTTTTTTCGGTACCAGGGACGGAGTGAATCGGACAAGGCACCTTTTCCCCCTTCCCCTTTTCTCGCACCTGTTCTTTCTAGATCTCTTCTCCACAATGATCGTTTGCAGGTAGGCTGGGCAAGGACTCCTTCCCCCCCTTCTTTTCTTACCCTGGTTTTTTTTTTTTTTTTTTCAACAGGAAATGTCACTCTTCCCTTTTTTTTCTGCAGATTCCGCTCAGGATGAGGTCTCCTTTTTTCTTTCCCCCCTTTTTCCCGATTTTTTTTCTGTTGGTTTGTTTTTCCCCCTTTTTTAGCGTTGGGGCCCCACGAGGGGGCTCGCGGGGGCCTTTTTTTTTTTTTTTTTTTTTTTCCCCCCCTTTTTTCCCCCTTGCTCCGAGTGCGTTTTATCCTGGCACCGGAACACCCTCCTCTCTTTCCTCCCTTTTCCTCTTTTTTTTTGCGGGTTTCCGCAGCGAGGAAGGAGTCTATGCTTTTTTTCTTTTTTTCCCCCCCCTTTGTGGTTCCCCTCCCTTTGTAGTCTGGTCGACCATCTACCGTCCCCCCCCCCTGTCCCTCTTTTCCCCTTTTGGACGTCATTCACAGTCACGAGGGGCGGAGGAGCCCCTTTTTTCCCCTCCCTAGGGGTGGCTCCCCCCAAAACCATCCCCCTGTTTTTCCCCCCTCCTTTCTCGGAGATAGAGGGCCACGAGAAATTTGAGCGCTGGGCCCCCTTTCCCCCCTTCCCCCTTTTTTTTCCCCCCCGATATGACAAAACGGTAGAGTATTCGGCTTTTTTTTCTTGCTCCCCTTTCCGGCCCCAGGAACGGAATGTCCGCCTTTTTTTTTTTTTTTTTTCATCAACCCCCCCTTTTCGGGATTAGAGTAGTTACCTTCCCTTGTCCCTTCCTTTTCTATCTTTCTCTCTTTAATAAAATCGTTGTGTTGTGAGATCTCTTTTTTCTTTTTTTTTTCCTCTTCGTCCGTTTGGTTTTCCCCTTTTCTTTCCCGGACTTGGTTGATGCGGGGCGGCACCCTTCCCTTTTCCCCTGGGGGCGTCCTTTGAGCAACAAGTTGGCGCAGCCTCCCCCCCTCCCTTTTGTGGTCGACCTTTTTCCTTCCCCTCCCTTCTCGTTTCTTCTGTGGTGGAACACAGCGAGAAATGGCCTTTTTTTCTTTTTTTTTCTCCCGGTCGCGAAAAAAGGTGATTGATGGGTGGTGAGCCTTCCTTTCTTTTTCACTTTTTCTGTAGGTGCTTATAAGACACTACGGGACTTCTCCCCCCTTTTCTTCTACTCCCTTAGTAGGCGAACGTTTTCCTCATTTCCCGGTAAGGTAGATTTCTTTCTCTTTTTCTCTTTTTTTTCCTCCCCCAACATGGGGCAGCTCCCTTTTCTTTTTTTCCTCTTGTCCTTTTGTTCCCAAACCCCGGGAAAGACCTCGAACTTTTTTTTCTGAAAGAGAAGGATTTTCCTTTTTTTTTGTTCCCCTGGTGACGGTCTTTTTCCTCTTCCTTTCCCGATGGCAAGGTGTTGAGCCGAACCCACCTTCTTTTTTCCTTTTTTTTTTCCCCCCCCCCCCCCCTTCCTTCCGAGGCATGACCACCAAACAAAAACAGTACCCCCCTTCTTTCCCTTTTTCCTTCCCTGTGGGAAGGGATGCTCGCCGATTCTTCTTTTTTTTTTTTTCCCTTTTTTTTATTTCCATGGCATTTTTGGATCAGGGCGTCATTATTCTTTTGGTCTCGATCCTTTCCCCTCTTGACCCGTCCCGACGGTGTAATCCGGCCCTTCCCTCTTCCCTTCCCCCAAGGTGCAGCGCTTTTCCCCTAAGTATGGTTGCTGGAAGAGAAAATCCGACCGTCTTTTCCATGTTTAAGCCAATTTAGGGTTCTTTCCGAGGAGGGAAAGGCGGCCGACCACAAATAGGTCCAGGTTCTCTTTCTTTTTCTCTCTTGCCTTCTGGGTGGAACTTACCTTTTCCCCCCCCCTTTTTTTCTTTTCTCACCCGGCAATGGCTTGCCTCTTTCTTTTCTTTCGTCCGAGTCCGTTTCCTTTCCCTTTCCCTGTGAAGGCATCAAGCCGGCAAGGCGTCCTTTCCTTTTTCCTCCCGTGATTTCCCCCCCGAGAGGACCCCCCTTTTTTGCATACAAGGCGTACTGCAGAGCCCCCTTTTTTCCTTTTTCTTTTTGTCACTCCCCTTCCTTCCGCGAGGCTGGAAGGGCACGTTTCCCTCGTGAAAGCGACGCCTTCCCTTTTTTTCCCTTCCCCCCTCTTTTTTTTTTCCACCCCCCCCCACCCCGATCAGCACGGCTAGAGGGAGTTGTTCCTCTTTCCCCCCCTTTTTTGGGCTGCGCCGAAACTCCTTTTTTTCCCCCCCTTTTCTTTTTCGACTTGCCCACTTTCCGGAAAAGGCCATTACGATTTCTCCCCCCCCCTTTTTTTCCCCCAGCAAGCGCACTTGACAGATCATATCCGACCCTCTTTTTTCCCTCCCCCCCCCCCCCCCCTCTGGCACCCCTTGATACCTGCTGGAATGGAAAAAAGTTTTTCCCTCCCCCCCCCCCCCCCTTCTTCCTGACGGATAGGGCAGATTAGACTAAAGGGATCTTTTCCTTCCCCTTTTCCTTCCCCCCCCCCCCAAAAGCCCCTTATTTAAATAGGGGGTCTTCTCCCCCTTGCCGAATTAGTTAGTAGGCTGGCTCCCTTTTTTTTCCCCCCCCCTTTTCGGCGCCTTTGCCTCGATACAGAGGTTTTGTAGGCCTTTTTTTCCCAGTGAGAATGAGGTTCTTGACCTTTTTTTTTTTTTTCCCTTCCCCCCCCCCATGGTTCATTTGAATTCGGGGAAATTTTAGAAGTTTTCCCCCTTTCTTGGGTGGACCTCCAGAGGGGGAGTGCGTAGAAGGGGGCCCTTTTTTTTTTCTTTTTCCCTTTTTGTTCTGGCACTGTCCCCCCCTTCAACCATTAAATATTATCTCTTTTAATCCTCCTCATTTTTTGTTTTTCCTTTCCCCCCCGTTGGCCGTGACCGGAGGAGATCGCCCACCTGGTTTTTTCCCCTTTCTTTTTTTTTTTTCCCCCCGTATTTCCTTCCCACCTTCGAAAGAGTAAACGGCCCTTTCCCTTCTTCCCCCCTTTCTTTTCCTTTTCCGAAGACGGTCAAGAAACCGCATTCATTGGTTTTTTTTTTTCCCTCCCCCTCCCCCCCCCCCCCTCTGATCGGACTCCCCTTCCGTTTGATGGAGGGAACAGGAAGACTACTTCGCACTTCCCCGAGGGCAAACGGAATTCTGTGCTTTTTTTCCTTTTTTTTTCTTTTCTTTCTTCTAGCTGGCTTTAGAGATGATCTCTGGGTGAATGGACCCCCCCTTTTTTTTCCCCTTTTTTTGGGTTAAGCGGTGCCGGTCAAGGCTGTCGGTAGCTTTTTTTTTTTTCCTTTTTTTGCGTTCGCACCCAAGTCGTTAGGGGGCCTTCTTCCTTTTTTGCCGTCAAGTAACTGGCCACTTTTTTTCCTTCCCCCCCCCCCCCCAACATTTAACGTTGCATCGACCACATACTCGTATCGTTTTTTTTTCTTTTGTACGTCGCCGGATGGCAGGAGGTCTTTTCTTTTTTTCCCTTTTTCTCCTAAAGTGTGACCCTTTTGATATGAAGCGAGATTGCTCTTTTTTTCCTTTCCCTCCCCCTCTTTTTTTTTTTCATCAACGTCGTCGACAGTTAGAGCCGGCGCCTTCCTTTTTTTCCCTTTTTCTTCCCCGGCTGCCCGCCCCCCGGCACTCTTGAAAGCAGCAAAGGCCGGGTGTCTATTTTCTCCTTTTCTTTTTTTTTTTTTCAGCTCGTAGAAGTTCCGGCGATAATAGCGGAAGTTGGCCCTTTTTTTTTTTTTTTTTTTCCCCCCGGCGTTTCTAGGATACAGGGAGGAGTGATTCTTCCCTTCCCCCCCCCCTTTTTTTTTTCGCGCAACCTGGGCAACGGTCGGGCTCCCCTTTTTTTTTTTTTTTTTTTTTTTCCTCCCCCTGAACCTCCTTTTTCCCCTTTTCGGCCTGGATATACTAGGAACCGCCCTCTCCTCTCCCATGGACGAGTCACAGGTCGCCCCGGCGGCTTCCTTTTTTTTTTTTTTTTTTTCCTTTCCCCCATTTTTTCGAACCCCCCAGGTAAAGATGGCGTTCTTTTTTTGGTTTTTTTTTTTTTTCTTTCGCTGTTGGGCAAACAGCTTCCTTTCTTTTTTTTCTTCCTTTCATTTTCTCTTCTTACAGGTAAGCTCGAAGGCGTTTCTTCCCCCCCCTTCCCTTAACACAACGTAAGAGCGGAGCTTTCCCCCCTGTCGGGAGGTTCAAGCATCTCTTTTTTTTTCTTTGCCGACGCTGCGCGCCCAGTCTTCCCCCCTTCCCTTTCCCCCCGCTCCCCCCCCCGGCACCTGCAGGCGTTTCTTTTTTTTTGTCATTTCACAGTCCGAGGCGAGAGCACCTCCTTTTTTTTTTTCCCCCCCCTTTTCCCCCCCCCCCCCCCATCCCCTTGTTTTTTCTCACTGCGGCCCGGGCCGAGTGAGTATTTCTCTTCTCTTGGGCCACGATATGGCCGAGAAGTTCGGATACACCTCCTTCCCCTCTTTTTTTTTCCTTTTTCCCCTTTTGCGTTGCTTGCTCGCACTGACCGCCCCTTTCCCTTCCTTCCTCCCCTTCCCAGGTCGGGATCGCGTCGTACCTACCTGAAGCTACTTCCCCCTTCCCCCCTGTGTTTGTTTTTTTTTTTCAGTTTCTCCTTTGGTGGAAGTAGGCGTCACATTTTTTTTTTTTTCCTCCTCCCTTGGTTTGGATTTCTTTACGGCAGGCCCCACCCTTCTCCCTCTTTTTTTCCGAGCAAAGTGCCGCAGACGCCGAGACCTCGTCCTTTTCCCCTTTTTTTTTTTTTTTCCTTTTTCAAAAAAAAAACTTCTCGGGCCATATTCTTTTTTTTTTTTTTCTCAATTGGCGCGGTCCCCCCCCCGTTCCTTGTCGGCAACACCCCTTTTATTTGATGGTGGTGCGCCTAGACCTTTTTTTTTTTTCTTTCTTTTTTCACATAAAGCGGTAGGGATATAGCACCTCGGTTACTTTTCCTTCGGGACGGACTCAGTAGTAGGAGAAAGAATGCTTTTTCCCCTTTCCTTCTTTCTGTGAACATTGTCTAAAGGAGTAGCCCTTTTTTCGAGCAGCGTCGCGATTCCCCCTCTTTTTCCTGCTTCTGCCCCACCGCCCGCCTAGACGATTTTTGTTCTTGACGCGCGCTCTGACGGGTTTTTCCCCTTTTTTTTCTTTTTTTTTTCCTTCCCCTTTTCGATCTACCCCGGGTAAATAGTTCACCGATTTTTTTTTGACACGGCAAGCGATTTGTTTTTTTACCAACAGGCTAACGTCGAGTCCTCCCCCGTTCCCTCCCCATCGTAACCGGGGGGACGGAAGGTTTTTCCCTTTTTTTTTTTTTTTCTTCTTTTTCATCCTCCCTTTTGGAGACAGGTGTGTCTCTTCCCCCCCCTTGCCAGGGAATACGGGGAAAGAAATTACGTCTCCCTTTTTCTTCCTTCCGGGGGCTGCGACCGGCAAAACGATTCAGGTGTCTCTTTTTTCCTTCCCCTTTCCCCCCAGCGTTGCGCGCGCTGGGCCGAGTCGTGTCTTTCTCCCTGGACGTCCTGAGTCAGCAAAACGAGGTTTTTTTTCTTTCCCCCTTCACCCCCTTTTTGGATTTTGGCCACAGGAGGGGCCGTCGCCTCAACTCGCGGAGTTTTTCCTTTTTCTTTTTTTCCGTGCTTTTTTCGCCTTTCCCTGGAATTCTAACTTGCTTCAAACGGCTGTCTTCTTCCCCTATTCTTCGTCTTCCCTCTTTTTTTGCTCTTCCCTCCTAGGTCGCACGAAGAGAAATACGAACCCCCTGCGATTGAGCTCTCTTTCTTTTCCCTTCCTTTTCCTCTTCCCCAGTGTCCCCTGGCCCGAGAAAGATCATGGTTCAACCTTCTATTCCCTTGCACCGGACTTGCCTCTCCCTGCCCTTTTCTCCCCTTTCCAAGTACCATGACGACAGAAGATCGTCACCCCCCCCTTTCTAGGAGGGGGTCGAGGCAACGTACTTTTTTTTTTTTTCCCCCCCCTCCGGATTCTTTCACTTAAGGTAATTAGACGGCCCCCTCTATTCCGGTCAGGGCCTACAGAAATGGGCTTGTCCCCCCCCCCCTCTCCTTCCCTTCATGGACACAAGATGAACGGACGCTTAACCCTCTTTCTGATCTCTGCTGAATGGAAAAAGGGTGGTCCACTTTTCCCCCTCTTCCTTCCTCTTTTTTTTCCCCTTAAGTCTAAGAGAAAATACCGGTAGTCAACCCTCACTCGGGGTACGGAGAGGATTTTTTCCCCCCCCTCCTTTTCTGCCCTTCCCCCAGAAACGTTCGACGGTCCTTTTTGGTTGTTAGTCGGTGAAGATGAACTCCCCCCCCCCCTTTCCCTTTTTTTCCTTTTTCCTTTCCTTCTCCTTTCCGGTTAGGTAAATGGTAAGGGGTCCGGGGACCGTTTACGACGGTTTTTTTTTTTCCCCCCTTTTTTACCTCCCCCCCTTGCGTTGTAGACGGTTGGCACAAAGGTTGTGTCTTTGCACTGTAGATCAAACAAGAAATCCCCCTTCCCCCCCTTCCCAGTTTTTTTGATGTTTGAGAGGAGGATGGATGTTTTTTTCCTCCTCCCCTTCCCCCTCTTTTTTCTTTTCTCCCCCCTTTTTTGCCAACGTCTAAGACGAACAGATGGGATTTCCCCCCCCCCCCCCTTCAAATGTTCCCGGCATGCCATAATGGAACATGGACTTCAACCCTTTTTTTTTTTCTTTTCCCTTTACCCTCCATTCCACTGGGAACGTCACAGAGTCACCGACCTTTTACCCCGGCGCGACGTGCTGCGAACGGAACGACTACCCTCTTCTTTTCCTTTTTTTTCCCCCTTCTGTCCCCCTCCTTTCTGAGTTTGTTGGAATAGACGGGTAGGTGGCTCGGAGTAGCCGGGAGGCTAGCGGAAGATAGGCGGATGATGACTCTTTCTTTCCCCCCCTTCCTTCCTGGGATTTCATTTTTCCTCCGCGGGGGTTAGCGGCCGTGTCCCTGTTCCGGGCTTGGAGGGGCGGTTCCCCCTTTTTTTCTTTTTTTTCCCCCCTTGCCCCTTTCTTTCCGTAGAAAGTACTGGCCCCTTTTCTTTGGGGCAGCCACCAAAAAGGTACGTTTGCCTTTTCTCCCCCCCCCTTTTTTTTTTTTTCGCGATCTTCGTCGGAATGTAAACGTCCGCCGGATTCCCTTTTCCTTTTCTGCCAGGCTCGTCGGCGAGGATCGAAGGTGTCCCTTTTTTTTCCCCCTCCTCCGTCCTTCTCTCCCTAGCATCAAGGGGTCGTCGAAGTCTCTTTTCCTTTCTGGGCAAGCTAAAATGGAACGATTCCTCCTTCCCCCTCCTTTTTTTTCGTTCCTTCCTCAGAAGTGTGAGAAGGTTAGCCGGCCACTTCTTCAGCCGTCGGCGGATAAAACCTAGGCGATTCCCCCCCTTTTCCCTTTCCTTATCCCGTGGATGAAAAAGGACTTTCCAGGTTGCTTCTCCCAGGCAACCCTGACTCGGAAAGGAGAGCGCACCCCTTTCCCCTTTTTTTTTTTTTTCTTTTTTTTTCCCCCTTGCCCTTAACAAATGATAGTTGAAGGTCGTGTCTTTTCCGCTTAGATGAGAAACGGATCCCCCTTCCCCCCCCCCCCCCCTTCCCCTTTTTTTTTCCGTCCCCCTTTATTGAGTTTATTAAGATAGGATCCCTTTCCCGTCCAGTACGAAAGGTAAATCTTTTTCTTCTTTTTTTTCCCCTTTCCCCCCTTTCCGTCTTAAGCTGTTGGGACCCCGCTTGCTCTTCCCGGCGGAAAATGGGCCTTTTTTCTTTTTTTTTTTCTTCTCCCTTTCCACCCCGTCCCCCCAAGGGGCGTGGATGACAACGATCCCCTTCCCCCCTCCCCGAGCGGCGCGGTAAAAGACCTCTCCTTTTTTTTTTTTTTTCTGTTTCCCTCCCCGGCGCAGGGGACTGGTCTATTTTCTTCCCCCCCCCTTGCGGAACCGTAGGCCTTCCCCCCCTTCCCCCCTTTTTTCTGGGTTTTTCGCCGACGAAGGCTATTTCGTAGAAGGTCATTTTCCCCCCCCTCTTTTTTTCTCTCCACCAACAGAGTTTGTGGCGACCAACTTTTTTTCTTCACCCATCAAATGGGGTGCCTCCCCTTTTTTTCCCTGCTGATTTTGATCAGAGGTTCCCCCCCCCCCCCTCCTCCTTTTTTCTCTCTTTGCCCTATATGGCCGCGACCCCCCCAACCCTGAGGTAGAAAAAAACGTCCCCTTTTCCTTTTTTCCCCCTTTGCCTCTCACCTTGAAAGGAACAGTATTCTTTGGGTCGAGTTTGAAGAAAAGACTTTCCCCCCCCCCCCCCTTCTTTTCTCTTTTCCCTTCCTTCACAAATGAAGAATACTCCCCTCTATTTCCTTTCACCACAAAAGTTTGTTGTTTGTTGAGTCCTCTATAATACCTTTTTATTTTTTTTCCTTTTCAGTAGGAGTCAGTGGTAGTTCCCCTCCCTCTTTTTTTTTCCCATTGGTTGATTGCTGTGCGGCAAAACAGAAAGTTAAGTTTTACTTTTCTTTTTTTTTTCGCTCAGTGAAGAAGACGTCCGACGACTCCCCGTTGGGGGGGCCTTTCCCTTCTTCTTTTTTTTCCCTTTTCTTCCTTTTTTTTCAATAGGTGAAAAAGCTGCTCTTTCCTCGAATAATAGGAAAGGCCGTCCTTTTTTTTTTTTTTTTTTCCCTTTTTTGATGTGGGTGCTCCCCCCCCCTTGTAAGCACAGAAGGCTTTTTTCTTTTTCCCCTCCTTTTTTGAATGAAGTAGGAAGACTTTTCCTTTTTTACGCCCAGAAGAGTTCCCTTTCCCCCCCCCTTGTCATAAGGGTCGCCCCTTTGTTGTGGGCGCGCAAGGAGTAGCACTTTTTTTTCCCTTGCAGGCTGAGTGAACCCTCGCGCGCTTCTTGGGAAAGAGGCCTCTCTTTTTTACCCTTTTTTGTTAAGGTGCTTCCCCGCGGGCATTAGAGATTAACGGGTCCTTTTTTCCCCCTTTTTTCCCCTACCCCCCGGCGCGATTCCAACAGCTACGTTCCCCTCTTCCCTTTCTTTCCCTCCCCCCTAACTTTTTGGGCGAACCGGAACTGGCCTGGTGTCCTCTTCGGGCCTGAGAGGGATAGAACGCCCCCTTTTTTCCCTGAGTGATCGTCCCTTCCCCCCCTGCATCGAGCGGGCGGTAGAGGATCTTTCCTTTTTCCCCCCTCCTTTTTTCCTTTTTTCTCGGGCGATTCAGAAAGAACCTTTCCCCAGTTTTTTTCGGCGAGGTTCCTTCCTTCCCTATTTGCAAATGAAGTCAATGTCCACGGCGGGGGATCGGCCCCTCTCTTTTTTCAAACTCGCGGCTTTCATACGAGATGAGATTAGAAGGTGTCACCTTCCCCTTTTCCTCTTCACCCCTTTTTTCCTTGATTGAAGAGGGGATGCGGGTTACTTCCTTTTTTTTTTTCCTCCACCCCTTTCTTTTGAGTTCGGCAAGGAAAGGCGGCCGGATCTTGTACTTCCCTTCCCGTGGATTGGATTAGGCGGGGAAACTCCTCTTTCCTTCCCTTCTCCTTCCCCCATCCCCCCCTGCTAATTTAAAATTAGATTCTTTTTTCCTCCACGGGACGTAGGAAAGAGGACCTCCCCCCTTTTTTCCCCCTCCTCCCTCCTCCCAGAGTAGGAAACAACCGATTTTCCCCTCCCTTTTTTTCGTGACGGGCAAAGTAAAGTTTGGGGCTGTCTCCCCCCTTTCCTCCCTTCTCTCTTTTTAACTTCGACGGAAAGAGGCAAACGGGCCCCTTCCCCCCCCCTTTCCCCTGCCCCTTTGAGAAAACGCAATCTCTTCGCCCAGGTTCTGACCGCGACAGCTAAAACAAGCGTTTTTTTCCCCACCCCTTTTTTTCCTCTTCTGAATGGAAAAAAGTGTTTCCATTCACAGTTTTTCCTCTAGCCTGGATAAGAGAACCCCCCCCCCCCCCCCACTCCCCCTTTTCCTGGAAATAGGGGTAGGCGATTGTATTTTGCTAACTCTCGTAGTAGGAAGGGTCCTTCCTTCTCCCCTCTTCCTACAGAGGTTGTAGGGGTAGGTGACGGGCTTACTTTTTTTTTCCCAGTTGGAACTTTTTTGCGGTTTATGAAAGTATTAGGATCGTTTCCCCCCCTTTTTCTCCCCTGGTCTTGAAGTTTTTTTGGGACCTTTTCGAAAGGTGGCCCAGTCCTCTTCCAATGCGTGGGGGGAAGTAGTAGACGGTTTCCCCCCCCTTTTTTTTCCTCCAGGGTCGGCAATGTCGCTCCCCCTTCCCTTTTTTTGTTGTGAGGAAGCTCTATTTTTCCTGTTGTTCGGGACCGGGAGGAGATCGCCACCTTTTTTTTCCCCCCTCTTTTCCCCCCCCCCTCGTGTCTGGGAAACCGTCGAAGAAATTTTCCCCCTTCCCCCCCTTTTTCTCCCCTTTTTTCCGCTCCCGAAGACGGCAAGAACAGTCATTTCACCTTTTTTTTTACCCACCAAAGAATGATAGAAGCCTTTTCTCCCTCCCTTTTTTTCCCTTTTTTTTCCCCTGAACATCCCTCACGAAGAAACCCGAGGGCACCTCTCCTCCTTTTTCTTCTTCTTTTCTTAGGAAGGAGGATAGAGAAGATAGGCTCTTTTTCTTACCCCCTTTTTTCCCACTCCCCCCCCCCCCCTCCCCCCTCATCATGTGTTGACAGAGGGGTTAGAGGACGGTCAGCTTGTTCCCTTTTCATTCTCTTGAGGGGAGGCCCCCCTTTTTTTTTTTCTTTTTTTCCCCCTGGGATGGCAGTAGAAGTACTGGCCACTCCTCAGCCCCAAAAAAAGGTACAGTTGGCCTTTTTTTCCCTCCCCCCCCCCTTTTTTTTCCCTTTTCAGTCCTTTGGGCAATGTTACGTCGCGGATGCAGGGCGTCTGCTCTCTTTTCTTCTCGATAGAAGGTGAAAAAATTGATCTGCTCTCATTCTTTCCCTTTTCTCTTTCCCTCTCAGAAGATAACGTACGTCAGAAAAGTCGATCGGCGTCCCCTTCCCCCCTTTCACCTATTTTCGACGAAGACCCCCTTTTCCTCCCCCCCTCCCCCTTTTCTCATTCCCTTCCTTTCGTGCAGGCAGGTAGTTAAAAGAGAAGCGCAGCTCGTTCTTTTTTTTTTTTTCCCCCCCCTCTGAGTTTGGGAAGAGGGCCCTCTCTTTTTTTTATGAAGGAAGTACAAAGGGGGCGGATTTTCCTCCTCCTTCCAGGAGAGAGTTTTCCCTTTTTTTCTCCCTTTTCCCTTTCCCTACACATGAATCGTTGCAGGTAGTGTCGGCCCTTCTTTTTTCTCCCCTGAATTAAAGGGGAAATTTTACTTCTCCCTTTTTTATAGGCGAGAGACCGGCCCAGGGTGGTCTTTTTTCAAAAGATGGGCGGTCTTTTTTTTTTTTTTTTCTTCCCTTTTTTTTTTTTCCCGCGTTTTCTACGACGGACGTGTACGGCGAACCTGGCCTTCCCCCTCTTAAAGGTAAGATAGAAGGGGCTTTTTTTTCCCCTTTTTTTTTTTTTTTTCCCTTTTTTTTTTTCCACCGTTCAAGGAGAGGCGGCGTTTTCCCTTTCTTTTTTCTTCCCGGGGGAGGAGGGCGGTTTCCTCTCTCTCCCCTCTTCAGATGCACCCAGGGGGCGACAAGGTAGGGTCCTTTTCTTTTTTGCTCCTTCACCCTGTGCAGGGAGTTAGAATATTTTCTTTTTAGAGACGTCATTCAAAGTCCCGAGGGCGCTCTTTTCCCCTCTTCTTGTGGAGAACCCCCTTCCCCCTCCCCCACCTCCCATGTTGTGGCAGAAACTGCGGACGTTTCTTTTTCCCCCTCTTTTCGGAGAAATTGAGATTCTTTTTCCCCCCTTTTTATTTTGCCGAGAGTTAGGGCTAAAACGATGTCTACCCCTTTTCTTCTTTTCTTTTTTTCTTCGCGAAAATTGCTAGAATGGGACCCTCCCTTTTTCCTTTCCCCCCCGCCCAACCCAAAGTCGGGATAGAGTAGTTAAACTACCTGG
>Ga0179593_1675711_pt1 | contig 17225 bp, 22 predicted proteins | sample CZODoug2_1_08_16_FD_185931 | JGI IMG/M metagenome (GOLD analysis project Ga0179593, IMG submission 185931) | Vadose zone soil fungal communities from Angelo Coast Range Reserve, California, USA - CZODoug2_1_08_16fungal (PacBio error correction) | ecosystem: Environmental > Terrestrial > Soil >... | reverse complement strand
GGCCCTTCCATAAACTCAGCTGACTCCGTTTGTTTGCCCCCCACCCCCCATTTTTTCCCAAATTGCATTTGCCGAGACTCCTTTTTTTACGAAGGATCGGTATAGCTCTCTATTACTTCCCCGTCGAGATGTTGAACGGTTTGTTTCCTTTATGGAGGGCCCCCTGAGTTTTCATCCCGTCTCTCCCTGCTGTCTCGGGCCACACCCGTCACCCACTTTTTCCAATCGCGCTTCCCCCGAATTCCCCCTCTGAGGGACCTTATGGACGAGCCCCCCATCGAAGTCAAAGTTTTTTTTCTTCCCTTTGGGCGATGACGTTTAGTCCCAGGCTTCTCTCTGGATTGCACTTCTCCTTCACCTCTTGACAAAAGCGCCACTGAGCGGAGACTGCTCCCTTTCTCAGACTCTCATGCCCCCCCTCAAACGACGGGGACCCCGCTCCAGGAGTCCCCCCCGCTGTTGTCCCGGCTTCCAAGTTACCAGGCTCCTTTTTGGCTTTCCTGCGTTGAGTTCCTTGGTGAATGCGTTTTTCAAGAACTGTTTTCTTTCGAGTTTTTTTTTCCTTCCCCCAGGATCCACACAATCTCTTGCATTCTTCTTTGTCCTTTTGCAATGGAGAATTTCAGTTCCGCTGCTGCCCTCATCGTTATCTAAGCCCCTTTTTTTTTTTGGTTTGCACATTGTGCTTCTAGTTCTTTTCCGACTCACCAGAACTTCACCACCTCTACGGCCTGTCTTCCGTCTGCCAGCAATTTCTTTTTAGGGGTTTTTTCGTTTCGCGAACATGTTCGCTCCACTTCAGTGGAGCTTCGGACCTTCTTTATTTTCGGCTTTTTGATCCTTCGCTGGTTTCCCTCCAACCCCTCACCTGCCTTTTATACTTTTGAGGATAAGGAATTATAGACGTCTTGGGCGTTTCCCCGTGTCTCACAGTTGGCCCCCGCCTAGGGCGTGCCATGTGGCTCTTCCTTTTTGGGTGCTTTCTCGCGATGCACGGTCAGGCCCGTCCGCGGACAAACCTCTTCCGCCACTTTCCCCCCGCCACCCTTTTTATGCATCGAAGATCGAGTCTCCCTTTTTCTAACGTGACGGCAAGTTCAACGCGTAGGTGCGGTTCCCCCCCCCCCTTTTTTCTTTTTAAAGGTTTTTTTTCATGAGCCCGTGCGTCCGGCGGGACTTCTCCCCCTTTCGTTTGGGATTTCTTTTTCCCCCCTTCATGGCTGATTTTTTTCGAGGAAACCCTTTTAGTACTAACCTTTTTTCACTCTTTTTTCCCATTTTTTGCTCCCCTTCAAATGATGCTGTCGGGCCGTTTCTCCCCTGCCCTTCCCCCTTAAATCAACCGTTAGGACCAAATCTCTCTCTTTTCCTTCTTGTTGTTGTTGTTTTTGCTTTTTTTCCAATGCTGGCGCTTCCTTCCTTTCCTGGAAGAATAATTGAAAGTTATTTCTTAGTCACTACTTCTAGGTTTCCCTCGCTGTTTCCCCCCTTTCTTTCTTTTTCCGAGGGAAGCCCACCCCGTTCATCACCCCCCTGCCTCCTTTTCCGTGGCCCTTCATTTTCACCTTCCCCCTTTTTTTTCGCACGTTAATTCAGTTGGATTGCCTGCTTTTTGCCCGTCTTTTCCCGTTTTGCGGATTCGATTTGTTTTCCCCCCTTGTCCTTCCTGTTCGATCGGATAGAGTTTTTGCGACTGTAGACTTCTGTGGTTGCGAGAGCCATTCCCCCACCCTTTTTTTTTTGGTTTTCCATTCGCGGCTTTCCCTTCTGCCATTTTGTGCCGCCTTTCCCTCCAAGGACCGTTTTTATCTTCTTTCCCCCCCTTAGACATGTTTAGTCCTGGTGATGGTTTATTTTCCCCACTAAATTAATCCCCCGCGCCCCCTCTCCCCTCTTCCCTTTTCGCGCAAATCCCGGGGGAAGCTTCTGCCGTTTTTCTCCCTTCCCCTCCTTCCCACCGATCCTTCTGCCACTCAAGCGCGAGTTTCTTCCCCTTCTTTCTCCTTCTTTTTTAAAAAAAAAACTGTTCTTGTGGAATTGTGGGGGCTTCTAACTGGTGCCAGTCTGGTCCCCGCTTGCGTCCCATCTACGATGATTTTCCCCCTCTCTGCTGTGTCTTCTTTTTTTTCAGTTTTTGCATTTTAGAGTGTTTCCCGCTCCATAGACCTTCCCGGAATTCCCGGTTCTTCCCCCTCCCAAGGCCACCCACGCAGTTGCCTTGCTTTCTACTGTCACAGGCTTTATCCGTGCACAGTTGCACCGCGAGAGGATTTATTCCCTCCTTGTTTTTTCCTCTGGAGGTCACTAATGGTTTCCAAATCGATGGCGCATTTTTTTTCCTGATTTTCCTGTTCCACTCGAAAGGATGGCGCTGTCAGCGTCCTTTGCTTTTCGTTCCCCCTCGATTTTGAAAGAACCTCCCATGGCAGCATTCTTTCGGTTTTTCCTTTTTCTGCTGTGGGTGAGTGCCGTCAAAATGCCCGTCTTCCGGATCTCCCTTTTTACCCCCTCTTTTGACGGGCTCTTTTCCCCAATTTTCCCAAACTAGCCCGGTATCGAAATCCCTTCTTAATTCCATCCGGCCCCCCCTTATTCCCCTTCGTCCCCCCGTGGTAATCGGCACCGCTGTCCCGTTCCTTTTCTTTTTTTCCTACTCGAGTTGCACAGTTTCGGGGTCTCTTCCTTTTTCTTCCTCTCTTTCATCTTTTCTGAGATCCTCCCCCCCAAGCGCACCCCCCCCCCGCACCTGTGCGGAACAGCGCTAGGGCCGAGTGCCTCCTCTAAACTTCAGCGTGCCGAGACACGTTTTTCCACGGGTGCCCTCTTTTCAATTTTCCCTGAAGACGTTACCCCCTGGCAGATGTCGCGCGCTTTTTTTTCAAGTCTTCCTTTTGTTGGCTCCCTCACTTATTGAATCCATTGCCCCCTCTGTCGGTTTCCCCCTTCAAACGTCCCGCTGTTCCGTTAACCTTAATGATTAGTTTTTTCATGATGGTTTTCTGGCTTTCCGAGCCCCTCTCCCTTTCGGTTCTAGTTTTCTTTTCAAAGCTCTCGCTGAGCGCAGCTTCGTTTCCCCCCCCTTGGCTCTTCTTAAATCGTCCCCTAAAAATGAGCCTTTTTTTCTCCCCCTTTCCTTTTCGGAAGCTTTCCCCAGTGCCCCGCCACTGACGTGTCCCATCCGCCTTTGATCGCCCTCGCCGTGCACTTCCAGCCTGTTCTCCTGCCTTTCAAATGCCTTGGAGCATTGGTGAAGGCTTTTAAGCCTTCATGTTTCCTGGCAGTTCGGCAGCCTAACAACTTCTACTCGTATTTCTTTTTTCTCCCGTGACTGTCTCCCCAGAGCTGCCACTTTTCTCTTAGAAGTGTTTGGACCATTGCACATTTGTGCGGGCAGGCACTTTTCCCCCGCACGAATTCTCCCACTCCTTTTGCTTTTCGCCTTTGAAAGCTCGCTTGCCCCTTTCATCTTCTTCCGTTCGCGCCTTGTTTCCTTCACCAGCCCCCCTGAATTGGCGCTGGCTTTGGTTGTTCTGATTACTGTCCCGCTTGGGTCCTCATCTATTCAAGGTTCTACTGGTTTTTTTTTCCTAAGGATTGCCTGTTTTGGGTCTTCCTATTGGCACGAAGTTGTGCTGTTTCCCATACTTCGCCCCCTTAAACCGGTTTTGTGATTTCCTTTTTTCCTTCCTGTATCGCCGCTCCAGTCCGGCGAAAAAAACTCTATCGTTTCAGCCCCCCCCCTATGCTTTTTTTTCCTCAGGTAGTGCATCGAAGACTGTGAACCAGGTCACTTCCCCTTCGCGATCTGGCCCGGCCCCCCCCCGCCGGTAGTGGCGGCTCCCCCTTTTTTTCAAACCACCGTTTGACTTATTCTGCAGGCGAACGCGGGCCTTTTTTTTTTTTTTTTTTTTGGGCTTCGAAGGCTTCCCGCATGGTCTTAGGTTACACCTTCGATCCGAGGAAATCCTGATCATTCTATGCTTTGGGATTTTTCCTCCTTATTTACATTTTTAACTTCCAAGCTTTCGGAGACAAACTTCTTCTCTCTCTCCTACTCTTTCTTTGCTTAGCTTTTGTCTCCCACTAGCTGGTTTTGTTCTACTACTTTTTATTCTTTGGCCGCATCATGCATTGTGGGTTTCTTTTTTTGATCGTCCCGTTAGTACTAGGTTTTGACCTTGGGAAACCTTGTGTCATACTAAGAACACACCTGCCTCCGTCCTTTCGTCCGCCGTTGCCACTTCGTCCAAACCTTTTCCCACCCATGTTTCTTCTTTTTCCTACTACTTTCTTTGCCGCCTGTTCTTCTTCGACAGCTCTGCCTTTTTTAGGGAAACCCTTGTAGAGGCAGCAGTCGCATGATTCTTCCCTTCCGTAGGATTTTTTTCCCCCCCCCTGTAATGGCAGCCGGGTTTAGGATGAGCGATTTCTTCCCCCCCCCCCTTTTTTAGGTTTCACCGTAATCGCCTTATTTGCGAGTTTCAATGCATTTCCGACCCCCACCTTCTTCTCTCTTCCCCACCGTCTGACTGGAATAGCGGGATTCCTTTTCTTCCCAATTTGTAAATCCAACTCTCCCCCCCCCCTCCCTCACCTTTTGCCACTGCTTGGTCCGCTTCTGCGGTTGCCTGCAACTTGAATGCTTCTTCTGAAACCCTTTGCCCCTCGCGGAGCTTTTTGCTCCCGGGCTGAAATGTGTTCTTGAGAATTTCTCTCCCAGAAGACCCAAATGTGCATTTGCTTGGGTCCCTTCCTTGCGGCCGATGATTTTCAGCCTGTCTTCCGTTTCTCCATCCGCTCGCACGCTTTTCCTTTCTTTTTTTTTTTTCCTTGGGGCAGGAAGCACTATCGGTCACCACATGGTTCGTCTTACCCTCCGGCTCCCACACTGCTTGTTTTTTTTTTCTTCCGGACCTTTCCGCAGGATGGATCCGTGGCCCATTCTTTTCTTTCCCCGTGCACGTTCCCTCCGTTGCCTTTTTGCCTTCCTCCGGCTTTGCGTTTACTTTTAATGGCGCCTTCCAAGTCGAGTTTTTTCTTTCTCGTTCTCTCCAATCTCTATTCCTGTCCAGAGCATATGATTTGCTTTTTTCACCCCCCCCTAACCTTTTTGGTGATGACTTGCGGAAAGACCTCTCACGTCCCCCCTTCTTCTATCCGCTGAGTTCCCCCTCGTTGGGTGGTTGATTTCCATAGCCCTCCTTTTTCTTTTTTCATCCGGTTTCAGTACAACCGCCCCTTCCCTTCCCTCTTTTCTTTTCCACCCACCATATTCCCTTGTAGAAATCCGTGCCTCAGTGAGCTAAACTCCTAGTCAAACTCGTGATCTTTTTTCACGCTGGCAAGTTTCCTTGCTTTCACTCTGGGAGTCGCTGATGTTTGCGTTCCGGCACCGTTGCGGTTGCTCTTTTTTTTCTCTCTATCTGTTGTTGTGGTCTGCTACCCCCCCAGATCCCCGCCGCGTAATTAGTGCAGAGAAATAACCCCCCTGCTTTTTTTTTTTTGACGTTTTGAGATTAAAGTTGTTTTAAGAATAGGTTATCGTGTCGCAATGGTCCTTCCTAGGCAAACATGAGATGGTCGACCTATTACCTTTTGGCAAGAGGACCACCAAAAAAAACCGCTTTCAAGGGACGGCCCCCCCCCCCCCCAGGCCCAACCCGGCCCCCCCCAAAATCCCCGTCCCCCCCCCCCCCCCGTCATCTTGGGCCCCCCAGCCATCGTCCTCTCTTTTCCGCAAACCTTTGTTTGCCTTGCGAGGCTCCAACGAATGCTCTTTCGCGTTCTTTCTGGTTTTTCATCTAGCACCGTTCTGACCCCTTTCCCCCTCCAGAGGCTCAGCTCCGAGTGGTCCTCACCTCGCTCAGACCCCCGCCATTACGGTGGCTCCCGCGGTCACAGTGCCTTTTTTCGGCTCCGCCGTCCTTTTTGAATAATCCGCTGCTCCCCTCCTTTTTTCCTCCCCAGTCCCCCCTTGACAGCCTGTCCCCGCCAAATCCCTGCGTGTAGCTTTGTTGAGGTTTCATTAACGTTCATCGCTGAGTTCTTCCTTGCATGTGCTAGTTTTTCCCAGTCTGGGCAGTATCGTCGTGCCAGACTCCAAGGGAGACTGTTCCGTCATTCTAAGTTCCGTAGACTCGCACAGGCGGTGGTACTCCTTCTGTTGTTCTTGATTTGCAATACGCCCCATCCTCTCACACTCCCTTTTTTCAGCAGTAAGCAGCGCAGACCGATCGCCCTCGTCCCTTTGGGGTCCTTCGCGCATTTTTTTCGGCGCCCCTGGCATATTTTGCTTTCCCCTATGTTGCTGGATTCGTAGCTGGTCGCTTGGCTTACTTTCGCCTTCACTACACCCTCACCGCTATTTTCGGTCTCCTGTTTGTTGATATCATACGTCTTGGGGCGTAATCCCCTTTTGCTTTAATGTTGGCATTTCTTGTAACCCGGGCGATGCGGGCCGCCTCCTGTTTTGAGTGCTCTCTAATCCCCTATACTGCCAGCTCCTTTCCTCTGAACCTCCCCGAAGTTCGAACGGCTGCCTCCCCCCTGGTAGATGCATCAGTCTCGCGCCAGAGTCACTCAGTCTTGTTCAAGCGGAACGTTGGCCACCGCCGGTCGTTCCCCCTTCTTTTCGAACGTTGAATGAGCCCGTGCCTACGCAGGGACTTTCAAAATTCTTGGGTGATCCTTCTTCCTCGCACTGACTATGGTTCCCTTAGTTTTACAGGTACCAACCTTTCGACTCCGGGACATCTCACGTTTTTTCCCTCTCTGCCCTTGCGTTTAAGAAAGTCCCCTTTCACCGGCCCCAAGTTCGACCAACCTTTTCTCTTTTCCTCCTCTCGTTGATTTTTGTGTTTCCCTTTCTCGATTGCCCTAAGCTGTTCATTGCCTTTCTCGGTAACTAGCCGCGGCTTTCATTTTCCCTTCCCTTTTGGATTACCGTTTCCCCCCCCCGCGGGAAACACCCTGTCTAGCCTCTTAACACCGAAAGCCACCACTCCCAAGGGGCCCCCCGTTCGCACCTCATTAACTTCCCACCTTACCTTCTTTTTTCCGCACTACCCTTCTTTTTTTTTCCTCCCTTCAGTTCCTTAGCTGCGATCTTCTCTCATCTAGGGAGCTAAGGAGGACTTCCTTCGATTAGAGTGCCGGAAATGTAGGCCTGGTCCCATAGAGCACATACCCCAACGTTGCGGTCTTCCACCGATCGCTGGATTTGAACTTCCTTCCCCTTTTGATCCAAGGAATTTACCCCCTCTATATCTTCCTCCACGCTGGATAGCGTGCGTTCGTGACCACTCGTCGTTCCCCTACCACCCGCGACCCATCTCGCTTCCTCTCGCGCAAATCTTATTCTTCCTTGTTTCTCCTGACCAAACCCTTTGATCACTTCGGACCGACTGAATGCAAGCGCGCGGCCTTCCTACCCTTTCCGTTCCCCGGACCGTAGTGTGAGCTTGATGGGCTGTCTTGTAGGTTATGTGTGGTCAATGTTCCCGCCTTGCGGCCTGCTGTGCAGCCTTTGTGACAGTTCCTTGCGCTCTGACACGGCCCTTTTTTTTCTTAGGAGCCTTGGACCTCCCCCAGGAAGAAACCTCTCGGGAAAGGTTTCCCCCCGTTTTCTTGCCCATCCTTCCACCCCCACAACACACCGCCTTTAACGCCGCCCTTTAGTTTTGTCGGTGGATCCTTGCACAGCGATTGTTGTTTGAAAGTCCCCTTAAGTTTCGGTCAGGCTGGTGATGTCCGGGCAAATGTTTCGGTGGTCGAATGGCGATTTTCAGTCGAGGTGTCCGTTCCGACCAGCTTGCTCCTGTCAGCGACCTCTCTTTGGTCCCCGCCCTTCCTTTTTCTCTTGGCTCTTTTGAAAGCACAAATTGTTTCAGCTTGATCATTCTGTTGGCCGCCCCCTTTGTGGTGACGGGATGTTTGAATCGTAAATGCCGTTTTCCGAGTGGGCGGTGCTTAACCCCGCCCCTTACTTTATGCGGGCTATTTCCCGCTGCGACCATCGACGTGTAGAAAATCCGGCTTAGGTCAGCTTCCCCTTGACCAACCTCGGGATTTCTTCGCTGTGGCAATTTTCACATTTAGGGATGATTCTGCGTTTCCGCCAGTTGCTGGGGATCTTGGTGGATCTTCTTCCCCTCGTTTTTGTGGAGAGAGATCCCATGTATCCCCTCTCGTCAAACTGTTCTGTCGATCCCCTTGAGAAAATCCAAATTGCTTAGATTCCCGGTTCTGCCGGAATCGGTTTCTCCCTGGACCTTTTCTACACGTCGAGATGCGGGCAGTTGCAAGAGCCTATTCTTCTTTTTCTGGATCCGTCAGTACGGTTTTCGAGGCCAACTCGTCCCACGCGTAAATCGCGCTTCTCCAATATTCTCCCTTTGTTGATGTCGTGCCTTTTCCCCTCGGCCGTTTTTTCCCTTCCCGCACTTGCGCCCCGTTTTCCGAGTGGATCGAACCTCGAATTGCCCATGCGCCATCCCTGATCTTAGCATCGCCAATTAACGCGCGGGCATGTTGTTACCTCTCCCGGACGGCGCCTGACCTTACCGCAACAGCGATGTGCACGGATCCCTCTTTACCCTTTCCTTTTTCAGGCCGTCGTTCAATGCGTTTGGGCCTTTGTGAGGAGGAAGTCCCCCCCTTTTAGATTTCCGAGATTTTTGCTCCTGTGCGGTCCAAGGCTATCCATCCAGGGAAGTATCGTGTGCTCTCGCAAGGGTTCTGTCTTCAGTGCTGCACTTAATAGTCGAACGACAAGGCGGGGACCATCGAACATTTTTTTTTCTTAGCCTTCCGTCGCACCAGTCCTTCTTTCCCCACAATTCCACAGCAGTGGCGGGAGAAGTCGCAGAATCTCTCCACCGGGTTAAGGTATCCGCGCATTTTGCAGGCGTCCCCCTCTCCCCCCCTGATTTGGGCTAGCGGACGTCTAGGTCGCGTTGGCCTTCCCTTTCCTTTGGTTCACTTACACCCTCCGGCTATTCAGGTTTCTTGTTTTTTCAATCGTCTTGGGGGGAAATTAGGGACACGAAAGGCCGTTTCGGGAGGACTTTTGGCAGCCTCAAACCGTTTTGTTTTTCTGGCTGTTCTCCAACCTGTAATGCCCAGGCTACTTACTTCTTAAACGAGACACTCCCCTCGTTCTCCCTATCCCTTCCCCCACACCTTCTCACACCTTCATTAATCGACTAGTCCTATTTGCTACTCCACCCCCTTTCTTTCTACTCCCGTTCTATTCGTTCCTAGATCACCCCCTTATCCTCCTCATCCCACCCCGCCCCTCTCGTCTCCCTTCCTTCCTCCGCTTATCCACCTCCTAAGTCTTCACCATCCCTCCCTTGTCACACCCCGCCACTCTTCCACCCCTTAGCCCCCTCCCCCCCCCAGCCCCCTTCTCCGCGCCACCCCCGCTCTATTTTTCCTCCTTTTTTTTTTTTTTTTTTTTTTTTTTTTTTTTCTTTTTTTTTTCTTTTTTTTTTTTTTTTTTTTTTTTTTTCTTCTTCCCTTCTTTTTTTTTTTTTTTTTTTTTTTTTTTTTTTTTCGAGGATCTCATCCCTGTCCCTGTTCGCCTACCAATTGCAGAATTGATCGGCAAGAGTCACTGCAGATGGTTCGAGTCTGCAGCCCAAAGCCGTAGCGGCGAAAACCCTTAAACGGTGGAATGTTGACATCAGTGCGAACGGCCACTAGCAACGTGTTCCTCGGGTGGAGCAGCTGAGCCCCGGTTCCCGCCGAGGCAGTCTTTTTTTTTTTTTTTTTTTTTTTTTTTGTCTTTTTTTTTTTTTCTTTTTTTTTTTTTTTTTTGTTTTTTGTTTTTTTTTTTTTTTTTTTTTTTTTTTTTTTTTTTTTTTTTGTTCGAATCCCGGTTCCACCTGCTCACGTTCAATTCGGATGTAGTACATTCACGCAAACCAGCTCTACAAAAATCTCTCTTCCCCCTTTCTCCGTTTTGTTAGAGATTTTTCAAATTAGTTGCCGTGACATTATTAGCGGCTGCATTCATTGAACGTGGAGCACTCGAACTTTCAGTACTAGGTTCCGTTCCACTGTTGCCATTCGAGGCCTTAAGACACGCCAACCACAATGGGTAAGTTGCCTTTCTGCTTTTCAACCCAACCTTCCTTCTTTTTTCGCCACTACGGCGTTGAGCCGATCTCGCTCCGGTGATCCTGGAGGAGCGATTCTCTACCCTTGGGCGCCGCCTCCTGATTGGTTCCTTCATTTTCCCGGAAAACGTAATGAGTGCTTCTCGGAATCCCCCACAAACGGTGGTCGGCCCCAACAATCGTTTTGGGCCAACTTGTTTCCCCTGAACCCCCTCCAAACTATCTTCTTATCCTTCACCCCCGCTACTAGACGTGATGGGTTTTACCCAAGCGTCGAAAGTTATCCTCGACGTCCGCGACGATCCCCCTTAATCAGATTGCCGGTTAGCTGCCCATGCGCGAAAGTGATTCATTTGACCCGAATGCAAGTCGCGATTTCGCTCCCTGCGCCGAAACTTGGTTGGTGATTTCCTTGGACTTCTCACAGAAAAATTTTGCCGTCTGGTCCCGCTCCCCCGTCCGAGGCTAAGCCCATGAGGCATCTCCGCGCTCTCTCTAATTTACTTGGCGCATTGGAACAGGCACCACTGGACCTCTGCACAGTTTTTCTTGCCCACAGTAAAAAAAGCCGCAGAAACGAACGCCTGGGACTCTTAACAGGCTTATTCTGAACAGGCGACATTGGCGGCCTTGAAAGAGACTCGGCTTTATGACGTCTTTTCGTGCAGGCTGTGCATGTCCGAGGTCCTTCTCGTTCCCCGAAGTGATGGAGCACTTCTAGGTGTATTTTCGATCACTCGACGAGTTCACTGTCAGCGCCTCTGCTTTGTGTCCTTCAAACTAGCCCGCGCGCTGTTTCACTCCATCAGCAGTCGATTCATTCGGTTCCGACCGTGTGTGACGTGAGTTTGCACCGTTTAAAATGCCGTCTGGCTGGCTTCAACTTGTGGGTTAACTCCTAGTATGACGGCTTTTCCCCCTGAGCCGACTTGTTTGTAGAAATACGTTCCATTAAGCGACCCACGGCGTCAAACTCGTGTCCTGCACGCTGCAGCCCGGTGGATTCCCTTCGCTTTTTCCGCACAGTTGCGGGTCTTGTGGATCTTTTCTCATACCTCCGTTGGACCGAGCGAGCCCCAGAGCACTTCCCTCCGTGCGGCCAACTTCCAGGCTAATCTTTTCTCTCCTCCAATTGAAAAATTGAAGCGTGCGCCGACCTCGGTTTCCCTTTCTTTCCTGGGACATTTTTTAGGCCGGGTCTTTTTCGAACGATATGGTCGCAGCGGGTGCAGACGCATACGTTAGGGTTCGGTGTCACCTCTCATCCTCCTGGCATTTTGCAAACTCAAACGTCACGCTCTTCCTTCGGCCCTCATGATTCGTGCCTGTGCGCTTTTTTCCCATCGCCCCCGGTTCTCTTTTGAAGGAGCCAAAGCCGTCTTCCCTTGCCCTTCGCCGAGTGGATCGAAAGTAACCTTTCCGCGCCTTCGTCTTTCTAACGCGACATTACCGCCGCGGGCTCATGACCCGCTGCCCGCGGAGGGGACAATCAGATGCTCCTTCCATCAGATTCAGCCCCATTACCCATGTGAAGGTCAGGTTCTTTTTTGTTTTTTCTCTGGGAATGTTCCCACCTCCTTTCCGAGTTCTTCTTGGCCGTTGCGGTCCAATGCCCCCCACACTCTCCGGCAGCAGTCTTCCCTCCCTCTGCTGCAAGGGCTATGTCAGCAGACGCAGGATGACAATCATCGTCCTTAGGCGGGGAAATCCTGCACATGGGCGTTTGCTAAGTGCATTCTCAGTTCACAAATCCAAAGTTTTTCTCCCGCAGGCTCTTGATCCTCATCCTTGCATAGGGTTCAGGTTCACTTTCTCTCCTTACCAGGAATCTTTCGGATTACCCCTGCTGTCGTCGCAGGTCCCTGAGATGGGAGAGTTGGATTCCTTCGCTTGCGGTCACTACCCTCACCGGTCCTTCCAGGTATCGGGTGGACTTAAGATAACTCCGTCTTTTTGTGCGGAAATCGGTTTTGCACGCCAACTTTTCTAGGTTCCACCGGCTCCCGTTCCCTCCCACCCGGTTTGTTTATTGTGCCGCACTCATACCCGATCCTGCTTACTCTATCGAATGCCTCCCAACCTCTGCGACCCCTTTTCCCGCTACCAGGTAGATGCATTTATCTTTCTGATGTGTCCTGACCTCGCGCAAGGCTCCCCAAAAGTTGTGTCCTCAAACCTCTGTCAATTGGAAGTTGAAATGATGCGGACCGGGAATCCTTGAGTTGGCTTGCGGTTTTTTTTCTTTCTGCTAGATGCTTCCTCCACTTTCGGATTTGAAACCTTTTTTTTCCTCCGTAGTTCCCTTGGCCCGTTCAATGATTGCGCGGGGAGTATCTCTTCGGCCCACATCCCAGTAAAGTGTCCCAAATCTTAGTTTTCTCTCCGTTTTTTTGCTGGCTTTTTTTCCTTTTTCTCGATGTGCCCCGTGACCTCCCTTCTTACTCCCTTTGCAGCATAATTGACGTTCATTTTTTCTGAATCCGTTAGTAAGGTTCCGCGGGAAAACTTCTTTCTTTTCAGAGTTTTTCCCCCCCCCCCGACACCTCCCCAAATCACAAGGGTTTCCCAGTCTCCCCCTTCTTTTTTACCTTCCCTTGACATTCTTTTTTTCGATACCTTTTCCTCTTCCTCTTTATTCGATATGCGTGATCCCCTGCTCTTTCGCTCCACTTTTAGGGAGCAGCGTTAGAATGCTCTTCCTTCGATGAGTTTTTCCCCCCCGGTTCCCGTACAGTCTTTATGAGCGAGACATCACCAATCTTTTCTTCCCGTTCTCCCGGATTTTCACATCCCCCCTGCCTTTTTCTTTCTTCACTGACTCCGCCCCAACGCTTCCTCTCGAATAACCCTTTACTTGTTTATCCGGTGATTTTGTCGCCCCAGTCGGCCCTCCTCCAACGCCCCATCTCGAAAATCCCCTTTCCGCGGGATTTCTGCAGGGTCCGCTGTCCCCATTTAGACCCCTTTCTTCCTTCTGAAACCCTCTTTGAAAGCGAATTCTCCGTGCTTCATAATGCGGAGAAATTTTTCCTTATTTTATAATTGATTTTGTATTGCACTCTCCCACACTTTGACGGATGGTCCTCCCCTTTTTTCGGACCCACTCCCCCCTCTATTTCCTTTTTTCTGCGGCCAGTATCACTCTTTTGCCTTTTTTTCCTGGTCTCTTGTGGTACGGGGGGGGGTGGTTGGTTTTCCCCTCAAATGCCCCGAACTCTCGAATTCTTCTGCCCTCAATTCAAAAAAGGCTCCGTTGTCTCCCTCTGGACTCGTGAAAAGTGGATTTCCCGCCGATGGTGTTACTGGCTTATTTCCCCGTCCGTCTGGCATTTTTTTTTTTTCCTCCCAGCTTTCTTTCCCCATGTAGCGTTCTGTCTCGGTTCTTTTGCTTTTTTTTTCATTCCGATGTTGATCGTTCGACCCGTTTCTTTTTCTGTAGCGTTTTTTGCTTGAGGTCCAACGAACCGTTTTTTTTTCTTTTCAATCATTAACGACTCTCGGTTGGAGGCCTCCTGCTCGCGTCTTGGTGATCTTTCCCTAGTACCCTCAAGTTTGGACCTTTTGAGGGTAAACCCGCCACTTCACGTCCCTGGGCTTTGCTTTTCCCCTGCGACCCTCCTCCGGTTTTTTTTTTTTCTACATCCCCTTCTCTGGTCCATTACGCCCTGTCCCCCTTCCCTCGTTCTTCTCGGCACGCTGAATTTTCCATTCTTTCTTTTCTCTGAGTCGCTTTTTTTCTCCCAGTTTGCGGGGCTGATCGGTGTATTCTCCCCCTTTTTTGTGGAGAGAGATTCCCCTCTACGATCCCCGCATGCTCCCCCTTTTTTTTGTGAGATCCAATCCTTTTTTTACCCCTTGCCATTTTTTTGATTTTTTTGCCTTTCCCTTTTTTCTTTTCGCTAATGGACCTTTAGTCCTCTCTTCCCTTTGATTTTTAGTTTTTCAGGTTGGCAATAGCCCCGTTAAGGGGAGGTTCCCCTTTTAGTCTTTTTCCGCCGGCATGGGCAAACACAGTCACTTTTCCCCGGCTCCCCCCCTCCTTGATCTTCTCGTCATGCTGGGTTCGCTCCTCGGGTTCATTTTGAAGTCCCCTTCCAAAGCAATCTTTTGACTTTTTTTTCCCTCGCCCGCTTTTGGAGCGAACGAGCCTTTTTCCACTCCCCCCATCCTCCTTCTCGGATAACGCGACAGTTTGCCCCATCTTTTATATCACAGCTGTCCTAACACGGACGGTCCTTACCTCTTCCTTCTCGATCCGCCCCCTTCCCTTCATTCCCCCTGTAGGCGAATTCCTTCCCGTTTCTCCGGATTTTCTTTGTTACGTTTTTTTTTTTGGCAAGAACTTCCTCTCGTTTTTCAGGTTGCGTCCAAGGCTCCTACACCCAAGGTCTTTATTCCTGGCAGGTATTCGGTTTTTTCCTGCAGTTTCCCTCGTCGACGGCCGAATTCCTCCTCTCCCTTTCGGATTGCGAAGTGCCCCTCCCTCCAACCCCCCCCACCTGTCGCTTTTTGCTTTTTTAGTTTCCTACACGATAGAGATTGAACTTGTTTTTCCCTCCTTTCTTTTCCGTTTCTTAGTGCGTCCCGGCTTCCTTTCCCTTTTTTCCTCGCGCGGACTTCTTCTGGTGCTTGTGTTCTTTTTTCTTTTTCGACAACCCAAAGGATATCAAGGTCTTCTTTTTCTCTTTAGCTCCCGGTTTTTTGACCAATTCGGGGACCCCGCAACTTTTTGCCGAGGTTCAATCAGTTGCTTTCCTAACCCTTGTTTGTTGTTAGGTTGATATCCCCTCCCTTCTGCCCTACAGTTTTCCCCTCTATCGGTCCTCCAACATCTGCTCTTTGCTGTATTTCTCTCGCTTCAGTACTTGCAGTGCGAAGAAGTGACACGGTAAGGCCTTCTGCTCCAGAAGGTAAAGGTGGAATTTTTTTCCCTGCTCCCCCCTTTTGTCGTTTTCGTTGTTTTTTTGCGGTTGACTTCTGTTGAATTTTTGTGTTCCTCCTAGTCCCGGAGGTCGACGACTTTTACCTCTTTCCCTCCTGCGTTTGGGCGTAGTCAGAAACCCTTCGTCACATGTCTCCAGTTCTTCCAAATCTTTTCCTCCTCTCTTTTTTTGTTTTTTTATTTTCCCTTGACTTTTGCTTTCACCTGTACCTTCTTCGGTCAGAATCATTTCCGTGCTTTTTTTTTTTTTCCGTTTGTGAAACGACGTTAGCCCTCTCGTCTTCTGCCTTCTGGCATCATCCCACCCCTCCTCCCAGGGGGGCTAAGTTCCTACTTTCGCACTGCACCACTCTTTTGCCGCACTACGGCTTGGGCTCCTTCTTCTCAGCTGTCACTTTTGGCTGCGATGCATCTACCTTGTCCTTGTTCCATTTTTCGATGATTTTCCAAGCGTTTACGAGGAAACAGTAGAATGGGCCTTCCTGGGGCCTCGCGACCAACCGTTTTGAGGTCGGCCCCCGCCAGACCCCTCGCAACTTTTCTTGGTCCCCCATTTCCTCCCCAAGCCTTTCCTCCCCACCCGAGCCCTGGATAGCCAGGTGCTTTTGTCGTGCCGTCTCTCTACCATCTCGCCATTGTGCGGTTTAAAGCTTCTTGCCATTGGTCCCCCTGCGAACGGGATTCCTTGCCGAATTTCCGATCCCTGTCTCCCCATCAGGCTTCGTTTTTGATCTTTGGGGCGTTTCTTTTATCATCCACCTGTGCAGTCGGTCACCCCTATTGCGCTTGATTTGTATGCTTCCCCTTTTTTCATACCTTTCGGTTCTTCCCTGCCCCTTAGTCGCGTTCTCTTCAGCCTTTTGCCGACATCCTGCCAGGAAGAAACCCTTCTGAAGGTTCTTGCCATCTTCGCAGCAGTCACGCTGGACCTGCCTGGTAACAGCTGTATCCGCACCCGACTTTGGTCTGGACTTTTCTTCGGCTTCCACCGTCCGTTGCAGGCTTTTTCCGAGAGAGTCCCCTTATTTCGCCCAATGCTATTTCAAGTCGAGGTGATTTCTCGTCCTAGCGAAGTGGAGCACCTTCCCCCCTCTTTCTTCAAAAAAACGGTGCTTGCGCTTTTCGCACTCCTGGCACCTCGTTGGAGCCCGAGATTGCCAGGAGTGGGACTTGAGTTCCCTTCAAATGCCCTTCCGGATGTTAACTCGGTGAGGAAAACCCTACGTCTCCTGCGCTGGGTTCCTGGTTTGTCTCAAGGCTTCCTGTCCATAGAGACCGATCTACCGATCCTTCGTCCATCGTGAATTCGGGCTGCAAAGTTTTCCCATGAGTTGGTTTTCGCACTCGGAGTCGATTGATTTCGTTCTTGGTGGGCTTTAGCTTTAAGTCCTCCTACGTTGTTTTATGTCCATTCTCCCTCCCCTAGTGCGGTAAAGCGGGACTCGAGTGCGAAATCCAATTAAACTTTGCCGGTTCGTTGCGCTTCCTTAGTTTGGCCGAAGGCCTCTTCGCCTGACTGCCTCTGCTTTCTTACACCGTCGAGATGTCCCGCAAGTTCCTACGCATTTTTTTTTCCTCATTGAAGTCAGCTTTGTACGTTTTCCCCCCCCCCGCACACACCCTCTGGAAATCGCGCGGCTCCACGCGCTGCCTGGATTTTTTTGCTTCTGAGCCATCCTCACGGTATTCAAGGACACCCCAAAGGAGGCTTGACAGTGTTCAATCTACTTCGAACGTCCCTTTTTCCCTTCGACTTGACCTTCCCCCTCCTGGAGGTCTCATTAGTGCCTCCCGCGTGGAGATGCCATGCCCGACATAATCCGCTTCTCTTTAATTCCGAACAAGCTTTTGCAATCCCCCGCCCTTCCTGCCGAATTGTCCAGGCGTTCTCAACTGCGTAGCCTTTCTTTCTTTGTGTCAACCCTGTTAAGATTCGAGTCTTCCCTTTCAGGATACTACCCCCCTCTACGACGGGCCTAGCATCCGTCCCAAGTTATTCCCTCCTCCTTTCCATTCCGTAGACGGCCGCAGGGGGTTCCATGCCCCCGTTTTTTCTCCTTGAATCCGAAAAAGATATAGGAGTCCCCGAACCCTCCTTTACCCTACCTTCCCCCCTCCTCCCTTCCCTCTCTGATTCACGCTTCTCCACCCCCCCCCCTCTT
>Ga0179593_1571521_pt1 | contig 17225 bp, 23 predicted proteins | sample CZODoug2_1_08_16_FD_185931 | JGI IMG/M metagenome (GOLD analysis project Ga0179593, IMG submission 185931) | Vadose zone soil fungal communities from Angelo Coast Range Reserve, California, USA - CZODoug2_1_08_16fungal (PacBio error correction) | ecosystem: Environmental > Terrestrial > Soil >... | reverse complement strand
TTTGAAGATTTCTCTCCGTCGGCTTTTACTTTCGATTTCGACATATTTTCCATAGGATTTTCGTCGCCCTGATGAAACGACTCCCCTTTCTTCCGGCCATGCAGAAACGTTCCCCCTCTCCTTCTTACTTTTGGTCACCGGATGGCTGCCTTCCCTTTTGGTGAATGGAAGTATTCCAGCAGAGTTCTAAGAGATTCCTTCCCCCTCCCCTCCCTGGTGACCGACCCACAATATCTCTCCTTCGATCTCTCTTTGTTCGCGTCCGGATGGTTTGCTCTCTCGAGGAATGGCAGGTCCGGTGTACAACCCGCATGCGAGATGCGCCCTTCTTCCACGGCACAGATTCTTTTTCGCCCCCCCCCCTCGGGGTTGGTCTTGTCGACGAACACCCCCCCCCGGGGGTCTGGATCGATCTTTTTGGCTGTGAGGGCGATGGGGCTCTTTCCTTGTGGTTTCCCACATGTGGTACCCATCGATGGAACCCCCCCCTTCACCCTTTTACGCGAAGGAATACTTCCGGTGCCACCCCAACGTGTTTTTTTTTTAGCAACCGCTCCGGACACCCTTTGTGACGCATTTTCCCTTTTTTTCATCATCTCTGCGCATCTCCCGTCGCGTTTTTTCCCTCTTTTCCCCGGAAAAAAGAGCCTGGGCACATAGATATGCGTCCCCGGTTTTTTTCCTCCCTATGCGTGGCTCAGAGATCTCCTCTTTCAGCCTTTGGAGCTGGGGCGCAGGCCGATGAGGTATTCGCACCAGACACTTTTCCCCTCCTTTTTATTTTTGCGAGCTTTTTTTTCTAAATGAGCTACCGACTTTTGAGTTGGTCATTTTCTCGCTAAGGTAATTTTCCTGCAAAAACAGTTAACGTCCCTCGCCGGTAATGACCTATTCTCCCCCTCCGCATGCACTGCTTCTTTGCAGCGACCTCACGACATCCTCTCCGGTTACGTCGGCTTGCTCCGGCCTGGAATCCCATGCCCTACACTTTTCTCTATATAAACGGCCCCCGGCTCCGGCGGGTTTCTAACCCACGACGTTGGTCTGGCCCCGTGATAGATTGCCCTCTCGAACAGCTGAATGACATGTTTCGGGTTAATAAGATCCTTTTTCCTTTTTTCGCCCGAAGGTCCTGGTCATCCCCCGCCGTTCTCTCTCTTCGCCTGGGTGGCAATCCCCCCTTTAAGAAAAGCGCCTATTCAAGACAGGCCCGAAACTGAAGCATCCTTTTCTCCCGGCCAAAGGAGGCGGTCACGTTGAAAAGTTTGACACCAATTAGAACGTTGTTCTACTTTCTTTGTGTTATTCACTGCTTTGTTCTGTTTACCATGTCGGATGCTTCTCTCCGATGGCTCTGTACCTTGTTGTTGAGAGCCGAAAGCCGCTCTCTATCTCTTCTATAGGACATTTCACCCACAAGCATGCATTGCCTCCCCCCTCCAAGTAGAACCTTTTTCATTCCCGGGCCGTTTTAACCGGCCCCGGTAAATCTTTTTTGTCTTTTTCCCCGACAGGTGAGAGGCCTCTGCGGTCGGTGAAGTGTCTCCCGGCGCCGGTGCTGAAACGTTTTCTTTGCCAACTCGGGTTTCCGGGCGTTTTTCTCTCAGCACCCCTTTTCCCTGCAGCACAAGGTGCAGAAAACAGAGCGGGACACTCCCCACCATGGTTTAGAGCGCTCCCGCTCTCTTAACGGCCAGCCACCGTCGGCCTTTTGTTCTCTCCAGCCGGAGCCGTAGTCCCCCCTTTCCCTTCTAGCACGGTTCGGTATCCAGGCCCCGTCTCGCCGCATTCCTGCGCTTCCTTTGAGGTAGATGCCATTTCGCGTGCCGCGCTCCGATTCGGAGGTCTTTTCTGACCGTGCCCCTCGCCAACTTCTTTGCCCGCATCATTTTTTTCCTAATTTCATAGTCCCCTTTAGCTCGACCCCTTACACAAGGACCCCTGTTCAGAATCCTGTGAAAGCACCTGCGCACTAGCCTACTCTTTTTTTGTTCCTTCCAAGATAGATGCTGCCCGACCGAAAATTAGTCGCCCACACCCCCTGGTCAGAAGGGACCTTCCTCCATTTCTTCCGACAGGGAAAGAACCCCCTCGGGACCGTCCTGTGTTTTTTTTTTTTTCGTGAGCAGGAATCTGCTTAAAGTACACTTTCCCCCCTGTTAAGGCGGCAGCGGTGGATCTTGCACCTGTGCTTCTGGTTGAACCGACGTCTCGTCGAAGGTGGGTCTCTCTTTTGACAAATGGCTCTTCCGGCTTCCCTTTCCGGACGTGGACATTATTTTGCAAGAACGTCCCCCCCCCTTGTGGTAGTCGACCCCGGTGCCCAAAAAGCCATATTTTCGCCTCTAGCCCTGCCCAATTTGTTGTCGCCTTCTCCCACGGGAATACTTGCTCCTCCTGCGAATTGTGAATTGCCCGCCCCTCCTGGACCTCTCTACGCCCTTCCTCCGACCGCTTGTCGGCTCGAATGGGCCATCTCCCTCTCTCTGGAGGTGCCTTTTCGGGAACACCCCCCCCCGCGTCGCGAGTGTTTTTCTGAAGCCCTTCGTTACTCTGATGGCCGACTCACCACAGGGGAAACTTTTTCTTTCGGCTACCCGGTACCCCCCCTTCCACGTCCGTCCCGATATCTCTCCGATCCGTTCTTCCCCCCCTTAAGACAGCGCGTAGTGGCTCCTTTTCTACTTTCAAAGTTCACCCGAGCTGCTTTCTCAGTAGCGAACCCCGTGCCGATCAATCCGGGATGTCCTTTGCCCATCGGAGAGGCTGACCCTTTTCCTTTTTCCAGAACCCCCCCGTTGATTTAAGATTCAGTGGTCTTTCCCCCCCCTCCCTCAGGTTTCTCCGAGAGCCAACTAAAGATAAGGAAGACGGCAATGAACCCTGCGTGGGACCGTAAGTCACTTTTTTCTCCCGGTCGGGCGAGTTTTCCCCGTGCCTCCGGTTCTCACCCACCAGCCTTTTCCTGTCGTCGAGTCGTTCCACGTCCTTCCATGTGAAATCCTTCGCAATCCTCTTTCTGTTTCGACTTTTCTCCCCTCAACGCCTGGTGCAGTTTTTTTTCGGGCGCGATTTTTTCTCGCCATCTCTCTCCTTCCTCAGTTGTTGTTTTTTATATCGTTCCGAGAACAGTACCTCGAGGCTCTTTTTCCTTTTCCTCCTGCACCTTATCGTTATGACTTTCCCGAAGGAATCCCCATGTCCGTTTGCCACGTGCTCTTCTTCCCCCTTTTTCCCGACCTTGTTTTTGAACAAAAGCGGTTTCACAGGGGGATTGGCTCCCTCGCCCTCCTCTTACACCGATCTCTTTGGAAGTACCTTTTTTATGTTTTTGGTTTTGGATTTTTCTTTTTTCGGGAAGGAGAGGGCGCCCGAGGGGCTGTGCCCCCTCCCCATACTTTCTTCTCATACGACCAGTCCCCTTTTTTCCCCCCGAAACGCTGTCAGCTTTGGCGGCCGTACATTCGGGCATCTGTGTGCCAAGCGGTTTCTCTTTCCCTTCCCGTGCGACCCCTTCGTGTCTCCCGTTTCTTCGACTTTGGCTCTGGTGCCCCTTTTGTTCGACATGATGCCCTCCTGACGCGCGTCGTCTATGCCGAAACGGATCTTCTTTTATGCTCGGGAAATTGTTGAAGTTTTTTTTGGGATTTCCTCCCTTTCCCCTTGGTTTTTCAGGCCATGTCGGCCGTTTCCTCAGAGCGTTTCCCTTCCTCTCGCGGGGGGGGGAAATTTTTGGTTTTTTGGCCCCCCCCCTCCCCGCTGTTGTGCTCCACGCTCTCGGCCCTTTCCCCGTGTTCGTCGAGTTTCGCAATCGTCGAGTCCTTTTCGGCTGGCCAGTCGGTTTTACAGGGTCTGGAGACACGGATTGCGTCGTACCCCCATTCCCTGCATGGATTTTTTTTTTCCCCAAAAGTTTTTCGGTTCCGTGTCGTCGCCCCCCGCCACGGGGACTTTTTCTCTCCCCCCACTTTTTGGGTTTTCACTGCGCCTTTTGCGAGGATTCCTCGGAGGACCACTTTCTCCTGCTCCTTCGTGCCCCCACGGGCACAGGTGAGTTGCCCCTCCCCCCCAACGCCGCGCGGCGCCCGACCGGACACCGGGGTGCGCATGGGGACGGTCTATTTCTGCACGACTACGGTCCTCGCATCTTTTTCTGCCGAGTAGGTCCTCGTCCCCAATAGAATTGGCTACCCTCTTTCCCTTCGGAACGGGGTGTGGCCGACTATTTTTTTTCTTTCCTCCTCGATTGCGCAGATCTTCTGTCTGTCGCCCCGCACTTTTTTTTAGGACCTCCTTTTCGGTTAGAGCTCGTTCTGGAAATGATCCCTGCTGCGGGGGGATGCGGCAGGTCTCCTTCCTGTCGAGCCCCGTTCTTTTTACCCTCCCCTTCCCTTTTCGTGGCACTGTGTCTTTTTTTTTTCCCTCACCAGACTCGCGTAATGCGGTGCATCCGTTGGACTCCACTGCCACCTCTCTCACCGGCTCTTACTTTCCGGCGGGGTGGGTCTTTCCCCTATCGATCTCATATCATTCCTCCCTTTTTCTTTTTAATGCCCTTTTTCGGAGGGAAATCCGCTCCTGTTCGGTCCCTTGGGCGACGCCGACGATCTTTTTCTGCAACGCCCGGTCAAGAGTTGTCCACCCCCCCTTTCAGAAAACGAGGAGCAGTTTCTTTTTTTTAACGACCGGCAGACACTGCCTGCACCCCTTTTTGTAGACCCGGCCCTTTTCGCTTCGGTTTCAACGGGATCCCCAGGCTTTTCCTACTTGTTTTTTTTGTCCGCATTTTTCTTTGGGGCCCATTAAGTCTGCTTGGATCCCGCTCGGATGAATTCTCCTCCCCCCCTCCGGGGTTTCTTCTCGCAGGAATCGACCGGCCATACGTCCCTGTTAAACTATATCATGCATTGCGTACCACCTCAAATTCACCCCTTTCCCTCCAGTTGTTGGCGCTTTTTTCACGGGAAACGTTACCCTAGGGGCGGGTCTACCCTTATCTGAGGGAAGTGTGGTCTGTAGGTGATGTCCCTCCTACCCCTCGGAGAAGTTGTGATGTTTGCCCTTGTTGATTTTTTCACAATCGGGAGCCTCATCCGTTCGTGGCTGGGCCATGGCATCCTCTCCAAGTAGGCGTAGTCGTTCTTCGAAGCATCTGAGCGTTCTACTCAGCGGTTCGAGATCCCCCATCGAGAAAGGTGGGCCAGCCCACCCTTCCTGTGCGGTTTTGGAGCGCACAGCCTTTTTTTTAGATACCACTTCCCCTCCGATCCTTTCGGGTTTGTAAATTTTTGTTCCCCCCGAAAGGATGCCAGCCCGCCACTGCGCGCGGGTATGCTTGCAGCTGCCCCAGCCTTTTTCTTTCCGCGCGAACTTGGATCTGCCCTTGCCTTTTTTTGCGTCGCCTCCCCTTAGAGAAGCCTGCCTCCCCGCAGCCCCCGTACTTATTTCCATCGACTTCCTCCCCCCCCTCCCCCCAGGAAAATCTAGATGTCTCTCCGGCACTCGTCAAATCTCCTATCTCTTCTTTAAAAAGGAGAATCTAAGATGCTTGCGGGACCCTTTTCGGAACACTGGTCATATATGTTTCGGCCGCGGCCGCGTGCAACCTTTCCGTCTTTTGGAAAGTAGGTGGTCTTGCAGGATAGATGCTTTCTGTTCCATGCGAACCCTTTTTTTCCGGCGGGGTGTGTAGAGGTTTTTTTTGGTTGAACAGCGCCTCAGGTGGCTGCATTTCTTTTTTTTCCCCACTCGTGTTGGTGGACTGGAGACACCCCCCAGAAATCATAAGAACCTTCTCCCCTCTCCTTCCCCCGTTGAGGATCAAAGATTTTCTGTCGTCCTCCCGGAACCGAAACCCCCCCAATGGTGGCGCCCAGATATCCCCCTTGCAAGCACTTGATCTTTTTGTCGCCCTTCCTCCCGCATTGGATGCCGGTTTTTTCAAAGGCCTTCCAGCTGCATTTCCCCGATGGCTACGACGCCACTCTTCCGATTTGCCTGTTAATCCCCTTTCTTTTCTGAGGTGCCCTCACACATTTTTTGGGAAACAGGAGTCTCGGTACTGGTTCCCGGTGACAGTCGGTCTATCTGCTGGACGAACTTCCCCCCATGTTAACAGGGTCTCCCAACCCCGCCTCCGACTCCCTCCGTTTCATCCGGATCCCCCTTTTTTGCTATGTAGAAGCCCATCTTGTCACATGGACGAAGGTCTCACTCGCTGCTGCTCCCCCCCTTTTTCGCCGCGCACCTGCTGACGGGCTTCCGGGCTGACCCCTCAGTTTCCTCCATCCCGATCACACCGTTGCGTGTCCTCTAGGACGAACTCTTTTTTTCCCCGCCCTCGACGGCAAAGGCGCTCCGACGTCCCCATGATCCTTCTGTTTTCTTAATTTTCCCCCCCTTCGGTGGAATACTAGGTGTCCCCCTGAGTGGGCGACCCCCCCTGTGCCTCACCCTTTTTTTCTCCCTACCACACATCTTAGAGTTTTCCTTCCTTCCTCGCAATCATTCTCGCCCTCGCGTCCCCCCTTTTTTGGCAGAGAGAACGCAGTGCTGGTTGCCTCGATGTATGTTCTCGGACTTCCTCTCTCTTTTTTTCCTCTCCGTTGTTGTTGTTTTTCTCTTTTTCTCCGAGAACAGTCACTGCCCTTTCCAGGCGTTGTTTTTGAGGCCTGACCTCGCGTCTTTTCTTCGAAGAATTTACATGGTCTTTCCCGTGACGAGCTAGTCCGCACATGGTTTTGTTTCCCCCCTCCTCTTTTTTCTGGAGCTGGGATCTTTTTCCCACCTGACGCCCAGAGATGCCACTGTTTTTTGGGAAGGAAGGGCAAACGGCAGTTTGCATGGCAGTCGGCCGTGCTTCCTGATCCGGGAGTTGTCCCCTCTTTTTTTCGGGCACTCTCCACTCCATCGAGACCTCAACGGCTTTTCTAGGGTTATGTTGAACCCTATCAACGAGGTACAGCTCGCGATGGCCGCCTCCCCCCTCCCTTTTTTCATACGGCCCAGATGGTTCGAATACCAATTTTTTTGCCAAGAGAAGATTTCTTCGACTTAGGCAATAAAGCGATTTTCGGTTCTTATGATCTTTTTTCCGGACTCTTTTTGGATCCGCCCGTTCTTCCGATTTCCCAGGAGGTGCGGGGGTTTTAAAGGATCGTCCCGAATCCCCCCCAGGTCCGACCTCGGCCTGAAGACCCTCATTCCCTGGGCAAAGATCGAGACTCCTTCCAAGAACTGCTGTTTTGTCGGGCCCCTATAGGATTTCCTTTCTGTCCCACTCTCGAAGGTTTTTTGACTTTTGGTAATGCCGTTTCAGTTTACCCGAATGAACGTCATAAAGGATAGGTGATTGCGTCAGACCCTTCCTTTTTTTCCCTGGTCTTGAAGTGGCCAACGGTTCTTCCTTTCCGCCCTCCAGGGTATTATGCCGCTGTGGGGCACTGGCCCGACTCCTCCTCTTTTGCGGAGGGACTCCCCCCCCCCCTGGTTCACCCCCGGGGGGTTTTTTTTAACCGACTACGGAGCTTGTCCAACCACAATAACGGGCACAGGTTGCGTTTATCCACAGCCCTTTCCCCCCCAGAAGACCCGGTGGCCTTCCTATCCTTCCTACCCCTTACGGTCCCCGCTCCCCCTCGCAGAGTAGTCCTCCCTCCATCGATCCTTTAACGCCCCTTTTTAAGTAGAGTGGGCCGCTGCGATATGAGATTGACGATTTCGAGATCGGCGCTGGTGCCTTGCCGATGAGGTAGTCTGTCCCTCCCCTCTCACCATCGGGTTCATGCCCTATTTTCCTTTTCCATTCTCGCGGATTTTTGATGATGCTTTTTGCGACGGAATTGGACGCGCCCTTCACGGGCATCGACGGTGACCTACGAGAGGATTAGTACTTTCGCTGGGACCCCCCTAGCGCATTCAGGCGCCTTTGTCCTCCTTCTACAAAGGATATCTATCACCTTGCCCCGGATCAGTGGTAATACTTTTTTCCCTTTTTTCCCCCTCCTCCCGACACACACACTATCATCTCTGCCCTTGATGCACCCCTGTGTGCGGAGTGTTTTCCCCCGTTAGAAAGTTTGAGAGACGAAGCGCCCTCCGAGCTGGTAATCGATCTCCCCTTCCCCCCCCGCTCTCGGAGACGTTTTCCCCGTTTCAGCCCTTTTTTTTCTAACAGAACGGTCAGCCTGCCGATCACGTCGTGTACTACTTCCCTGAGGCGCGTACCTTTTTCTCTTCTCGGTCGGCAACTCTTGCGAGGGTGTCGGTCACCATTTGCTGTTTTGGTGGAACATGTCCGTCTTCCCGGTCGAGATCCGTATGCGGATGCCCCTCCCCCTCCTCCTCGTTGTTGTTTTTTTTTGAGAGCTTTCTAGCGTCGCGGCATCGTCTGATTAACCCCTCCTGCATTGCATTGCAGACCCCCTTCCCCGTTGAACACTTCGTCTTACCCGGTTGGAACGCACCAGCAGGGTTACCCCTCCTCGGAAGGTGCTGCGGTCAGGTGACGTTTCATCGGCGCGTGGACAAAGTCTTTTTTCTTTGGGAACGCTTTTGACATGTCTCTCGAGGAACACGCTCTGTCGTAGGGCGTCTCGTCCCTTTTGCGAAAAGGAGCGGATTCCTTTTCTCCCCATGCATGCTCTGATCTTCTCCTCCTTCGGTTCAAGGCCACGTGGCCTGTGGCTTGCTTTTCCCCGGAGGATCCCGTAGTACCCTGCTGTAGTGCAAGCGGTGAATAGTCGATATTTAGTCCGGGGCATCCGCCCCGAGGTTGGTAGGCTTTTTTTTTTTTCCCTTAGTGCAGAGAGAATCTTCTGGAGGGAAGCCCGGCGCTTGTCCCCCGTGAACTGTTTGAGCGTCCTTCCTGAGCATCCCCAGCAGTTTCAATTCGATACGAACCGCCCCTTCCGAGGGTAAGAAGATGGCCTGTTCGACATTACATCATCGGCCCTGACACAGCGCAGCCTCTCCCCCGGGTGAATCGTCTGCCGATCCCCCCTACACAAGGTCGCGGGGATTTCTTTGAGTCCATTTTGGCAAGACAGGCAGCCTCTCCCAGAAAAGGCATTTGGGGACCGTATTTTTTTCCCCTTCCCGCAGGATCTCCGTCAATTGCTCCCCCTTTGGTTTTCTTTTCGGGGTGTGGATCTGCCCTTTTTTGTGAAAAGTGGTTTCCAGCGCAGTCGCTTCTTTGTGGGTCATTAGATGGTTCCCCCCATGGCCGCGATACGTATTCCGTGCCCCACGTTATCTCTTCCCCGAATGACCCGTTGTTCCCGTGGTAGCTTCACGGACTTTCCCATCCATAATTTTGGTTTTGCCCCACGCCTTGACTTTTGTCGACGCCATCCCCTTTTCCCCTTAGGTCTTCTCCGCATGAGCGGTGACAGTGTTTTCGATGCCGCGTGAAGATTTTTCCTGCGGCACCGCTCGTCTGGCAATCCGAAAACGTTTCTTGGGGCACCGCCTCCCTTTCTGCCACCAAGCGTTTTCCCTTTTTCGAATCTTCTGAGCATTTTCTTCCCAAGGGGAAACGGGGTATCCTCCCCTCAGGTACCACCCCGGTCTTCCTGACCCCAGTTTCTGCGCACTTCCGAAAGCGTCGAAGTAATCCCTTTTCGAAAAGCGATGTCACCCCTCCGAAGTTCCTCACTCGCGCTGCCCCTTTTGAGTAGTCTTCCTAGAAACGCTGCTCCTTGGCAATACTGGGGACGGGGCGGCCCTTTCCGGACGCGGATGACCCCCTCCCCCCCCGTTACCGATCTTCATCGATAAACCGACTTCCTTTTTCTTTTTTGTTTTGCCAGAGGAGCCCCCCCCCATCTCCTGCCCCTGGCCAACCTACCGGGATCTCTTTTTTCGAACTCCTGATGTGGCTGTTGCATCCCTTTTTTTTCGATGGGCTCCACTCCCTTTCACAGCGTTTTTTCTCCCTCCCCCCTTCGGGACCATGCTTTCCCCCCTCTCTTGGACCCTGCAATTCCTTCGAGTATCGTTCTGTCGTCGCAGATCGAAAAAGATGTGGCGCGAACCTTCCCATTTTGTCCTCTCGATTTTATATGCCTTCCCCCCCCCCACTCTCCTCTCCCCCCTTTGTTTGAGAGTTTTTCAGAATCCTTTCTCTACTTTCCCCCCTTTTTGTCGAGCGTAGACGACCAGGAGTCTGATTGCGAAGGAATTTTTTCCCCCCTTTGGCCTTTTCCCGTGACGAGATCGCTTCCTTTTCCCGCTGGGTGGTCCTTTTGCACGGGGTTTTTCCTTTTACCTCTTGACCTTCTGGTTTGAATTACTGTCCCCCTAGGTCATGGCACGTCGGCAGTGCGGTCGTCTCCTTGGCTTTTTTCGCTCGCGTCCCTTTCTGGGCGGGACGGGGTGATGGACCCCCAGGCTTTCATCGCAATTGTTTTTTCCAGGAAGTGTGATCGGGGTCTGAAAAAAAGCACTCGTAGCCGGAATCTTTCCTCGTACTTTGCTTCGCTTTTTCCTTTGTTTCGCTAACGGCGGCGATTACCATTGTCTTCGCGATTTTGTCCAAGGTGTTTTCATGATGACCGACCTCCCGCGGTTATTCCGGTTTTCCTTGGTCAAAGATCGAGATAGATATCGGGAAAGGCGTTGTTTGGTTTCCCCTTTCGGAGAATCCTTGTGACGCCCCCCCCATGTCGGCATCATACCCCCCCCCCGAGATGTAAAGGTCAAAGTCTCCGCTGGTTGCAGAACTTTGCTGGTGGGAGGGCCCCCCCCCCTTCCTCGTTACGTTCTAGAATCTTTTGGAGGGCTTATGCTCCCTCTATTCCTTTTTGAGGAAGGGTTACACCCGCGGCATGCGCCCCCCTTCCGTATACGCCGTTGATGGCGCAAATTCCCTTTATCTGGATCTTTTTTTCCCACAATTTTGGAGTTTCGTTACGTTGTCGACGACCCCAGGGGAATTCTTTCCTCCAAGGGAATGGCTCGAGACGATTTGGCCGAGGATTTTTAATGTGTAACACCCATCAGAGTCCCCCCACATTCTTTCCCTTCCGATCCCTGCACCTTCGAGCATCACCGCCCCCCTTTGGCGCCCCGCCGATGACACGGTGTGCGCATGGACGTCACCTTTGCAAGTTTTTTCCGCAGTCATGCGTGGTGCATAGTCGGCCTGGAAACCCTCGAATTGGCTCACCCTTTTCTTTCCCCTGCCGACCCGGTGTTTTTATGCGTTTTCAGAGATTGATTTTTTAGTCTATCGGGCCGTCTTGCATGGCAAGATGAGTAGTCTTCCCAAGATCTGATTCCTCGGTTCCTGGTTGTTTCGTTTCGATTTTCCTTCGGAGTCCTTTGGCGGGCGGCGGGTTCTCCCGGAATTGGGCGCAAACATTTTTTCCCGTGGCATCGATTTCTTCAACTTTTTTCGCTTTTGCAGCGACACCCGCCCTCTCTCCCCCTGAGGATGCCTCCGGCCTGGAAGCCTGCCCTACCCGTCGGGACAGAGTATCCGGCTCGTATTTGGACGCTCCAGACACAGGCCCGGGCAAACCGGTTTCTCTCCACGAGGAATGCCATGCGCGGAGTGAATCTCTCTTTCGCCCGTTGTTCTTCTCCGACGATTCTGATTCTTTTTCCCCTCACCCGTTCCGCCCCTCCGACCAGAGGTGGCCCCCCCGTTTAAGCACCGGCGTCCCTTTATCGCCTTCACCTCCCTTGCAGTTTCCGGCCCCTTCTTTTCGAGTCCACGGGCGAGTCTGGCGAAAAGTTTTTTCCAAATGAGATGTTCTACGTGGGTTGGCCATTGAATTTTTTTTCAAAAGGTCCGTCCTTCTAGAGCTTCTCCTCTCTTCAACTCTTTTGTTTCGTCTTTTCCCCTCCGAAGAGCGTCTTCTTCGACCGCATCCACCTTGTTAACCTCCCCCCGAATGCCGAATGCACCATTTTTGAGGTAGGGATACATTTTCTCACCTCAGTTGAACGGGTACTCGCCACCTTCCTTTGCTTTCTACAAGAAGGTGAGTTCAGTGGATGGTCTCCCTTTTCGGCCCGGAGCCTGAAACGGTTTTTTCCCCTTCGAATGAGGAACTTTTTTTCGTTGAGGAAATTTCCCTCTTTCTCGATGTCCCCTCCCCGGTTTTCCATGAGAAAAACCTCTTTCCCATGGCTCGAGTTTTTAGAGTTCCTTCCTTCCTATAAAGGTGGGCAGCCCGTTCGGAAAATGTGTGCGGGAGGAACTCCCTTCTCCGTTCCCCGCTGTTATCCGGTTCCCCCCTTTCTTACCGTTTAGGAGGGGAATTCCTTCCGTTTTCCTCATTTTTCCCTGCGCTTTCGTTGGCCCGTGCCCCCTGCCAGGGCTCTGCGGAATTCCGCTGCCGTGTCAGGCCCGCGTTTCTTTTTGAAACCCCCCCCCCATTTTTTTCCCCAACAAAAAAACCCCCCCCCCCAAAAAAAAAAAACCAAAACCCCCAACCCCCAAAAACCCCAAACCTGTGGCTCGCACTTCCTCCTGCAGCCACCCGCAGCCGTTACTCATTTTCATCCCTTTCCCTCCTTCTTCCCCCACGCATGGTTTTTCGATTCTTTCCTCCAATATCCCTGCCATCCACAAGAGCCGATTCTCGAAATCGGCGAATAGCAGATCCTGAGCAGCTTTCCCTTTCGAAACAATTCTCTAGTGTCTTCCGGCAGCGTCCGGCTATGTGACCAGCCTTCATGCGAGGGGACCGTCCGGTGGTTCAGTGCGACAGGATCAGATTTCTTTCCCGGTTAAATGAGCTTTCCTGAGTTTTTTTTTCGGTTTTCGTCTGACGCACCTGATGCCCGTTTGGGCTTTGCACAAGCGCGTGCGTAGAAGGTGGGGTCCTCGATGGTGTCCCCCCCTGGAAATTCCCTCTAGGTTCGGCCCCTTGCCCCCTTTCCTTTCCTTCCCAGTGGTCGTGTCGTCGCCCCCCCGGACCGACAATCCATAACTTTTGGTGGGCTTCATTAGTTTTTTTTTCCCGACGCAACACCGCTTTTTTCCGTCTTATGAGCCGGTAAACGGGACTGAAGCTGAAATTCCTCTGAGATTAGCAGCCCTACGTTCTCAGAAAGAATGCTCTTCCTCCCTTCCTTTTTTCTCCTCTGATCCCACTCCCTTCTTGTCGCTGGAAAGCTCGGACTGACTTCCAGAAATGTTCCGTCACCACACAACTGGGATTCTCCCCTCCCCCGTTCCACCCATTTGCAACGCCTGTCCGATATTCCTCTGCCGATTTTATGCCACCTGAGCCTTTTGAAAAAGCGCTCCCCCTGCGAAGTCGACCTCCCCGCGCTGCACGACCATTGGTTTTGCCGCAGTAGAGAAACCGGCTTGACAGAAGCCTCCCTTGCAGGTACTTTCGATTCTTGGGGTCCTTTTGACCCGAGCACACTTTCCTTTTCAGATTTCGAATGCCTGGTAGGGTCCCCAGCCCTCGAGGCCAGACATTTTTTTCCTTTCCCGGATCGCTCCCTTTTTTTGAACTTCTCGGTACTTCCAAAGTCTTGTTTTTCTCCTTCGGGGTAAGAGCTTGTTTTAGGCAACTTTCCCCCTGGGAAGACCTCTTGTTCTTTTCTGAGGTCTCACGGGAAATCCGCGTGAATTTTTCTCGCTCCTTCTCTCGTTCTCGAAGAAGATCAAACAACGAATGGTTTCCTTCTGAACGTCCCTTGTAGGTTATTCTTCCCTTTTTTTTTCAGCTCCTCCGTTGTGCGGATTATCCGAGAACCCCATCTCTGGCAGCCCCGACTCCGTTCGCATACTGACCACCCATGCAGTTGTAGATCGTTTTTTCTTTCCCCTTTCTTCTAGTAATGATTTCCTCCTTCTTCCGGTTCCACGACCTTTTTCTTTTGACCGATGTTGGAGTCTCCCCCATGTGAGAAAAAGGGATTTTTTCCCTAGAATAGATGTAAAACGAGGCTTCTACGTGTGGAATTACAGAGTCCCCTCTTCCTTTTGCATGGACGTTAGATCCTTTCGCTCGGCCGGGCGGGCAATCTTTTTGGTCCCCCCTTAAACCTCTTTTTTTAATTCGTCATACGATGACAGCCTCAGTGTGATAGGGTTCTTCCCGTGAGGCCCCCCCTCCTTCCATCCCTCTTTCAGGAAGATGGTTTCTTTCTTAAGTCCGGCCTCCTACCAATGGCTTTTTTCAGACTCTCCTTAGTTTACCCCCCTTTTATTCGACTGATACGACGACGCGCTTTTCCATGCAGAGCACGGATCGAGCTCTTTCCGATGATTTTCCACCGTTTTTGCTTTTCCCGCGCTCTTTCCCCGGTTCACGGTGGTGAGCTTCCTCCCAATTAATCTTGCGCGCGACGTTACGACATTTTTTTCACACTAAGAGATCTTTCCTTTTGGCCCATTTTACGATGCCCGCTTCTGTAGCAGAACCTTTTTTTCGACCGGGCCCCCTTTTGTTCCCCAAACCCGGTTACATGCCTCTTACGGATTCATGATGCGTCGACACCTTCTTCAAGTTCTTGAGATGGCCCTTTTTTTTTTCCCCACCACAATTTTTTTCCCCGTCCCCAATTTCCTCCGATAAATGTGGGCACCTTTTTCCGACGTCACGAGACGATGGTCTCTTGATTTCTTGGTGGACATTTTCCCACCCCCATCAGCTCCTCGAGACCTTCTTTTACCACATCACGTTTACTCGTCGAATCGCGCCCCTTTCAAGAAGAAAGGACCCGTTTGGCTCATGGACATTCTCCTTCGCATTCCCTCAAGTCCCCCTGAACGGTCCCCGCATGCCTTTTTCTTTCTAGGAGGACTGGCCCACAATAGAATGTCCCACTATCCGGCGACAAGTTTTTCTTTTTTTTCGAATCTTTCAGAGACTTCCTCTTACTCTAGCTTCTCAGGGTCCTTATGCCGATGTCTTTATTCCCCTCATATGCTGACCATCGGTTTCAGTTGGTTCTAGCTTGTCGATGGAAATTCACGCTCGTCTTTTGATGCGGCCTTTTCCTTGAATTGGCTCCGGGACCCTCTTACCTTCCTGGCTTTTCCATTCTGAGAGGAACTGACGGATGTCAGAGAAATCCACCTACCCCCCGCTCATGTACTGCCCCCCCCTTTGACTGGCCCCCCCCAATCTTTCGGATATCAAGAAGCGTGGTACTCCTTCTCCGCGGGAGCTCCCTCCCTGCCGAGTTTTTTTCCCTTATATGCCCCTCTCCCCCCCGCCCTTACTGAAAGTTCGCGAGTGTCATCTTTCGCACGTGTTCCGGACGACGGACGACGGTGCGCTTTAGTCATCGAAGATCTTTTTTTACCGCCGTCCTTTTGGCCCCCCGGGCCTCTATTTTACACGACCGGCAGCCCCTTCCCTTCAACGTCGTGCCCCGGCCAATGAGGTGAGACCCCGGTCAAAGGAGACTCCTGAAATCTGCACCCGCTTATACTTTTCTTTTCGGAATTTCTGCGTTTGGTGTGTTAGGTGACCTCCGGATGACGGTAGATCCCTCGATTTTTTTTTCTCAATTCTTTCCCCCCTTTGGGGTTTCTTTCCCATCGCGTGCTACCTGAATCCCTCTTTCCCCCTGCATGGCATTGCAGTTCCCCCTCAAAGTAGAAATTTCCCCCTTTGGTCTTTTTAGTCTCAAGTTGTCCCCTTCTTCCTGAAACCTCCTTTCGGTCTACCCCGACGGTGATCCTTGGTGCCGGTTTTTTTTGAAGGAGAAACTCTTTTCCGGTGGCTGAAACTCTCTTTTTTTCGCCTCGTCCTTTTACGGCCCTTTTTTCCATTCCCTTAGTTTCGGGCGTCTGCCCCCCTGAAAAGGAGAGGACCCTAGAGCAACAACCGTAGAGATTCATCCCCGGCCTGTATCTCCCCCCATCGGTCAGTACCACTTTCTCTTTGGTGATATAGATACCTCCTCTTCCTTGTATTCCAGGTCATCCTGCCGACCCCTTTCCCCCGAGGTCTTTTGCCCCCGCGCCCCCTCCCCTTAGTGTGTCCCGCTCGGAGGTTCCGGCGATGCGCGTGACCTAAAAGTTTTCCTTAATCGACCCCGGACAGTGCTGCTTCTCATTTCATCGCAAAAGATATAGAACCCCCCCCTTGAAAACTCTTTCCCTGCTGTTGACCCCCCATCTTCCCTTGCTTCAGTCTCCATGCGCCCCAGCAGACTTCGCCTAAGAAAAGCTCCCTCATCGTAGCCACGTTTCCTCCGGGACTTTTTTCTTGAGCACACCTTTCTGAAGACCCTCTTCCCCCCCTCCCCTATTCGAGGGGCCGTAGGTTGTTCGCAGAATCGATGAGGACCGCATGCGCACCACCTGTGTATTTTCTCGCGGTCGGTTTCTCGAACCTTTCTGGTTTTCAGATCAAGTCTCGCTCTAGGTGGGGTATCGATGGTGTTTCCAAAATGGACAACCACGATCCTCGCCCCCATAGGCTCCCCATTTTCCCCCTTGAAAACCCTAACTTCCTCTGTTTTGGTCTTTCGCCCCCCAGAAATCCACCCCCTTGTGGTGGCGCCCTCTCCCAGCTGCCCCCTTGAAGGAGTACAGTTCCCGGCGATCGGCATTCTCAGGGTGTAAACAGGTATGGAAGCTGCTGTACTCCTTTTTCTCCGCCCATCCCCCCTTCTCCTAGGTCCCATCCCGGACTTTTTAGATGAGGGACTCCAACAGCAGTTCGGGCCCCTCTCCTGGCTGTGCACGTTCCTGAGAAATTTTCGTAAAACTTTTTTTTCATACCCCGGTACACTGACACTCCCCCCTTCCCCCCTTTTCATCGACGCTCGTCTCATTCCTTGAGAAGCGTCTTCTTCTTCCTTTCGAAGAACTACTTCCGATCTAGATTCCCTCCCCCCCCTTTTCGCCCTCCTAGAGCACCCTTCAGCCTGATCCCTCTTTTTTTGTACGGGAGGCCATCGTTTTTTCCCTCTTTTATCTGTGCAAGCCCCTCTCCCACTGCCGTTGAGGTCCTCCGAATTCCTTTTCCTCCCCTCAGAGGTCCTCCCCCCTGAAACCTCTCCCTCAATCAGTACCTCCCGGCTGACTCTCACTCATGATGGGGACCGTAATTACCCCGTACGGTGGAAATCCTAGTGCTCCTCTTGCTTTCCAATCCCCTCCCTTCGTTGCCTTGTTCCTTTTCCTTTCCCCTGCTTCTCTTCACGGGAAGCCCAATTGTTTTCCCTTCCTTGCAAGTCCCTCTAGGAGGTCGTCCAAAGCAGTATCCCCTTCTTCGCCTCGATGTCTGTTCTTCTTT
>Ga0179593_1538650_pt1 | contig 17225 bp, 16 predicted proteins | sample CZODoug2_1_08_16_FD_185931 | JGI IMG/M metagenome (GOLD analysis project Ga0179593, IMG submission 185931) | Vadose zone soil fungal communities from Angelo Coast Range Reserve, California, USA - CZODoug2_1_08_16fungal (PacBio error correction) | ecosystem: Environmental > Terrestrial > Soil >... | reverse complement strand
TACAAAAGGATTCGGGTTCTATGAGCATCGACCTCCCTACGATTTTCCTTCCTCCTAATATTTTTCTTCTACACCCTCATTCTTTTGGTTTGGTTATCCCCCCTCCCCTCCTTCCCTTCGCATCTCGAACGCTTATCTGGATTATGTACGATGAGTTATCGTCCCCGACGCTCCTCCGCACCTCGCACTTCGCCGCACTTTTCCCCCTTCTTTTAGGTTCGTGACCATGAAACCAAAACCGGAGAGATCTCCTGCATTTGCCCCCCAAATTACGCACTCCTCCGTCTCCCCCTGCCTCCTGTTAGTGCTTTATTCAATCGATCAACCTCCCCCGGTTCCTCTACCATTCCGTCACCCCCCTTCCCGTCATCCCTCCCCATCTCCCCCTCCCGGCGCGCCCAAGTAGAAATCCATATAGAGCTAGGGCCCCGCAACTCCCTCCGTCATCATCCCCTCTGGTTTTGGGGTGCGGCCCACCTTCTTTCTCGGCCTAGATCGGAAATGATTCCCCCCCCTCCCGTTGGTTTTCACCACAGCTTCGCCGGCCTCGCCTCCTCTCGCTCAGAAGCGGTGAGATTAGAGAAGCGCTCCGAATCCCTCACGACGATTTTTGCCGGCGCTGATGTTTCCCTCTCATGCGACAACGGTTGGCTTTTTTGATGACCAAAGTCGGAGAGGAACTTCCTTCTTTGGCCGTTAATGGTCTTCTTCTTGACGCTTCAAGTTGCACCTGTGTTCTCGCTCGTACACTATGTGCCACCCCATCTCCGGGTTAATGACCGGAGCGACTCCGAGACCAGCCCGCTCTGCGTCCTCCGTTTCTTTTCCCCTAATTTAGATTAGCCTCTGCCTTAAAGAGTCCCTTCCGCCAGTTCGGTATTGCCCGTCCTTTTCCCTTCAACATCGACATTTTTTCGACTCCTTAGCCCTTTCTTTAGCTTTTCTGCTACCGCTTTCTCCTCTCCTTGTTTTAAAAAAAGCGTAATCCTTTGTCCTTGGGACGGGTTACGCGGCCGCAGCGTTCCCTCCATGCGTTTTTGCGATGACTTCTTTTTGGTTATCTCCTTCCCTTTTCCGCGATAAATCGGCTTCGTGACGGCAATCAGCGCGTCTCCCCCTGTGAAATTCGCCCCTCGCCCTTTTCTTTTAGTAGATCTCCCTTGGATTTCTTGTTTCATTTTAGACTTCGGCTAAACTCCCTAGAGGCTCCTACGAATCCACATCCTTTCCTTTTGCTCTGCTTTCTTTCTTTCTGAGCCGTTCTTCTTAGAGAACCCGCGCGCGGGTCTTGGACCTCTTCCCTCAGACTTGCCCCCCTGTCCTTTTATACGTGACCCCCCCCAGAGAGAATAAAGGCATTCTTCTTCGGCCTCGGACCCTTTCCCTGCTCTTCTCTCTGCCGTTTCCTCGGACCAGTGTCCGGTTTGGAGACCGTTTCTCCCTGCCACCTTTCGACCCCCGTTGTATAAAACAAGAGACTTTTCGTAAAGTCTTCGCGCCGTTTTTCGATCCTTCTTCGGCACTTCTGATTTTGACTCGTTTCCCTCCTCCCTCGACCTCCCTAGATTAATCGCGATATTTTAATTGGCGAATGTCGCGCCCTTTCAGGCCCCCTTTCCCTCGGTGGAGCCTGCTCGAGTTCTTTGCGGCGGAATCCTCCTCCCCCCCCTCTTTCCCGATTCTGCCTTTGTATTTTTAGACCAGTTTTTAGAGGCTCTCAAGTAGGGCATCAGGCCCAATCTTTTGGAAGCAGTTCGAGGCCCTTCTCCCCCGACTTCGGCGCTCGAATAGTAGGCTTTCTGCTGGATTTAGAGACAGACTTTTCTCTAAGCTGTGGGCTTCTCCTCTCCCCAGGTACAACCTAACACTCGTTAGACCTTCCTCGCCCCGATTTCGTCCATCGAACCGACACTGATTCTTCAGTGTCCCCCTACTTTTTTTTTACCCCGTATTCCCCCTCCCATCATTTCCCTTTATGGAGGGAGCGAGGTTAGTCACGCGTTCTCGCGTCCTCCCTGCTTTTCCCCCCCGTTTCGGCGATAGTCTCCGTCCTTCTACCAGCGCGGCTCCCCGTCTTTCGCCATCCGGCTCACGAGCTAGGCGTTCCCGATGATTTTTTCTTGTCCTCCCCGGTTCCCCATCATGGTCTTCTCTCGTCCCCCATGGGCCAAATCAGCCTATTGAGTACTTCAAGCAGAACCTTGACCAACTTTTATACATACCCCCCTCTCCTCCCCACCCCTGAATGACCACCGTCATGCCAATCCTTGGAAACTTGACGATGCGCGGTGACACAGCACGACTAACCTAACTCCATTTCTCCCTCTACGCCCCCCCCAATCTCCGTGATCCTTCTTTTTCCTCTTTATTGTTCTTTTTCCTTTAGCGGAATCGGGTCTCCCCTCCTTCCCGGCCCCACTCCACTCCCCTTCTCCTGACCCGGGTGCATTGCCTCTCTCCCATCGACTCTTCTGATTTAAACCCGAAGCGGCCTAAAGAGACCCCTTTTACAGACCTTTCCCCGTTGCCGCCGGCCGGTGACCGCCTTTTGGCCGTATGCTCCCTTTCTGACGCCCTTGGACCTTTTTGTGGAGACCCGCCTCCGTCGACTTGCCCTCTACTGTCTGCACTTCTCCCTTCCATCGCGAGCTTCATTGATTTTGCAGCACAGGATCCTTCTTTTCTCCAAAAATTGTTCCCCACCCTCCCCAATCTATTTTTCCCCCCTTTTTCCTCTATTACCTCCACTTCCGCCCCGTCTGTTTTTTTGCAGTTTCACCACTTTCATCTTACTTATTGATGCGCCTATTCACATTAGCCATTGGAGAGGCGTTGGGGTCCGTCCATCTTCCCTTAGTGGGTCCGCCCCTCTGGCGCCTGATTCTCGTCCCTTTCCGATAGACCGACGTAATTTGAAGTTTCTACCTCCCGATTTGATTGCTTCATCGGTTTTTTTCCTCTTAGGATTTCCTCCCCCTTCGGTTGTTTTTTCTTCTCTTGACTTCCGCCGATCGCTTCCCCGTGACTGAAACCTCTATCTCTTTTCACCCTTTCCCCCACATATTTTTTCTCCCCTTTTCCCTCGCCCTACGCCAGTCGCCCAGATCTTCCGGCGACCACGCTTCTTATCCTTCCCCTTTTCTCCCCAACTTGTCTCCCTTCTTCCACCCAGATCTTTTAAAGGGATTAGGATGTGCAATATTTCCTTTGTGTGAACTCCTTTTTCCTCCGTGAACTTTGCGGCTTCTCCATACCCTCGCTTTCCTATTTCCCACCTGTCAGCCCGGTTCCCCTTACCCGGCCACCTCGACAGCGGTTCTTCCTATAAGACTCCAGAACCTCTCTAATTCCTTTTTGTCCCCAGCAGGTTCCTCCCTGCGTATGTATGGGATCCCCCGATTCCTTTAGTTCGCATGCGATCAGGATCGTATCCTCTCCCTTCCCCCCTCCCCTTTCCTTCGTGCGCGCGACCTGGACGATAGTGCACTGTTCCATGTTTCGAACTATAATCACAGGTCGACTTCCTCCCCCCCCCTCAGTAGCAGCTCACGGGTCTCTGGTCCCCCCTTCACCCCGCTTTTCCGGCTTTTTCCCGAAATGATGCGGTCCTTTCGAGGGCATCCCTTTGCGACAGGAGTTAATGTTTGTCCCAGGTTGAATGCCTTATTATTTTTTCTTCCCTCCACGTCATTTCCTAGGTCCCGTCTTTTCCTCTTTTGTGGACGCCCGGCCCCGTTCCTGGCACGGCAGACCCCTTCGGTAAGCTCGAACTCCTTTACGCCTTCGGCTTCTGGCCAGAGCCCCTTGAAGAGTGGGGTAGCCGAGATATCGCGAACCCATTTATCGATTTCCGTTTTTTTTCGAAACCGGCCGCCTGCTCGGCAGGCTGCCCCGACTTTTTTCGGGGGTTGCGTTTTTCTCAGTTTCCTCTCCCCCCCCAAGTTGCTGTCTCCCCCCCTTACATCGCCGTCAGTTCTCATCGCCTTCGCGGTTATCCCCTGAACTATGTCTCCCCCCATCCTTTTATCCTTTGATCTGTTTGGAGCGGCTACAAAGGCACCACGTAGGAAGCATACTAAGAGATGCGAGATAGCCCTCCTGGATTTTTCCAAGCTCTCTCTTTTTGGTCTTGCCGCGACGTTCTGCATCCATTTTTCATGATGAGATTTATGGGCTGGAACCTTTACAGCCGAGCCCCCCTCCCACCGCGCATGCACCCTCGATTCTCTCTCCTTTTTTCCCAACAGCCTTGCGGGATGTCCTTTTTTTTCTTCTTAAGGAGTCCCCCTACCTTAAGTCCCCCCCCCTCGCATGGAATGTTAGATGAATAGCTTTAGCTTCCTTCCGAACCTCTCCCCTTTCCACTTTTCCGTCTGCCCCTTGTACGACTAGGTCCGTCCCCTCCCTTCGTGTCATCGCGTGGTTTCTGACGTCACTTTTCTGAATGAGATTTATAGTATCTTTCCCCCGACCTTTTTTTTCTTTGCGCCCTTTTTTCCGCCTCTTCAGCCCTTATTCCCCCCTCTCGTTGACTGTTTTGTGCGCCCCGATTGAAATTGTGATAAGCCCGCCTCCTCGCCCCTAGGTTCCTACGTCAGACAGACTCTTTTTTTCGCAGCTGAAATGACCGTTATGATCTCTCAGAGTCGTGCGCCCTCCGTCTTTTTCCAATCTCGATTTATATAATGTTTGATCAATTCCCTGTGTGGATGCCTTTTTTCTTCAGTCGGACCGTTTGATCGCGCCCCGCTCCCCCTTTTAGAAAATCCTACCCCCATTGTTCTACTTTAACGCAGAACCCAAACGCATAGCGGCGTTTCCCCCGTGAAGCTTTTCCCCCCCCGTATTCACCCTTCCGGTTGCCAATTCTATTGCTTCCGCCCTTCCTCATCGTTTGTACCCTTCCTTTTCCTCTTCTGCCCGGACGTTCGAGACAAGGTCGATACTCTGTTGCGGAGTTTTTAACTCCTTTCTTTCCCCCCAGATCCGGGATCGCTGCTCTCCGATATTCATTTTTAATCCTTGGATCGGCGCCCCCCTTTGAGACTTCCCGTGGTGGGTTTTTCTTTTTTTTTTTTTTTTTTTTTTGCCTTCCGTGCTTTTCTGTAAGAAAAAGCTTGCCCCACTGTTTCGTGGTCGCAGCAGCGACCCTAGATACCAAACCCAGTTCCCGCCCCCTTATTCCTTGATGATTCTGCAATTCTTTTTCCCCCTTCCCCCGCCCTATTCTCAATCGGATAGACACAAACGTCCCTTATTACCACCAATTACAAACTCTTTTTTTCCTTTCCCGATCTTGAAATTTTTCATCTCGTTCCCATTTCATTTTTGCTTCCTCGCTTTTCGTTACTCGAGCCGACCGATGTCGAGCAATTTTGCCTAAGTCCTTTCCTCTGCCCCTTGTTGATCCGTACCGACGATCTTTACCATACTCTCCCCTTCGTCGCTGGCCGTCCCAGATCTGATGCCCTGCCGAATTTTTTTCGGTGTTTTTTGGTTTTTCTTGGTGGGGTTGTTGGGTTTGCGTTTGGTTGGTTGGTGTCAATAAGACGATATGTTCTGTTTTCTGTGTCGATTCCTTAGAATTTCTCGGCAGCGCGGTTTTTTCCATGCTCCTCTGTGGTATCGTGAGGGATCGTCTTCCCGTTTCGGCGCTCTTATTTCTCTTTTTGTAGTGAGTTCGCGCCCTGATCCCCCCCCGTGGAGCTTCCCTTTTGATCCTGTTTTCATGGTTGTCATTAATTCAACTCGGCCTCTTCTCCGCGTTTAGAGGCGTTTTTCTTTTGGTGTCCCTCGCGCTGCCCCCCCTTCATCCCCCCCGATATCGCGAACCCACCCCGGCATCCGGAAGCGCCCTCTCTGATTCCTCGTAGAAGGTTTAAGGTAGCTTGGTCACCACGCTGTACGCTGGTACTTTCCCCCTTCATCCAAATGCGGATGACTCATATCCTTTTTTCCCCCCGCAATCCGTTAAGAGATGTACCCTATCTCTTTACCTACTACTAGTGGTTTTATACTATAGAATTTCATATGACTACTCTTTTCTTCTTCTCTTCCATATCCATATTTGGGACCACCCCCCCCCGCATGTAACCATAATTTCTTGATGAACGCAGAATTTCGAACTTTTTCTCCGCTGCTTTACTACCCTCGCATTTCCTTCATTTCAGCAACCCATCGACGCCATTTTGGTTCTTGAGAGAGTGCCCCATTTTTTTCCCCCCCCCCCCCCCCCGGAGCTGCTCTCCGATGGCCCGGCCGAGTGTCCCAAATTCAAACGAAATCTCAAATGGTTAGCTTCCTGTCCCCCCCCCCCGCGGCGTCGTATTTTCCCCTCGATTGAACCTGAAAAAGACATGACAATCATATTATCCCCCCAACATTGACGGTTCTACCATCCACAATAGAGACCTTCTTTTTCCACCTACAACGTTACGACTTAAAGATCACGATGTTTGAAGCCAAACTCCCCTATGCCTGAGTTTCAGAACTGAGTACAACCGTTTCTTGTATTTATCGCACGTACTCTTGTTGCCAAGGATTTTTCTTTCATGATTAGGTGTGTTGAACTCGGAAGTAGCATTTTCGCCCTCCCCCCCTCGTCCTCACGGATCGGTCGATTTCCTTCCCCAGGGGACTCGGCCTTTTTCCCCCCTTGGTTTTTCCTCCCGATGGAACTCTCTCGGACTTGAGAATGCGGAAATGTCCAAAACGATCGAGATCCTAATTGCTCCGGTCCCTTCTCCGCCCTTTCTCCCACAGTCTCCCCTGCGGGTTCCTGAATTTTCGACTTTGCAATGCGAGTCCCAATAACTATTTGCCGATTTCCCCCGAGTAGACGGAGTCAGTCCTCCCTTCCCCTTGGAGTCCTTACCAACTTCGACTTGCAATAAGGATTGTTGCCTGCACATCGACAATCAGCAGGGTATCTTACTCTCGATTCTCCGAACTACCTCTTCCCTACGTTCTTCTCCCCTTCCCCCGTGAAGGACGGTTTCCCCCCGGCTGCAGGTCCCGCAGCGACTTACCATCCTGAGTGCGTGAGGACGTGTTGTTCGTCCATCGACGCGTTGCCTGACCCCCTTTTTGAACTTCCTGACAGAGTTCGGCCTTACCCAACGTTTTGCAAAACCGAGCACCCCCGTGAAGCAAACTTTTTCTCTGACAATAGAGATTGTTCCTCCCGCCGAACCTCCCCTCATCCGCCTCCTTCTACGCGATAACCCCTTTCGGACTTGTGCCGAGAGATAGTATTGAGTCTTTTTTCTTGAAGCCCCAACCGCTCCGTGTTTTAGGGCTTTATCTCTCATGGACGAATTCGATGATGATAGAGTGTTATTAATTCTGGCTAAAGACCCCTTTCCCCCTTCGAGTCCGATGTTCGATCAGATGATATGAGACGCAGCCGGAGAAATTCAAGCCCCTATTTTCCCCAGTCTGACAGAAGAGGGAAAAGGCGGACGGGGAAGCCCTCGCTCCCCCTACCATCGTAGAGCGTGTCTTAATTCTTCTTCTCCCCCTCTACGCTCGAGTTTTCATCTCGACGATCCAGTTCCCTCCCTTGGCTTTCTTCTTCGTTCCGTTTTCTGACACCGGATCCGCCCCCATCTTCCTGTATTGTGAGCGCGCGCGTCTCGAGTGAAGCGGAAGCGATTTCGCTTTTGAGCTCTCCAGTCGCTTTCTGCGTTACATGCTGCCAGACTAGGCATCTTGCGATCTGGAGCATTTTCGGCGCCTTCTCACACCCCTGGCCTGGCACGTTCGGTCTTTGCTTCTCGGACGGCGGATTATTTTTCTCGAAGCTAGAGTCTCCCGACGTGTTTCCCTCGTCCCCAACTCAAACTTCTCCAACGAGTTCGATTCACCCTTTTCCCCGATCGAGAACCGCGATTCCGCATCCCACCAAACTGATGAATCCTGATCCTTCTTCGTTGGGTGTTCTGCTGCTCGACTTCCTCGACGCATCTCCTTTCCCCTGTCCTCGCTCAGTAGCGTTACGGCCGCTCACCAAGACGCCTTGTAGGTGTTCTCCTTAGCGACTGCTACCCCCCTCTGCGCATAGCTCTTGCCGACATCGTTTTAAAGTAGTTTCCCTCTCCTAGTTTTCTTCTGATGCGGGTTCACCATCCCGGCCATTGGTGGCCTCTCTTCACTCCATGCCATCGTTTCCTACGGTAAGAATAGTTTGACATCAGTTACATTCAAAAAAATCAATCCCCCCTCCCCCCCCTTTGACAACGGCGCCACCTTGTCGATCCCGCTTTCCCGACAGGGCCGAACAGCATCGAAAAGAACCAGGTTACCAGTTCTGGCGGGCTTTTTTTCCCCTTCGTACGCCTTCACTCACCCCCTTTCGTTTCCCTCTCCTCCTCACCTCTCCCCTGTGCACCGTCCACCGACGCGGTCGCTCTCCGTTTTTCCCTAGATCACTTCCTCCTCCTTGATGTCTTCCCCCCCCAAGTTAAGATTCGACCGTAGAGGCATCATCTCACGTAAACGGCCCTTGTGTTGTTTTGTAGTCATTCCCTTTCTTCCCCCCTTTGGCCCTTGGTTGACCGCCACTCCCTTGACTTCTGCGTTCCGGTCTAAGGAAAACAGTCTTCGATTGATGAGACCTGATGGATTTAGCAGACTGGGCCGTCGTTCCACCCCTCATTAGTACACCCCCCCTGAGAGTGTACTCTATCGGTGCTTTCCCGGAAATCTATCTCTACCCCTCCTCCCTGTTTTTTTCGCAGCTTACGACAATCCGATTTTTGATCCTGCGCCATTTTCCCCCTTTCAGCGGAGCTTTGTGCTCCGGCTTGTTCTTGCGATTTTCCCGATCTTCGATTCCCGCTTTTTATTTGTAGGAGTCACTCCCCGATTTAATGACGGTGATTCATCGGGTTTCGCGATCGCGAGATTTTTTTCTCTCCATCCGTTGTCCCAGATCCGCCGCCGCTCGAAGCACGTTCCCTCCTAGATCCTCACCATGACGGCGAGATGTACATCGAATGTCTAGCGTCGTTCGCTTTTTCTCCGGCGCCTCCGGTCCCTTCTTCATTTTTTTTTCCAACCCTCTCGCCTTCCTTCAATTGTCGTTTGGCCACCGATCGCCCTTACTTAGGCGGGATTTCTTTAAATCTCTCCTCGTTTTTGCAGAATTTTCAGTACCTTCTGTTTGACTCTGCGCAATCCCATCGAAGGCTCGCCCCCTTCTCCCCAATCGTCAGCTTCTTATAAGTTTCTACCCTGCAAGCGGATAAGCGGGCGGTCAACCCCCCAAATCGTTTTTCCCCGTGAATGGCTAATCCCCCCCTGTCACCATCTCTCCCTGTTCCGTACTTGCCCCGCTTCGTTTTTTTCTTTTTATCTGCTTGTTACATACAGCGCTTTGACTTATCGAGGGCCAACCCAAACGGTTCTCCGTCCAGCTAGTTTTACTTCCGCTTTCGAGCGAACTTTTTACCCCTTTAGCCTGACGGACCTCGCTTCTGTTCCCCCTGAAGAACGGCTTTTCATCCCGCCCGGTGTTGGAGCCGTTTCTTCCTCTGAGCCTTTTTTTCTTCTCAGTTTCTCCTATCCTGTTTGTCCCTTCTGCCTTTGAGCGTCATATGGTGAGGTCAAACTTTGACATGTTTTTCAATACCTTCTTGTGCTGTACCTCATGATTGTGTTTTTTTTCTACCCTAGGCCGACTGGAAGTTTTCTACTTACGGAGCCGCTCCTTTCGGGACGTTCCCTCCTCGGACGATCTCCGGATGGATTCCCCTTTATAGCGCCTGTTGGTCGCCCCTTCCCCCTATTCGAGTCCCGAAGTGGAAGCTTCGATTTCGTCCCGGCAAAGAGGAAGCCTGCCCCTGCCTTTGGGTGACTCTCCCATTAACCCTCTAATCTCATGACTCCCTCGTCATCACGGAATAGCCCAGTTTTCTTTTATTGACGTCCCTCTATTCGGTTATCCTCTCCCCCGTCTTCCTTTATAGAAAAAGCGTATGGAAGTTTGTAAATGCTTCTGAACGCCCAGTCGAGACCGCTTGAGCACTCTCATCCGAGGATCTTTCCCCCCTTCCGTGAAACCCTCTTCCCCCTGAAGCACGCGATTTTTCCGCTTAGATGATTCCGAGCTTGACTCCCCGTTAAAGAAGAAGAATGGTCCTCTCAGACAGAGATTCAGCCTAGACTGAGACTGCGCCTTTTCCGACCATCACGGATGTTTTTTTCAGGAAGGTTGCTTCCTTCGCTGGACCCTGTTTTTTTGCGTCCCGGAAGTTTCGGTCCGATTCATCCTCTGGTCTACGTCTTCCCCCTCTTACGATTAGACCTGAGAGGAGTAGTCCGAGCACCCGTATTGGCCCCAATTCTTTTTACTGATTGGTCCGATTCACGTAGGAGCCCCGTTCTTCTCCTGGCTCTGTCCTTTTCGCCCTCCCTTGGGAGTGTCAGTTGTATTCAGACTTTTTTTTTACTCTTCTTTCTCCAGATTATACCGACTTCGACTTTCTCGCAAGGTTTTCTCAAGCAGACGGCCTGCACTACCTACTAGAGACGGCTAACGAAAGTTTTATGCTCATGCATCGATTTTTTCTGGTTGCTGCCCAATCCCTTTATACCCCCCCGTCCTTCTCGGTCCCTCCGACCCCCTGGTGCCTGCCTAGCTTTTCCTGGAACAGTTCTGAAGGTGGTCGCTAACGCCTCTTGGTCTCTCACGCGAACACCTTTTTCCATGCGTTCCCCCGCTTCCTCTCCGCCATGGGAACTTTTCTCCATTCACCTGATCGGTGTTGCGTCATCGTATTTAGGAAGCGTTACAATTCCCCCGTTTTACGAGAATAATCCCTTCTTCTGCTTCGGTAGATTTATTCCCCTTGGGGCGCCCCCCCCCCTACCCGTCGCAAGTGCCCTCTTTCCATGCGGCTAAGTGTTTTCCTTCCCCTACTACCTCCTTTTTTTGAACTCGCCATCGGATGGTTCTCGCGATTGCCGTCCCTTTGTCCAATTTAGAAACGTCGTTCTTCCTTTTCCCCTCCCGGATTCCCCCCCCCTGTGGCTCGTTCTTTCGCCGAGGTCCTTGCCCCTCTCCCGTTCCTTGGGCGCGCCCCACCGTCCGGTGCTACCTTCCCGGATTTATATGCGATGGATTTCGATTCACTCTGCTCGTTTCCCTGGCACCGTCCTTCCTGCGCGATTTGCCAGGCGATATGCTTGATACCACGGCGAGGGACTCAGTATCGCCCCCCCTTCGCGCGTTTGTCCTCATTGGTCCTGGAAGTCTGATTGTCAAAATATGTTCGAACGATGACTGATTAAAGCCCCCTTGTCCTTGGGCCTTTTCGTTTGACGGGCGCCGCTTGGTATTTTCGACGCGTGAGGTTTCGATCGTACTGCGGAGGCCCTCTCCTGTTTATTCTGCGCTTTTCCTGTGCTTTTCGATCCTTTTTTTTTTCCCTTGGTGTCCGATAATCAACTCTGTACGCTTGAAACGTGGCGCCATGGTTGCGTCTTTCCTCTTTTCCCCTTGCCGATAGCTATCTTCCTTTCCTTCCGCCCTGCTGCGCTGTCCTGATTTTTCCGGGTTGGTATCCAACCCCCCGCTATTTTAGGGACCCCTCCGGAACCCCTAGATGATCTGATTCCCTAATACGTTTTGAGATTTATCCTTTCCCTTCTCCTATCGTTTGGGTTGTGGAGAGGAGCTTCTAGAAACCTTTGTTTCCATCCTCCTTGACCCTGCACCTGTTAATACCGCTTCATATTAACTATCATTATGTATTCCCTTTGTTCTTTCAACACGCCTCACGCTGATCAGCAAGACAGATGGTGCAGCTTTAGCGATGATTTATTATCGGTCTCTTTTGGTCCACCGGCGAGCAAAACCATAGCCGCCCGTCCCTCCCCCCCCCCGTTTGCTTTATGCTCCTCTTTCTCCCGTGCCCATTCCAACCCTGACTCAGCTCCGTCCGAGGGGACATAGCGCGACCACCCTTCAACGAACATCTCCCGCCTTCCCTCCCGCCCTAACTAGCACCGTCGACTCCCAGGCTCCTGCAAGAATCTTTCTCACCCTGTCTTTCCTGCCCCCCCAATCCGGCGAGAAGCTCCCATACCGACTTCCCCTAACCCCGTAGAATTCCCCAGTTCCCCTTTCTAGGTTCCCTCCAACTCCCCACGGGCCTCTCTGTGCGATACTATTACGATCCATTGACCTCGATTCAAGATATCGGGCAAGATGGCTCTTCTTTTTTCTTTCAGGAGGCTCTCTTTGCAGATTCTGATCGGAAACAGAGAACTTCTTCTAAGCGCTGCGCCTTCAACTTGGTTTGAGCTATCACCGATGGTCTCGTTATTTTTTTTTTTTCGGCAAAGTAAGTAGATTCAGCAACTTCTGACTCGTATCACGGTTGAACCGGCTACCCCTTCGGCAGATCCGTCAAATTGCCAGGGGTTACTGGTCATGAGAAAACTTCTTACGTTATTTCGTTTTTAGTCTATTTTTGAGATAGAAAGAGGATTCTCCGGCGAATTTCCCTAGCTAAAGGTCCTTATGTTCATTGAACCTATCATAAAGACCGCTCGCCTATTAATGATGCTACCGCTTCAATATAATTCGGAAACGGCTACCCCCACATTTTGGAGTTCCTATCCCAGTTAAAGACAAGCTCAACCCCCCCCCCCCCTGATGGAAATAGGCTACGCTCTTCCGTACGCGCCCTAAATACGGTTACCAGCCCAAAGAAAGTCCCGCCGAACGGCCCTTTTGTTTCCAGCGTCCTTTCTCGAGGACTAATTGTTTTAGCAGCCGCTTTTTTCGCTGATTCACCTATTTCGATTATCAGATTTTACAACGCTTTTCCGCGCGCTTTAGTCTTGCGTCCGTGTCTGGCAAGTAGATCTCTTCATTCTCGTCCGAAGATTTTTCTCGCAGAGATGTCCCTCGCGTTAGAAGCAAGGCATCGTTTTTTAGCCAGTCCCATATCCCAGGTCGTTCCCACATCGTAGATTCCCGATAGATGCCAAGCCTTCGAATCGGACCTCCTTCCCCTTAACGTGGAATCCCCCCTTCACCGAATTCCATTTCTAGTTTGAACGACGACATCAGTACTGTTCGAAGCGTTTCGTAATTTGAGACAGTACGTTCCCGAACGCTTTTCTTTTTTCGCGACCCGCGGAGAATGGATCTCCAATAATCCCTTTATCAAACCCGCAGCTTCACTTTGGGACATTTTGCGCTCTCTTGAGGCCCGAGCGGAATCTTACATCGGATCGCTGGTAGGAGCCTCCTCCCTCTCCCTTTACGCTTCCGTTTCGGAAAGTCATTATTTCCATTACCCTTCCCGTTCTCATTGGTGGAGAGTTAATTAATAGCTTCTCCTTTTTGGTCTACCCGTCTTTTTGAATATTCTGCGTATTCGCTTCTTTTCGCTAGAGCGGTCCTCCTGTGTTTCCGTTCTCTTTCCAAAGCAGCACAAATATAGTGTTCCCCCTAGCATACTCGTAGGAGTTGAGTACCTCTCAATCTAACGACGGTTACTGTAAAGTCTCCACTCCTTTAGTCAGTCCCCTTTTCCCTTTGTGAATAGGCCTTCCTCCCTACCGCACGTCTCCTCTTGGCTCGAGGACCTTTCCGGGTAACATGCTCAGAGCTGTCCAACGGTCGCTAAGACTTTAGAAATGGAGTTCCCCCCTCCCTGACCTTTGTGCATCCTCTCACGTCTTTTCACCCGTAGTTCCGATTTCCCTCGATGATTGCGGCTTCGCCCTCGTCACCATTGCGAAACCTTCCTCCTGCCAGCGACGTTTTCCCTCCATGTCCTTTTTGAATTTGAATCAATTAAAGTTTATACAGAACTTGTCCTAAGCTGCCCACCGATGTCCCTTTCTTCCGAGCCTCCCCGCACTATCTTCAAGAATCCCCCTCGACTATTGCCCCCCCTCGGGTCTTTCTTACGTTATTTAGCGTTCGGTTTTTCGCGTATCTTCGCTCGACCTCCTTGACACCCTGGCACGGCCCTTTCGCACGCGGCTCTCTTCTTTTCGGGCCTCCCCCGCTGACTGCTAATCTGCCCTTTCCCTGAGTCCTTTGAATATACTCACCCCCAAGTTTGTCTTCCCATGCGCATTATTTCAGGTTCACCTGTTCATTTTTTTTTTTCGACCTGCCTTGACCGCTGTCCTATTTTCGCTTTGATGCCCCTCCTTATGCCGATTTAATTAAGCGAACTGATGAAAACGTTTCCCACAATTTTTTTGAATTATGGGCTTCCCTGGAATATATCCGCCACTCCCCGCGTATGTTGTAACCCCCAAGATTTTCCCTCTTCTGCGCCCCCCAAGCTTGCCTGGCGTGCGAAGCTCCCTTCGTTTTTTCCGCGATTCGCGTGTTTCCTTTTTTTTGAACCTGATCTCCGTCATTGCCACTACCCCGCTCCCTTTGTATGCGATTCTCTCTCCCTCTTTTACTCCCTTGTGTTTTTTAGGATCGCCGATCCTCCTGCTCCCCCGATGATTACAGTCATTTCGCGGTTAGTCAACCAATATCAATGCAGTCTCCATCTTTTTGCCTCCCCTCTTCACGCACCCGGCGCCCCCTGATAGTTCGCATAAATATAAAAAGCTTCAATTTCGTTAAGTCTTCTCCAGATCTGAAGTCGGACCTTGCACCATCTTGGTTGTGTTACTCTTTTACGTGACCCGTTGGGGAGACCTCCCATCTCCTCTCGAGATTTCAATCGTCTCGGGTTCAGTACTTTCACACGACAGGCTTCGCATTGCGACCCCCACCTTCCCGGTGACCACGGTTACTGCGCCCTGCCAACTAGGCATCTTTTTTTGACGGTAGCTCTTTTCCAGTTCTATTCCTCATCAACCTTCTGCTTTATCGTCTTCCTTAAACAGACCGTTCGCTCATCTTTTGTAGGCCCTGCCTTCAAGAGAGTTATATTAAACGTCCCTCTCGACCACTTTTCCTTAGCCGAATGGATACGGGAATCCCTGCCCTTTTTTTTTTTTGGCGTAGTAGATTATTTATCCTCCTAGCAGTTTTCCCCTTTTCCCGTTTTGTCGTAAGTTTTTTTTCCTTGCGTTAATTATTCTGATTTGGACATATGTTGCTTTATAAACTTACTTGACGTTGCTTAAAGGTATTCAATAATTCACCTTTTTTACCCCCGATGGTGCGAGTCCAAAATTGGTCCCCCGCTCCTTAATATCGTTTCCCCTCTACCCTCTTTACGCCTACCTTTTAGTAGCTATTGGATACAAGAAGATACGGCCTCTTGAGACCGGCTCTCTCAGACTTGTTCTCTCGCTTTTTCCTCTCTTAAAGAGGACGACGAGCGTTTTCCTCCCCTCGTGGGTGATTTCCCCTCGATTCCCCCCAATGTCCTTCTGCGTCAAGAGTTACTCAGTCGATTTTTCGATCTTAAGCATAGCAGAGTCTCAGATCGAGTCCAGTGATCTAGGGAGTTTGCACTTTTTCTTTTTCGGCTTTTATCCCAGACTCCGATATCTTGCTGCGTGCTCTTGCGCTAGAATCACTGCGATATGCTCTTCATTTTAAGACGCGGTCGAACCAGCCAGTCTTACTACTTGCGCTGGCCTAAACTCACCAAAACTTTTACCGCTACGCAGAAGAAGTTTCTTGGCTTTCCCGCGTCCGCGCAGATCTCCGGCAATCCCCCGCTCTTGATTGCGAGCCGTGCTACGAGCCAGGCGCCTCGTCCTGTTAAGTTTTTCTCAATCTTTTTCCAATAGAGCTTTCTCATTGAACATTAGCAAAATCCCGGTATCGTCAAAGGCTTTGTAAGTCATCGTGCTGGCATAGTCCGTGCTCCCGTTAGGTAAGTTTTATAAAGGGGAGCATTAAGCCTTTGCATGTTTTGCTCCCTGATTGCTGCTCCTCGCCTGACCTGAATGATTTTTAACCTACTGTTAGAACCTTTCGGCCTTCTCCTCTATCCTCCCGGCGTTACGCGAGAGGTGGTACTTTCCCTACGTCAACTCTTTGTTAAGAAAACAATCCATATCCCTCTGAATCATTACTTCCCCATTGTCAGAGCTCTACATGCTCATTCACTCCTGTTTCAAGGAGACCAGGGCTGCATGCACCTTTTTAGTTGACTTTTTCCTCAGGATGTGATTCCCGACCAGCTAAGAGACCCGGTCCACGATTTTTCGAGTGTGCTGTCGCACACTTTGAATTCACGCCAATTCCGTTGAGGTCTTGACAGTCTTCTGAGCTCCAAGGAGGTTCTCCCAGGCTGAAACTCCTCCCCTGAGTTGCTTGGCGAATAGATGAAGCTTGGATGGGACCGAGTTCTCCGAGAGAGCCTTTCTGCTAGCAGAGAGGTCGCCGGTTGCCAGGCCCACAACTCTGTTGGGAGAATTGATTCTCTGAGAGGGGTACCCAGGGACCTTCGATCCGGAACATCTATCTTGGATACCTTATAGATGTGTAGGTTTGTTCCGATGTTTCCGGAGTGTTGTCCGTTCCAGTCCCCGAAGAAGCTCCGAGATTTCTTTTAAGCGCCCGAAGATGCCAAAAGCGGGAACGCGGAGATCCTCCCGACAGGAATTGGCTTGACTGTCGGAGCATCTGTGTGATTTTCGCGCACCACAACGTTGGATTTAGTTACGCATTACCACTATTTCGCTCTTCACTTTCATCATTCCTCCTCTGATTTGAGCATTGCGACGCGCCCTTATAACTTGAGCCGAGGTTTCTCCCCGTCCAAGCGGCCTCAGATTTATCAGGACAGTACAGAAATCTTATCGCCCTTCTCTGACGCTCTTGGGAGCAAAGATTTCTCTTTGTGACGGGATGTTACGTCTCCTTTATCGATTGGCACGCGTGATTATAAACCGTCATCTTGGATTCATATCGGTGAGGCTTACGATTGACGGCTCACCTGGTTTCTCCCCCTTCAGTCGTCGTTCATCCGCTCTTAGGAGGATGTGGAACGCTTTTTCCCTCCTAGACCCGTCCAGCCTGTGGGGCTTTCTCCTGGTTGTGTCCTTTGTTTTACGTAATCAACTCGGCCGTCATCCCCTTCGAAAAGTTGATATTGTGTTCGGGAGCCCTCAAGCTTCTTATCATGCCTCGATATCTCGCCGTCCATCAATTGTTCGAGGGCTGTCTCTCCCGAGCAAGGGAGTGCGTGGTGATCCAAAGTTGTTTTACCAATATGAAATCCTCTTCAATCGTCTGTCGCTGTCATCTGAGGTGACAAAAGAAATTTGTTCCC
>Ga0179593_1309702_pt1 | contig 17225 bp, 14 predicted proteins | sample CZODoug2_1_08_16_FD_185931 | JGI IMG/M metagenome (GOLD analysis project Ga0179593, IMG submission 185931) | Vadose zone soil fungal communities from Angelo Coast Range Reserve, California, USA - CZODoug2_1_08_16fungal (PacBio error correction) | ecosystem: Environmental > Terrestrial > Soil >... | reverse complement strand
GTTCTTGCATTGCTCGAGGGTTCAGACTTGAGATCGCTCTAGTTTGGTCATTGGTTTTCCACACCTTACCCCTTCTGGTCACTCCCCCCTTTTCCCTTCTTTTAACCCCACGGTTCGTACTCCCCCTTTCATTTGCGTGCGTTCTTTCTATAGACTAATGTGCGGTCTGCTCTTTCTCTTACCCTCCCCCCCCCCCGACGATCGTCCACATATCTGTTAAAGATCCTTTTGAGTTTCGTTTCATAAGTGACGGGTCTTCTAACGGCCTGTTGTTCTTCCTTTTTTTAAACGAGGGTCACCCCTTTACTGCCAAGTTTAAGGAAGTTTCCCCGTTTTCTGGGCCGTCGGCCAGTTTGAGATCTGTGATCTCAATGGGTGGAGACAGCGGCGTGTCTTTTTTGTTCTCTTCTTGACCGTTTAAGACCCCCCGAACACTGAAGTCTCTTTCTTCTCGTGTTTCTTCCAGCTGCGCGGACTTTCCTTTTTGCTCCCCCGGAAATCCCTTAGATGTCAAAGGTCTAGGAGCTGTTTGTGTATTTTTGTTCACCGTAGGGGGAGTCTCTTTTATTCAGTTGACGCCGGCCAGGGCGGACGGTTCTGTCCCTAAGTAGTCCTCAATTCGTTCGGATCACGTATCCTGGCTGTTCTTGGCTGCAGCGCGGGAAGTGTGTTCTTTTTCATTTTTTGTTCTGCCGGCAGGGCTTTTTCCTTTTTTTCTCCATGAATGTTTAAAGATATGCTTATATGAGTCCCCTCGTGAGACCTCGGCCGTAGACCCTACATTTGTTTCTTGCTCGGCTACCCAGATTGTCTCAGGTTTGTTCCTTCGGCTTGATCATGTCCTCTTCTTTGTGTTGGTTTCACTCTGGTTAGTACCCGTCCTTTGTAGTGCGTTGAGTTCTGGCCCCAACCCCGCTGGTCGTACTTTTTTTACCCGACGATTGCTTATCGATCTTCTGACTTCGCTTTTTTTTTTTTTTTGATTCCCTGCGAACACCCTGCACTGCCACCTTTGTTAGTATTGACCCTGTTTCACAACAATTCGTTTTACATGCTCGTTTCACCCCCTTCCCGTTTTGCAACATGATACTTAGGCGCCAATTTTCCTTTTTGAAGCCAATTTTGCTCCCCCATTGTCACCTTCCCCATTTTTTTTCCCATCATTTTTTAGTTTAATTTAAGATTCCTACCATCTTTGGGAAGGCCCTCCGCAAGCCGTTCACTTACCCCGGGAATCCCGTGCCCACCCCTTTTTTTTTTCCACTCACTGAAAAGACTGAAAAGAAAGACATATGCTACCTTCCCTTCTGAGTGTCAAGTACGAGACCACGGTCTTTTTCATGAGGGTGGAAACCCCTTTATTTTTTTAAGCCGGATTGTCTACCGGTGAAATATAATGTCTATCTTATGAATCTGGACGAGCTCGCCTGGGGCGGCCACTGCTTTGTCCTGAGGTGGGGATCCCCCACATAGATGTATTCTGGGGCTTCTCGCCCCTGAGCGTGGGCCTCGTCCTCTTACCACCACTTGCTCCTGATTTGTCCCCCTCACCAACCGTTTGTACAATTCGAGGTTGTCTCCCCGATTGACTCTCCCTTTTTTAGCGTCACACGACAATGGGGGAGGCTGTGCCCTTCTGCTCACGCCTCTGTCTGTGCCCCCCCTCGCCCCGCCATATTTTTCCTTTCCCCATTCCCCTTTTTTGTTTGAAGCCCGTCAGGCTCGGGTCCGCAAGGCTCTACTGATCCATGTCGTTTCAAATCCCTTTCCCCCCCCTGGCGGTTTACGCTTCATGCTGTCCCCCCAACCTCTCCGAAGCCCCAAAAGCGACTTTTACTCTTTGGTCGTTCTGTTGTACCCCATGCACCTCGATCCAGCTTTTTTTTATGGAAGGAGCCGCCCACCGGACGCGCAGCCCAAGATCTTCCTCCTTGATGCCACACCTTTGTGCTCCTACTTTCGCTACCAGGAGAGTTAGTTCGTTCCTTGTCGCTCGCCATTTTTAGGGCTTCTGCGCGAATTCGGTTCGACGGGGGGAAAAAACCGCCCTTTCCCCCCTCTGTTTTTTTCCCACTTGTCCCCTTTGGGGACTTTCCAGTGCGTCGTTTTGACCGTTTTACGTTTTTGATCCGGTCTGGGTCGTTTCACATCACGTTTTCAGTGTTGAGTACATCGACATTTTTCCTCTGCCCGTGTTAGTTCCGGGTTTCTGCTTTTCGTCCACCATTTCTTTAGGTACTCTGGAACATGAACACAACCCCATGCGGTCCACCCATGGGATTGTTACCATGGTTTTTTCCCTGACTCCCCATTGCTTCGCCCTGGAAATGGGACAGAATTTTTTTACCCCCCTTTTGCGGAATATTTTTTGCTCGGACCATTGCTTTTTTGACTTTCTGTCCCCAATCTTGTTTTGTCGTTTTCTTTTTTTTTTGGGACCCACACACCAGGGCCGGCCTGACTGTCTTCCCAGTTATAAGACTTTGAAATTCGCTCCCGGTCATAATCACTGCGTTTTGGGCCGTATCGCCCCATTTTTGTTTTCCGTTTTCTTTTTTTAGTTGTTTTTTTTTTTCGACCCCTTTCCTCCCCCAGTTGCCACGACCCTGTCCCTTACCTGACGTAGGGACCCGAGGACCAGCAGCGCCCCCCCCTCACGGTGCTTTGTTTATGCCTATTCACGTCGTTTTTTTTTTCCAATGCCTCCTGAGTTTTTTCCCCCGGTCCAGAATTTTTGTTCCCCCTATTTGTGTCCCCCCCCCTTCCCTTTTCTAACCCCCCAAAAGTTCCCCACCCTGATTCCCCGCAGACCACGCGTTTCCCTCCCTTCCGTTTTCAGCGCTGGACCCAACCCGCCCCCAGTTGATGTTTTGTCCCTTCATTTACCCTTGCGGTACTCCTTTTTGTTCGCCCTAAAACATTGAAAGAAAAGGCCCCACCGGCCAACCCCATCCCAACTAGTACCCGGTTACCACTATTTTTAGTCCCCCCCCTCTCAGTAACTTGTTTTGGTAGAGCCTCATTCGTGATTCATCTTGAACCGCTGTGTATGCCCTTGTTGTTATTCCCCGTTCAAAAGCCCCGGTTCCTATTTTTTTCTTTCCAGTTCAGCCGAGTTGTTTTGGACTGAAGGCGGGATTCTGTTGATGGTTTTTTGGTTCGGAGTTTTTTTTTGAATCTGGCGGCAGCACGAGTCCTCTGACTACCCAAGTGTTTTTAAATCCGCAGGGAAGTTTGGTGCCGCATTTTGAAAAAGGACTAGGACATACCGTTTGGCAAGTTTAGTGAATTTTTTGGTTTAGATCAGGACAATTTCGCGGGTTCTTTTTTTTTTTAATCGAAACCGCCTGCCCCCCCGCCAACATGCCCCAGCCGCGTCGGACTCCGGGTTTACCTACCCGTCTGCGCCCGAACATGCTGTCTTGATGCTCGAGTCTGAAGTTCGGACATTGTCCCATGGGGTCCTTCGTCGCACCGTTTTGCTTTTCTGGACAACTTTCTCACCGTGTTGGTCCCCCACATTTATCCTTTGTCATGTATTTTTTTTTTCCCATGGACCACGCCCGAAATTCTCCCGTCGCAAGCCACTGATTGAAAATATGTCAAACTTCTAGGTTGAGGGGCCACTGAGACCGTGTTTTTGCCGTTGGAATATTGGGTTTTTGCATTTACATCTTTCTGCGTTTCTGTTTTTTCTTTTGTTCCCCCCGTTGATACTGCCCCCCCCCCCATTTTTTGACCCAGCCCCCCAGAGGCATTTTCGATTGTTGCGCAATTTTGGGTGACCTCCTTTCTTAGTTTTCCCCTGTCCGGTTCCTCATTTTCTTTCTCAGACCCCCCTCCGCAGTTCAAACTTGAGCAACTTTTGATCCTCCCGTTTCTTTTTTTTTTTTTGGTTCCCCCCCCTGGTTTTCGGTGTTTCGGCTACTCCTACAACTGCGAACCAATTCAACCCAAAAGGGTTTGTTAGTGGGGGACTAGTTCAGTCCCTAGTGTAGGTGCGTAATCCGTGGTTCTATGGACGCCGTGGATGGCCTTTTGGTTTACCCACGTCATATACGCGCGGTAGGAGCCCAGGGTTTGAGGACCTTAGATCTTCCCCGCCTTTGTTCCGTTCCCCTTCTTGGTTTTTTTGACCCCCCTTGGAAAACGACTTTGAAGGCCCCCCGTTGATGTGCCCAACCACGTGGGTTTTACTTTTACAAGTCACTTTTGGAGCTGTCCCGCCCCTTCCCTCTCCTTGATGTTGAACCTCATTTAGGCGCCCGGTTCCCAGACCGTTGATTGTCCTCGCCGTTCGGGTTCCCCCATCTCTTGAAACTTTTTTTTTCTCCTTGTTCATTTTGTGTGGCATCACAATTCTAATCTGCTGATTTCACCACAAGACTGTTGTTCTGCGTTATCTCTCCGTAGCGGAAGTCCGCTAGGTGCCTCTACTCAGACTGTAGTTTCTCAACACGTCTATTTTTGACGTACAACCATTCGACCGTTTTGTGTGGAGTTGTGACCTGTTGCAACCCCCCCTAGGGAGTTGGCTGTTATGTAAAACAACTTTGGCCTGCGTGGAACGCTGATTTTTTCCTTCTGACCCTTGTTTTTTCCCCCCCTTCCGTCCCTGTCTATAGTAGTCAGTGTAGACCTGGAGGTCCCTTGGCCCCCCTCTCGACCCCCGGAGGGTGCGCATTCTGACCAGTCGGATTTCGCCGGCTCTCGTTTTTTTCATTCACCTTTCTTCCTTTTTTTGCTTTTTCTTTTCGACCCCGGCAAGCTGAACCCATGTACCAAATTTTATTTTTGGTTTTAAGTACCAGGCTCCGTTTTTGCCCTATTCCCCCGTTCCCGTGGTTCTACCAGTTTCCTCGAGCCCCCTTTCTTGTGACCGCTCGGCAAAGTCCCTATCACCCCCAGTTTGCTCCTGATTGAGATGTTGTTTTGGGGTCTGATGATTCGATCCCTTCTGCCCGGCTCTTTTTCATTTTCTTTCGGCCGTTTCTCCCCCCCGGCCCCTCTTTGTTATGCCGGACCGTATTTGGTAATTCGCCCTGCCCTCTAGTTTTCCTCCACAATTCTTTCTTTTTTACAAAGCACCCTTCTGGGTCCCTCCCTCGCCTCTTGGGTTTCATTTTCGTAGGTACTTGTTCCCCCAGGTCTCCCGTTTTGAACCCGCAGGAAAACCCACGTTGGCTTTCTCCGCGTTGCCAGCAAGCTTTCAGCCCTTTTCCGATTTTGGCCTTCCTTCTGCTAGGTATTTGATTTTTTGAATCCGATTTCCCTCATTGTTCCGTTCCCCCGTGCCCTTCCCCCCCCCCCCCCCCATGTCCCCGTTAAGTTTTTGGAACTTTTTTCCCCTGTCTCGTTCCCCCCTCGTTCCTCCCCTCCTCGCGTCCTTGCGGACTTTTCTCTTGGGTGGCCACCCCAACTTTCGGAAGAACCCTTTGCGAAAACGTCCGGTTTTCAACCTCAGTCGGGTTTTGTTTATTTCCCTTACTGTTCGTGCGATGAGGTTCTCCTGAGTAAGAAGGTACTTTCCATTTTTAGGTCCCAAACCTCTTTTTAGATCTGTCGTCTTTTTTACTTTTTTGAGTTGATGCGTCGATTTGTCCCCTGTTTGTCAAGCCTCCTTGTCTTTTTTTGGTTGTCCCCCAACTTTCCTACGTAGGCTTCATGACTATTTTTTTTAGATGAAATTTTCGGTGTTGCCTCGCTATACAACTTGAAACATAGTTTTGGACGGCGCTTCCCCCCTCCTCTCTCCTTTTTTCATCCCCCCTTTCCCCCCTTTTTTTTATTTTTGGTTGGAGTAGGTATTACTTGAGGGATAGTTTCCCTGGTGGGTCCGTGCCCGTTTACTCCCCCCCCCGGCACTTTGTCCTGCGTAGTAGGACACCGTCGGATTTGTATTGTCGGATTGTCGGCTACTCGGCTCTACACCCCTTTTTTACAAATTTTTTCCCCCCGAGTTCACATCTTTCCTAATTTTCGCAAAAGCCAGGCCGGCGTTAGTTTTCCCTCCTTAGTGTTAACCCCCTGACCCCCCCATGACCCCCCGCCGACCTCAATTTTCACGTTTTTTTTTTCCTTTTGTACTTACCCTTAAGGTTGGATGTTTTTTTTTTGGCCTCCCGAATACATCCTTCTCCTTGTCCTCCTCCTCCCCTAGAGGGGGTGTTAACCCTTTTTTTTTTTGTGTGGTGAGAAACACGCTTTCGGCGTCATTTGGTCCGGCCCCCAATGTCGGCCAGCGTTTTACGCGGCGGCGTAATTTCCCAGTATGCCCCCTCCCAGCTGACCTGTCCATCTGCTTTTGCGAATGTGCTCTATTAGACAACTGGCCCCTGTCCCCATTGAATTTTTTTCTTGTTTCCCCCCCCACACGGATCCCGTTCCTTGAGGCTGGCAGACTTTGTTAGAATTTTATTTTCTCTTGTTCGGCCCCCCCCTTTTGACTTTTTACTACGTTTCTAGGTGGTTTAGGCTAGGATCAGAATTTTTCACCTCTTTAAAGTGGAACGAGGCAGAACATCTCAGTCGGGTCACTCCCCTCCTCAATGGGCGTACATCTTGGACTTCTTCCGGGCTCTGATTCTTTTTTTTTTTGATTCTTTTGTACGTTACAAGAAACTTTATCTTCCCGAACCTCTAATGTTTTTTCGTTTGTTTTTACGTCCCGGCCCGCCGTTGCTTGCGCTCAGTTTTTCTCAAGTTTTTTTTCTTCACTCGTTAGTTTCCCCCCCTCCAACCCTAACCCTGTCACGGCCCCGCCATTTTCATGTCCCACACGGGTGCTTCCCACCCCCCCATCGTGTAATTTTATAACCTGGAATTTTCCATATTCAGGCCCTGCCTGGCGGCTTATCTTCTAGTTATGCTTGAGACGCAGGTAGCGTGACCCGGAGTTGACCACTTGTGAGGTAGGTCTTTCAAGACCTCCCATTTTTGTGTGTTCCTCTGTATGCATCGAGGACCCTCGTGTCAACTCCTTCTTTACCCTCTCAGTTTTGATCATTTTCTCGGTTTCGTTCCTCTTGAGATTCTTTTATCAAACCCTGGGCCACCCCCACAAGGGTGGAGCGCCTCTTTGTGGTTTTCTCTTATTTTGATCCTTTGCCGTCCTCCCCTTTTTCGGCTCCCGAAGTAAAATAGCCTCCCCCGCCTAACCCACTTTTTCTTTAGACTTTGTGTTGATTATCACCAATTTATTCGTTCCACGCTTCTTCAGGATTTTTCTTACCAAGAGTTTCTTGATCCGGGCATTTCTTTGTTGCACCCCTTTCACCCCCTTCTCAGGTTAGTTTTTCGGTTTCGTCATCGTCCGATGATTTTTGTTTTTTGGTGCTTAGCCCCCATTGGCAAGTTAACGTGCCCACTCAATGCGTCTGTCGGTTTTCCCCTTCCAGATTGCTCGTTCACCCTTTTTTTTTTTAGTGACCTGACGATTCTTTTTCAACCTACCCCTCCCTTTCTACAGTTACGACCCCCCCCTAGTTCTTTTACACGAGGTTCCCGTGACCCGGCCGCCCTGCCTTCTGACAACTTCCCCCCGTTGGGCCTTTGTGTGGTTTGTGTGCTTTCCTTTTCCGACCTTTTAACCTTCTTTTCATTCTCCCCACGTTCGCTCGTTTCCTGTTCTGCAATACTTGACGTAATCCAGGCCCCCCTTCCCGTCCTGTGCCCATCGCTCCGTTTGTGATGGGCCACCGCGAAAATTGCCCTCCTGCGGTTCCCGGCACAATCCGTACCACCATGACCCCCACCTCGAGGCTTTGCCTTCCCCGTCGGCTTAGAGGTGTTTCGTTACTTTTGTAGAAATTTTTTTCCTTCTTTCAATGGTGTAGTCCATTACCCGGTCGATGGAAACTGAGAGAATACTCCTACACCCACGTTTTCACCCCTTGCTTTTTTTGTTTTTTTTTTACCCTTCATTGATTTTGTATCTGAGAAGCTTCTTTCGGACTTTTACTAGGTACCCCCCCCCGATTTGGTCGATCGCGGCAGTTTCGTTCCCCTCTCCGAAGCCTGCTTGGGGCTATCGGGCCTGAAGTTTAAAGGGGCCTGCCCCCCCCTGACGTGAGGCGAGTATTATTTCTTTGAGGATTTTCCTGTCGTCTAGCGGAATTTTTAGTTTTTTTCGATTTTGCTTTGTGTTCTTCACCACCCAGCACCCCTTCGGCTTTCCCCGCTCGGCTCCCCTTCGCAGAGCTCCTTTTTCAGGTCCATGCAACCTTGCCCCTCTACAATTTTGGTTTTGCTGTTTTGACCAATTTGATTTCTGTTTTGCTCTAAGACATTGTAGCCACTTTTTGATTCTTTTGCGCGTCCGCAGGCCCCCCGGCTTTGGTTTTTTTCCCTTTTTTCCGGTGCTTTCTGTCCCTGCGGGTCCTATCTTCCTTTGTGCTATTAGCACTGCGGTCTCGTTTTCGCCTCCCCGCGGGTATTCGGAACGTATTTACTATCTTTATTTTTTTTTTTTTTCGACACATGAGTCTTTGGTGGCCCCGATACTTCTCTTTTTAGGCCTTTGTTGCCGAATTTAGTCCATGTCCTCCAGCCCTTGATTTTTTCATTCCAGCTTCTTTGAGTTCGGTTATTGTTTCCCCCCTTGTCACTCTGTATCTGTACTTGTTCCTCGTCCGGTTTGTTTGTTTGTTTTTTTTTTATTTTTGTGGTTTGGATCTGCATTTATTTTACTCCTCCTCGGAGTTTATTTCCCCCTGACATATGACGTTGTCGACTTCTTTTATTCCTCCCCTGGCGCCCCCCCCCCTTGTTTCTTCCCCCCCTGCACAAACTCCCTTTTTACACCCAGATCGTCCGTCCAGCAAATTTATGCCTTCCTTCCAATTTGAGAGTCAATGTGGATCCAACATGTTTCCCCCATCTTCTTTTTTTTCGGTTTACAGCAGACTTTTTTTTCACTATGCCCCCTTCAATGCCGAAGATTGCACGTACTTTCGTAGCATTTTTTCAAGAAGACTTCCACCGTTGACCCTTTACCCGCCCTCCTTCTCCTTCCCATTTACCCGCCCGTTCCCAGTGCCACTTAAATTTTTTTCTGATTTGTTTGTCGACCCGCTTTAGTTGAGAATCGCTTTACGTTCACTTTGGCTCCCCCCCGAAAGAGCCCGTCGCTAGGCCGGTTTTTAACCATTTTTTTTCCCGGTGAGGGCTCACCTTTTTTTATTCGCTTCTACCTGTTTTGTGATCTTCTTTTTTTTCGGTTTGGTGTGCGGACTTTCTTTCTATGCTCCGTATTGTTTAACCCAACCCAGACCCTTAGAGTTTTTTGCCCTGAGCTGTGCGTCTTTCTTTCTTCGTCCCAAAGACACCCCTGCTTTGCTGTGAAATTTTTTTTTTTCGACTTTACTAGATTTTTCCGAGTACCATCTCTCTTCTTTTTTTCTCTTCCCCTTTTTGTTTTGTTGATTTTTTTTGAGATTTGCTGGTAAGGTTACCGTACCGGCTATACTACTCTCCATAGGTACCGACTTGACCCCCCGTTTTTTCCTTTTTGTTTGCCTTGCTCGCTAGTTTTGGACGCCCCACCCAACGCTCATTGTTTTTCTTTTCCCGGTCCATCTGAATTTTGCACTGGGACGTTGTAGAGAAATTTTCTAGTTTATCTTACTCCCCCCCCCCACGCACAGACGATTTTTTCTTGACTCCCCTCTCCCGTTTTCCATATTGGCTCAACCGTTGCGTATACCTTCCGCTGTGTTTGCTACCCCTGGCGCTTCCTTTTCCGACCAGAGGCCGGACCCCACACCTCCCTAGCCCACTGAACAAGTACTTTACTTCCAATTTGCGCCCATGGGACGGTGTCCTGGCGGTCTTGACCTTGGGCCAGGTCTTATTTCCCCCTCAATTTCCCTACCTTTTGTAAGTTGCCGGCTTCTTTGCTTTCTGGTCCCAACTTTAGGGGGCCATATTTCCCCTGTCAACCCCCTCCACAATGTTTTTTTTCTACCCGTAACACTGGTTTGAGTGGTCGGATTGGTCAACCCTGGGGCTGACCCGCCATGTATTTTTTTTAAAAAGGGTTGAATGGATCATGGCTTGGGCGGTTCAGTGGGTGTATCGAACTCCCCCTGTTTTTCCACCCACCCGATGTTCAGTTTTGCACCCCCTTTTTCCCAATTTTGTCACCCGTCGCTATTCCCGTCCGACCCAGCATTCCGTTTTCTGGGGCCTATCCCTAATGTTGAGGGTCAACATTACTTTTTGGTTTTTTTGGGGGGGGTTTTTAGGTTTGTTTTTTTTTTTTCAAGAACTCTCATTTTGCCCTTCCCCCCCCCGATTTGGCCATGTTCCTATGACCTTTAGTTTTCCCCTTTTGCCATGTCACCAAAGCCATACGCAAATCCCTACCCGTTCGCACTCCTTTCACGTTTTTTAGTTTTATCCAAGATGGCCTTTGACTTGCCAAACCTTTTTTTTTTTCAGGTCCTTTTCCGCATCTGTTTTTTTTTTTTTTCATTATGCTTGGACCCCAACGTTCACCCACAATTCTCCAGCAGCCCCTGTATTCGAGTGCCCTTGTACCCCCCCTGCACATTCTGTCTTCCGATCAGCCTGCAGTGGAGAAGGGACCCCCTTTTTTCCGTGCATCCCGGCCGGTTTTTTCCCCGGAACCCCCATGGGCGTCATAGGTCCTCTTTACCTCGATTCATTTTCCGCACTTTGGGATGCTTTGTTAGTCCCCTTCCACTTTTTCACTTTTTCGATTTCTTTTTTTTCTTTTCTCCCCTGACGTCTCCCGAGGCGCACTTTTTTTACCCTTTGATTTTTTGGTAGCTTGAACCGCGGCCGCTTCCCCATTCACCAGATCTCACTTTTCGGGCTTCAATATTTTACCCTGGTTTCGCCCTGTTTTCCCCAACATTTCATCTTTCCCATTCTTTTTTTTTTCACCTTACCTCTGAAATAGTTTGACTCCCACGGCCCTTCTTTCTTTTTTTGCTCTTTCTTGATTCCTCCCCTCCAAACGCGCTCGACCGTTTTCCAATTTATTAGTTGCTTTTTGCTTACAAGGCTGGCTTTTCTCGAGCACCCAATTTCTCCTTTTAACTGACGTCTGCACGGCGAAAACTGTCAGTTTTTTCCCGTTTTCTTTGACAATCTGTTGCTTTGTAATCCCGCTACTTTTGAGTTTAACTTATTTTATTCCAGACCCATGTTTTCCCCCTTTTGCCCCTGGAGCTTTTTCTTTTGTCTTTTCCTTACCATCGCCATCGTTGAATTGGGCATGATGGGAGTTGCCTTCTCCTTTTATTGTCTTTGGGGCGTTCTTGTCCTTGGCAACTTATTTCAAGTTCTTTTGTTTTAGTGTCATACCCTGGACCCCACCTTTTTTAAGGCCCCCCTATTCCGTTTCGCTGTGCCAAGGTCCTCGAAGAATTTTCCAATTGAGTGTCGGCTCTTTTTTTCCTTGGACAGCGAACTTCCAGTTTTTCTTTTTTAACCAGCTTCTTTATCCATGTGCCCCGCTTTGGAGTGTCTCCTTTCAGTATCCGACCCACGGCGACCCCCACAAAACAGTTTTTGGGTTTATGGCTTTTAGGGAGACTTTACTCCTTGTCTTTTTATCTTTTTGATTAGTTAGATGCTTGTATGAGTAATTTTGAACACGCCTACTTCGCCACGCGCCCGCAATTTTAGTCTTTTCGCCAGGTGACCGCAAATGAGGAACGCCACCTTTGGTGAACCCGATCATTCCACGGGGGTGAGTTGTTTTCCTGCCATCACCCCCGTTTCCCATTTATTTTTCCGTTCGATCTTGATTTGTTTGTCCGCTCTGTCAAGCTTTGTCTTTCCGAGAGTGGTTTTGACCGCAGTTCAGCTTGGTCGTTTAGCTGTTGTCTCAGTCACCCCCCCCAATCGCTGGCCGTTCAGTTTTTTCCATTGTTTTGTCCGGCTTTCTCGGTTTGACTTTTAGTTCAGCGATTTTTTTCCCCCGCGCTTCTTATAGTCCCCCTGAGTTTGTTATTGGAGTTATTCAAATTTTCCTTCTTCTGATGGTTTCTTTCTTCGGTTTTTAAACAAGTTGGCCGCGGTGTTTTTTGTCTTTTCGTTCCTTGCCTATTCTTACTTTGTACAAGGTGAACTTTGAACAATTTTCCCCCACGACTTCTTCATACCCCTCGCGTTTTTTTGTTCCCTTCCAAATATACTCCGGACTTGTTTTTTTTTATATTTTATCCGGTTCGATTTGCTGTTTGCTTCTGTTATTTTTTCTTAAGTGGTCCCTTTATTGAAGTTTTTTCTCCCCACGGAGGCGTTTTTTTAGGCGTTTTAGTGCCCAGTTTTCTTTTGCTCCCCCCCGCCGTTTTGGTGGACTGTCGTCCCTGCCACCGTGTTGAGTTTTTGGGCTGTGTTAGTTTGTTTTGTCTGTCTTTTTCTTTTTCCCGGGCGTTTACGAAGCGTACTTGACTGAATGTGAGTATTGGCGTTCCCCACGGAATAGATTGGGTTTGGAGCACTGTTTTCTTTTCCTTCCGAGTTCATCCCAACAGAATCTTTTAATTCCCTTTGGCCGAAAAACGATGCCCCCATTTTCTGGGGCCCCCCTGCACTACAAGAGAAACCCCTGCGCCATTTACTGTCCCGACGTTTTTCTCACCCTACTTTTTCCGTCTCAGGGCCCCGGTCCAGAAGTTCCCTTGAAAGCCCCCCCCCAGTCTACTCCGAGGTGCTTTTAATTCCCTTGCCTGGCCGCTGCAGATTTTTTCAGTGCACAAGCAGGACGCTGGTCAATATTTCTCATAGGCCAACCCTTTATATCCTTGCGATTCACCCTCACCGCAACCATTCCATTCTCGCCTTCTTTTTATCTTTTTCCCCCCACTCCCTCTCCCTCTCAACACTTTTCCTATCCCCCCCTCTTTTTCACCTCTTTCTACTCGTCCTTACCCTCTTCATTCCCCAACATGGACCCTATTTCCGCCATTCCTCCTACGTTCCCCCCCTTTCTCCTCTTTTTCTTTCCCTTTCACTTCTCTTCTTGACGTCACTTGCATCCCTTAACTCTCAACCCCCCTCGTTACCTTCTTTACTTCCCCTCTTCATTCCATCCTCCACCCCCTCCTACGCTACCCTATCCCTTCTCTGCTCTCACCTCAACCGTCCCCCATTCTCTCACACCTAGTCTTTATTTTCCTCCTGCGCCATCCGTCTACCCCTCCTTTCAAATTTGTCCTGAACGGTCCCATGATGGGCGCGTGCTCTTTTTCCTCCCTTTCCTCTCTTCTTCATGCTAGTGTCCGCGCCAACACCATTTTTCCCGTCCGAGAATCGTTTCTTGTCCCCCTGACGGTTTTTTGTCCACATGTCCCTTCTCCTTTTGTCATTTTTTTTTCCATGCTTTTTTTCTGGCCGTCTGAGTTCGTTTTTTTTTCCTTGTTTTTCTTGGTGCTCTTGGCACCATGTGCTATTTGTCGGCTTTGTGTTGACCGTTTCCCTTCTCGTTCGTTTACAGCTGCAGAACCCACGACGTTTCATAAGGTTCATGCGAGGTTTCTTTTGCATAAAACCACTTCTGTTTGCGGCCCTCATTACCCCCCACCGTTCCCTCGACCCCCTCTCTGTCGATTTTTCTCTCTTGTCTCCCTTTTGTACTTTTCGAGTGGATTTGTCAGAGCCGTTCCGTTTCCTGTTTTTTTTGAAAGCTGGCGCAACCTGGGCCCTTTCTTCCTGCCCTCTCTTCGGTTTTTCGTCCCCGTCTTTGGTTCGTCTGCACTCGTCTCGCCCAGCGTGATGACCCATTTCATACGCAACGGTTCCGTACCAACAGTCACCCTTGTTCTGACCTGTAGAATCATTTTTCCGCATCAACCCGATGACACCCCTTGATTTTTTGTCTTTTACTAAAGTTTTTTTCATGTTCATTTTTCCTTTCAGTTTTTTTCACTGGATTTTTTGTGCTACCCCCATCGGTCATAGCTACTTAGTGAGAAGTTTTTCCTCCTGCGTTTCTATACTTGAGTTGCCAGTCTTGCAACGTTTTTCCTGTCTTTTTTCTGGCCGTGACTTGGCCATTTTTTTTGAACAGTTTGTCATCCTCTCCTTCATATGACCCGGAATTTTGGTCGGCGACTCTTTCTGACCTTTTCATCCCCAAGGGTTTTCTCGTTTTGTGATTCCAAGTTTTAGTTTTTTCGCGCCTTTCGTGTCCCCCTTCCGTTTGCTCCCACGGCAGATTCCCTGGCTGTTTTTTTACCCTCTTTACCCGTGAATGAAGATTATTTAGACTTTCTTCGTCATTCCGTCCCCCGGTTTGCCGGTTTTTTTCCCCCCGCCTTTGGTTCTTGCTTGTTTCAGGTCTTCCATTCCGGCTTATGGTGTCCTTCCCTATTGCGATCTCTTTTTTTCCATGAAATACCCCCTATTATTTTTTTTTTATTGTTTTCCTGACGGTTCCCTGCCCCACGCGCGCGCTAGACTTTTGTTTTTTGGTTACCCCCCCTCCCTTCCCACTGATTTTTTACACTCCCTCCCCCGGGGATGTTCCGCCATTTCCCCCTGTTTCAACCGGTTGGCGTTGAGCACCACAACTTCTCTTTTTTTTTGAGACAAGGCTTACCGATCCTTCCTTCTTGCAGAATTCGTTCTTTTTCTAGATTTCGTTTTCGTTCGGGTGACCTGGAAAGGTGCGTTCTCCAGAACTTTTTGCGAGGTCGGACCGTCTTGATCCTTTTTTTTCGTCTTCCTCTTCCCGCGGTATCGTTTTTCCTAAAAGCGCTGAGTCCTCCCCCATACTCCTGGACCTCTTTTGTCTCTCGATCTCCGCGTCGAAATATTCCCTTCGGAACTTCGACCCGAGTTTTCTCCCCAGACCCGAAAAAAAAACCCGCGGATATTCTCACTGGATTTCTTCTTTCTTTGTCTTGATCCAACTATTCTATCCGTCGGATATTAGAATACCAGCGACGATCTTGTTGGGCTTTTCCCTCCAATTCTTCACATCGGTTTTTTTTCACATAAAATCTAGTCCGGCCAGGTCTGGACTATAATCTTTTTGTTTTCGGTGAGAAAAACACGTGTTCCCTATCATTCTCCTTGCCATTGCTTGTATGTCTTTGTTTCCTGCAAGCTCCGCTTCTTTCCACCCTTGGACTTTTCCCAGAGAGCGTTGCTACGACCCGAATAGTAACGACGACAGGACCCATAAACCCGATTAACCCCTTCGACCGAACCAGGCTACCCCTGCCGCCCCCCTGCCCCACTTTTTTCAGCACCACCCCTGCCTTTATGGGTCCCTTATTTTTTCTTTACCTCCTCCGCAACTTCCCCCCTGCGGTTTGGTTCCACGTGCTTGTATCCATTTCCCTGCCTTGTTTTCGCGAGTTGGGTCTCGGTAATCTCTAACGTTCAGAACGGTGCCGGTTGTGACCCTGAGGCACCAATAGAGGTCCCTTGTCGGTCTTTGGTACGTCACAGGGAAAAACCCGAACAGATATCCCTTGGTGTGTTTTCCCTCAACCAAATAGAGGACCCCACTCGCCACGATTTCTTTTTCCCCGACCCTGGCATGAGGCTCAGTTTTTCCTTCTCGAGTAGTCTAGCTTCTCGTCCCCGGGGTCAGGCCAATATTACAAAGGACTGTTTGCCACGGCATTAATAGTCCCCCCCCACAAGGTTTCTCCTACGTGCCCATGCCTGTGTGCGGACCATAATCACGTGAAGAACCAGGGTGTGCGTCTATTTCTTCCCTAACGATGTAACCTTTTTTTTTTATGGTTCCCTTTTCTTTCGTCGGGGCGTTTCGGTCTTCCGGCGTCTCTTATCAAAGGACATGTTTTGGGTGGAAACCTATGTTCCACCTTCATGTCCCCCAGTAAGGAGTCCCTGCGGCATTTCCCCGGGCTGTACGGACCAGGTCCCTTATCTTGCGATAGCCCTTGTTGGGTCTTCCTTCGTAGTGATGATCGTGTATGTGCAGTTAAGACAAACAAGAATTAGAAAGGATGAGCGCTCCGTATTTATAACCCAGTGTTTACGCAAGTCTTTGTGAGCGCATGGGGGTTCCGTTAGGGGTGGTGAGGTGTTGCAACCAAATTTTCCATTTAACTTTCCTATTGGTTTTTTCACACCCTCCTCCCCTCGATTTTTCTTACGGAGCGCTACATGCCCTTCGTGGCTCGAGTTCAGACCCTCGTTTCGCGCATTCGTCCCAAGGATTGTCACGAACTAGGTCCCCCCGTCGGCTCTCCTTTTCCACTGCGAGTCGTGGAAGTTATGTACTCCGATCTTCGAGTTCCTGTTTTATTCCAGTTTTTGCTGGTCTTGGTAGCAAAATTGACTTTATTGGCCACCTCAGTATCTTTCGCCCCCCTGCGGTCCGTCGTGGCCCGAGTTTGATTGTCCTACCTACGTGATCGGCTACCAATGCGGTGCCTAATGGAGAGGAAGGAATGGTCTGTTATTTTGGAGCGTGGTCCGGTGAAATGGGACTCCGTGGTTCCGTGATTGCGGTCTGTGTCCAAATTTTCGCCCACCTCCTGTGATGTTGCTCTTTTTTTCCCCCCCCCAGTGAATTGGATATTTTCCGAGCCTAGCATTCTGATGTCCGGTTTCTAGACATTTCGGCTTCCTTGGTCGAACTGCACAACATCCTGTTTTCTACCGTATTCATCCCCATCCTTTCCTTTTCAATTTCCCGTTCCGGGCGACTCCCCTGTGTCTCTACCCCCTTGTCACCTTCCCCTTTTCTCATGTTTTATTGTTTTCCTTCCTCTTTTTCCTACGTATTCTTTCTTCCCTCCCCCCCCGTTCGCCGCCGGCCCCCGTACCCGTCGTCAGAAAGTTTCGCTCTGCACCAGGCCTCCCTTGCCATCCAATTTACCAAGGTAAATCAGGTTCCGTCCGTCTTCCGCGTCCGTAAGATGACCCCTGTTTCAGGTTAAAAGCTTTTTTGGAGAAGGTCCTCTGTTTTTTAACGGCCCTCGAATGGGCGCCTCGACCCCAGTCTAGTTTTTTTCACTTTTTTATGGCTGTGCCCCAATGGCTCCCTGTTCTTTTCCCGATTTCTGTCCTTATCTTGGTTGGTTCTAGCTTGTTTTTCCCGCTGAAAAGCCCCCCACCCCTTCCTTCGATTTTTGCCGCCAACCCCCACCCGCCACATTTCGCTTTGATCCCGCGTGCGCTCTTTTTTCCCTAACGAAAAACTTTACTTTTGTGCCCCCTTATTTTTTTTATAAATTATTTTCCCTCCCTTTCCGGCCCTAATGACC
>Ga0179593_1459562_pt1 | contig 17226 bp, 13 predicted proteins | sample CZODoug2_1_08_16_FD_185931 | JGI IMG/M metagenome (GOLD analysis project Ga0179593, IMG submission 185931) | Vadose zone soil fungal communities from Angelo Coast Range Reserve, California, USA - CZODoug2_1_08_16fungal (PacBio error correction) | ecosystem: Environmental > Terrestrial > Soil >... | reverse complement strand
TTCGACAAACGTTTGCCCATCCACTCTTTTTGCACAACTTGTTTGTTTCGTGCATAGATCGTGGTGACTTTTTTTCTTCTTTCTACGCTTTTAGTTCCCTTGACATGATCGCCATCTGACATTCATTTGCAACCCCCCTCCTAGAGCCGCGAGAACCTCCTCCCCCCCTCCTATTATGACATACAACGCCGTATAATTTTCATTTCATTTAGAGTCCGCATTAAGTATGATTGCTTTTCCCCTTTCTACATCCTTTGCTCTTCCTTCCCCTCAGAAAGCCCCCGTTCGTCGTCAATTCTCATGCCAACCACACCCATTAATTCAATTAGAGCGCCAGCGGCCGTAGACCCCTCCTTTCCTAGTTCCTTCCCTCTTTCTTTTTTTGCGCGTGATTAAGTTTTGTCCCACAGATGTTTTATTGATTTTAGCAAACTCCCCTGATCTTTCCGACTTCACCTCTTTTTCAGAGCTTCACGTCGCTCCTCCCTTGATTGTCCTATTCCAGTATCGTTTCTTTTCAAGACGTCTGCCTCACCTGACTCCTTCAGCATATCTTTTTACGACTGATCTCCCAGTAGTGCCCGGCTTCTACCTCCCGCAGGCTTACCTCTTTCCCCCCAGCCCCACGCAACACGTTCTCCCTTTTTTTAACAATGACCCCTCTCTTACATTTGTAATTCGCGCACACATGCCTAGTTCCTGTCTAGTATTTGTTCACCCTGATTGTTTTTTCTTGTTCGATAGATCTCTTTTCCCAATGTTTTCCTATAGCAGACCCCCCCGACCCCCAGTAATTGCTGTCCTTCGTCCTTTCCTCTTCTGCCTCTGCCAAAGAAGATTGACGTGGGGAAGACGTTGTGTCGTTCTCATTTTTCTCCCTAAATTTGCCGCCCTGCCTCCCTTCCCTTTATCTAGTTTAGCCTCCCCCAATCAACATGCTGCCTCTTTCCTTTCTTGCATTCCCCCAATCCTTTCAACCCCTAGCTCAGGATTGGAACCTCAGAAGTGCCGTGTTTGTTTGGTGCAGTGTGATCTAATCCCGATACGTCCCCGTTTCAGTTCACCTCCAATGCCGCCCCTGTCGTCGGACGTAAAGTGATTCTGCAACCCTCTTGCGAGATGTTCCCAGATCTTAGTCGGATTAGGGCGAACTCTTTGGCAGTCGCCCCCCGTTAGTATCTCTGGTGGCGCTGACAACGTAATGTATGTCTGCCATAATTCTTAGCCGTTCCCCCGTATCGACCCCCCAGCACCTCCCTTTTGATAGGTTCTTCCCATGTCTTTCAGGGCCAGCTCGGAGTCTTAGTGATCATTCTCACAACGCCCGTTGATTAATTTAGCCCGCGCTCTCTTTCGGCCCAGTTCCTTTGTCCTAATTTATTCATCTTCAATGTATCGTTCCCCCCCTTCCCAAGCAAACCTTGCTGATGTCCCAAGTCTATCTTGGTGCTGGTGCACCCCGGCCTAGCAATCCTTTTTCGACGAGTAGTCGTTGCAATATTTTCCAAATTCCCGTGGAGAACCCCCTTTGTGCCTCTTTCACCCTTTTTTTACTTCGAGCGTTTCTTATAGTTTCACAGCGGCCCCCCGACCGAACTCATATCCCGTGCGTCACTAGAGTCGGCGAGCCCTTTCTATTCTCTCATATTTTCGAGTTAGTTCTTTCTTTCTATTTTTGACCCTAAAGAGTTCTCTAATAATCCCCATCCTAATGTTTCTTTCCCTTTAGCGCGGCTCCTTCTTATTTCACAAAGCTGCTGCGGAAGACGAGTCTTAATCTTCACTTTTTTAACCCACCTCGACGCTCGTCAGAATACAGCTTTATCTGCTTTAACAGGAGAGCCGCCTAAAAAACGTCTTCTAGAACGATTACACCCACCTCTGGAGGAAACTTTCTTATGGCCATCTTTTACTATGAAACTTATCATCACCCCAATTTTCCGGATGACAACAATCGAAGGATCTTTATCCCACTACCAGGAGATCTGAAGTGGGAGTAGGTCTTTTTTGAATGCACGAGATCGGTTCGACCCTTTTCTAGCGCTAGTTCTCCCCTCCCAACATTTCAACAACTATTCCCCACTCCTTTCCTTGTTGTGTTGATTTGATATGTCCTTTCGTTTAAGTTTGCTACTTTTGACGAGCAGCTATGGCCATGATTGTCGAAAAGTCAGTCCCCCCCCCCCCCCCCCCCCCCCCCCCCCCCCCCCCCCCCCCCCCCCCCCACCCCCCCCCCCCCCCCCCCACACCCCTCGCTAGAACCGGCTCCTTCCTTCCACCTTTTCCTGTCCGTTCCTGCAGTCGAAGATCCAGTTAGTCACCTGACCGAGCGAGTTTTTGCTGGATCACTACCTCATCATACTGACTCTTAGCAAATCCCTATCCGTCCTATTTGTTTCTTTCGGTTCTTTACGTACCCCTTTTTTTTGCCTTTTTTTTACTCCTGCGCCGCCGTTTTAGTACTTCTCACGACCTGATCTATTTGTGTCTCGATGGTGTTTGAAAGAGCTTAGTTCTTAAAGCTTATGGATTTCGGACCCGTACATCGTCCGTCTGCCCCTTTTCCTCTTCACCATGAAGTGCGAACCTTCGGAGAACTTCTCCTACTTAAGTCACCCCATAAATTCCCTTCCACACAATCCTGCCCTATTCGACTGCTTGCCAATTGACCCGATTGCACAAAAGGGCCAGTTACTTATATCATTTCGTACAGGTCCGCTGTTCGTCATCCAATTCCGATATCTTTCAGATTTTCCCTCGTATTCCATCCCCTTGTTTTCTCAATTTTGACGTCAGTCTCCCTTCAATTCCCCGTCCCGAACGATTCTCTCCCTTGAGTCTCGCAACCGTTACGTATGAGAGGGGCCCCTCTCCGGTGGTTCTGTACGCGGAACCTGACCCCTTTTCTCTTTGACCTCCCATTCGAACGGGTCCTCACCGCGTCCCCTGCGCTTCCGACCGAAGAAAATTTCTTTTTGATTCTGTCGGCCATTCGTCCCTGACTCTCCCTATTTATTTTCCACACGAAGAATTGCGCTCCGATCCTTATGTGCTGTTTCTCTCTAGGAGGCCACCTCTCTTATTTGATAGAGCCCCCCATTCGATCACCGACGCTCCGCGTTATTTTTCCCCTGAGACGGCAATTCCTCTTCGTGCATGACTATTTCCATGATGGCTTTCCTTTAACGGTCCCAGCGACATCGCATCGAGTGGCTTTTTTGCCCCATTTCTTGAACGGGACCATCTTTCCTGGATTAAGCCCTCTAAATTGCAACCCCGGCCCCCCAAAGTCTCTTTTCTGCGGTTCCTTCCCTGTGAAGCGGGAGCGATGAGATTGGTGTTGAGATCAATTCGCAGTGTGGTGATTGCGTCCCTCGATCGAGCAATTCTTCAATTTTTGGCACTTGTTCTGAACTCTTCTTCCCCAGTTTTTTAACCTTTTTCCCGGAAATAACTCCCCTTTAACCTGCTCCGCTCAGCTTACATTCCGATGCTTACAGCTTTGAGCGGTTGCTAACAGACCACCCGTGTGCCAAGATGGTCTTGTCCCTCGAAGCTCCCTGTCCTCTGTTTCCCCCCAAACTACGCCTGCCCTGCAGTGAGTTGTCTTACCCCCCCCTCTAGTTTTAGAGAGGTGTTCATATTGTCTAAAGGGTTAATTTTCGTTAGATGAGGTTTTTTTGAGCGTTCATTTTGCCTCTGTGTTCAGATTTTTTTCGTATTTTCCATGCGGATGGCGAAAGGAAGTCTTTCTATTCCTCGTGGAGCGAGGCCGCTTAGATTTCTCCCCCCCCCCCCAACCCCCCCCCCCCCCCCCCACCCCCCCCCCCCTTTTCCCCACCCCCCCCCTTGGCCCGCTAGCTTTTTCCTTCCCGTCCCGCTCGACCCTGTGAGGCGTCCTCTAGATGTCTAGCCCATCAACAACTTCGAGATTTTTAGGGTCGGCTGCCACACCTTCCCCCCTTCCTCCATCGTGCGTCACGAATTCGTGCCATTTGACTCTTCCTCTGCCATCGCTGGCCACTTTCCTGGATGTGATTTTTCCTCAATTCTCCCCCCGACTCCTCTTCTTCTTTCTCGCTCTCCTAGACCTGAACGAGAAGCACATTCGTCACGGACTTCCGCATGATGCTCTTGTCTTCCGTGGGATGCTCCCTTTTCCTTTTGTCTTCGGGTTTCTGCTTTTTTCACAAGTGGGATGCGATCGTTCCCCCATTAACGCCGAGCGGTTCTCCTCTTAAAACAGCGGAAACCGCATGATCCGGTTAAACTTGTCATCTGATGTCTAATGCCGAGGACTTGCCCAAGAGGTTACCGATCCTGGTTCAGTGTTACTTTGTAAAATACTGGTTAACGGGACCCTGAGAGTCTCTTGCATGTCCCCCTACCTACTCTTACTGATGACCCCGTAACCATTTCATTTGAAGTCTCTCAATCGGCAGCAGTTGCAATAAGTTTGAAACTTCCCCTGGATCTGATCAAGTAGAGCTACTCGGTGGGACGAAAGTTCTCGCCCTGTAAGGCGCGTACCGCCCACCCCGTGTCTTTTTCACCGCTGTTCCGGGCCCCGTTCCCATAATGTGAGTTGACTTTTATCCCTTTCCTCGACTGACCATTTTCGCATATTAGCCGATTCGCAGATTTCAACGAGGTCCGAACCTTCCCCCTGGTTCGCCTAAAAGACCGTTAGCTATATACTACATGGTATTTTCGACCTGAGAGTTGCACCACTCTCCATTCCCCCCCTCCCTTTCTCTCATGTTTCGATGACAGCGTCAGCTCTTCCCCTTTGTAAACGGGGGGCCGAATTTCTTCTCGCGGCTTCTCTCTCACTCTTAACCGATACTTTGAAGAGCGGATATCCTCGCACTGAACTCACGCCGCGGCCTGTCCAATTCATCTATCCTCTCTTTTCTCCTACCTCATTTTGTGTGTTTTCTTTCCCTAGAGCGGCGATGTTCGCGCGCCAGGCCCTCCGCCCTCCCTTCCCCCCTTCTATTATGCGATGCTTTAGCTCCTTCCCCCAAAGATCTAATTCGCGCGTTTCATGTCCCTTCGTTTTTTTTTGAAGGTGCGCAACATGCGATCTATCACCAAAATGCGGCTGGCTCGTTGATGGAGTTCGTTACACGCTCAATGTTGCATGACTCCTATGGCTTTTCCTCAAGACTTTTTAGCGAGTCTACATTTTTTCCTTTTTTTTTCGAGTCCCTCAGCTCCTTTTGCTTTATATCGACATTTAGGCTTTCTTGGGCCTTGATAGATCTCGTCCTCCATTAGATGCTCACTGTTACTCGGCGCCTGGTGCCACACTCACGTCTTTTCCGTTTTTTCCCTGAACTTCTGAGTAGGGATTCCCTCATGCTCGCGTGCCTTTCTTTTTCTCTCCCTTATAGTCAGTTTCTCTTAATTCCAGGTTTTCAAATTCGCTGGTCTACGAAAAGCCTGACAGATGTTCGCGGACACGCTTTTCTTACATTTTTTCTAATGTTCGAGTCGTATGTTATTCAAACTGGAACCACTCATTCTCCGGTACCCTACAATTGCCCCCCCCCTGTATAACTTTTTTCATTTTTTCTGAACCTGATTCCACTGAGTTTTTATTACCACAAGATACGTTTGACGTCTTTAAGTGGCGCTCCAGCTCCTGTTAATGTCCGATACGCCATCCTTATAGATGGCCCTATTGTCAACAACCTAGTTCCTCTGCCCTTCCTCCCCCCCTCTTCAAGCGTCTAACGCGGCGATACCAGATCTTGCACATTTTCGCTCGGCCTTTTGTGTAAACTCTTTTTTCTTGGGTACATGCACAACGTTCCATGAGAGATGAGTAGAGTGGGCAATGCCTTCATCTTCCCCCACTGACTCATTAGGCCATGATGAAGAGGTAGTTTTTTTTTCACTTTTTTTTTTTCCCTCATTAGTGCGCCCTTAAGTTTGCGTGACTGCCAGGAATGTTGTCATGACCCGATTGTTATATTAAGAATACTCCTATCTCTCCCTCCTCCAGTTCCTTAGAATTTCCTGACCCTCTTTCACGGCGGACGCCTGAACTTCCTTCTCCCCCTCTGCCGGCGTAGGTTCAAACTTTCCTCGAACGACTTCTTTTCCATCTGAGGACCAGATGCACATGCGCGAGAAGACGGAATTCCCCTACTGCCAACCCCCACTGCCTCATTCCCCCACCTTTCCCTTTTACAAAATGACCCCCTTATCCTCAACCACTTTTTATCGTGACTTTTCCTGGTGTCTTTTTTTACAGATATCAGGTTTCCTAGTTAGTCTTCTTTAGTCTGCCCACTGTTGGTCGTAGCGACACAAGTTCAGTACTCGACGTGCGCAGCGTATTAATACTGTCGTACCGTTTCGGCCCCCTATGTCTTTATGTCTTGGGCCCACTGTGAGCTGTCATAACTTTTCCCTGGCCCAGCAGACGAAGCTGGCCACTCTTAGTCCATAAGTAGCCGCATCCCCGCCACGTCTCTGAGGGTTCCCCGACTACCCCAATCCGCTTCAACTCTCTCATAGGAGACCTCTAAGTGCGACTGTGGTTTTAGAGTTTTGGATTTTCGCCGACTTTTCCTCCCAGATATTATCCCCGTCTTTTAAGTCAACCTCCCAATTCGCTTCGTTTTCACGCCTTATGGATAGACTAGAGAGGCTCTAGCCGAAGTCGGAATTTAGCACCCTCCCTCTTCTCGATGAACCGTCTTCTCTCCGGCGATTTTCTCTCCCCGTTTCCTTTGGCTCCCGAGAACTTAGATTTCCCTCCCCCAGTACTCCAGCACCATAACATTTCCCCGTGTATTTTCAAGGTGGGATGACAAGCTCGGAGTCTTTTGACCATTGCCCGTTGTTGGGCAATTTACTCACCCTTTTACTCCCCAGTGTTTCTCGCGCCAGCGATGATTTTTCTTTCCTTCCCCGTTCTTAGGGCGATGAATAACCCCCCCCTTTCTCACGTTGGTTTCCTATACAGCCCATGAGTCTGGCCTCCCAGCGATTGTAGATCTTGAAATTGTGAAACAGGCACAAACCCAAACGTCCCTTTCATCGTTTTTTTTCCTCCGGATCTCAGTTCCCTCCCCTTCATTACCGTTGCAGACCCCCTTCCGTTTTTACTTAGAGTTTCTTCGATGATACGTCAGGATTGCTGATTTTTTCCAAAGCGGCCCCGAAAGAATTCCTCCATAGCCTCCCCCCCTGTGTTAACGATTTTCCTTCTCTATTGAACTCTGATCCCCTTCTCCATGCTTCTTCCTTTGTGGTTGGCTTCTTCCGTCTTTTTTCTCAGTTCTCATGTATCTTGAGCGAGTTGTTATTTGTCGTTCAGTCGCCCCTCCCAACGCTGCTTGTTGCGCATTTCTTTCTTTTCATACTCACCGCACCGATACCCCCCAAATACGATCCGGAGTTTTTTTACTCCCAGATTTTTTCGCCTCATAGCTGCCCTCCTTACACACAGCATCGAAAGTCCGAATACCCCCACGTTTCTGAATTGACCCCAGCCTGCCGATCGGATTTTTTTATCTGAGTTGATACGCGAGTTTTTGATTCCCTCCTCGCGTTCCTTCTTTTCAACATAGCATCTTCTACTATGACCCTCGGCCTCGCCCAGATCTTTTAGTTACGTTTTTCTTTTACTAACACTCGACAATCTCGCGTATAGCGTAGACACACCCGCCAGTTTTGACACCCAATTTCTACCCTCTTTTCTCCCGACTTTTTTTTTTTCTCTCTCTGTTTAATGTCTTGGCTTTGGGACGATTGATGAGACTCTGGTCTCAGAAGATGTTTCGAAGCGTTTATGCGTGAGCCCCCCTGAAGTCCTTAATCCACTGCTCTGTCTATGACCGTAGCGTCAAATTGCAGATCTTAAGCAGTGTTGTCACCGCCAGCCCATTCGTGTGCTGATCCCGACCCTCTTTCATCGAACTTTGAGTCCCAATCCCCCTCCTTTTCCTTTTCAGCTTGTACTTTTCATTTTCGGTTCTTTGCGTTTTTTTTTTTGTGAAAGGATGCCTGCGAGCTCCCTCCCTCTTTATCCCTCCTGCCAGTGCATCTCTGGTGAAGATTTGAACGAAGCATCTTCTTACGAATGTAAGCTTTTTGGAGTCACCCTGTCTCGACTTCCGCGATCAGATCGCACCCATCTTCCTTTCTCCTTTTGATGACTGCCACTGCCCTATTTAGCTACCCACCCAATCATCTTCCACCGCGACTATGAGCCCTGCATCTTCCCATCGCGCCCTTTAATTTTTGATACCACAGTTCCTGCTTCTGGATATCTATCGGGCCGAAAGCCGACCCATCCTGCGTATCTATCCTGAGACTTTTCGAATTCACGCTGGGTTCTCTTGTTTCCTTATTTTGTTTTTTTTGCCTTCAACGCCGCGATTTTCTGATTTGACGAGTAGTCGACCTTGTTTCCGTATGTTTTTTTTCCTTTTTTTTTTTGTTTCACGGCGACCTTGTCGGGATGAGAGGGTAGAAATCCCCCTTTTGTCTGACGCAAGGTAACCGACATTCTATACCTTCCTCTTGCGACGAAAGGATACTCGTCTTCTCAGAAGAATCCCCCAGAGGCGTTTTTTAGTCCAATTTTCTCTCCATTTCCTTCAAGTCAATTTTCACGTCCTCGCACACCCAAGCATGAGCAGAGTAGCGCCGACCTTTCCCACATTTCTTTTGAATGTTGAGAGAGATGGCAAAGAGCCTTACTAGCCCCTTTTTAAGCCGCCCTCAACCCCTTCCCTCCCCCCGCCTCAACCTACGAACGCGTCATACTGATCAATTCGGCCACTTTTTTCCTCCATTTCTTTCTTTCTTTTTCCTCTCTGAAATCAGAGCAAGGTCCCCCGTGCGCAACTCTCAAGAGAATATTTTTGCCTGTTTCAACTGGCCTACGCGTAGGGAACGCCACTCTTCTTCCTGTCGGCAATGAACATGACACCCCCTCACACTGTCTCCCTTCTGCGTACCAGTTCGATGTGGGTGGAACGGATTTTTTTTTCGTCACCCCTTTCCTGTCGGGTGGCGTTTGCGCGCGCCGACCCCTGGTCTTTCCTGTCGCTGCGGCACATTTCGCGGCAGAGATCCCCTTTTCTACCGGCCCCGTTTCCCGTTCTACATAACCTTCCGTATGCGCGCTCGCTCTGAAACCTTTGGGTGTGTGTTTTTTTTGTTTTCGGTCCCCCCCACCACCACCAAAACACCCCCACCCCACCCCCCCCCCCCAACCCCCCCCCCCCCCCCCAACCAACCACACCCCCCCAGTAGTGTTACGCAAAAATTTGTGGGCAGCAGTGATCTCATATTAACGAGCACCCCCATGCATCTTTTTCACCCCCCCCCCAGTCCTCATGGCCTGGCCAATGTGCTCTGAATTTTTTCACCAACTTTTTGATCGAGGCTATTAGGCTGTCTGACCGTTTTTGAACTTGCGTCTTGCAGGCTTGGTTTTTCTCTTGGCATCGGTCGTGTAATCGTGTCTTTCCCTCAAGGCGAACCTTTGAATTTTGTATCAAATTGGTGGCCCTGAAATTCGTCTAGCCTCCCGTTTTCCCAAGACCGGCGCCGGGTCTTTCATGGCCCCATTGACCGTGAAGGCTACCCTTCCTGTTCCGACACTTGGTGAGTTTCTCACGAGAAGTCTTCTTGCACATAAACAAACATCCCAGGTTTCTTTTCTTATCTAACACCCACTCCCCGAACCACCTACCCTTTGTGTCTTTTCCGTGAAACTGTGTACTGAGCGACATACGGCCCTGATTTCCCCCTTGACTTTCATGTGGTGGATGGCCTCGTCTTTTCCAACCTCGACCTCCGTACGCGAGCCAGCCCGACTTTCTTAGCTCCCAATGATTGGCACTGCAACATGAACCCAGTCGTAACGCGACTCAGAAATGGGTCTCGGTACCTCCCGAGTGATGTCTTCTCCACGACTTTTTTCGACTGGTCCTTCCCGCTGCCTCCCGGTTTTTTTAACAAGCCTGTCCCTTCGACCTTTCTTCAATTAAACTGGCGCGGCGCGACCGTTCAGCACGTCCCCATTTTTTCCGTGACCCGAGCTCCCCCCTCATTTCCTTAGCTTCCCACCTACCGGTTTTCCTCACACGTGTCTCCCCGTGGATTGGTAACATCATTAGTGCAGTGTTCTTGCGGACAATACGCAACTCTTCCCCCTTTCTTCCTTGGCGTCCCGCGAACTATCCCTTTTCTGCTGTGGCACGCTACTTTTTTTATTTTTTTCCTAAACAAGCGCTCAGCTGGTCCCCCTTTCCCTGAATGATCAATTTTAACCCATCGGAGGGCTCCCTGAGCGTTCCCCCTGCCCCCCCGGTATACCACACCGTAGTTTCCCCTCTCCTCCCCCCGAATAGGAACCCCTTTATTTTTCCCTTGCCTACATATGTCCTTTTCCAGATCATCGAAGAATCTTCGCGCCCCCTTCAATGAGGGACGAAAGACCTCTGCTCTCGTCCCTTCCCCCTTCTTATCTTCTCCGTCCCCTCTTCTTTAATCCCCTGAGTGTTCCCCTTCCTCCATTCACCCGCATTTCTAGAGGCAAATGTTTTTGAGCCGATCAGCACAGCTAATCGTATTGCCCCAAATTGAAACGAGCGATTGCCGCCTTCTTTTCGGGACGGTTTACGACCCCTATTCCGATTAGGACCTTTGACCACCCCCCTTTCCCTCATTTGCTCGCGACCTCGCCGTCCCCGTCCCCATTTCCTTTCCTCCTTTTTTCCCCCTCTGGTTTTTTTTTCTCTTCCGACCCTGCTCGGCATCTTTTTTTTTTCTGTCGCAGGCCCTTCCCGCTGCACTCAGTTGCAGCGAGAGCCGTCGAGCCCCTAGTGCACTGAAAGTCTCCGGGAAATTCTGGCCGTTTTCCTGTTAGCCTCGTGCCCTTTGGTTTTCGTTAACATGCGATTCTATCAAGCTTGTTGCCTTTGAATGTGTAGTGCACTTCCAATTTACTGACGGAATGAACGATTCTTCGGAGAAACGACTTGACTTTCGCGTAGCCCTATTCTCCCCCCCTGGTCCTTTTTTCCGTTGCCAACAGGCCCTTAGACCTTCCCCTCTAATTGGGGCGTTGTAGAAAGTAATTATGTATCCCTCCACAAGCGGCCCGTCCTCCTAAGTCCTTTCTTTCTTCCCCTCCGAATTCTTGCCCCTTAACGTGCTGACGTTTTCGACGTACTGTCTTCCGGTAGGTTTCCTCCCCGCAACTTTTCGAAGTCTTTGAATCAGCATCCTGGATAGCATTCCTTTTGCCTATTGGATTGCGGCGCAATGATTGGTCGTTCCACAGCGAAATCTGTACCTCTCTTCCTATCTACACCCCCTTCCCTTACCGCTAATCCTTTCTTCCCATGACACGCCTCTCCCGCCCTCCCTCTCTACCTTCTTTCTACTGCCCCCCCTCTTCCTCCCGTCCTTTTCTTTCTCTTCCCCTCCCCTCCCTCCTCGCTTTCCAACTTTCCACACTCTCCCCCCTCGCGCCTTCTGTTGCTTTATCTCCCGCCGCCTTCTCCTAGCGCAAAGACACCCTCACACCACCCAAACACTCCCCCCCCCCCCCCCCCCCCCCCCCCTCCCCCTCCCCCCCCCCCCCCCCCCCCCCCCCCCCCCCCCCCCCCCCCCCCCCCCCCCCCCCCCCCCCCCCCCCCCCCCCCCCCCCCCCCCCCCCCCCCCCCCCCCCCCCCCCCCCCCCCCCCCCCCCCCCCCCCCCCCCCCCCCCCCCACCCCCCCCCTCTGTCTTTACTCCTTTACATCGCCTTCCCCCAAGTCTTGTACGATTTTTATTGGTCTCCCAACTTGCCACTTGCCCCCCTGATCGGTACAAGGCGCCAAATATCCCCATTGTGACACCTTTTCTTTTTCCTACCGACTTTCTGAACCTGTTTCAGGCTGTTTTTAAAGGCTCAGGGGTGCCCCTAGTGAGACGTTCTTTTGTAGCTGACCCCTCCTCCTGATTCTTACCGCAATCTCGTTGCCATTCTTGCCAAACCCAAGTTACGCGGACCGATTAACTATTGAACCCGGTTAGCTTCATAAGACATTTTTCACACGCGGATACAAGCTCCCGCCCGCATTTCGGTCTTCCCTTTTTCTTTGACCCAGAACCTTCTATGCCTTCCGTTCCCAAACGCCCCTCCTTCCCGTTAACTGGCCGACGGACCTGGCGAATCTGGGCAATGCTACGCCACCAATCATCATTAATTTGAGCAATGATGGCCTTTTCTTCTCTCGAAACTTTTTCACGCCTTAGGTCAATTACGCCCCCCTCCCTTTCTTTTAGGAGGTGAGGGGCCTCGGGTGTTCATATAAATGCCAACTCTTTCGTTTGTGATTTGTAGAACTTCAGCTTCTTTTTTGGACCCATCCCTTTCCCCTTGCTGGTAAGTCATATTTTCTTTTTCCCGCGCTGTTCTCCCCCTTGGACAGACCTTCGTCCCCCTTCCACCTTCTTCTTTCCCCGATTTTTTACGGACTTCCTTTTAAAACCATATCGTCGCCTTGCCGGTCCCCCGAGACCTGCTCGAGGCAAAGCAGTTCCTTCGCTGCAACCCAGCAGAATCTTTCCGCCCAAACCCAGTCCTTTTTCTCCACATCGCCCCCCTCGCTCAAACCACGTTTTTCATTCCGTTTGCTACTGGCGAGTTGTTAGATGAACAAGATTCACTGGTGTGCTCCTTACGTCCTTTCCTTCTGACTTTCCAAATGTTTTTTTGTCGTTTTATTCTCACCGAATGTACTCGACGCGTTTTGTGACGGTACCTGGTTCTCCCTATTTCTTCAAAAGGGTTGGTATTTCGCATTTGCCCCCCCCCCCCCCCCCCCCCCCCCCTTTGACAATATTGATTCTAGCAAAGTCGTCCTTTCCCGACCCCCCCCTTTCTAGAGCGAGCGGCACTCATGTTAGCCTCTTTCGTTCCTCAATCCGTTATTCCCTTCCCTTATTTATCGCTACCCCGCAATCCTTAAGTCTTGCGATGGCAAACTAAAGCTGCAGACCATGGAGTTCTCTTGTTTTCTTTCCGCCCGCCATAAATGACTATTAGGCTCCACGTAGGCCCGCTTCAAACACTAGATTTTTTGTCTTTGCTCCTTAACGTTCCGCCCTCCTTCCCCCATGCTTATAGAATAGGTGAGGAGACCAGTCGTCAAGTCGACTCTGCTTCCCATTGACGGTTACCTTGAACGCCCTTTTTTCCTGTTTGATCTTTTATGAACTCCGCGGGGCGCACTCCTATTTTCCAGAGAACCGTACTCGCCCAGCAAATTCTCCCCCTTTTTTTCTCTAGGTTCGGCGCTACCTTCATCACCGTGCGAGTTAACCCCCCAGCCTTTTTTTTTCTCTTTTCTACTTGCCCCTACCCCACAATTCCCCCTCAAACATCAACGTCCCCTTTTTGTTCTTTTCGCCCTGCAGCGATCTTCTTCTTCGGACACGTTCTTACATTTTATTCGTTCGGTTCCCTCTCACCTGAACCCCCACCGGAGATCAATATCATACGCCATCGTGTTCGCCCGTTTAATGACCCCCCCCCCCCCATTACTTCCCCTCCGGATTTTTAAGAGGCTAGTCAGAGAGGAGTTCAACTACATCCCGTTCATCACCATTGATTGAATTCGAGAAATCCTCAGATCCGTCAGCCGATGCTCTGATCGTAGCGACAAGCGGCCCCCGACCGAATCTCCCTCCCCCCTATAATCCAGTGTTGGCCTTTTAGAGTTCGGCTTGCCCTATCCCTATGTTCTCATATTCGCGGTTTGATTGATGGGCGATGTGATTGGGGGGAACTCTATCGGAGTTCTCTAGTAGCCCTTTCCCTTCTTGGCCTCTTTAAGTGAGGACGGGTCCCGACCTCCCAAAATTCTTGCTTCAAGATTTTCTTATGTCAAATCTTCACCTGCCTGCTTTTCAACCACATCGCCGTTACCAGCCGTGCATCGATTCCATGAACGGCCAGCCTTACCCCACCCCCTCTTCTCTGACTTCAAGACCACGAAGTTCACCCCCCCACTCCCCTCAGGGACAGCGTATCGGAGCGCCTCTTTTCCCACAAGCTTCCTTGATCCATCCCCAACCTTTCTTCCCCTTTTCTCGGCCGAACATTTCGCCGTATTCACTTTATGCCCTCGGCGATTGCAGATCGTGTCTTACGCTTCTTTTTCCCGCACACGCCCAGTCCGCGTTCGATTAGACGATCGAGTTTTGATGTATTCCCCCACCCCCCTCCCTTTTTTTTGAACATATTCTGTAGTGTTGTCCTGAGATATAATTTCCATGGTCTTCCTCGTCGAGAGAAAAGAATCGACAATTCGTGTAGTGCAGCCGTCAGTGAAACTTGATCCGGTACTCCACGAATCTGTGCGATACTCAAGATTTCCCTAGAGTACGAATCTCTTTTTTTTTGTATCCGGACCTTACGCTGTTTTTTTTTTTTTTTTTTTTTTTTTTTTTTTTTTTTTTTTTTTTTCTGCTTCTTTCCCCATTCCCTATGTGCTCCTTTCTCTCTGAGAGACCCCCTCGATCCTCTTTTTTCCCATTCAGGCGTGGCTTAGTATACAACTACTCGATTAGTGAGTGACGTCTTCTGCCTACCTTTTTTCTGATTCACGTGTATTACACGCGGATCAATGGCATGATTTGTTCTGAGAAATCGCGACCCTCTTCCGCACGTGCCTCTTCTTTCTTCTCCTGAACCCGTTCTTCGACTTCCGCCGCCTAAATGAGCGCTAGACTCTTCTCAGTCTTCTTTTTTCTCCCTCCTCCCCCCCCAACTCATAAAGTCACTAGCGAATTCTTTCCTCGACCCCACCGACTCGACCAAGGGTGTCTGTCGGATATCTTTCTTGGGGCCGCCCCTTGTTTTTTTTTCCTAATCTCGATACTGAATACTTATAGCTTATTGTCCTCGTCATGAGTTGCGTCACTTTTATCTCTTTTGAGTACTAATTCGTTCCTCTCCAAATACCGTTTTCCCTGTTTTAGTACCCCGCTTCGACTTCTGATCGGAGTGGGTGACCCTCCTCTTTTTGCTGCTATGAACTTCCCATTGTAGCCTCTACTCAGTGTCAGGCGAAAACTGATCAGAAGTATAACCTCGCTCTGCCTACGTACGAAATCCAACTTTCGTGCTTTGTTTTGTCCCCTTGGTCAATCGGTCAATACCTCTCCTGTATGAACGTAAGAATTTAGTAGCGCCTACCGATTCCCGTCCTTTTTCAGATTGACGCTGGGACAGCAGGACCCCTCACCTCGTCTCTTTTTTTTCGCCCCGCACGAATCCTCACGTTTCCCCATGGCGCTTCATTTCCTCCTGTCCAATGTCGCCATCCTGATTCTAGAATAAGATATTGGCTTAGAAGTTTCCCTTTACTTGTGCCTCCCCCCTCCCCCTCCCTACGCTAGTGTTTTTTTTCCCTGGCACTGAAGGGGTCCCCCCCCTATTTCTTATCTTGGACTGAGATTCCTCAACCCCTAAACCCCACGGTCTGCGTTCCAGAGAGAGAGTGACCGTATTGGGGTCCGTAGCGATCCCTTTCCTCCTCCCATTTCCTTTTAGCTGCCCTGATAAGATCCTCAGAACCCTGAGTTTATGTCTGGCGTGTCCCATTTGCCGGGCTTTTACTGTCTCCACGTTTTTCCCCGTCTCAATTCCAAGTCGCTTGCGCTCATAGCCGCAAGAGGGACCCCGGTCCCTCTGCCTTCTTTTTTTTTTTTTTTTTTTTTGAGTCATTTTTTCTGCTTTACTACTTCAAACAAATTGTGGGCCTTGATAAGGGAAACGTGAGCACCCTGAATTTAAAACCCTTACTTTCAGGCAATGTTGCGACGAATTCCCCCAATGGTGAGTCTGAGCAGGCGGTTGTTTTTTTTTTTTTTTTTTTTTTTTTTTTGTGTTTTGGGTGTGTGATGTTCCATCTGAAAGGGACTTTTTTTGCGTATGGTTTGGTTTGCCGCGGGCACTGTGCCCCTCTTTTTCTTTGACTGACCTTGTCTCCCCCCTTTCTACTTCACGGCCGTCAACGGTTATCGTTTACCCCATTGTTCGTCGATGCCTCTTTTGCAGCCGGGGGTGAGACTCAGTCCCTTGCGACGCCGCTGATCCTGCCTCCATATGACCCACTGGATGCGTCAGATCAGTTTTAGAAGGAATGCACGAACCACACATCTTGTTTAGGGTTGTTAGGCCACACCCCTTCTCCCCCAAATTGCGGGCCTCCTTCGTGAAAAGTTGACTCTCGAAGCTCCTACATCGCTAGTCCCCTCTAATTTACTTCCTTTTTGTGGATAAGGCCCTTGCCTGCAACCCCCGCCGTCTGGCCGTCGGGAACTATTAGTCGCGAAAGATTGGAACGCGAACAGCGTTCGCTTCAAATTGACTCCGAATGCGCTGCTCATGAAGTATCCGCTTGTGGATGATTTTTCTAGGCTCCGGGTCGAAAGTTGCCCTGTCTTCCCCTCTCCGTTGCTTTGTTTAACTTTTCGGGACGATCGACTTGCCCTAACACGCATGCGCCTCTGACTAAAACCTGTCCCACTTATACTAAGTCCCGGTCCCCCTCCTTCAATACCTGATTCCTCACCAGTGTATCCCCACCCTGTGTTTTCTCAGTTTTTCCCTTACGTTGCGACTCCTCTCTTCTTTAGGGAACATCCGCAACTCCTTTGAGTTGACGAGGCCTATGTTCCTCCCCCTTCTTCGCGGTGAGAAGCTTTTTACCAAGAATGCAGTTTCCCTGCCGCCCCCCAACCCCTTTCCTTTTCTCTAATTTCCCTCTCCTCCTCCCTATACAATCAGACGGGCTACACTTGACACGCAGGACGGAGCGTACCGACCCACCGTTCGTTTTTCCCCTCTTCTCAATTGGCAAAGAATTCTCTGTGACTCTCTTTGGCATACAAAGCGGCACCTTCTCCTGTCCCAGTCGCAGACTCTCGAGCCTTTTGCACGGTGACCGCCAGACCATATCTACCGTCCCTTCACAGTTCGTTATCTCACGCTCCAGGATATTCCCTTTAGCGTGGCCTAACTACCTGCCCCCCGCTTTTCTACGATGTAATGCCCGTCAACCTACTGAACTCCTGAAGCCGAGGCACTGACCCTGAATTCTTCCCGGTAACATTTCTCGCCTTTTCCCCCTCCTCCCTTCACTCTCCTTTTGAGCGCTTGCGCGCAGAACCGCGGTTTTTGCAGACAAGTATCT
>Ga0179593_1272985_pt1 | contig 17227 bp, 16 predicted proteins | sample CZODoug2_1_08_16_FD_185931 | JGI IMG/M metagenome (GOLD analysis project Ga0179593, IMG submission 185931) | Vadose zone soil fungal communities from Angelo Coast Range Reserve, California, USA - CZODoug2_1_08_16fungal (PacBio error correction) | ecosystem: Environmental > Terrestrial > Soil >... | reverse complement strand
AGTGATAGCCTCGGACATTTGGCCGAATCGGCCTTCCCTATCCGTCTTTTTCTTTACCTCCTTTTTCTCGCGGGCTGGAGAAACCGCAGGTCTCCTTCGCTGGGCCTATCCCCTCTGGGGTTAGATCGGGGCACCTCTACAATCACTTGGCCTCTGCTTCGTCGACCTCGGGTCCTCCCCTCCCTTCCTCATGGATCTTCCCTCTCTCGGCCCCTTCCCTTCCTGAGCGTCGATCGTCCCTCAGCAGGACTATTTAAAGGACTCCGAACTCAGGCGTCGAATCCCTGTAAATGTTCTCCCTCCCTCTCCCCGTCGTCTTTCTCCCCTCTACCTGTCCGTCCCCTGTGACCTCAGGATGATCTTTCCCCTTCGAACAAATTAAATGATAACCCGCCGGTCTGCCACGGAAATGGTATGAGGATACATCCCACTTTTCTCCGCCTGCCCCCCCCCTTTCCTCCTTTTTCAGTCCCCCTTCTCCCCCCTCTTCGCCGCCCGTTCCTCCGGTCCCTCACCTTTTTTCTCGATTTACAAACAAAGAGAAGACGGGATCGGTGCCAAACGACAGGGTGAATTTTCCCCCCAGTCTTAACTCAGGACCCCCTACGCTCCCTCGTTTTCGGCCTCGTGCACCTCTCCCTGGCCCTCTTCCTTTTCCCCCCTGCTCCCGCGAAGAAATCTTGTGGTTGAAAAGAAATGTCGAGTTCTTTTGACCTTCCTCTTACCTTATATCCTCTTTCTTAGTTTAAGCTTTTTATCTTAGGGTCGAGCAGTCGCCCTCCTTTTTTGTGTCACAACTGTAGGGGCCTGACGGGGTCCTTCCCCTTTTTTTTCCTCCTCCGCTATTTCCTCTTCCCCCTTTCCTTCCCATCTCCCCCGCCTACCTCCTTCCCATCACCCTTCGAAGAGCGTTCCCTCCCCCCCAAAACCGTATAGGTAGTCTTTTATTGGTAGGACCACACTCACAGCAAGACATCCTAAGGCGCTCTCTGTTCTTCGGGAGTATATCCCCCCTCTGAAGCTTTTTTCCCTTTTCCTGGACCCCCAAGCGTTTTTCTTGTTTATCCCTAGGATCTTAAACCCTACTTGGAAAAGTGATAAAAGCGAATGTCTCGATTTCAGACAGGAAGATAGAGGATATGAATCTGTCCCCCCCGGCTTTCCCCACTTGCCTCCGACCATCTTCTTCATCGGAATTATCGCGGAATTTAGACATCATTTTGAGGGGTCTACCATGGTACTTGAATTGATAATTTCTGCCCCCTCAGGGCGCGTGGTTTATCTATCTTCCCCATCTTTCTACGATTCCCTTTAGGTCTCCTCCGACCTGCGCACTGTGTTAGAGATGTAGGGATTGCAGTAGATTCTCGGTTCTCTTTTTCGCGTCTCAAGGATTCCTGTTGGGTCGGTAGCCTTATAAGAAGGCGACAGGCCATCTTCTCCTTAATAGTTAAAGGGTTTCTTTCTAAGATCTGGACGCCTGACTTCACTTGATGAGTTAGTTCGCTTCCCCCGTCCTTCCCTTTATCCCTTGCCTTCCCCCCCCTTTCCCGCCCCAGTATGTTCCCCCTGGGTCTCCTGGCCTGATTTCCATGGTCCGGGTGTAAAAGGTGTTTAACAGTGTTCAGACACTCGGGCCTGATTAGGTAACCCGCCCCGTCTGCCTGTTTTTTGACCCCTTGCCCTTTCCACCTTCCTTTTCCGGCTTTCGTTTCCCCGTAGAAAGTTCTATGGACAAGGGAACTTTTCAGGAACTTTAAAGCATATGGAGATATACGAGGATAAGTCACTATGGTTTTCTCTGCCCCGTCTCCCCTTCTTCATGGGTAGGTGTCAGTATAGAGAAGCCGTTCCTCTTCTAAGGAAGATTCTGAAGTTTTGAGAGAGTCTCCGCGAGCCCTCCCCTGATTTTTTCATCTACGGTCTCCTTTCCCTCATACGCCTTTTTCTTCTCCCTGTCGCGTACAGACCCTTCCCTTAAACAATCGTTTCTTCAGTCGAGCGAGATCCTCCGGATTCCACTTTCCTTTTCCTTGTGTTCCGGCTCCTCCCCATAGGCCTATCGTCTCATCGACAAGGAAGGTAAGCCCAAGTCGCCTGACGACCCACCGGTACTTGGTCTTGTTCTTCCAGGTCGTCCCCCGAGTCTTTCCCCCGCCTCCCTGGAGAGTGGCAGCTACGGCTCTAGACTAACTGGAGGTAGGATACGCCTCACTTTTTCCGACTGATGTTCCTTTTCCTGTGAAGTCCTTTCTTTACTTTAGAAAAATGACCCTTTCCCCGATTGATAGAGGTATCTGAATTTGATTCTGTCCTCACTTTCCTTTCTATGTTCCCTTCCCGGGACTCGTCTCGGGATCCTGTGTCTGATAATTCTCTTTTTGATAAGAGGGGATTTTATGTAAGAAACTCCAACAAAACCAAAAACCCCAAAACACCCCCCTGACGGTTATCATTGCAGTCCAGGATTTTATCTTTCTTGATCTTCTTCCTCCGCGGTCTTTAATCCTTTCGAGGGGATATGTAACCCTATGCCAGGCTAGTTCGCACCTCTCCAAGCCCCCTTGTGGCTCGCTTCGAAATCACTAAGACGTTTTTTCCAATACTGATACCCAATTAACACCCTTTTTCCTTCCCTCCTATCTTGACAGGTGCCCTGGACCGTTGTCGATCGTCTGCGACCGAAGGATGGCCATCTTCCGATAAACGATTGACTTTTCCTCACGACCTTTCTCTCAGAGATCTAGAGACAAGCCGGTCGCACGGTGAACCCTCCCGCCTCAGGACTGGAAGACCTACGTCTTGAGAGAGTACAGTTTCCGACCCTGTTTTCCTCTAGTGCCCTCCTTTGGCCTCTCCCCTGACCTCCGAAGGGATTATAACTGTTGAGTCAGATAGCACAGTTTGTCTCAGCACCTCCCCCCCCCCCCCCCCCGTGCGGAGCTTTTGCAGAAAGGACTAGAATTGAATCAGTAGCTTCTGCGCTCAAGTCCTAGTCTTCGTCATCGCTTCGCCTTCCCATCCGAACTCCCAAGTGGGTTAGAAAGCTCCTATAAGTAGGACCAAACTCCCCGGATAATGTGTTTCAGCCCTCGGACCTTTTGAGAGCCCCCCTAGACGGGGTTATTTTCTCAGTTTCTCTCCGGAAAATATCTGGAACGAAGGAGGAGATTACTATTTTAACCTAAGTGTTTGTTGAGTAATCTAATTTTACTATTTGTTTCCCCTCCGGTCTGGGAGATAATCGATGAGGCTCCCTCCGCCAAGTTATCCTGCCTATACCAAGGGCTCCGTCTGTTCACAGGAGGCCGACGTTCGTGGGTATAGTTAGAGGGTCTTACCACACGTTTCTTTTCTTCTCCACCTCTGTTTTTTCCGTCTGGCTTCTTGAGTCGGCCTCACGTAATTCCTACGATCCGGAGGTCACCCTCGTATTGATATAATGAAGGGTTCCAGGAGGAGACCCTCACTTATCCTGGAGTTTATTGAACCCATCCACCTGCCCTTTCCTAGTATTCCTAAACAGAGCTTGTAGCCGTAAGTTAAGTGATGCCAGCCCTCTATGGTATGAGTTGGCCCCCCCTCTGATCATGTCCCGGGCTGACGAGCCCCGGCCCTGCATGTTTTCGATCCCCTTCCCTGATAAGCGTCAGTTTTTTTGAAGGAAAGGTGAAAGAAGATCTAGATATCGATAGCCCGCCTCCCGTTCCCTTTCCTTTAGTTCTCGATATGGTCTGTCTTACGGGATCGAGTTCTTCCTTTCTTGCCAGCTCCAGTTTCTTTTATTCGACTCCCCCCTGACTGCTAGGCCGAGTTCCATCGTAAACCCCCAGTTCTCGGCCGACCTCATCCGATCCGATCCACTCCGGTTCTGCTGCTCGCCTCCGACTTTTTCTTCATTACCTCCCCCTTCACTAGTTATAGAGATGAACAAAGCTCCCGCACCCCCTATCCCGGCCTGTACCCTTCGCCCGAAAGTGATAGGTTGAAAAAATAATTGAACACCTTCGCCCGCGCTCACGCAGAGCGAGCCGTCTCGGTTTGGTTTTCCGCGGACTACTGGGCCATTTCCCGGATTTCGGTCGTTTAAACGAGAGGGATTTTACTCGACCCATTTCTTCTCCTTTCGCCCTAGCTGCCCCTCCTCCCAAAGTTCGTCAGGTTGCCCTACTCGAGTACCTGCAAAAAATGACCAACTTCCCCCCCCCCCCGTCGGGCCTCGGGCTTTCTGCCCTTTCGATAGTATTCGATAGTTCCCCATTTTTAAGCGAGCGAAAGAGTTTTTTGATTAGGCGTGCATCCCGAAGCAAATGACCAAGAGAGACCCCTTACCCTCGGTGGCCGTGTCGCCCCCGGTTTCTTTTTTTTACCCTCAGATCGACTATCCCCCCCCCCCCGAAACCGCAGGTCTCCGTCCTTAGTATATCATAGGGCGGGCTGACCCGAGGACGCCCGGCTCAGGCCTTGCAGTTTTTTGATAATATCTTTCATGATAATCTCCCCCCGGATTTTCGACGAACCGCACTCCCACAACGCAATCGTTGAGAGGAGCCCACGTCACTTGCTTACTTCCCCACCTCGGACTTTCGCGGCCCCCCCCATCGGCATGTTCGAGCCCGCCGTAGACAAAGGCTAACTCGGCCCATCCGGGACGCCGTTTCCCCCCGCCAGTCCTCCCCTTCTACTGGTTCCCTTCTGCGTCTACGAGTGTCCCTAGTCCCGAAGACCTATCTTCTCACTGGAACCGACGAACCCTTACTCGGCCCCTCTCCTTGTTTGCCTACCTTTCCCTGACTTCAAACCTCCTCGCGACCAGGAAGGCCCAGGCGTCCAGAAGTCTATCGCAAAAACGGTCCGCCTCCTTTTAGATTCTCATGCCATCGCCCCTGGCTTCTCTCTTACCCACCCGATGGTTCCCGGGAGACTCCGCGCAAATACGACTATTGGCCCCCATCATAGACATTCGCCAAGACCTCCGACCACCCCTTCGCCTCTAGTCATATGACCCCCCTCCCTTATCCTTCGACCGCTGAGCCCCTAGATCCCCAAGCAGGCTTAGCTATCGTCGCATCCTTCCCTTTCACTCGATCCCCCCGCATTTCTCAGTCCCTCTTAAGGCCTCGTAACACGCTTTGGAGTACGGGAAGGTACGCCTTACCGCTTATCCCTACCTGCCCTCGCGACCTTTCTCTTTCCGGTGCCTTTCCCTTTTCCAATTACTTTGGACTCGTCCTCGATTCCCTAACCGGCTTGCGGGGTCAGTTGGATAAAAAACGCTTCCTCCGAGTCTCCCTCCCCCCCCGAAGATTATCAGGGGATATTTCGGAAGGGACGGTGATTATCTATTTGGGCCTCCCCCTATCCCATCTCTCCGATCCTCGTTGGGTCTTATCCCATCCTCTTTCTACTTTGTGCTTCTTAGTCCTTCGAGGGACGCAAAGACGAGGACACGAGGATTACAGGTCCCCTCCCCCTTTCCTTTCCCCTCTCATTCTTTTTTTTTCCTCTCACCCCTTTGAGGACTGGCCTTTCTCGGATAGCACCGAACGATATTTAGCGTCCTACCCATCGGATCTCCCGTTTTCCCTCTTCCGGCCCCACGACCCTCGGGAGGCAAATAGGAAAAAACGAGAGAATTTTGGGCCATTGTCTACTTATCCTCCGGGACCGGCTCTTGCTATTACCGGTGTAAGTGAAGCTCGGGGTAAAAGGGGTTGTTCTTATGAGATGTTTCATTTTCCCCCATTTTCGGTTGGCCCCCCTTCCCTACTTTTTCCCCCTGCCCCGTTATTGACTCGGCTCTGAGAGGGTCGGCCTCACCGTAGGATCTGAGAAGGGGACTCAAGAATCCCGGCTTCCTAGGAGCCCGGTGCGATCTTGAATCTGATTTCGAACTCGACTTCTACATTCCGTTCAGAAAGGAGTGATTTTCCCCTGTGAAATATTGTCCTCTCCCGTATCATGAGGTAACTTGCCTCCGGGTCCTTTTCGTAACTCGTTGATCTTCCTTGCCGCCCATCGGGTATCTCGGACCCTGCCCGCAGAGTTCGAGCTTTAGAAGATCTACGCTGAGAAGATAACGCCAGATCGGCCAGGGATTTTTCCGACTCGCTTGTCCTCGCCAAGTCTCTGTTTATTTTTTCACCGCGAGGTCGTCTCACCGATATACGTTTTGTAGGTTGCCCCTCTCTTTCACCTATCGCAGGCGGCACAGAATTTGAGCTCTTCCGGCAAGTCGAAAGCCGGCGTTTCTCCTTTCTCGCACCCCTTCGTTCACCTTCACGAGGTTTTCCTGTCCTCCGATTCTTAAAGTTTTCCGAAGTTGCCGATTCTATCCCTGATTTGATAATGGTGCTCATAGCGAATCATTTCAGACTGGCCCGTTTTCGAATCGGCCTATCCAATCTTTCTTTTCCCTCCTTGGTCTCTTTCCTTTCCGAATTTGACCCTTTTTTCGCTGGCCTTATCATAGTGCCCATGCGGGTCAGGACCGTCCGCTGGAAATCGGGCAAAATACCATAGATGAACAAACTTAGGTTCACTTGGAGAGGACCTCTCTCTTGACAATTTCCCTGTAATAGTTAGTTCGTTCTTGTCATCTTCAGCACACAGCCCTTCAGATTATTTTGCCCCCGGCCGAAGACTTCCCCTTGACGGTATAATCGCACCGAATGTTCGGCACTAGATGAACCTCGCCTTCCTTATCTGCTTTTCTTCTCCTTTTAGTACGCCTACATCCGCCCAGAAATGCACTACAAGCTGTCTGGCAAAGGAAATTTTAGAGTAGATTACCCCGATGATCGTCCACCTGGGACCGGGAATTCTTGCCCTTCCTTATTCCTCTTGAATCATGGGCTTCCCCCCCCGGTCCGAGCTTGAAGTTTCCCACGGCAATCCCGAGCCTACTTCGTTAGAGGGAAGCAGGGGAAACGCACACCACACTTAGCCAGATCCCACGACGCGTTCCTCCTTTGCCGGCTTTCTCCAGATCCTGTCCCTGCGTTATTTCTTAAGCTTTTTCCAGGGAAAACCCCCGTTTATGGTGGGATAGAGTTTAAAAGCACGGTCCGAGTGTCTTCCCCTTAATCTCGGAAAGGATAATGATTGGGAGGAATCCCCGAGCAGGTATAGTCGGGTGCTCGTAATTTCCCAATCGCAATAGGGGAGTTTCCTTTATGGGTCCCCCGGTCGTTATTAAAGTGCGACGTATATTCTCCTTAGACGTCCTCGACGCGCCATTAGGCCCGCTCCTCCCCCCCCCTTCTCCAAGAGTCGTTCGCCCCCCCCCAAATTCTGAAGGTTCGATCTGGTAGTGGTGGAACCACATGGCACTCTTCTCCTTCTACCGGCCTCACGGTCTTTTCGGGGGCGTCTCCGCGCCAACGTGGTCTATCAATTTTACCTGCAAGCCGGGTATGTTTTCTAGGAGAGAGTTAGCGCTCTTGTCCCCCCCCCGATGCTTTTTTCATGTGTCCTTGCCCACTTAGACTTTCCTGAATTTGATCGAGGTCAGTCCGAGGAAGGAGAATGCTCAATCCCAATTCCTCGGTCCTCCCCGAAGGTCCGGCTAGGCATGGTTTTATCTCTTTCACAATGGTCCAGTCATTAGATTCATAGATTAGCTACTCCGGGCGCCCCACCACTTTTCGTCAGCGTCCACCTCATCCGGTATAAGATAGTTTTAGGTCCGCCTTGCGCCTGTTTCCCTGCGGCGGCGGAAATGTATTATTAGTAATCGGTCGTTTATGGATGCCCCTGAGTCCCTCGGGTTTTAGGCCCTCATATCCCTTCCTTCGCTCCGGATAAAAGATAGAAGGCCCCTTCGGGACCCTGGTAACAGATATCGCCTGTAACCTCAAAGTTCTTCAGTTTTCGGATTCGCTTTCGGTAGCAGCTAGGAAGAAACGTTTAAGTGTTGTGGTCTTTTCTTGCACTACGTCGATCTTTCTCGTTTGACTCTAGCCCCCTAGGGCTGGAAGTTCGGTAACGTAAGTCTGCAATGCCTTGTAAGCGTTTTTACGCCACCCCCTTTTGGTCGAGGTGCTAAGGTAACGTTTATGGGACCCAAGGGGCTGGGTCAGTTTTTCCAGATAATAGGGATATACAAGGTTGATCATGAGACTTTTGTTATAATGCCAGCTAGTCTTCTTTTTTTTGTCCGGATCTATGCCTCAGGGGCCTCTCTAAGTTTTAAGATGATCTGAGGTTCATTCTCTGTAATAAGTCTGACCCAGCAAGAGGATCCCGAACGGAGATTTCTTTACCCGCGGCGTTCGTTTATTCGCCGATCGCCCCCAGTATTTCCTCCCCCCGGCATAAAATAGTTTTTAGGCCCAGTAGTAGTAGCTGAGTTTGGGACTATCAGGATGAAGCGACCTCCTGCCGGGCCCTCCGATCCTTGTCCTCGACTCGTCTCTCACTTCTTTCCAGTCCCCTCCTAGTACTCTGAAAATGGGTCCTGTGTAATAATGGTTTTTATAGGGAGTGCCACCTCTCAAGATTTGAGGCGGTTGACCTCTTTTTACCGCGACGCCCCCTTTAGGGGGAGGTGGAAGACATAAATGGACGGTGACCTGTGGACCTGCTAGGACGTCAGCTGCGAACCCTAAACTCCTTGATACTCTTTCTTCTCCTCGTTCGTGGGACGGGAGTGGGTCAAGACTAGTATGTATGTCGTTAGCCGGGCGTCGCTAGCGTGGCTTTTCTCTCCCTGATTCGTCGCGTTACCGAGGGGGCTCCTTTTCATTTAACCTTAACCTTAGGAGGATCCACAAGGAATAGGATGATGGTCTGATCTCGGAGGTTCTTACCCTGCTTTTTTTTCCCTTTCTTTCACCGCGCCCTACGCGCTTGTCGTCCGAACTCGACACGAAACCGGAGATGGCCAGAAGCCTGAGGATACCCCACATTAAGCCCCCCCTAATTAAAGATGGGACAGTTTAGGATACTGTCGGGCTTCCTCCCGGCGAATTCCCCCTATCGGCGGCACTTAAGATCCAAAACGTCTGAATTGACGACGACCACTCGGGCGACTAGTCCCCTCCCAGACCCGAAAAGGGTCACTGCCCCCCCGGGGACTGGAAGCCCTGACTCAGGATCTCTGACCATTCGTTTACACTTGAGAAGAGCTATTCCCCTGGATGGGGCCGTCCGATCCTATCATTCGGGGCTTTGCCGCGCGTATCGCATAAGCAGTTATTTCCCCGCGTATGTAGGCGAGACCCGCACGATGACCCCGATCTTGCCCTCACGGCCTCCCTTTTGTCTTTCCCCCCCCTCTCTCCGTAGAACCTACGTTTTGTACGACCCCTGAACTGTCCAGGAAAACAAGAACCCCTTTCTTCCCTAATTGGGGGGACCCTTTGGTTCTTCTCCCCCGCTACTTTTGCTGTTTTGCTCCTCATCTCGGATTCTCCGTAACCTGACTTCCCCAAGACCTGAGGACTATCTCTTTCTCCTATAAGTTTTTTTTTGGATATCTTTCCCAGTCGTGTATCGTCCTCGCGTCTTCTCCGAATCCCTCTTTTCTAACCCCCGTTTCCATGGTCGACCATCTTCTCACTGTTTTCTTGGGGTCCGGAAGAGTTCGAGTCCACGGGGGTTCGTCCCCTTTGAGATTCTCGATTTCAATCCCTTTCTGTCCTTGAGTCTTTAATCACGATTCCGGTATTCATCGACTGTAGGAGCTCACTAGTATTTCTCAAAGGACGTGCTCTCCTTCGGTTTTCCTCATTTTTTCTCGGATTCGATCTCTGCCCCAGATAGTTCCTCGTCTCGGTTCATTATGAGATTTCTCGATCGTAGCTGTTCCAGGGGCCCCTTGGAGTTGCAAGTGTCTTCTCGGCGTTTCTAGATCGCGGAAAGCTTCATTTCCGTGCACTATTCCTGCCTTTGATTCTTCCAGTTACCTCGGATTGATAGCGATCCCCAAGGGAATATCAAATAATGTTTCCCGCTGCTTTCTATTGGTATGTATTTTACTGTGGGGATCTTGGGGAGAGCTCTATTATGGCCAATTAGACGGGTTCCTTTTCCGATTGTTTTTTCTCTAGGAAGATATGTATGAAGTGCTCTCCCCCGCCTCTCCCCTTGACATACCTTGATATATGAGATTCAAGGAAATCAGCTCATGAACCATCCTACCTTTTTCGCTCAACTCCTTCTCTACTCTCTGATTACTCCAGCCATCCCAGACTAGAAGGTGGAACCCCACATCGGGCTTACTTCGTCCCCTTACCTTCCACCCTAGTCCGAGAATAAAGAATAGATCCGTCTGTCGGGTTTCCAGCGGACTCACTGTACCCTTAACGGGACGTATCTTTTTCCCCCCCCTTATCTTTCGTTAGTCCCCCACCTCGAAATAAAGGGTACGCGGTCGCCGTCCGTTGCCCCTCTACTTTTTTTTTCTCCTTTGCCCCTCCCCGATGTTTCCTGCCCCCCACACCCGGATGACCGCCCAATTTTCCTTCTCGGCTTTTCTGGGCAGGGCGCTTGAGGTCGATACGGATCTCTCTTGCCCTCCTCTTTTCGTGCTCATCCTTAAACAAGGAAAATGACCCGGAATAAAGGATGAAAGGCGGGTCGCTTCCCTTTCTTAATGCTCTCCCCCCCCTCCTCTTCCACCCTGACCCTGAAAGAGTGCTCAAGTTATCATCAGGATTAATACATTTAGGGTCGGGGCATCGCTGGTCGATCATACCTCATGGACCCTTCTTATCACCCTCTTACAGTTAGAATAGGAACCAACTTTAGGATACTCCAGTCCCCCCAGCTAACAAAAGACAGAGCTTGTCCGAGTTCTCCCCCCCGCTTCTTCCCCCTTGATTGCAGACCTTCAGCTCCAAGAGGCTCTTAGAAGGCCCAAAATGCAGGAGACAAGAGGGGCCCAGCACCTTTTTTCCCCCTTCCCTCTCCAAACCGCCATTCATAGGAAGGCCCCGTCTGGTTGAAGTCGTGAGGGGCCCTTTTCTTTTGACCCTAGACATATCGACTTCCTTCCCAACGCTCCTTTTGATTCCAACCCCGCGTGTTTCTCCCCGATCCGGGGCGAAATTTTCCTCCACATTGAGTACCCTAAGTAACAGGTTCCAGAATCTCTCAAGACCCCCCCTTTCCCCTGAAGTCCTTTCGTCCTCGTTCTATTTTTTGATAGCAGGTAGAGATTTCACGTACACCCTGGGACTTGAGCCGAATCGCCGAGGACTCCCCCTTTCCCTCTCCCGCCCCTCCCCGCCTCTACACCCTTCCGATCGTAGAGACCGAGATCCCTTTCTTCCCTGGGACCTCTTCTCTCCAACATCCCTCCCCCTTGCTAGCTTCCATAGAAGTAGAAGGCCGCCCCTTTCCAATCCTTTTTCTCCCCCCAGACCTTTTGAGAAAGTCATTATAGTAAGTTGTGTTCTTTTCTTCCCTGGAATTTCTCACGTACTCTTCCATCTCCCTAGATCTTGTGAGTCTTAGTAGAGAACGGGAGGCATTTTTTATGTGGAAAATTTGGAGACTCTCTCCCCGTTTCCCCTCCCTACCCTGATTCCTCTGAAAGGGCATAGACAAAGAAGAGTCCTGATTCCTCCAGACCGAAGAATTCGTGGGATAATGAGGAGGTCTCCTCCTTTTTCGTGTGGCCCCCTCACCAAAGCTCCCCCTGGATTGTTCCGCATAATAGGTGGGGGGTCTTTCAAGCTATTTATCTTTTTCGGCCCTCTCTCCTAGTTACTCTGGTGATCCCTCCTGAGGAATTCCGACGGGAACCAAAGTGAATCCAAAGTTGGGTTTCCCCCCCTCCCCCTCCCAGTTTCCCCCCCTCCCCCCAGAGGGATTATGGAAGGTCGACTGGATAACCTAAAATTCCAGTTCACTTTCCCCCTCTTCTTCTCCCGTTCCCCCTTTCCCCTTGCCCCCCTCCCCCCCGGGACCGTTGCCTTTTAATAGAATCCAAATAAGCGTGGTGCTTTTTTCTCGTTTCCTCGAAATGACGTGGAGCCCCGTTCCTTTCGCAGGTCCGCTGTCGGTTGTGTGTTCCTTTTTTTTTTGTGTTTTTTTGCGACTGGGGGTGTGGGTTCCCCGTGGTCTTTGGCCCCTAGACGTCTTCTCGGCCCTTTAGTTCCCTAGGTCGGGACCTGGGTCCCCGTCTTCCCCGTTAAGTCTCTTTCTTCTTCTCCATTTTCCTCTCGTTTTTTTGCGGGGGGTGCGTACGAGACATTATAACTCTATATTACCTTAGTGGCGGAAAGCTGAAATGCTGGACTCTTTTTTCCCCCACTTTCTAGGTAACTTCATTCCCTCCCCTCCTCTTCGCGTTCGAAATATAGATTATGCTTCGAAACCCCCTTCGTTGTATTCGAGACCGTCCCTCCCTGGTTTTGCCTAGTTTTAGCAATGTGCTCTTTCTCTTTGTCAGACTTTCCCCCCCTTCGGAATTTCTTCCCCTAAGATGGCACTCTACCCAAGGCGACTGCTTCCCGCGCTTTTGAGAAAGTTTTAGTCGTGAGTTGAAGCTTTGAAAACGATCTCGACTTTCCCTCCCTAATCGGCCCTCTTTCCTTCCCCTCCTCCCTAGCCCGGAGTTCTCCTCTCGTACCCCTCCACGTGCGGGACGGGTTATCTTCGCTCTTCCTTTAGTCTCCCCCGATTACGTTCATTCCTAGTCTTTTTTGTGATCTCTCTCGCTTTTCCCCTGCCTTTACCTTTTTTTCTTTTTGAATTTCCCCACCCTCCCTCTTTGACGCCCTGGTCGCGCCGGGAGAACGCATGGATAGGCTGTTCGATCATGTTCATTAGCAGACGGCTCTATTCAATGGAACTACCCTGCTAGAGTTTCCGTGTAATCCTCCCCTTTCCTCCTGGCTTGGCCCCCCTCTCCCCTTCCCTCACTTCCCTGGCCCCGAGTTGCTCGGTTCTCTTGAGCTACAGAATCGTTTCCCGAAAGGCCTACTAGATGTTCCGGTTCAGAGCCCGAATTCCTTCCCCCCGCAGACTCCCCCTTTTTTCGATGTCTCACCTCTCATGTGCTTCATTCCGACCTCCTGTGGGACCTCCCCCTTCCATAGACCAGCAAATTACGATCCCCTACACCTTACATTTTAGTAGTCTTTTTTTCTCATTCTTCTTCTTCCCCCCGTCCGACGCACGGGCTTTCGACCTTCTTTTTAACATCTATTCCGACGTTCCGACGGGGAAGACCACCTCGTTAAGAGAGTTAACCGGCAACGAGGGAGTGGCACCCTTTCCTTTTTCAATTCCCCCCCCCTCGCAATAAGCCCCCCCGACGTCCATGGTTCCTCTTTTGTCAGGAAGCGCAGAGTTAGGCATTCGGCCGACGTTCCTTTTTCAATCTCTCTTTTTTCTTCTATGGTCCACGCCCCCCTTGTCACGATTGTCGGCCGGACTCGTGACACGGCCTAATGATTTTTGCTGGAAGTTTGAAGTTTCCCGTGACCTTTTCTTGGGCTATCCAGTCTACTTCAAGATAATCTTGGGCGCCTTAACCTTCGCTGGGACCGTTGAGGTCTTATTAACCTCTTTAGTTCCGAGCTTTTCCTCTTCTTGGTTTCTTCCTCGAGTCTCAGAGGAGACGGCCTAACTGATTAAAGAGTAGGTCGCCAAAGAGGATACTTTGCGTATGGTGGGCACCCCTAATGAATCACCTCTTCCGATTCTCCCCTTCTATTGATGTTCCCGGGGCGTTCTTCTCTCTAGCTTTTTTCCTCCAGGGACCCGTGACGTAGGGCGATCTTTTCCCTTTGAACTAATCCTAGATCCTTTCCTCTCCCCGTCTCTGTCTACGAACTTTCCATTCTCGTAGGGCCTTCAGCCCTTTAGGGAGAAATTTTAAGAGAAAAAGCTGTAAGTTTACCTCGTCCCCTTCTCCTTGCCTTTTTCTCGATTGCCCTGGGACTCAGTCCCTAAATGAGCTATGAAGGGAGGGGGGGGGTCCTTCTCTAACGATCTTTCCTTTTCTAGACAGAATTGACAGCCTGGTTTGGATAGAGGGAGTTGAATTTTTTTCAGTAGTAGACTTTTTCTCTCTGCATTATGCCCCACGGGTTTGTCGGCGTAATCTCCGGACGGAGATAAAGGAAATAGGCTGTTTCCTTTTGTACTTTCGATTGTCTCCTTTAACTTTTTCCTTTTAGAGTCCGCTGGTCTCCTTCGACCCCGGATACTTAAGAAATAGAGTAAAATGGTATTATGCAGTATTTATTACTTCCCCTAGTTTCTTCCCGGTCCCCAAAGTTTCTCTTTTTTCGGTTACGTGGGCACTTCCACGGTGGTCTTCCTAAGTCTCCTTCCCCTTGCTTGCTGTTCCTTTCAATCTTCTTTAGGCTCTCCAGGACCACGGAGTAGCTTTCTTGGTTCCGCATGCCCCTCGGAGGTTTTCTTTGATGTTGGTCTCTCTCCTGCCGGTTCCGATTCCCTATCATCCGCCGAGATGAAGAGATGAGCTTGCATCCGCCCTGCTCAGCCTTGATTTTCTTTCTCGAAGTGTCACGGGCGGAAAAGAGTGGTTCGGGATCGTCGTATCTCCCTATACTACCCGGAATTCGAACCCCACCACTCCCTGTTTATCCCAAGGTCACTTTTTTTCTTCATGGAATACTAATTTCCTTATCGGTGAAGATGATGGAACCGAGCCTATCGAGAACGGCAACGACCTTTTCGGCCCCCCTTCTCTAGTCAATTGGGTCCCCTTTCTTATTACTTGTTTTTCATTATAATAGGTCGGGCTACGCCAGTTATTTGGCTGCCTCTCCTCCCCGGAGGACTCTGTTGTCCTACTCCCTTTTTTTCGTTGCCTACCTTATGGAAACGTATTGAAGGAATAGTCCAAGAAAGCCTGGAAGCCTTCGTGACTCCGGGCGATTGCAGGGAATTCAGATGTAGTTTTTCACGGCTTTCTCTCCGCGTCGTTGCGGACTCTACCTCGAACGAGGTGAGGTAGGTCCGAACCTCGGTTTAGTTTGTCCCGAGTTAATTCCTTATCCCTTCTTTCTTCCTCTCTGTTTTGTGACGCCTCACCTTCTCCCTCGCTTTTTTAGTCTTATACAATAAAATGGGGACCTCGAGGCAGCTAACTTCTGAGCCCCCTTCCCCGGACAGCCCTCATCTCCCCTAGTTTATTAGGTCATTTCCCCTGACTCGCCTCAGGAGAGTATGCACGCCCGTAAGATCCCCCTTCGTGTCGATTGCCGCCGACCTTCTCCCCCAGGCCTTGGCCGACGATATAGATTACCGGCATCCTGCCCTCTCTGCTTCCCCTTTTGAATAATTCGATTTTAGGAGAGGACCAGCTGTGTCCTCACCTGAAGACTCGATAGGCAGAGATTTCTCCTTCTCTGATATCGAATTATTTTCTTTCCTATCCTTAACTGAGATCAGTTCTCTTAGGAGCCTCCCCCCGCCCGCTCGATTCCAGATGTTATCCCGCTTTAACGGCCGCCTCTTTCAGACAACTTACCCCAGTGGTTTTCTTTCGTTTCCACTTGACCAGGTATGTCCCCTCCTTTCCCGCCTCTTCCCTTTTTCTCTCCCCAGAGACTGGGCATGCTTCTAATTAAGATAGTTAGATCCGTAACTGAGGACCCTGGTTCTACTTCTCTTCCCAGTTGTTGGTGGGATTCTCTAACTTTTTTCCCCTTGTAACTCCCGCCTTAGGATCAGCAGCCCTGTTTTTCTCCCCCACCGTTTAGGTCTTTGACCCAGAGCCGGTTACCTTTTTTCAATAGAGGTCGATGGTCAAAGGTTTCACTTAGATTCCAGTTCAGCCTCTTACTGATGTCTCCCCGTATGCTTTCATAGATCCTTTTTTGACCTGTTCTCCCATACAGCGCTTTATTGATTCTTGATGTCTCACGACTGGAACTTTTGCCCATTCTCCTTCTTATTCTCGATTCTGCCTCTCTTAATTGACCCACTAATTTCGCCTTCTTCCTGGATGACATGCGCCCCCCCTCGGTCGCTTTTGCCAGCGGAGCTGGGAGTTCTTTCTTAAAACCCTCGTTAGGTAATTCAACTTTCTCCTGACCAGTGACTCGATCGGTCAAGATAGTCTGCCCTCATACAAGTCCTTCAAGTACTAGGTCTACGACTTTTCTTATTAATTGCGGGATCTAGGATTTCTTTTTCGTTATTGTCGCCATCTATGCCCATTGTCTGTCGTCTTTTTAGAACAAGAGACCCGGTGATTCCCCCCGCCTGCAGGCCTCCCCCCGCGATCGAGAGATCCAGAAGCCATCCTTCGTATATCTCTAAGTCCTGTTTCCGCTCCTACCCATTTCTCCCTCTCCCTGATATATATCCCCTCGTTAATGGACCTTGGACCTCGACCGACCGGGCGAGTTTCCCTAAAGTATCGTTCCATAACAGATTCGAGAAGTTGGTCGGGTCTCCCTCTTGAACTGAACGGAATTCCCTGACTTACCTCGTATTCTTTTATTTTTTATGGCCACCAAAGGGGGCGTCTCGGTTCTCCCCTAGATCGGCCCACCTCCCCCACCTAGGTCGCGAATCCCTTTTATGACCTTCACCCCCAGGAGGCCCCTGGTGCACCCTAGTTATCCTAAGGTCCTCTGTCTGTGCTTTCAAGTTCTTCGAATCCCTAGGCGCTCGAGGGAATTTTTGGTGATCTGCGGCATCATCCTTAAACAAGGCATCTCTCCCGATGATTCCGTCGGGTGTAAGCGAGTAATACTCGACTCGACGATCACCAGTACACTCCCTGTTCTCCCGTACTCCGCTATTCACCTTGGCGGTGATTGACTTTAGTTTCCACTAGATTTCCGGCCAGGCCGATTCCCCGTGTTTCTCAACGTCCACCCTTTTTTCTCGATCGTTTGACCTCCCGCCCCCCCGCCTCCTCTCTTTGCCCTCTGCAGAGTGATCCATCCCTCGTCATGTCCCCTCTACGGATAGGTTAACAGAGGATGAGCCCTCCCATCCCTCCTACAGGTAGACCCTTTTCCCGTTGAGAAACCTTTGCCCTTATTCCGTGACCGACAGACCTTCTGACGGGAGACTGGTTGTGACCGTAGAAGTCTCCCCGTCTTTTCCAGAGGTCCGATAAGTCCTCTTCTGACGGGATCTTCCAGAAGAACAGTTTGAACCCTGTGTGGCGATAAGGGGGACAGTGCTCTAAAACAGAGACTCTCCGGGATTCCCCGGATTCTACTCGCAAATTACCCCTTTCCCGACTGAGTTCAAGAGGTTCTCCCGGTTAGCCCTTTCCTTA
>Ga0179593_1470613_pt1 | contig 17228 bp, 21 predicted proteins | sample CZODoug2_1_08_16_FD_185931 | JGI IMG/M metagenome (GOLD analysis project Ga0179593, IMG submission 185931) | Vadose zone soil fungal communities from Angelo Coast Range Reserve, California, USA - CZODoug2_1_08_16fungal (PacBio error correction) | ecosystem: Environmental > Terrestrial > Soil >... | reverse complement strand
ATTTGGAGGTTTTGTTGTTTGTTAGAGGAATTTTTTTTCCCCTTCGGCCGCTTGTGTCCCCCCCCCTTCCTATTTCGAACAGCAAATCTGATGCGGAAGGACCTTTTCACCCCGGTACGTTTTTCTGTACCGTTTTAGCGTGTTCCGTACCCATACCGGGTGATTTCGTATACCTGGTTACTTGGTTTTTCCGCCGGCACTTTCTGTCCCCGTCCCAGAACTCCGTAACACGGTACATCGGCCCGCTGCTTTTTTGGCGGCCCCAGAGTGGTCCATGTACCAAACGGCCCGCTGTCTTTTTATCCTTTTTTTTACCCCCTGAGGGGCTGCCCAACGGTTTGCCTTGTTTCTGACAAATGCTTTTGTAATTTCCTTTTTCTCACCGACTATTTTTGTCCCCCTAGTGGTACATTTTTCCGCTTGCTTGTCCAGCCCATACCTTTCCCCGGCGTGAGATCCTTCTGACGTCTTTGGATCCCGGGTACTCTTCCTAACAGGAGCGATGCTCCCCCCGCATTCGCCCTTTTGCACACGGATTCTCGATTCTCCACTGTTTTACCGAGGGACTCGTCCTCCCCGGCCCGCGGGTTCTTTTTTTCTCCAATTTTATTTTCTTCTTCCTGTTTGATTGGACTCGCGGTTTTGGTTCGCTCGTTATCGTAGCACAATAACGTTTTTTTTCTGGTTTCCTCTGGAATTCTTCATAGTCTGCAAAGCCGCTGGGAACCCCCCTTTTTCTTTTTTTTTGACTTTTCTTTTTGCTCCTTCTTCCCAACAAGGATTTCCTTTCTCCTTGATGGACCTTCGGTAACACGTACCTTTGTGACCGCCCGCCCGCCACTTTTTTCTCCCCACATTGTTTGCCTCGCAACATAAATGTTTACATTCATGATCCATGGGTTCAAGTCCACTTCTTCCTTTTGGCCCTTGCCCATGCATGGCTTTTTTTTTTTTGTCAGCCCCGGAGAGTTTCTTCCTTCTTCTCTCCCACCAGATGTGTAGGTTTTGAAGTATCTCTTTCGCGCCCACATCAACTCTTTTGTAGTTCCGCGACTTTTGGCTTTTTCTTTCGTGAGGCGCTATGTTCGTCTTTTGATCTCCCGTTGCGTGGCTCGGTCTTAGGAAGTTACTTTTTTTGCACCGACCGTTTCCTTCGGGCTTCCCATCTTTTCTCGGGCTTTGATGTGGAACCGTGTCGACTCCGTCTTTTTCTTCCCCGGCCTATGCCTCTCAGGGCTCGGGCAAACGGATTCTTCCTGTCCTTTCCCCGCTGGGCCCTCAGTTGTCCGCTTTTTTTCGGTTGTTTTTTAGTAGCTCGATGTTTTCCCGGTTCCGACGTATTCCCATCTTTACCCCCTATGTCTGCGCGAGTTGTTGGGGGCTCGGATCGCGGCGCTTTTTTATGATATTCTTGCTCCAACTGTTCCAAGGCGGCTCATGTGGATGGTGTCTTTATGGTTGGTTATTCGCCTGTTTTGCTTTTTTTTCTTTCTGGTCGCATCCAGTTCCCCTCTCCCTCTCCGGACTCAGGGGTAACCCATGTCAACAATTTTTTGGCATGGGGTGTGACTTTCGCATGTGTGTTTTTTTTGTCTGGGTTTTTTGTCTCCTGCCGAACGGCTAGTTATTCCTCCCCCTCTTTGGGGAGGTGGGCCGTGGGTGCCATTTATATCCCTTCTTTTTTTTGTATTTTTACGGTGCTGGGACTCTTCGAGGGCTTTTTGAGCATCGGTTCTCCTTCCTGGCAACGTGGGGTTCTTGACTCTGATCCTTCGGCCGCTTCTCCTTCCCCCTTGTTGTACCTTTACCTAGCACACTTCGGTATAGGACCAGCACTTTTTTTATCCGGATCCACTGTCTTTTTTCCGGGCTGGGAGTTTCCTCCTTTTACCTGATGGTCCAATGGGGCTATCCTCTTTTTTGCCCAGTCGGATCCTGTGGACGTTCTTTATTCTTGGTACTCGACCTCTGATGGTACTCCTTCCCGTTTGATTTTTGGTACCCGCGAACTTTCCCTCTCTACTTCTAGTCCCGATTTTTTCCCCCTTTCTTCATACCAGCCTGGTTTTATTTCTTTTCTCATCCTCCTTCGTTTGTGTTGTTAGTCCCTTTTAGCCGCTGATTCGCTTCTGGGCTGAAGGTTTTCCCGTCGGGCGTGACCCTTTCGGATTAGTCTCGGTTCCTTTCTTTATGTTTATATCGGTCGAGACACTCTCTTTTCCTAAACACGTTTTTTACGATCGCCTTTCTTCTTGATTTTTCGGCTTTCCTTTTCCCCTGTAGGCTGGCTCTGGTAAATCGCGGCGAGTTCGGAGCTTCTCCCCCCCTCTTACCCCCTCGGCTGTCCCCACGTGTCTCGGTGTTTTCCCACCTTCTCCCCCCGGGCGGGCTGCCTTCCCCCCCCTTGTTGTGCGTGGCTTTCACTTTTTTTTTTCCCAGAGACACCTTGGTTGTTCCTTTGCCTCCCTTGCCGGCGTAAGGCCATCGGCTTTTCGTCCTCCTTTCCCGTTTTTTGATGGCCTCGCCCTTGTTTTTCTGTTTCACTTTGCAGGCCGAGCGGGCTTTGACTTTTTTCCTTACAGTTGTCCCTGGCCTCTCCCCCCTGGCCCAGTTCCTACCTAGGTTTGATGACTTCGGGCCCTCACGTCCTATTGTCGAAAGGACAGTGTTCCCACACAAATTGCCAGCGGAATTCCCCCCCAAGTCCGGCTGTTTTCCCTTCGTGTGGCCGTTGGCGTTTCTTGTTTTTTCTGATGTTTCTTTTGACTCCTTTTTTTTTTGATGGATGCCTTTCGAGGACCTTTGCTTCCCGGGGCGCTTTTTTCCCCCAGCACCGCACGCGTTGTCCCCCTGTTGCATCTTGTCTCGCGGTAATCCCTCCTTCTTGGCACTCTGCGCCTCGGTTAACGAAGGTGGACTGCTTCTTTGCACACGAACCTTGCTGTTTGTTTTTGTTCCTGCGTTATCGCGGAATTTTTGGTTCATTCTGATCCCTTTGGGCAGCCATTCGTCAGGAATTGGTCTTCTTCTTTTTTTCCCCTCCCGAGTTGTTATCTTCCTTCCCACCCTGCGGTTTTTCCTCTGGGAGCCCACCGGGCGTACCTTGTGAGTTTACTTTTCCCCTACCCGGTAGTCACCTCTTTTTAAAGTCCAGAGTGCGTCCAAATTGATTTTTCCCCCTTTTGTTACCGTTCCCTTTATCTTTTTTACTTTTGCAAGGCGATTTCCCCTAGGACCGCCTGATGCTACCCAAGATTTCGATGCTTTTAACACCCTCCCTTCCCCGTGAGGCCTCAGCCTTTTCTTCGGCGCTCTTGTAATGTTTTTTATCTCCTCTCAGCGACGTTTTCTAAAACTCTTGTTTGATTGGTCTTTGCCTTTTTTCTTTCCTTCTCCTTTTGTTTTCTTTAATACAAATTAAGCATGCCTTCTCTCCTCTGACTTTTCCTGGACCAAATGTGTACTTGTTTTTTTTTTTGTGACTTATTCGATTTCTTCAATTCAGGGGTGGAGCTTTGAAAGCAGGCTGCTTTTCCGGTCGCAGATATTTTTTTTCCCCCTTGGGAATCGGCCTGTCCTTCCTGGTCGGCGCCCAGTATTTCCGGGCCTTCGCAGCTTTGCGTTGTGATTGCGTCAATGAGCTCCTGTTCTCCCCCTTTTTCGTTTTGTTTTTACAGCCACCCCGTCCGCCCGTTACTTTTCCTCGCTTCTTTACCTTTGCGATCCCCGGGCGTCGTCCAAATTCCCCCCCCTTCCGGTTCCGCGACCAGACGGGTTTTCCCCTTGCGCGGAGATTGCTGTGTTACTTTGTCCAATTTCTCTTTTTTGACAGGTATTTATTTTATACCTTGCTGTACAGGATGTTCTCCAGGTTTCCTTTTTTCAGCTCTTCCCTCACTTGTTTTTTTTCCACTTGCGTTTACTGGTTTCCTCTGCCCCAGCAAGGTTATTCCTAGGGTCCTCCGTTTCACCCATGGCGGGACTTTTTTTTTTCCTGCAGCTGCGGCTCAAGTACCCCTTCTTCGCAGTCGTCGGGTTTGTTTTTTTCTTTTTTCTTCCCCCCGTTCATTTTTAACCGTTCCTTTTGGTTTTTCTTCCAAGGCCACGTTTGCAGGCTCATTCCTTTTTTTTTTCTGATCCGTTCGATTGAGCCTGTTGGAGTCAGCCCTTATACCAGGCCTCTTTACTTTCCCCCCCCTCCCCAATGGCTTTTTTTTCTTCGTTTTGTTGAGGGGGCGTGTTGGATAGATAAATAAGTAGAAAACAGGTGGCACTTTTTTCCTTTGTAGATGGACGTCCGCTTCTTTTTCTGAAATTCACCCTTAGTTGTTTTTTTTCATTGTTTGGTTCCCTTTTTTCCCGTTTCTCCTGTCAGGCCCCCGTGCTCTTTGTTTGTCGCCCGTGCCCTGCGTGCTCCCTGCTTTTTCGGGTCCTCCGGACCTCTTTTCCCCTTTTTTTTTTTCCTCGGGCGTGCCAGGTTTTGGTTCAACCCCCCGTCAGGACTGTCCTTCGTTCTTCCCGGGGTTTGTTAACCTCTTGTCGTCCCCCCCCTACTTTCTCTTGAGCCGTTCGGATTTTTGCGTCTTCCCTTGGTAGTCGATTGTCCGGCCGTGCCGGTTCCGGATTTGCGACTTTTACTCCGTCTTCCTTCGGTGGTCGGTGTCCTTTCCCGTCTTTGTTCAGGTGATCTCTTTCTTTTTCCCCACACGCCCACCGATCTTCCGCGGTGCTTTTCTTCCTGACGGTTAGGAGTTTTTTGATTCGGTTTCTTTTTTTTTTTACTACCCCCCTTCTTTTTTTTTCTTGTCACTTTTTAGAGAGTTCTACCTGTCCCCTCCCCCGCCCCCCCGGCCATCATTCCAACCCTTCCTGAGTCGTTTTTTTGTGATCCCTTTGGTTTTTCTTTCTGTCCGTTGGTGCCACACCTACCTGTACTGGAACCTCTCACCCCCCTTTCGTTGGTGCCGGTTCAGCGGCCGGACTCCTTTTTCCTTCTGTCATCACATCAACTTTCTTTTCCACGGGACGCGTTTTTCCGCACGCTGGAGTCGTTTTTTTTTTCTACCGCCTTCCTGCGGTTCTGCATGGGCTCTCGAGGAGTTTTTTTTGACCAGCTTCCTTTTCTTTCTCCTCTGTCCCCCCCCTTGGTTCGCTTCACCCGGTCCCCTTTTTCCCCGTTTCGCGGGTTTTTTTTTGGCTCCCCCGTACAGCCCTTAACGGGTGTGGTTACCCAGGTTGACCGCTTGGGTCCGCGGGTACCACGCCCATCCGTTTTTTTTTGCCCCGTCCGCCCCCTAAAACCTTACATCGCGGTTTTTTCCCATCTGGTATCCTGGCCTTTCCCCCCCAAAACGACCCTAGCACTTTTTCTTCGACCAATCGGGCTGGCCCTTGGTTCACCTGTTTTGCTTGTCACCTGCTGGGAAACGTTAACCTTTTTCCCCCCGGGGACGAGGCTTTCGTGTGCCAGTTTTGCAAGGAGCTAAGCTTTGTCAAGTGCCCCTACCCGGGTTTTTGAGATTCCCTGTTTTGTCGGAGGCCGGTACTTTTCTGAGGACGGATTGCTGCACATTGACGACATTCTCTTTTGTGCTACCATGACTGATCGAGCCCTTGGGTCACTAGTTCGCTTTGCGTTGCCAGTGTGTTTCCCCCCTTTTTTGCTCGTCCTGGGGATGTTGCCTATCCTTGATCGCGAGATCGTTTACCCCCCCCGGGTCTTCTTTGTTTTTAGGGTTTAGCTGGTCTCAGGTTTTCCACGGACCACCCCACGCTTTGACGTCGGCCCCCCTTTTTTTCTTTTCACCGCCCACTTATTTACGAAGCACTGAGTTTTTTCTTGAAACCACACCACGTATCTGCCGTTTTTTTACCCAGAAGCCTTCCTGTTTGCTCCACCGCGAGGGTGGGTTTCCTACATTAATGCCCGGTTTTTTTTCAAGATACCCCTTTTTGTTTCCTTCCCTTTTTTTTGTCCTTTTCTAAGGCATGATGTCCTTCTTCGCACTGTTTTTTTAAGGGATTCCTGCTTCCTGCTTCTTCTGGTCTTCGAGTCGCTGGAGGCTTAGACCGCCCATTCCAACTTTTTTGAGGTTTTGAGACGGGGTTGGAGCGCTTTCTTTTCTTTTCTGGGCATCGTTCATGTTTCTGTTTTGATGTGGCTCGGGAGTCCTCACTCTGCCCTTTCCTTCTAATGGTCATTTTTTTCCTGCCACCCCTAATCTCTCGCCTTATCTTCTCCTGGAGACTCTTGGCATCCTTTTTTTCTTTTTTTTTTCCCGTCCCGCATGCTTGCTCTTCCGGCCTTTTCTCTCTGACGGAAAACATGCCAGGTGCCCCTCCGTTTTTCGAATGGTCTTCCCTCGGCTGACCTCCTTTCTCAGTTTTCTCTGGGCGATCGTCAGTCCACCTGAGCCTTCGCGTTCAGACGTCCTGCTGCGTTTTTTTTGTTTTTAGGCTCTCTTTCTGTGGCTTCCTTGTCCGAGTCCGATCTTCCCCTGCGTTCTCTTTTTTTTTTTTTGGTGCTTACCCTAGGGAGGCCTTGGCTTTCAGGCGGGGTAAATTTGTGGTTTGTCATTTTCATTGCCGAAGTCCGCTAGAGATTCCCCAACAGTGGGGCGTCCTCATTGTCAAACTCCCGTGTCATTTTTTGGGCCCTTCCGCTTTGTCTTTGGGCCGGCTTCCTCGAAAGTTCCCAGCCTACTTCCCTTTTTTTTCTTGACGGGGGCTTCTCGGGTGACCTTCTCTTTCAATTCGGAGGCGTTCCTTTTGCCCTCTGTTTCGCTTTCCAGGCTTTCGAAGGAATTTACGTTTTTCACCCTCCCCCCCCTGCTTCCGTTCCTTCGGACGGGCAATTTTGTTTCTTTTTTCCTGGTTTTTTTCTTCCCCCTTGCGGCAGCCTCCTCTTACATGGATTCCAGCCCGGTTGGTGCTTTTTTCTTTGTCTACCTGCCCGGTTGCGCGCGGGGTAGGAGGGTGAAGGCAATCCATTTCCCTTCGGCCGAGTCCCCCGTTTTGGGCCCGGCCGCTTTTACAAGGTCGCCTTTCTTTTTGATTGGACGGCGGGGTTTTTTTTCTCGTCCGTTGGTTCCATAAGGGTACTCGCCACGATATTATTCCCTCTTCCTTACACAGCGACTCGCGATTCCTCCTCATTAAGGGACGCCGTTTTTTCTCCCAGAAGAGTATCCTCGATCTCTCTTCTTTTTATTATACTTTTTTGAGATTCCTTTCTCTCTTATGTTCTCCGGACTTCATTTGGGCCTTATCACATCCTTTTGTTCCGGGTAACCTTCGGTTATTTTTTGTACCTTTTCTCTGGGAAATTTTGAGTAATCTCTTGGTTCCTCCCCCGAGATTTCCGAAACCGTGAAGCTCTTTTTTTCCTGTTTTCTATTTTTCTTTTTGAAAAGATAGGCACTTCCCCCCCCCCCATTCAATCGAGGGTCGTGTTGCGTTTTTTTTCTTATACCCGGGGCTTCCACCCCGGCTCACCTGTGCGATTTTTTTTTCCCCTGAAGAGCCCGAGGTTCCTCTCCTTAGTTCGCCGTGATACGCCCATTTCCCCTTAGACCACCCTGGGAGCAGCCAATTGGTCCTGAAGGGGCCTTCGAAGCTTGGCGGCCAAAGGGCCTGCTTCCTTTTTGGCTTTTCTGGGCCGCGCAGAAATTGTCCAAAAGAAGTTGATGAGCGGACGGCTTTTCTTTAAGTTCGAACAATTTCATTGGCCAACACACCGCGAAGTTTTCCCCCTGCTTCCCCCCCCTTAGGTCTTCCTTTTTACATCCTCATTTTTTAATTACGCAGGCTTTTTTTTTTTCCCCGTCACTTTTGAAGGCACCCCAATCCCCGGGTGTTTTCCCTTTTTTTTTTTTCTTCCCCCCGGGCGTCTCTCCGGGACGTTGTTAATGCCCAGCTGATGGGGGCTTTTTTTCCCCCCGGTGCTTGAACCAGTCCCGTTGGTCGTACTCCACCCAACGCAACCGAAGTGCCCGCCCTTGCACAGTTTTTTTTTCCACTCTGTCGTGCGTGTGTGTGGAGACTGTCACAGTTGACTGCCCCTGCTTTTTCCAATCCGTCATCGTCATCTTTTCTTCTGCGGGCGGGAGGCAAGTCCTTTTCCCCCACTTTCTATTTTCTTTGACGGCTCTTTTTCCCGGTTCCAGCCTTTTCGTTTCATCTTTTCGGCATCCTTCGTCGACGCCTACTTGGCCATGGTTCTTTTTTCCTTGTCTTTTCACGAGTAAAGGCTTTCTCCCCCTTTCCTTTTCTTTTCTGCGTACCCAACCCTTCTCGGAAGAAGTTTTTCCTCAGTGGCTTCCCCCGAGCGTTCACCGGTTTTTTTCTTTTTCCCCGTTTCCCGCCTTTCTTTTTCTCGATAAGTGTCCTCTTCCCGAGGTTTCCGCCATTGACTCTCACCGATTTTTTTGATTGCTGGTTGCTACCCATGCCCTCGATAGGGGGCTCTTTGTTTTTTTTGTTTTTCTCGTTTTGTCATGGGTGCGTTTCCTTTCCCTTACTGGCGGACACCCCTCCGCCAGTGGGTCTCGTTGACAACCTTCTTCCTTGCCCTCTTTCTCCGACACAGGACTCCTTGTTTGCCCTGGCTCTCCTCATGTTTTCCAGGACAAAATGTACTCTTTGGGTCCCCATCCCTTCTTCCTTCCCCACCTCGGCGTGATTTGCCTGGCAGGAGCCGGCTTCCCGAACGTTTTCCGAGATACGTGTTCATTCAGAGGTTTACTTTTTCCATATTTTCGCACTTTTTTTTGTGTCTCCATGACTGTTGGGTCCGTAATGTGGCGATCTTTCCCCCGCTCTCCGCAGCCAACCCGCTTTCCGGTTTGTGACGTCCTCTCTTCGGGATTCTGCTTTTTTTGCGTTTTTTTTTTCCCACCCAAGGACGGGATTTTTTACCAGACGGTTCAACAGTGCTGCCGCTTGCGAGTTGCCCTTTCTTCCATTTTCCTCCCCACTATAGTCAGAATCCCCGGGTCTTCTTGTTACTGTCGTACATGGATTTCGTCCCCCAAGGTTGTGGCGTTCTCCCTTGGAGCCAGCGTTTCCCCTTGGGATCCACTCCCCCCAAGGCAGGTAATTCCGCTGTCCGCAGGTTTTGGTTTATTTGGGGTGGGTGGTGGGCTGGGGGGGGGGGGTGGGGGGGGGGGGGGGGGGGGTGGGGGCGTGTGGTTTTTTTGGGGGGGGGTGGTTTGTTTGGTTTTTTTTTCTGGTTTTGGGTTTTTTCACGCAGCACAGCCAGTTCCCCCTTTTCCCCTAGGTCGGAGTTAAAGCTGTCGTGGTTTTTTCCTTCGCCTTTGAAGTTCCTTCCGGGATAACATTTGGGACACCGTGACATGTTCTGGTCTTATTGACGCCTTTACCTTTTTCTTAGTTTCTTGGCCGAGGCCATTCTCCCCCCTGTGTTCCTGTTCCCAGGGCCAGGCTCATCTTTTTTGTTTTTTTTGGTCTTTGGCTGCCCTTTCCTCGGGGTACTTGTCTTTTTTTTTTCCACAGCTTTTTGATCATCCCCCCCCTTTTCCAGTGTCCTGAAGCCCCGGCGGGTTATTCACGGTCGGGTCGTGCGTACCTGGGGTTTGAGCGACCGGTGGCTTGCGCTCAGTTTGATTTCTCTTGTCGCCCTCCTGGTCCACTCCTCGTGTCCCCTCCCCCTTCCGCAGGCCGGGCCCCCCCCACTTTTCCCTCGTGGCCCTTTTCGTCGTGAACCAGTCTTTTTGCTTTGGCAGTTCATGTTAGTCGAGGTTTATTCTTTGGTTTTCCGTTTTGAGCCTTGTCGTGTCCTTTTTTTTTTTTTGACCGATCAGACGTGTTTTGCGTTCACATTTTAGTTTTCCTAAAGCACCAGAGTTTTTGCTGTTTTTGTGGTGAGGATGCCTGTTCGGCGTGTTAGGACTGTTCCCTCCCCCTTCTAGTTTGTGTGTGAGAGATATACCAACGGGGCTTCCTCTCTTCCTCTCGTGCTGGTGTTCTCCCCTGTTACGGCCTGGCTGCTTTGTTTCCCCCCTTTCCCCTGACTGGTCACCTCGACAAGTGCATCCCGGTGGCTGATTCTTCTTCACTACCTGCTGCAGCACATCCTACGATTTTTTCACACTCCTCGGTTGAGCACGAGTTTGCGCCCCAGTGGTTTTTCCGTCCTGTCTGCGGCTGCTGCTGGTGTCTCGTTTTAGCGCGAACAGCTTGAAGCAGCTGAACTTTCCTTTTTTCGCTCACCGGTCGCCGGTTTCCCTTTATTTGGCGGTCAAGACCACTTACAGGGTGATTGGCCGACGCTGTGAGACGACTTTGACCCCCTCCCTAGGGCCACGTCCCCGTAATCCCATGCCCCCCTTGCCTTTTTGTGGGAGGCAGCGGGTATCATTTTTTTTTCACATTCAGCTGACGATCGCGCTTTGGGCTGCACTTTTCCTGTCTCGTTTGTTGTTTGTCTCCCAAGATATTTTCCTGCCCCCCCCCTAGTGATTTCCGTTCTTTGCCCAATTGGTTAATTTTTTTTTCTTTGAGCCCATACCCTTCCCGTGCCGTTTTCTGTCCCCCCTTTTCTTTCGGGCCCCGGTTTTTACTTTCCTTCCCACGAAGGAGAGCGCTCACTTGACGGCAAACTTTCCCCCTCACAAGCGTTCACGGATCTCAGTATTCCCCTCTTTGACCGCGGCCTCGTTCTTTCCCTTTTCGTGGCCCGTCTGGTCTTTTTTCTTTTTTTCCCCCCTTGGGGGTGGTAACGCCTTTAGAATCAAGTCTCTCTCGTTTTGGCCTGAAACCAGTGTGGCTTATTTGGGCTGCGGCGCGGCCGCGCCTGCAGGGCAGCAGGGCCCCCCCCCACCAAGTTGACGCGCCCGCTCCCTCCTGTCCCCCCGGATTTTTACACGAGTTCCGGAGCCCTCGGTGACCTTTCCCTCTTTTCTTTTTTTTTCCGCGCCTCCTGTTCTGTCCCAACCGCGAGTTTGCCTTTGACATCCTGTTCCCCCAGCCAAGGTTACCCCCACTTCTTGTTTCCGTTTTCCCTTCGTATGAGGAGTCCTGGTTTTGCTTTCCCTTTGTCCTTTTGAATGAGAAGGGAAAACCTTTTTCCCCGTGCAAAGTCTTGGGAGGTTCGCCGTCAGCTTTCCTGAGAGTCTCCCCTTTTTTTCCCAAACTGTTTTCCCTCTCCCTGCGCGCTCGTTTCGTGTTTAGTTTTTAGTTTTTCCCTTCCTCTTTTTGTGAAGCCGTTTTTAATGGAATCGGTCGCTCTATCCTAACGGTCGTTTGACGGGTCACCGTCTTTACGCTTTTGTTGACACTTTCATTACGGCTTTTTTTCCAGTCTATTCCGCCCCCTGTGATATCGTTGAAATCTTCCTGTCCGCCGTTCTTAAAACGTTCCTGGCAGACTTTTTTCGAAGGCTGCCTCAGTGCGGCCATCCGTTTTGACGTCTGTTCTTCTGCCCCTCTCCCTTCCTTTTTAATGAGGGCGCTCGTGGATTTGTATAACCCGCTCATCCGTGCGGAGAGTGGCTGGCTTGTTTTTGGCGTTCTCCTGTCTTGATATGGTTTAGATTGCTGATAACTTTTCGTGTCCGCTGGTTGGAGTTGTTTCTCCTTTGCTTTTCGCTTTTTTTTGTACGGGGGCATCACTGTCTCCTTCCCTGATAGTGTTTGACGCCGGGGGGTTTCCAACCCTCCACTACCCCGGGGTCATTGGGGTGGCATTTTTTGGCATAGTTTACTTCGTAACTTCTTCTTCCTCCTTCTCAACCCATCGTGGGGGAAATTTCCCTGGCCTTTGATTAGAGTTGGTTCTTGGTGGCAGCCGGTTTTCCTTCCCTTCCAATGATGTTCCTGTCTCTTTACCCAGGCGAGCCCTCCTCTGCACGTTTTTGCCGCAAAGCGCTTCGTCGACTCCCTTTTTTATGCCTTCCAGGTTGTACTCCATTGTGTGTTGACTGCAGTATTCGGTTTGTCGAAGAAGATTTTCTTGTTATACTTTTTTTCACCCTTTGGTTTGGATTCTGCGGCGTCTGGGCCGGTTTTTAAAGAAGCACTTTCTCACTCTCTCTTTTTTCCATGGTGGGTGATGCCTCTCCTGGACAATGACGCGACGTGGCCTGCAGTCTCTTTCACCGTTTTTTTTCTCGTCCCCTTCTTCGTGGTTTACTTTTTTCCTTTATTAAGGATGTCACCGTTTTCCTTTCCTTTTTTTTTTTCCCGATGCCTACCTGATCGTCCTTTCCACTGAACGGTTAATCATCTCTCCCTTATTTTTTTTTTTGGGGCTTCTCTCCTCGTTTGTTGTTTTTCTCTGGATCCTCCGTGATCTTTCCCTTTCTGGCAGGCGGTCAAACTCGTCGGATCATAGCTCTTGCCGTACTCGTTCGACCTTCCCCTTCTGGCATAGGATCTAGGTCCTCACTCCACCTCCTTTTACGAAATGACGATCGCCTTCTTCTTTCTTTTTGACCGCAATCGGCGGCCCTTCCCATCGTCGGAGCGTTTTTAGAGTTTCCTTCCTCCCCCGCTTTGTCCCCGTTCAGACTGTTTTTTTTTTCCAGGGGCTTGACCCTCCCTTGCGTCTTCGTGTGCTCCTCCCCCCCTTTTTATTTTGAGACACCTGTTGCGTCTTTCCTTTCCCAGGGTCGAAGGCCTCCCGATGGGCTTTCCACCTTGCCGTCTGTTTGACCTTTTTTTCCCGACTCCTGAGGCACAGGTGGCAGTCAAGTTTCCTTTCCGGTTTCCAAGTCGAACTCCTTTTTGCACTTTTTTTTCCCCCCCCCCCTTTTGCCCCGGCTCCCCCCACGAGGTGTTCTTCTCCCCTTCTCCTTTCAACCGGAATGGTAAGTTGGGCGAGGACAATTGGACCAGCACATCGGTCCACAACAATTCGTGTTGTCCTGAGGGTGGATCCCCCGGCGTCTGAGGGTAGTTGGTCCCTTTTTCTTTCCAATTGATTCACCGGTCACCCCTTGCACAACCTTTTTTTTCTCTTTCCTTTTCGACCAACGCCACGCCCTCCCCTCAGTGGGGACGGGTGATCTCCACCTTTTTTGATTTCTGTTCATTTTCGCCGGGCCAATCACTTCCCTTTTGCAGGAGGGTTTTAGGTCTTTCTTCCCCCCCCTAACGAGTTTTTTTCCCCCTTTTGACGGCCGTCTTTCTTTGGGAACTGACGTTCGCCATTGCGACAGATGGGGAAGCCATTAGTTTCGATGGATCCCGGCGTTCCTGGCGTTGTATTCGTCGTGGGATTCCTGGCCGAATGCAGGATAGTCCCCCCCTTTCTTCTTGTGGAGTTTTTTCCTCCTTTCTGACAGGGATTTCCAGTGTGCCCCAGACAAGTACTGACCTTCACCTGACTCTTTGGTGTCCCCCTTTCTTTTTTTTTTTTTTTCCCTTTGCCCGTTCTTTCTCCCCCTTCCTTCGGATCATTATTACGGCCGTTTTCTCACACCCCCCTCCCTTGCCCCGCTCTTGCGTGTCTTAAGTCAGGCCCTTCTACGCTGAGTCCCTTTTGCCTCGGTACAATTGTTTTTTTTTAGGTTCCTGCGTGGGACTGGAACCTCAGTCCTTGGTTTTAGGGACAGTCCCGCTTTCTACTTTTTTTTTCCTTTCCCCTTCACAAGCTGGTTCCCCCCTGTCTCCCTTCATTCCGATGAATACCCCACTGTACTCTTGTGGTTTTTTTTGTCCTCTTGTCCTTTCAACTTTTTCTGGTTTTTTCTTCTCCCTTTTCTGTGGATGATGGTTTCAGAATCCTTTTTTCACGCTTTTTCTCGGGCTTCGTTACGAACCTTTTTCTCCTAGCCCCGGTTGCGGCTCCGTTCTCCCCCCTTGTTTGGTTTGTTTGCTGCCTCCTGCGCCTTTCTTCTTCCGCCCCCGAAACACCCCCTCCTTTTTTTTTAGTGTCTTCGCGCATTCCTGCGATTCTTGTACGACGGGTCCCCGTTCTTTAACCCCTTTTTGGGAATTTCTCCCCCCCCCCCCCCAGTACCCGGGGCCACGGCGCAGGTAAGATGATTTGGACCAGAGGTCCAGGTTCTAGTACTGCCCCCTTTGCTCTGTAAGATGTACCAATTTCCTGATCCTCCTCTGAGGCCGCGGGGTATTACTCCCCCCCTATTTTTATTACCCCTCTTTTTCTCGGGTACTGTGTTTCTTAGTGAGGAGAATTTTGACCCATTGGTTCCTCTCACACTCGTCTGTCGTTCTCAGTAAGTCCGCATTTGTGCTCCACCTTTAAACCCGGTTTGTTAAGCCGGTCCTGTCCGGCTCCCTTCTCGGTCGTTGTCCCTCTGTCATGATCCAGTTGATCCTCCCCCCTTTTGTGATTGTTGTTGGCTGATTTAGGGTTGGACTTGTTTCTTAGGGTAAAACAGTTTTTTTTTTTTTCGTCCAAGCTTCCTTTTTCTCCCCCCCCCCCACTTGTTAATGGTAGTTCTGGCGGCACCCTTGGAAGAAATCACGTACGTCTCCCGGTCAGGCCAGGCGTCGACCTCTTCTTTTTCTTTCTTCCCGGGTCTCGCAGGCTTCCTCTTGCTGTGCCTTGTTGCCCGGACAGCATCCTCTGCAACTTTCTTTTTCCTTCCCCCACCTCGGGACGTCATCTGTGAGGTGTTTCTTTCCTTCGTTGGGAAAATCTCTTGATGTGCCTGTGCCCACTTCAGGTTTTCCGGTTGAGTTTTAGACTTTGGTTCTCCCCCCCTTCTTCCCTGAGTCCCAGTTAGGTGATTCCTTTTTTTTCCGATCAATCCAGTGCTCCCCCTTTGGACCACGAAAACAGCCACTTCTTCCCTAGGTGGCTTTTTTGTGAAGTATTCCGGTGTAGGCTTTTGGTTTTTATGTTTCCCTAATCCTCCTCCGTTGTTTGTTTGTTTTCTCTCTCCAGTCATCCTGTCGACTCCACATCCCCCTTTCTGGCCATATCTTGTCGTTCGTGATCCCTGGGGACGTTGACCCGACTGATCTTTCCCCCTTTTTACACGACTGGAAATTACACCAGTCCCTTCCTTCCCTCTCCGGGCCGAACATCTCTTTCTCACTCAAACGATTTTCCACTGACGGGCAATGTTCATTTGTCTCCGATTTTTTTTCGATGTTTTGTCCTTCCCTTTGTGGACCCGTGTTCCTTCCTTTGTAGGCGACCAGCAATCGTTTCTTGCTACTCGCCACCGTGTCGTCATTTCGTCCGGGGTATGTCTTTATTCGCGTGCGGTAAATTTCCCCCCCCACTAGGTGATTTTCTTTCCTGACGTTTTTGATGTGTTCTCCCTTTTCCTCTTGTTCCACGTACTAGGCCACGTCCCCTCTCCTGACCCCCACCGTTGGACTCGCTGGTTTTGTGTGATCCCCCCTTGGTTCTTGCTTGTACCCACTGTCCCCCTGCGTTTAACTTTTTCCGCCCCCTTACCAGTTCTTTCCTTCCCCTTTTTCCCTGGTTTAGAAACTTTTTTCTTTTGGGCAGTTTTCCGGCTCAGCTCACCGGCGTCCCCTTCCTGTAATCTTTTTCCCCCCCCCTGGAGTCACGTATTTTTTTTTTTTTAGACAACCCACAGTGTATTGATCTTCTTTCCCTTTTTTGCGGAGGCCCGGTACTCGGCCCCCCCTCGGTTCGCGCTGCCCTTGACCCCCCTCATCAATTTTTGGTCTGACGCGTCGCAATTTCTTTCTTCCTCTCTGTCCAAATGGTTCCCCCCAGTCACGCGTCCGGCGCCTTTCCCCTTTTTTTATGTCCTCCCGGTGTTATGTTGACGAACTCCCCCGACTTCTGTCTTCATCGCGCTTAATCGAGACTACCCGGGCGTTTTGGATTGTATTGAGTCCTTTCTCTTTCTTCGGTCAGGAGCAGTTGTACTCCAAACAACTTTTGACTTCCGTGCCGGGCGCACCGTTTTCTTTAATGAGGCCCCTGTTTTTCTCCCTGTTCCCTTTCCACTTAACGTCGAATAGCTGACCCCCTTTCCCTTTCTCCCCCAGTCTTTGGGAGTGCTCCCTCCATAATGTTCCAGGCCAAAGTGTACCTTTCCCCTTACTTTATTTGGAGCATTCCCCTTTCCCCTGTATCAGTGAAAGGCTCCTTGCCTTTTTTTTTCCCCTCCCGTTCGTTCGGTTCGCTCCTGTCGTTTCTGATGGATTACCCAAACGAGCTCCTACCCGCTCGGATTTAGTTCTTCTTCGAATAGGCAAGAATTGTCTTTTTTCTTTGAGTTTTCCTTTGAAATATGGACTTTCTTTTGAATCAACGCGTGACTTTTAACCAACCCTTCCGGTGTCAACTCTTTTTTTGGATTCTGGCATCCATTTTTCCTTACCCTTGTAGCATCGCTCGGTGTCCTTCCCCATTTCTGTTCCTTTTTTCTCCTGCTCTCGGAAGCAGGTTGCCGTTTTCACGGCCCTTTCTCCTTTTTCCAGGTGACATCTTCGCTCTCCTTTCGTTCGAGTTGCTCCTCAGTCACCTCTCCCCTCTTTCTTCCCTACGGTCTCGCCTGCGTTTACCTTGGGCGCCCTGTATGAGTGCCGGCTATTTCTGATCCGCTTTCGCTACTCTTTTTTCTTAGATACCGGCCCACGGCTGGGCGTCTCTTGGCGTTGGTCTAAACTTTGGGCGTCCTGTTTTTTTCACCCTTTCTTTTTACCCGGGGCATTTCATGGTTGCTTTCCCCCCTCTCGACCCAGAAGGGTGCGTCCCCGACTCTCCCCTGTTTCCCTTTGCATGGGTGGCATTTTCGATGTTTTTTTCCCTTATTTAGATACCTTTCTTTCTTTTTACTTATCACCTAGTGGGGTGAGCCGCGTCCTTGGCTCTAGGTGAGGGTTTCAACTTGAGCACTCTCCTTCGTCTAGGTGATTTCCTTTGTTGGCGAGCACTTCGCCTTCCCCCACGTTGGGTCTTGCCGCCAAAGAGTTTCTTGCCTCGCCCGGTCCCTTTTGCTTCAAGGGTGTATCCTTTCCCCTTGTTCTCCCACTGCTTGGAAGTACATTGAGGAGCCCGCTTGATCCTTCCTACCCTTGCGCGGCGGGAGTTTTGGAAGGTTTCTCAGTTTAAACTTCAACCCCTCTTCTTCTTTTCCCGTGGTGGCCGCCGTGTTGAACCTTCCCTCTGATACTATTCGTCACTTTCGGAAAATTCTTTTTTCCCGAGTTTTTTGATCTTTTGCTCCCTTCCTCTTTTTCCGTCGTTCACGTACGTTCTTCTTTTTTGTCTTTTGAATTGGAACAGGGCCGTTTCCGTGTCCTGATAG